>Ga0114930_10005776_pt1 | contig 10085 bp, 10 predicted proteins | sample AnhtaG_FD_87300 | JGI IMG/M metagenome (GOLD analysis project Ga0114930, IMG submission 87300) | Deep subsurface microbial communities from Anholt, Denmark to uncover new lineages of life (NeLLi) - Anholt_01485 metaG | ecosystem: Environmental > Aquatic > Marine > Oceanic > Sediment | place... | reverse complement strand
TCAAACTCCTACGATGGTGGGTATTGGTTACGGCGATACAGTGCATCCCAGCCCTTTTGGCCGCAGTAACGCCAGCAATGGCATCCTCAATCACAATACAGTTCTTCGGCTCAACCCCCAATTTTTCAGCCGCCAGCAGAAAGCCTTGAGGACTTGGTTTACCCTCGCTTACCTCACGGCCAAAGACAATGACCGGGAAGAAGTCTTCTATATCTAACCCTCGGAGAATCAAGCGGATATTCTCCATCGGAGCTGATGAGGCTAACGCCACGGCGAAGTCGTGTTCTCGGAGCGATTTTACCAGTTCTATTGCCCCGGGTAGCGGCTTTATGTTCTGCCTCACTCTCTGGCGGTAGTTCGCCTCTTTCTCACCAGCAATGGCGTCTACTTTACTCTGCGAAATATCTTCGCCCAGAGTATCTCTGATTATGGTATCATTTCTCTGCCCAAAGTGACGCCTGAAATCATCCTCAGTGAAATCCACCCCCCTTTTTTGGAAGACATGCTGCCACGCCCGGAAATGATAAGGGGCAGTATCAACAATTACCCCATCCATATCCCAGATAACCGCCCTGGCTTTACTCACGGTCACCGCTTGCTGGTTCCTCCCTTGTTTTAATAACGAACTGCGTAGATGTCCCATCAGCTATTGGTGTACCATCCTTCAGGGATACGGCTGCTTCAGTCTCAACCAATCTTTTCGTCCTTTTAATTATAGACGAGGTGATAATGAGAGGCTCACCTACCAAGGCTAAACGCCTTAATCTGACCTGCATTTTGGCAGTGACACCATAGACACCGCTAAATAAGGCGGCGTAGGCCATAGCCTCATCAAGGAGACAGGTTATAATACCACCATGAACGAATCCTGACCAGCCTTGATGAAGCTCACCGGGAGTAAACTCAGCCCTGGCTGTTTTGCCATCCCATTGAAAACTTAACTTCAGTCCAATAGGGTTACTTTGTCCACAGCCAAAACACATGCTGTATCCCCTGTCAGTGTCAAGAGATATTTGCGGCCAAGTTACCATTTTACCTCCATTCTAGTTTTATACTGCGTTTAGGTTGAGTAATCGGTGGTCGCCTGAGATACAGTGGTTGTAGAGTGGCTGGATTATCATAATTGCCTGCCTTCAATCGCTGTTGCCCCAGCTCAGCTAGAAAACCGGCTCGGCGAAACCGGGCGGCTGAAGGTGGTATTACTGCCCTTTGCCCAAGCTGCTTTTTTAGCTGGGTGGCAATAAATGATACGAATTCCCCGCAGAATACGGTTTTTGTGGTTATCTGTGAGCATAGAGTGTCAACTGTGGTTATGTGCTCAGCGGCGAGCTGACACCACTTATCGCGCTTCTTCTGGTATATGGCTGTGGCAATCTCTCCTCTACCGGCATTAAATATCGGGCAGATGGGCAAACCAGTCTCAGCATGCTGGTAGGCGGCTACTTCCAGGGTGCTGACTCCAACTATCGGGATGCCCAGGCTGAAGGCTAACCCCTTGGCAGTGCTAATTCCCACCCGTAATCCATTGAAGCTCCCTGGTCCCCTGGCTACAATAACACCACTGGCGGATTGAAGATTTAATCCAGTCTGATTTAGCAGGTAAGTCAGGCGGGGTAGCAATTCCACAGTGTGGTTTTGTCCGCAATGCCAGGTCAATTCGGCCAGCACTTCGCTGTCCTGAACAAGAGCAATACTAGCCATATATGTTGAAGTATCTATCGCCAATTGCATTATCAGCCCTTTCTACTTGAGGGAGAGTCGTTTCAGTTGGGCGATTATCTTCTGGTACCGTTTGGCACGGGGTCTAAGTTGAAAACTGCGCTCAGTATCAGAAAGATAATCAAGCTGAACTAGCAGGTGCTCTACTGGCAACACACTCATCCCCTTTTCCGCCCATTCCACTACACAAACACCTTTTCCATACAGATAATCATCCAAGCCTAATTCTACAATTTCTTCTATATGGTCAAGCCGGAACAGGTCAATGTGGTAGAGAGGCAGCCTACCATGAAGCTCTCTAACCACAACAAAGGAGGGACTGAGGGCATACTCTCTAATATTCAGTCCCCAGGCAATGCCCTGGGTAAGGCATGTCTTTCCCGTGCCTAAGTCACCGACCAGCAGGAAAACATCACCCGGCAGGGCTAACTCGCCCATACGGACTCCGAACTTTTGAGTCTGTTCCGGACTATGGCTGATTAACTCAAGACATTCCATATCTAGTCGTTTACTAACCTCACCCCCTTCGGACCGGCCTCATGTCTTTGCGAGGAGCATGAGCGACGAAGCAATCTCAAGAGACTATGCCGCTTCTTATTAGGTAACCCTCCCCCTGTATCCCCCTCTCCTTCAAAGGAGAGGGGGAATTGATTAGGTAAGAGAGGCTTCGCCTCTCTTCAACTCTCCTTTCGTATTTACTCCTTCGAAGGAGACGGGGAAGACTCTTAGAAAGAGGGGCTTCGCCCCTCTTAAACTCCCCCGATAAACAGTCTCCAGAACTATTTTTTGAGACGAGCTCGGTGACTGGCTCGACTTCGTCTTGCGGTAAAGTGCTCCCATCCTGTCTCACGCGGACTAAAACGATTTCCTTCCTTGTCAACCAGAATTACCTCGCCTATATTATCAGCCACGATTTCACCGATTACGGTTATCAGACAAGAGGCTGCCTTTTTTACCCGGTCAATAATCTCAACCCTTCCGGTAAATAGCAGTTCGTAGTCCTCTCCCCCTGAGAGTGCCAATTCGAGAGACTTATCACCGAAGCCGGCTTTAACCTCAGGCTGAATTGGCACGCGGTCAATTTCCAGTCTGGCGCCAACCCGGCTTGACTTACATATATGCTTCAGGTCTGAAATCAGCCCATCGCTAATATCTATGGCCGTTTTCACCCCTTGCTCCACCAGTAGCTGCCCTTCAGCTAGTCGCGGATAAGGGTGAAGGAAAGCCCTCTTTAGACAAGCCGCGGCTTCAGGGTCAAATTGAAGCCGTTCGGCGAGCATCCCCAAGCCAGCGGCGGCAGTACCTAGATAACCGGTAACCGCTATTTGCTCACCGGCCACTGCTGCGGAACGGGTGAGTATATGCCTATCCCCCTTTGCAGTGTCAGCCAGAACAGTAGCATTAATAACCACCAGAGGGGCACGGCTAACATTGCCACCAACTATAGCCACCCCGGATTGCTGCGCCAGCTCAATCATTCCCCGGTAAAGGGCAGCGACATCGTCCACCTCGGTATGACCAGGTAAAGCTAACGATAGCAGTGCATACCTCGGTAGACCCCCCATAGCCGCAATATCACTCAGGTTAACTGCCAGCGCTTTCCACCCCACTTCTTCCCAAGGGAATATATCCAGGGAAAAGTGGACATCCTGGATGAAAGCATCAACAGTGGCCAGTTGAGTTGAGGTATCACCGCGCCAGACAGCAGCGTCATCACCGATACCAATCAGGAGCTTTTGCCAGGAGGCTATCTTGTTGTCCTGCGCACCATAAGCCATTTCGGCCAGGAGGTCAATCAGCCCGAATTCCCCTAGCTCAGAGACTTTCATTGTTTTGAAATTATAGCATGCCTATGTGTGGGTCACAACCTAGGTCTAGCCATAGAGGTTATTTATCTACTATCTACATCACCCCCTTTATCCCCCTCTCCTTCGAAGGAGAGGGGGAGGATATTAAAAAGAGGGGCTTCGCCCCTCTTAAGCACCCGCTAGGTCAACCTCCTACTGATTTCTTTTGAAGGGAAAACCCCCCTTCAAACTTCCCTCGATAAACATTCACCTCTAGCCATCTCAGGCAAAAACTGGTATTCTCTAATACAAGATGCGATACGCAATTATTGCTGACATTCATGCTAATCTAGCTGCTTTCACTGCGGTGCTGGATGATATTGAGCGCAGGGGAGGGGCCGAGGAAATCTGGTGCTTGGGAGACGTGGTCGGCTATGGCCCAGACCCTCACCAGTGCATTGAACTTTTGCGCCAATGTAACCATGTCTGTGTGGCTGGCAATCACGATTGGGCAGCCATTGGTAAGATAGACACTTCCTATTTTAATCCTGATGCCGCTGCCGCTTGCCACTGGACAGCACAGCAATTGAACCCGGAGGATATACAGTATCTTAAGAGCCTGCCACTGGTTATTGAGAGAGGTGATTTTACCCTGGTCCACGGTAGCCCGAGAGAGCCTATATGGGAATATCTCCTATCAACCAGCAATGCGAAGGAGAACTTTGCTTATTTCCAGTCAAAATTTTGCCTGATAGGTCACTCTCACGTGCCTCTAGTATTCAGGTACACCGGAACCGGCGCCTGTTCCCTTAGCCAATTCTCGCCTAATATTGGGCTGGCGTTAGGTGAGAGCCGATTGATTATCAACCCTGGTGGTGTCGGGCAACCGCGGGATGGTGACCCTCGAGCCAGCTACGCTATCTACGACAGTAAAACCGGGGTGGTTAGGCTCCACCGCATTCCTTATGATATTGGCGCTACACAGGCTAAGATGGCAGAACACGGATTACCTATGCGATTGGCGGCTCGCCTGAGTTACGGTACTTAACCACGCCAAGTCAAACCAGAAGTTGTGCTATTCGGCTTGACAAAGAAGTCTCGGCAGATTAGCATCTTCATTGAGGCCGTGCTAGACGGGGAGCTAGCGGTGCCCTGAACCTGAAATCCGCTACAGCAGGGTCGAATTCCCACTTGAGGCCTTTGCCTGGTGGGACTGCTTGGGCTAAGCGGTGTTGAGGGCTGGGCCCTGCGCGGCAGAGCGCTATGAACCCCGTCAGGTCCGAGAGGAAGCAGCGGTAAATAGTAGCTTCTGGGTGCCGCAGGATTACCTGGCTGGAGCTGGCTGACTCAAGCAAGCTATGAGGCGGGTCGAGAGCGGGTGCACGGCCTCGTAAGTTATTATGGGAAGACGCTATCCAAGAACAGAGCCGCTTCTGGCTCAAACCAAGGGGTTGCTGCGCCGCTTCGGCCTTCGGGCGAGAAAGGGACTGGGGCAACATTTCCTTATTGACGAGGAAGTGCTGCAACTTATCACTTCAACGGCAGAATTAACCCCTGTCGATGTCGTTATGGAGATAGGCCCCGGCCTGGGTGTATTGACCAAGGAACTAGCCAGGCAAGCCGGCTGGGTAATTGCCATTGAGCTGGATAGCAAGCTGGCTGCCATCCTAAAACAAACCTTGGTTTCTTTTGACAATATTAGCATCATCAATGAGGATATACTTCAGATTGAACCGTCAGCCTTAATACAAGAGGAAAAGGTAAGATTCCCTCCGGCAATAAATAACCCTCTCAGCTACAAGCTAGTAGCTAACCTACCCTATTATATTACCTCCCCTGTCTTACGCCATTTTCTTGAGGCTTCACTTAAGCCTCAAATTATGGTAATAATGGTGCAAAAAGAGGTGGCTGAGGCTATTGCGGCTGAGCCGGGGCAGATGAGCGTGCTGAGTATCGGTGTGCAGTTTTATGGGAAACCAAGAATAATCAGCTATGTGCCAGCCCACTGTTTCTATCCTGTGCCAGAGGTCGATTCGGCTATACTACAGGTCGTTCCGTATGCTCAGCCGCCAGTGGTAGTAACCGATGAAAAGAGCTTTTTCAAGCTGGTGCGGGCTGGCTTTTCCGCCCCCCGCAAACAGATAGGTAACTCCTTAGCCCAAGGTCTGGGACTAACCAAAGCCAAAGCCCTGTCTTTACTAAAAGAAACCGACATTGCGCCACAGCGGCGGGCTGAGACCTTGACCCTTGACGAGTGGGCACGACTGTGGCAAGTATTTACTGGAGTAGAGAATCAGCATGCTGACCATGCTAGCGCCGGCTAAGCTAAATTTGACCCTTGAAGTTCTGGCTAAACGCCAAGACGGCTTTCATGAAATTCGTAGTGTCATCCAGACTATAAATCTCTGTGACAGCCTTCGTTTCCAGCCAAGCCAGAATATCGAGTTTAAGTCAAATACTCCAAATTGGCTTCCAGAAAAGAGTCTGGTTCCAAAGGCAGCCGGTTTACTTCAGGATACCACCGGATGCTCTAAGGGGGCAACCATAGAAATTGATGAACATATTCCCCTCCTATCAGGATTAGGTGGTGACAGCAGTAATGCTGCCGCTACCTTGCGCGGGCTCAACCAGCTCTGGGAATCAGGCTTATCACTACAGGAATTAGTTGAACTAGCTTCGCAGTTAGGTTCCGATGTAGCTTTCTTTCTTTATGGTGGCACCGCCCGGCTTGAGGGTAGAGGTGAGAGGGTAACTCCTCTACCTCCATTACCCCATATGTGGGCTGTGCTGGTGGTTCCGCCTGTGCCCCGGCTGCCGGGCAAGACGGAACAGCTTTACGCCAGTCTTAAAGCCAATCACTACACAGACGGACAGGTTACAGAGAGACTGGTAGAGACACTAAAAGAGGGTAGAGAATTTACGCCATCCATACTGTTTAATGCCTTTGAGAATGTAGCCTTCAATCGCTTTTCAGAGATAAGCTTATACCGGGAGCATATGGTAAAAGTCGGGGCTGCCAATGTTCACCTGGCCGGGTCTGGGCCAACCCTATTTAGCTTAGTAAAGGATAGGACTCAGGCTGAGGACCTATATACCCGCTTAAAACAGCAAAAGTTGGAATCTTATCTGACTGATACCTTAGCCACTATAGATAAGATAGAATAGACAGAGATTGCTTGTCAGGGGAGTCTAAGAGCCTCCCCGTCTCCTTTGAAGGAAAGGGGGACACAGGGGGTGAGGTCGGTAAACAATCTCCTTAGCATTGGTAGATATCTAATTAGAACAGATATAATTTAAATAAAGACCTGTTAATAAAGGAGGTATCACAATGGACAATACACAGGAAAATTTGCAGGAGGCTTTTGCCGGAGAAAGTCAAGCCAACCGGCGATACCTGTTCTTTGCTGACAAGGCAGAGAGGGAAGGCTATCCTCAGATAGCCCGGCTATTTCGGGCGGCAGCCGAGGCTGAGACGGTTCACGCCCGCAATCATCTTGAAGTTATGGGTGGTATTGGGACAACCGAGGGTAATCTGGAAACGGCTATAAAGGGGGAAAGCTACGAATTCATGAAAATGTACCCCGGTTTCATTGAGCAGGCCGAATCGGATAATAACCAGAGGGCTCAGATTAGCTTCAGACATGCCAACGCGGTAGAGAAAATCCACCACGACCTGTACCAGAAGACACTCGAAGCTGTCAAGTTAGGACAAAGGCTGAAGGATGAGCCTTACTTTGTCTGCCAGGTCTGTGGCAATACCGTAGCCGGGGAAGCCCCCGAGACATGCCCTGTCTGCGGCGCCCCCAAGACTAAGTTCAAGAAGGTGGAGTAGAGAAGAGAGAAAAGGCACCCAAAAATAAGAACACTGTACTGGAGATACAACTCGCTGAGATGAAGCGAGATAGGTAATGTTATAGCCTTAGTGACGCTCCTCCATTTCTCAACATTTTGTTAGCTATTAACTAAAAGGCTGGGACAGCCCACAAAACCCCGCCAAGCATAAGCCATACAACCAAAAGGGTCAATAAGATGTTAAAGATTTGCCCCACCCAGTATAGATTCAGTGGCTTACCTCCGGCGAAGTACTTGCCCAATTCTCTAAAGTTGCTGTCAAGCCCGATGCTTACGAAGGCTAAGCAGAAAAACTCGTTACGAAAGACCTTTGAAAAACTCAGAATGCCGCTTACTGCTTCATTACCCATCATTGGAATAAGCACAAACGAGAAAACCAGGGAGGCAACTAAAAAGCCTATGATGAATTTTGGCATCCTGAACCAAATCTCCCAGGGACTTGGTCTTACCGCCCCAGGAGTGTTTTCTATCCTGGTTACCCATATCGTTGCCACAAAAAAGGCAATTAAGCCGATTAACACGTTCTGAATCATCTTAATTGTCACTGCTGCCTCCATGGCTAGTGGACCTACCAGCTCACCAGCAGCAGGAACAGCACCGGTAGAGTCCACCGTTCCCCCAATCCAGGCACCAGATACAAGTTCACTAAAGCCAAAAAGTCGGCAAAGGGCAGGCATAGCCACCATCATCAGCACAGTGAATACCAGTGTCTGTCCTACAGCAATGGTTATATAATCCTTTTTGGCTTTACAGGCAGCGCCAGTGGCAATGGCAGCTGAAACACCGCAGACTGATGTTGCCGCAGCTATAGGCAGGGTGAGCTCCCTCTCCATTTTAAGAGTCCTGGTACCATACAAATACATAAGATACAGGACAATAGGTGTAACCACCCAGGCTATGACCAGACCGTAAGGTCCCAGTGCCATTATCCTGGTAAAAAGGATCTCAGCACCCAGGACTACCAAGCCGCATTTAATATACAGCTCGGTTCTCACCCCTGGCTTCATCCACTTTGGCACCCCAACCGTATTGGCTATAAGTAGCCCAATTACAAGTGCCCATAGTGGATATGACAACCCATAGTGTTTAAGGGTTGTCTGAGCACCTATAACCATACTGATAATTCCGATTACAAATACAACTAAAAAAGCCGGAACATATGTTTTAACCCCCTCCCCCATTACCCTTACAGCTATAAGAAATATTACAACTAGCCCAACAAACATAATTAAATACCCGAGGAGAGTGTCCCCGGGAAGCGCATTTAAAGGGTTGGCTACCCATTTGTGAACTGTAGGCAATTTATAAACTACACCAATTATGCCAGGAATGCACAGTGCCAAGATGAAGAAGCCAACCCAGCACGCCCACCAGTCCTCTTTTTTGAGGAGCGACGAGTAGTCAAACTTAACTTTTGGTCTTTCCAATTTCCACATCCTTTCGTAGAGACCATCATCACGACTATCACCTCACCATGCTCGATGGCAATATTAGAGCACATTTTGTGACATTTGTCAAGACCTATAAGTTCTACAACTTTACCTGTTCAGCCACCTCTTAACTAGCCCCTCCTCCCCCTGCTTATTGGTTACCCTTCCATCCAGTCTGGCCTCGTGTAGTAGATTTAGTATCTCTTTAATACGGGGACCCGCGGCTATGCCCATTCCTTTTAAGTCATCGCCGGTGAGAGCTGGCTTAATATAACGAAGTTTATCAAGGAACAACTGGACGTTTTGGCGAGCTACAGGAGAATCGCTGGCTAAGGAATTAGCCGTGATTGCCAGCGGGGAATAGCCGTGGAGTAGGCGATAAATGCGGCTAGGGGTAAGTTTCGGGTCAGCTAGTGATTGCAGTTTGGCTTTGATGCTGGTAGTATCTCGGATTATTTGCGCTATTGATTTGGATAATCTGAGGCGTGAAATCAGATGTTCATTTTCTTCACTGCTTAAAGAGTAAGTTAGAAGAGCCAGATATAGCCCAACCGGGGGCAGGTCAGGGGAACTTAGCTGCCGTGCCTGCTGGAATTTTTCCGCCAGCCAGCCGTCACCCTGCAGGGCTGAGTGCAACTGGGCTAATACACCCAGCTCTTCAGCGCGGCGCAGGATTTTCTCCGGGCATTCCTCGTCTAATATAAGCTCCAGTTCATGTCGTACCCGGTCACCGCTAATGGTATCCAGCATAGGAATATCCCGTTTAAGTAGCTCGAGGGTGGTTGGTTCCAGCTGGAAGTTTAGCCGTTGCTCATAACGTAAACCACGCCAAATACGGGTGGCATCATCAATAAAGCTTTTCTCATGCAGGACACGGATAAGTTTATGCTCAAGGTCGCTTCTGCCCCGGTACAGGTCAATCAATTCGCCGTAGCGGCTGGGAACAAGATAAACCGCCATGGTGTTTACAGTAAAATCACGGTGAAGGAGGTCATCATTGATAGAACCGGGCTCTACTTTTGGCAGCGCTCCGGGTTTAACATAGGTCTCTGAGCGGGCGGTAGCTAAGTCAACGCTCCAGTTATCCCACTTTATTTTGGCAGTATTGAAACGGGGATGGATTATGATTTTCCCTGACTTAATCTGTGTTAACTGCTGCGCTAGATTTATGGCGTCGCCTTCCACCACCAGGTCGAGGTCAAAATTGGTCCGCCCCAGGAGCAGGTCACGAACCACACCACCGACCAGGTAGAGCTCCTGTCCCCCTCTGGAGGCAACCTCACCGGCAGTTCGCATA
>Ga0114930_10005775_pt1 | contig 10085 bp, 12 predicted proteins | sample AnhtaG_FD_87300 | JGI IMG/M metagenome (GOLD analysis project Ga0114930, IMG submission 87300) | Deep subsurface microbial communities from Anholt, Denmark to uncover new lineages of life (NeLLi) - Anholt_01485 metaG | ecosystem: Environmental > Aquatic > Marine > Oceanic > Sediment | place... | reverse complement strand
TGAAACCGGGATATTAAAGTCCAGGCTGATCTTGGCCACCCCTTTTATGGTTTCACTTGCAATATACTGATTGTGTGACGAATCTCCCTTTATAACTGCACCAAGGCATACAATGGCATTATAAATCTGTTCGTGATAATTGTGAGATATTAGAAACAGTAGCAGTTTAGTAAATTATTGTTTTCCATCTAAATGTTCTTTGACAATTTAATAATTTTTTAAAAAACGTTTACATAGAATAACTCACGAGATGTTTCTCTACAAATATGATTATGCTATTCCAGTTATCATTGATACTATCTCATTTGGATTTGTCTTATCTTTAATTATATCACCAACTTTTTTACCATTTCTTAAAACTATAATTCTATCTACAAGCTCAAATACATGCTTTATATTATGAGTGATTATAATAATTGAAACATTATATTCATTTCTTATTTTTTTTATTAAATCCATTACTTTTTTCTCCTGTTTTGCTCCAAGATTATTAGTTGGTTCATCGAAAATTAAAATTTTCCCTCCCCAATAGATTGCTTTCCCCACTACTATTGATTGTCTTTGACCTCCAGATAGATTTTTTATCTCTGAATTTATATCTTTAAGTTTTATCCCAATCCTTTTTAGTAAGTTTACTGCTTCTTTTCTCATATAATTATTATCCATAATTCTAATCAATTTACCAAATATGTTATCTTGCAATTTTTCTCTTCCTAAAAATACATTTGTAGCAGCATCAAAATTTGATATCAATCCCTGTTCCTGATAAACAGTTTCGATACCATACATTCTCGCATCAGTTGGTTTATTTATACTTACTTTTTCTCCATCTATATAAATTTCACCACTATTTTTTTTATATACACCAGAAATAGTTTTTATAATAGTCGACTTTCCAGCTCCATTATCTCCAACAATTGCTACAATCTCTCCCTCATAAAGTTTCATATTTATTTTATCAATAGCTTTTACACCGCCAAAATATTTGCATAAATCTTTTACTTCCATAACTACTTTTCTTTCTTCCACTTTTTAATCTCCCTTTAGTAATTATTAAAATTTATAGTAAAAGTTCGTTATAATAACTAACTCTCATAATCCATTATAATCAATCTAATTTTTTAATATTTTAGTAAATTCAAAAAAACTATTAACAAGGTATAATAATATATTAAATTTCTCCCTACTTATTATATATGGTGGCCTCCACGAAACTCTGAAACCCTTTACTGGTGCGGGTTTGAGAAGGCAACTTTTAACCTTTTTACCTTATTTTACCTGTCTTAAATGAGGGTGGATGGCAAAAATTTCTTATCTTTATTTTCGTGAAACCCTCAAATTTTACATCTTAAAAATACTTTCTATCCCTTACCCCATCTGGGATCTAGCGTTTTACTTTTTTACCCCCTCTCCTTTAAAATTGATACTGCCTACAACAAATTTTTTAGGCCTTTCACGAAATAAGGGGGTAATTTATATGTACGAACAAATTCCTTTCGATCCCGAGGATTTTTTTAGGCAACCACTTAAAAAATATGAGCTTTTTTCCTCTTATCTAAAAGATACTGATAATCTTCAGCTTCAGAGAGTCAGAGAGTCACTAGTAAAAAAACTAATAAAGTCAAAAATTATTGGAGGAAACTGTCTTTCACTGGATTCCTGTCCTATTAAAGACAGGTGTTAAACAAAATAACCTAAAGACAAATATCAGGTATCGCTACATAAAAGATAAGCCACCTAAAAATGATCCTGACTGCTAGATAGGAATATTTCCAACCTTTGTCTCTGGAAAAAAGAAGATAGATTTTTTCTGGGGATACCGCAACCATATCATAAATGATGCGGCAAGCGAATTGCCACTTATTGAAACTACCTTACCGGCTAATGTAAGAGGAACTAGTGTGGTACTCCCTCAGTTGCAGTTTGTAAAAGAACAGCTCTTTTTAGAACCTAGTGCAGTAATTGTGACTTAAGAGTATGATTCGGCTGCTGTTATTGAATTTATTTTTAAAAAGCTTAATGCCAGTCCCAGAATTTCTAGAAATATCCGCAGGGGTACGCCACTTACTACAAAACTTACTTCCTCTGGCATTCCCCTCTATATCGCTGGATTTGAGATGTTATCCAGAGGAATCTATTGGGATAAAAAAGGAAGAAGAAAGCGTCCATAAATTTGTTTGTCCACCTGTAAGTTCTAAAAAGTTTGCAGCAAAACATCCTTATTGTCCCTGGTTTCATCCCCAATTTGTTAAAGGTTCTGGTTGCTATAGGTATATCAGGGTTGATATAGATGAAACTATAAGACAACAGATTGGCTATGGATCAGAGAGCTTTAAAAAGGATTTTAGCAAGAGAAGCAGTAGTGAGAGAGTCTTCTCCCAACTCCTTTCTATCCTGATGCAAGAACCAACCGTTAAAGGTCTAGTTGCCACAGCAAATCTTTGCACTTTAGCCCACATTACTGTTTTAGCCGTTGCCTATTTTGCCTCGTTTGTCAAAGAACCTAAAAGAATTCGGTTTGTTAAAAGTTTCCTTCCGAATCTTTAATTTCGTAAAGCCCTAATAATCCTTATTAATTTTTTATACTATAAAAATGAGAGGATTAATTTATTAACCACAAATCCATTTACTTCTAATAATATACTATAACTTTTAAAAACAGGCTTTTATTCTATTATCTCCTTAATACCCATTTTCATTATCTTGATACAAATTTATCTAATAGAAAATATTATTCTCTGTATTTTGTGTATGAATCAAAACCAACAACAGCAATTATAACAATTCCTTTAATGACATACTGTATATAAACATGGACTCCAAGTAAATTAAACACATTACCAATTACAGCTAAAAGTAGCACTCCAACCACTGTCCCAACAACGCTTCCCTCGCCACCTGAAACACTTGTCCCGCCAATAACAGTAGATGCTATTGCGTCTAGTTCATAACCATCACCTGCCAAAGGAGTAGCAACATTTAATCTGGAGGCATAAATAATTCCACCCATTGCTGCCATTAAACCGCCTATTATAAAAGTCATTATTTTATAAAAATCTACTGGCACACCCGACAACCTTGCAACTTCCTTATTACCTCCTACAGCTAATGTATATCTTCCCAATTTTGTTTTACTTAAGATAAACTGCCAGAAAATAACCATAACAATCCAGATAATTATTGGAAAAGGTAAAAAACCAACATAACCTGATCCTATAAACTTAAAACTTTCTGATTTACCTACTATTGGATATCCGCCTGTATATAAATAAGTCAGACCTCTTACTATTGTCATTGTGCCTACCGTTACAATTATTCCAATCATTTTAACTTTAGCTGTTAAAATTCCATTTACAAATCCTATTAATGACCCTATTAATAAAGCAGTTACTATTGCAATATACCAGGGTACATACTCTTGGAAACCTAGAACTATTGCTGCAGTAAGAGCAAGGGTTGAACCAATAGATATATCAAAATCCCCACCAATTATTACATAAGTTGTACCTATAGCCATTAATCCAATAATGGTACTTTGCCTAATTATATTTAAGATATTTATATAAGTTAAAAAATTAGGTGTAATGATGGAGACTACAATACTTATAAATAAAAATCCAATAAGCACACCATACTTCTTTATTGAAATCCCCTTCACTTTTCCTATAATATTTCTACCTCCCACTTATCACTCACTCCTCTAATATTGTTTGCATAATTTCCTTTTGTGAAACTCCATGCATAAATTCAGCAGTTATAGCACCCTTTTTTAATATTAAAATTCTGTCACAAACTTTTACAATCTCAGGAACCTCAGACGACATAAATATTATACACACCCAATTTTCAGCTAAATTCACCATTATTTTATGAACCTCATACTTTGTACTTATATTTATCCCTCGAGTAGGCTCATCTAAAATTAAAATTTCAGGTCTTGCAACAAGCCATTTTCCAATTACAACTTTTTGCTGATTTCCACCACTTAGGTCTCTAGTAATCTGGTAGATACTTGAAACTTTTATATCAAGTTTCTTGGCCATTTTATTCGTAACCTTTAACTCTTTAGCTTTTGATATAATCATTTTATTTATAAAAATATTTAGAGCACCAAGCGTAATATTTTTACAAATATCATGCTTTATATAAGACTACTTTCTTTTCTATCCTCAGGAAGCATACATATTTTACTACTTATAGCATCTATAGGAGACTTAATTTTACAAAAACTTTTATTTACATAGATACTACCGCTATCAATCCTATCAACACCGAACAACAGTCTGGCAAGTTCTGTTTTGCCAGCTCCAATAAGTCCTGTAATTCCTAAAACTTCGTCACTATACGTAGTAAAAGAGACATTATTAATTACACTTTTCTTATTTATATTCTCAACTCTTAAAGCTTTAACACCCGGAAAAGATTTACTTAACCCTTCAATTTTTAAAATTACTTCATTATTCATTTTTTCATCTTAAACTTCTACTAATAAATTTTAAATTCGACTCAGGAATATCTAATAAATTCCATGATGCAATGAATCCCTCAGTTTTGTTATGGATTTGTTCAATATATTTATCCAATATAATTTCATCAATAATACAAACACCAGGTATCTTTACAGCTTCAAAACCCGGATAAACTTTCAATCTACTTGATAAAAATAGATTCTCTATCTTTTTTATTTCAACCGATAAAAACTCTTCCGAGATTCCTTTTTCCAACAAAACATCCAAACTTTCAGGTAGTTCTATTCCCATAATATTCTCAAAAAATTTTAATATACTTTTTTCACTTAGATTACTATTAATAATTTTAAAAGCATTTGTCAGGCATGATATTTCTAGAGGAATACCTGCTGGACCTACAGCATGACAATACATCATAGGTTTAATCCAATCACAGCAATCCTGCAGAATTCTATAATCTTGGGATACAATTTGTGATAATGAAAAACTATATAGATCAGCACCAACTTTCATTGACTTGATTTTAGTATAATCTGAAAATTTTTTTACAACATCATATATACTAATATTTCTAAAATCCATAAATTTCTTTATGCCTGATAGTTCCCATACATATTCAAAACTTGGCCATCTTTTAATGTCCTCGTTAGTTATTTTTTTAAAATTATTTAAGAAATCTTTAATTTTTTTTATATATTCATTCAATGATAAGTTGTACCTATAACTAAATTTTTCCCTGCAATATTTACAGAAACATGAAAAGAGTGATTCAAGCCCATTTGTACCGGAAGAGTATCTGATTCTATCCAGAAAAACGCCGTCAAATTTAAAGTTATCTACACTTTTTTTAAACAATTTAAATAAATTATTTACTGCAGTTTTATTATTGGGACAGATAAATAAAAAATTTTCTTCTTTCTGATTAGGATTTTTCCACTGACCCGTTTTGCCATAACCACGAGACCCGTCATAATTAAGAGTTAATTGTTCTTCTGTTATTTTATAATTTGGATTATCCGATAGAACAGGAAACCATAAATATGATTCAATTTCAGATTCGTTACAGATTTTTATAAAATCTTCATACACCCTATAATTATTATTTGCCCAGAGCATCAAGCTGTTCAGGTTTAAATATTTTTTCACATTAAAGATGCATCTTTTGAAATCTTCAAAAGATAAATTCTCTTTTCCTTTAATAAAAATTTGGGATCCAACCCAAAATTTTTCCATATTCTTATTCAAATATTAACTTACCTGACTGGTTTTTAGATAACCAGTCAGATAAGTTTTCAATGACACTAAAGTAAACTTTTAATAAATTACATTTCAGGAGTAATTGTGTCAATATTGTCTATAGAAACAATCTCAGGAATAACCTCTACGAATTCAGGAACTTCTTCCCCATTTAAGTACTTAATTGTAGTCTCTAAAGCCAGGTATCCTGTATCTTCAACAGAATAAAAAGACAGCATATCAATTGAGCCATCTTTTATAAATGGCACACATTCATTTGTAATCTCTATGCTAGCTACATATACATCATCAATCATGCCAGCTTCTGTCAATGCTTGTGCGGCAGCTATTGCAGCTGTGGACCACTGGCAACTAACAAAATTAAATTCTTGCCCTGTCTGGATAAAGTCTTCCATCATTGCAAGTGATCCTTCTTTTGTCCACCCCTCAATAGCCTGACTATAAACTACTTCCCAGTTATCATGCTTTGCTAGGATTTCATCAAATCCCTGTCTTCTTAATCTTTGTGGTGCTGTTCCTGGGTTTCCCTCTATTATAACTATTTTACCTTCAGCATCGCCAAGTAATTGTTCAGCCTCTTCACCTAATAAATTCCCAACTGTAACTTCATTTGTGCCAATAAAACTAACTACTCCTTCATATGTACCATCAGGATTAGGACCAACTGTATTTGTAAAAGTAATCAATGGAATATCTGCATTATTACATACTTCAACAGCAGAAATTAATGCTTCACTATCACCAGCACATAGAAGAATAGCGTCAACACCCAGCGCTACATAGTTTTCAACCTGTGAAAGCTGTTTTCCGGCATCCCACTCTGCATCAGCATAGGTTACATTTACACCATAGTCTTCTGCTGCTGCATCAATACCTTTCTGTTCAATACTGAAAAATTCTACAGTTCCAGGAAATAAAACTGCTATCTCATATGGCTCTGCCGGAACTGCTTCTTCCTTACATCCTGTAAGTGAAAAAGTTGCTACCATAGATACAGTCAGCACCATTATTAACAACCACAATAATGACTTTTTCATTTCTTTTACACTCCCCTTTTAAATAATTTTTTAATAAAACCTTTTATGAGATTTATCCGGGATTTTAGCTTTAACAACATTAAACCCTACCTGAACAAATCTCATTTATTTTGCAATATACACCTCCTTTCCTATCCTTTAAACTTTTTTTCAAGTAAATACATTCCAAATTTAAACATTTTTATTTTCTTTATAAACTATCACCTCACTTGCTAACCTGAATTTATCAAATAAATCTGTTATTATTAAAAATTAAAAAAATTCTCCCCTTTAACAATTTTACATTTTATATGGAAACCTACTAGTAATTTGTGAATTTATAGCAAAATCTGAGGCACCTGTAGTGCAAGCATCTTCACCCAGAGAGGAGAAATCAATTGGAGGAATTTCAAAAGGTATGATATTTTTTATATTTTTTATAATTGGTTTTAAAATAAATTTTTCTTTTTCTGGCAAGTTTAAAATATCTCCCCCAAGGATTATAATCTCAGTATCAAAATTTAATATTAAATCAATCAAGCTTAACGATAATAAATCCACTTCCTTTTTTAAGATACTCTTTGAAAGCTTATCTCCCTGTTCTGCTGCCTCTATGATCATATAAGGTTCTATATTTTCTAAGTTACCACTAACTCTGTCTTTGACTAATGATTCTACCCCATCTTTAATTGCATCAATAAAACTCTTTTTTAAACCTTCCATTGATGCATATTTTTCAAAAAATCCTTTATTTTTTAATTTAAAACTTAAATTTTCCCTATTTATAATTTTAAATGCAATCTCACCTGCCGAACCCTTTGAACCTCTATGTATATAATCGTCTATAATTATCCCAACTCCTATTCCGTTACTGATTTCCATAAAAATAATGTCTTTAAATTTCTTACCTTTTCCAAACCTTTTTTCTGCTATTGCTGATAGATTTACATCATTTTCTAAATAAATTGGTACGTTAAATTCTTTTCCCAGCACTTCTATAAAATTTAATTTTTCCCAATTTCTATAAAGAGTCCCATCTATAATCGTGTCATTTATTGAATTAATACTGGCAGGGAATCCGATACAAATGCCTTTTATGTCTTTTATTTTTATCGGTTTTTTTAACTTAATTTTTTTAAAAAAAATTTTTATCTCATTTGCAATTTTCTTATCTAAGTTTTTTATATTTTTAATCATTTCAAACCCAATATATCTTTCTACTAGTGACCCATTGAAATCAGTTAAAGCCATCCTCAATTTTTCTTTTCCCATATCTATTCCTATAACAAAAATATCATCACCTTTTACTTCTAACATTATTGGTCTTTTCCCGCTTTTTGTCTTTACTTTCCCTTTTTCAATAACTAAACTTTCATTTATGAAATCTTCTATAACTTTTGAGACAACAGGTGCACTTATTCCTAAATCAATGGAAATCTGTTTTCTGGATAAAGGACCTTTTTCACGAAGATAGTTAAAAATAATTGATGAGTTTATTTTGTATTGCTGCTGAGAACTAATCATACTTATGACTCTGATATCTTTCATCATAACTAATATTTTTTGTAGATATTATTGTCCAGTAATTAATTAGTTTAACTAATTAATTAAATATTATATTTAAAAATTTCATATTGTCAATGTTTCGAATTGCCTCATTTAAAATATAATTGAAATTGTATCGTTGCCTCATATAAAAATCTAAACGAAATTATTTAAATAATTGGGACAGTTCCCTGTATTTAAAGATAAAATCTACATCTTTAAATACAGGGGGTAAAGGATGTTAGCAATGAGGCATAGAAAAGCAATATCAGCTGAAACTAGAAAAAGATACGCAAAGGCAACCAAGAAGGAAAAAACTATAATTTTGAATCAATTCACTGCAATTACCGGATATAACAGATGTTATGCAAGCCAGATTCTTTCTGTAAAAAAAGAAAAGGTATTGGGGTATATTACTACTGGTGGCAAGAGAATAAAATATGTTATAGGTAAAAAGAAAAAGAAAAAAAGGAAAAAACCTAGAATCTACACCTATGATGTATTTTTAGCATTAAAAATAATCTGGGTAGTCTTTGATTTTATCTGTGGAAAAAGACTTGCCCCTTTTATGGCTGAAGCAGTAAAAAAACTGGAATATCACAGGGAGATAGATATTACACCTGAAGTAAGAGAAAAACTTACCAAAATATCAGCATCCACAATTGATAGGTTGCTAAAGCCGGAAAAAGATAAATTTAAGATAGGTAAAGGAAGAAAAGGTACAAAACCAGGAACACTACTTAAAAATTCTATTCCCATCAGAACCTTTGCAGACTGGGATGATGCAAAGCCTGGCTTTGTAGAGGCTGATCTGGTTGGCCATGATGGAGGAAACGTCTCTGGAGACTACATACAGAGCCTAAATTTTACAGATATAGCTACATGCTGGGATACCCACCGTTGCATGCAAGAGTAAGGCACAGGTGCATGTATTTAAGGCAACTAAGACGGCTTCAGATAGATTTCCATTTGAAATTGCAGGAATTGACTCTGATAATGGCTCTGAATTTATTAATGCCCATATGCTGAGATATTGCATAGAGAATAAAATTACATTTACAAGATCAAGAGCACATAAGAAGAATGATTCCTGCTATGTTGAGCAGAAAAATTACTCAGTAGTGAGGAGAGCTACTGGATACTTAAGATATGATACAGCCGAAGAGCTTGATATCTTAAATGAGCTTTACATATATTTAGACTACTATACAAATTATTTCCAGCCGGTTTTAAAACTTAAATCAAAGACAAGAACTGGAAGCAAGGTTACAAAAAAATATGATGTAGCTAAAACTCCATTTAGAAGAGTTTTAGAGTCAAAATATATTGATGATAAAATAAAGGCAAGACTTAAAAAAAAGTATGATGCTCTGAATCCTGCAGAGTTAAAAAGAAAAATTTCAAAACTTCAGGACAAACTGTTAAAATTAAATTCTTTAAAGAAAACTTTAGAAAGGAATAGCACAGTAGATGAAAAGCCTTACGAGTATATCTACAGATAGTATATCTATTTTACTACCTTTATATCCTTATGGATCTGTATTGGTTTCAGATACTTTTTTGGATGAGGCAACGAATAGCTTTCGTTTAGATTTTTATATGAGGCAACAGGTGTTTTTTTATTAATATGTTTTTTTATTAATAAAGCAAATTTTTATGAATTTTTAATTTGACTTAAGATTTCAGCTCTATAAACAGGTTTGCCATTTCAATTGCGCTTAATGCTGCACCCCAGCCCTTATTTCCCCTTTTGGTCCCGGCTCTTTCGATAGCCTGCTCCAGGCTGTCGGGAGTTATA
>Ga0114930_10005774_pt1 | contig 10086 bp, 11 predicted proteins | sample AnhtaG_FD_87300 | JGI IMG/M metagenome (GOLD analysis project Ga0114930, IMG submission 87300) | Deep subsurface microbial communities from Anholt, Denmark to uncover new lineages of life (NeLLi) - Anholt_01485 metaG | ecosystem: Environmental > Aquatic > Marine > Oceanic > Sediment | place... | reverse complement strand
TTGCCCCCCGTGTATTCACGGGGGGCTAAATGGGTGAGGATGTCGCCGGGCGTTTGCTCACGCATGTTGTGGATGACGGCGTCGGGCGCGAGCGGCGCGCCCGCGTACGCGAACAACCACCGCACCGCCCGCGGATAGCAGGCGATGACGTGCAGGCCGTCGGCGCGGGCGAGACGCTCGAGAAGCGGATCGCGCCGGGCGGCCAGTTCGCACAGATCGGCCACCGGCTCGAACGGTACGCCCGATGCCGCGAGGCCCTTCAGCACGGCCTCGCGCACGTCGGCGGGCACGGCCCCGTTGTGCGTGCAGTTGCAGTACAGGATGGTGGGCGATGCACTCACGTGACAACCCCTTGTGCGGGAACGGCGTCAATCGGTCAGGAACCTCGCGCTCCCCTTCCCGCCTTCGCCGAAGGCTTCCGTCTCCATGCTGACGTTCCCCACAGGGAGTTCGCGTTGCCGGGTGCGGCTGAAGTCGCCAGGACCAGCGGTCGGTTTCCGTATCCTACGCCAGGGGGGTGGCGGATGTCAATTGCCTCGCACGGCGGGCCATCTCCCGGCGACGTCGGACCCGCCGCGAGAGAAGCGGATCAGCCGGGTGGGGACACCCGCCACCGAAGGGATTTGAAACCGTCTTTTAGTCCTACAACGCTACTTCGCCTTTTTGTCCGCCTGGTGGCCTTCCCAGGCCGCCAGGAACAGGCATAAACTGCGTTCGCGGCGGCCTGGGAAGGCCGCCGCGCGGAACGTAGCGTAGTAGTATTGGCGCGGTGGTTCTCCGCACCCGCCGCACGTCCGCGCAAGGGGACTTTTCTCGGACCGCTTGGAATCCCCGCCCCGGCATTCTGCGGGACCCACAGTCAAAGTGGTGGCGACGGGTGGATTCGAACCACCGACCTTGGGCTTATGAATCCCCTGCTCTAACCGCTGAGCTACGCCGCCACGGGCGACGGTAGTGTACGCCAACCGCCGCGTTTGTCAAGTGCACGCGCCGGGGCCGGGAAGCGCGCGTCCGCGAGCCCGCTGCGGGAGCAGCGGGAGACCTTCCCGGGCGCGGCATGCGGCGGCGCGCGCCCGGCCCGTCACGGTGCATCCTCGACAAGCCCGGCGACTAACGGTCGCGCCACAGCCCCTCCTGAAGCGAGTTGCCGTGGCTGAGGTACAGGTGACGCCGCTCAAGACGGTCGCGGACCTCGTTTGTGATAACCTCGGCGGACGCTTCGAGGGTCTCGCGGCCGAACTCGGCCGTCGCATCCTGGGGCGGCTTGCCCATGACGCCGACGAGCGGCTCGCCTTTGGGCGGAAGCAGGCTCAGGTCCACCGTCTCGGGATGGAGTGCCAGCAGGTGCGACGTCTCCCACACGGCCGCATGGTCGCCGCCGTCGGGGTACCGGTCGCGCACGACCAGGTAATCGAGACACGCCCAGGCGAGCAGGCCGTGCCGTTTGCTCCATCGGCGCTGGTTGAACAGGCGGCAGGCGGCCAGGGCGTGATCGATGAGCGGATAATGGCCGGCCACCAGGACGCCGACCTCAAAGCCCAGGCTCTCGGCCTCGGCCAGAACGTGCAGGAGCAGCCGCTGGTACGCCAGGACCTGCTCGGTGGCGCCGAAGGGGTGGCGCTCGGGCAGGAAGTTGTCCGGCGAGAGACCGTAGCCGGCGGCGATCTGGTCGCGGTCCTCGGCGCCCGACTCCATGAGCGATTCGACGCGGCTCTCGCCGTAGTACAGGGGCGGAAACACGAGACCCCCGCCCTTTTGGGCGCACAGAATCGCCAGCCCCTCGGCCTGGAGCGTATCGGCGCCCACCGGGTTGTGGACGCCGTGCCACTCCAGCGTGCCGATGGGGATGTACACGACGGGGCAGGCCTCGCGGCGCTGCCGGATCTGTCCGGGACGGAGCAGGTGGTAGCGGACTTCGTCGGTCATGGCAGGTGCCTCTCGCCGTACCACGTGTCGTAGAACTCGCGGTACGAGCCGTCTTTGACGCGGCGCCACCAATCCTCGTGCTCGCGGTACCAGCGGATGGTCCGGGCCAGGCCCTCGTCGAAGGGGACCTCCGGCCGCCACCCCAGATCGGTCTCGATGCGGGTCGGATCGATGGCGTAGCGGCGGTCGTGGCCGGGACGGTCTTCGACGAACTGGATGAGCGACTCGGGTTTGTCGAGTTCACGGAGGATCGTCTTGACGACGTCGATGTTGAACCGCTCGTTGCGTGCGCCGATGTTGTACACGGCGCCCGGGCGTCCGCCCGCCATGACCGCCAGGATCGCCCGCGAGTGGTCGTCGGTGTAGATCCAATCGCGGACCTGCCGCCCGTCGCCGTAGACGGGCAGGGGCCTGTCCTCCAGGGCGTTCGAGAGCATCAGCGGGATGAGTTTCTCGGGGAACTGGTACGGACCGTAGTTGTTGGCGCACCGCGTCAGGAGCGCGTCCTGGCCGTACGTGTGATGGGCGGCCAGGACGAGCAGGTCGGCGCCCGCCTTGCTGGCGGCGTACGGGCTCGACGGGGCGAGCGGATGGGCCTCCGTGAAGGCCGGATCGTCGGGGCCGAGCGACCCGTACACCTCGTCGGTCGAGACCTGGATGAAACGTTTGACGCCCTTGTCGCGGGCAACGTCCAAGAGCACTTGCGTGCCGACGACGTTGGTCCGGGCAAACGTGCCGGGTGAGAGGATGGACCGGTCCACGTGGGTCTCGGCGGCGAAGTTGATGAGGGCGTCGTCGCCCTCGGGAACCGCGTCGGCCATGGCGCCTGAGTCGGTGATGTCGGCCCGGACAAAGGTGTGACGCTCTTCGGGGACGCCGACGAGGTTCTCGAGGTTCCCCGCGTAGGTCAGGAGGTCGATGGTGACGACCCGCAGGTCGGCGTCGCGCTCCAGGGCGAGGCGCACGAAGTTCGACCCGATGAACCCGGCCCCGCCGGTGACGACGTAGGTGGGCATAGCGCGGCCCCCGGCCGGCATGACGCGCGGCAAGAAGAGACGGGCGCCGCGGGGTCAGGCGGCACCCGCCCCCTTGTCAACGAATTCCCCTGCACCGGCCGGACTTCGTCTTACTTGGCAGCCGGCTTTTCGGCAGGCGGTTCCACGGCAGCCGGTTCCGCGGCAGGCGGTTCCACGGCAGGCGGCTCGGCGTCGCACTTCGGACACTTCCCGTCCGCATCAAGCACGGACCCGCACTTGGGGCACTTTGCCTCCTCCGGCGGCTGCTCCGCGCAGCCCACGACGAACGCCATTACGAACGCCAACAGCAACGCCAATGACAGATACCTCATGCTCGGTCTCCTTTCACTGTCCAGGTGAGGCTTGGTCGAATCGCTGAAACGCTTACACGTTCCTGTGCTTCAGCAAAAGGGGAACGCCCCCTAGCCTCCTCGGCCCGTCAAGAATTGTACCGGCGTTGTCCGTCCATGCAAGGAAAACTATGCGCCGCCTGACATTGTGCGCCCCTTGCCGCCCCCGGCGCTCGGCACCGGTCAGGAATCGAAATGGGCACCCCCCTCTCGAACGCTCCAGAGGTTCGGGTCCTTCATGTACTCGTACAGGTCCGAGAGGAGGGCAAGGTGCTTGTCCTCTTCGGCCTTCAAGCGAAGGAGAAGGTCCTTGGACGCCTGGTCGTCCGCCTTCTCCGCTGCGTCCTGGTAGAACCGGATGGCGTTGCGTTCCATCTCCTGGGCGAAGTCGATGATCTCGATATCGCTCGTCTCGGGCTGAACGCCCTCGGCTGTTCTTTCGCGGCCGCGCTTGATGAAGTCCTTGTCCACGGTTGGGTACGTGGGATCGGCCGGACAGATGCCCTCGTTGGCCCAGGACTGAAGCAGTTGCTCGTGCTTGACCTCGTCGTCGGCCAGGCGCGCGAGCATCTGCTTGCCGAGCGGGTTGGTGCACTTACGGGATCCCTCGAGGTAGAAGTCCCGGGCCGCACGTTCCTTCTCGGCGCCCGTCGCCAGAATGCCGCACAACTCCTTGCTCAACGCCATCGAGTCCCTCGCTTTCGTCTCAGAAGCCGCCTCGGGGCCCTGGCCGCCCCAACGGGCATGCGACCATTATAGGCGGCGCCGCGCGGCCGGGCCAAGTGAAAAGGATTCGCCCGACGCACAACGTCGTGACATCAGGCGCCGCCCTCGCACTCAAGAAGCAGCGCCCCGACGAGGACGTTCTCCTCGAGTAACTCGGCCGGCACGATGCCACAGCGGCCGGCGAGCGGAGCGAAGAGACGTTGCTCAAAGCGTGCGCGGAGCCTGTCGAAGAGCACGTCGCCCATCTGCGCCACGCCGCCGCCGATGACGATGGTCTCAGGCTGCACGACCGCGGCCGCATTCGCGAGCGCCACGGCGAGCGATTCGCACACGTCGTCCAGAATCGCACAGGCTGCCGGGTCGCCCTCGCCGGCGGCGGTGGCGACGGTGCGCGCATCGATCGTCTCGATCTGCCCATCGGCCAGGGCAAGGATGCGGGCGTCCGGATCGTCGGCCGCCAGACGGGCGGCGCGGCGGGCCATGCTCCAGCCGGAGCACAGGTTCTCGAGTTTGTCGTAGGCGCCGGCGGAGGCGTCCCAGACCCAGGTGTGCCCGATCTCGCCGCCCAGGGGGCCGCTGGCGAGGCGGCCGTCGAGGACGAAGCCGCCACCGATCCCGCTCCCGATGTTCATGTAGAGGACGCGCCGCACGCCGCGGCCGGCGCCCAGACGCGCTTCGGCCACGGCCGCGCAGTTTGCATCGTTCTCGACGACGGCGGGGACGCCGAATGCACCCTGCGCCCACCCGCGCAGGTCGAAGTCCTCCCACCCCGAGACCTGGTGGCTGCGGACGATGCGGCCGGTCTCCCGCACGACCGGGCCGCCGAAGCCGATGCCGACCCCGTCGATGGATTCGCCGGCGGCGGCCTGCACTTCGCGGACGAGTTCGGCGACGCGGTCGCGCACAGCCGGGGCGCCCTGGTCGGCCGGCGAGTCGGTCCGGGCCAGGCGCAGGATTTGCCCCTCGGTCGTGCCGACGGCGGCCTGGAGTTTGGTTCCGCCGATTTCGATGGCAAGTTGCATGGGGGGCCTTGTTTCCCGGTTTCCCGGCGTTTCGCTGCGCTTAACGCTGGGCGTTTACCGGGTTACCGGTTTCCCGGTTTCCCGGCGTTTCGCTGCGCTCAACGCCGGGCTTTGTGCACAGAATCACTCAGCCAGCCACACCCAGGCTTTGGGGGCGTGGCCGGCGATGTACGCGAGCACGTTCTGCCAGTGGCGAGCGTCACGAACGGCAAGAGGGCGGCACCCGCCCTGCCAAAGGCGTCCGGGAATGCGAGCGCGAACGCGATGGGAGGATACCTTCTTGACGCGGCCGACCATCTGCTTCACGCTGTCCGGACGGCACTCCACCGCAACATGAACGTGCCGGCCGGCCACGGATATCCCGGAGACCCGGGTCTTCTCCTTGGCGAACTGCTCGAGGCAGCGTCTGCCGACCACCTCGAGGAGATCGCGAGGGATCGTCACCGGCGGCTTCGAAAGGCTGCGCCGGGCGTGGGCGTAGAGCCCCTCGTAGGTGCCCGCGGCAGGCGGATTCCGGTAGTCCCCTTCCACGTGTTGTCGATGGCGACGCGTGCGGAAGCCGCGCGGGTCGCCGGGGAGCCAACTGCCGTAGGTTCCCCAGGTGATGTGGTAACGCATTGTGTTGGGCTCCCCGTGTGTTTTCCCGGCGTTTCGCTGCGCTCAACGCCGGGCGTTCATCTGCCTTGCTGCGCTCAACGCCGGGCGTTTACCGGTTTCCCGGCGTTTCGCTGCGCTTAACGCCGGGCTTTGTGCACTTCACACTTCAGCCTTGCGCCACTGGCGCAGGGCGGCGAGCAGGTGCGCGAGGTCATTGGGCAGCGGGGCTTCCAGGTGCAGGGCGGTGCGCGTGCGCGGGTGCGTGAGTTTCAGGCTCGCGGCGTGCAGGGCTTGCCGCGCAATCAGCACCTCGTCGCGGTCGGCGCGGCCGCGCGCCAGTTCCTGCAACGTGACCTTGTCGCGGCTGCCGTATTGACGGTCGGCCACCACGCGGTGCCCGATGTGGGCCATGTGGACGCGGATCTGGTGCGTCCGGCCCGTGTGGATGCGGACGCGGACCACGCTGAACCCGTCGAACGTCTCGGCCACCTGGTACTGACTGAGGGCCTCGCGTCCGGTGCCGTCGCGTCGGACGGCGTAGCGTTCGCGGCTGCGTCGGTCGCGGCCGAGGGGTTGGTCGATGACGTCGGCGTCGAGTTCCGGGGTGCCTTCGACGACGGCCAGATACTCCTTCTCGACGGTGCGGTTCTCCCACTGCTTGGCCAGCCGCCCGTGGACGGCATCGTTCTTGGCGAAGACGATGACGCCCGAGGTGTCGCGGTCGAGGCGGTGGACGACGCCCGGCCGCCACGGGTCACCGCCCCTGGAGAGGCTATCGGCGTGATGGGCCACGGCGTTGACGAGCGTTCCGTGCGGGTTGCCGCGCGCCGGATGCACGAGGATGCCCGGCTCCTTGTTGACGGCGAGCATGTCGTCGTCCTCGTAGATCACGTCAATGGGGATCGGTTCCGGGACGATACCGAGGGGTTGGCGTTTGTAGAGGCGCACGACGATGCGGTCGCCGCGGTGGACCTCGGCCGACGGTTTCGTGACGGGCTCGTCGTTGACCAGGACACGTCCGTTGCGGATGAGTTTCTGGAAGGTCGAGCGGCTGTGGGCGGCCCACCGCTGGGCGAGGAACCGGTCGAGGCGCCTGTCGCCCGGTTCGCTCTGGAGTTCGATCTCGAGGGTCTCCAGGTTGCGCTCGGGCAGCGCGTCGGGCGGCAGAGCACCTTCGGGCAGATCGTTGGCGGACATGGCGGCTCGCAGGCGGCCCGATCAGCGACAACGCGGGGGCGTAGCATGCTACGCCCCTACCGATTCACAACACCCGGCACGGTGCGCAACGAACCGCCGGCGCTCGGCTACCGGGTGAGGTCGGTCGCCAGGTCCACGGCGCTGCCGGCGTCGGGCGCGTAGCCGGCCGCGCCGATCTCATCGGCATACCCCTGCGTGACGGGCGCGCCGCCGATCATGACCTTGACGCCATCGAGGCCGGCTTCGCTCAGCGCATCGATGACGGCCTTCATGTTGGGCATGGTGGTGGTGAGGAGCGCCGAGAGGGCGACGACCTGGGCTCCCTCGGCTTTGGCGGCCTCGACGAACTTTTCGGGGTCTACGTCAACGCCGAGATCGATGACCTTGAAGCCGCCGCCCTTGAGCATCATGGCAACGAGGTTCTTGCCGATGTCGTGGAGGTCCTGCTTGACCGTGCCGACGACCACCTTGCCGCGCGGTTCGACGCCGGTCTCGACGAGTTTTGGTTCGAGGATTTCCATGGCGCCGGCCATGGCGCGGGCGGCGATAAGGACCTCGGGAATGAAGATCTCGTTGTTCTTGAATTTCACGCCGACGCTGCTCATGCCGGTGATGAGCCCCTCGTTGAGGACCTGTTCGGGCGTCAGGCCGGCGGCCAGCGCGTCGTTGACCGCCTGGACGGCCGCATCGCGGTCGCCGCGTTCCACTGCATCTGTCAATGCTTGCAGGTCTGCCATCTGATGCTCCTTGGACTCTCGATTCCCTGTCAGGCGATGATACGACCCTCACGCGGGCCAATACCATATTCCGTGGGCCGCGCCAAGCGTTGTCCGCGGCCGGAGCGCTTGAATCCCGGGTTGTCGCGCGGTGGGCCTGCTGACCCGCCGCGCCCCATACCATCTCGGGGCGCGCTAGCCGACGGGTTTGGGTTCCTTCTTTTGCCGGCCGCCGGTGGCCTTGGGCGCCGGCTTGGTCTCGGGCGTCTTGCTTTCGGTTGGGGGATCGGGTTCTGTCTTGCCTTCCTCCTGCTTCGGCTCCGGCTCCGCGCCTTCGCCTTCGTCCGGTTTGGCCTTTTCGGTCTCGCCCGCGCCGGGCTCCTTCGGCTCTTCGAGCGGTTCGTTCGAGAAGACGAGGGGCTTGTAGCCGGCCAGGGCCTCGATGTGTGAGCGGGCCTTCTCGGCGCCGATCGACTGCGGCCACTTCGAGACGACCTCCTGCAGCCCTTCGCGCCCCTTCTTCAGGTCGCCTTCCTGGACGGTGACCAGGGCGAGTCCGACCCTGGCGAGCGGGCGCAGCAGTTCGGAGGACTCCGCCACCTCGGCATACCGTTTCCTGGCCTCGGCCAGGGGATCGCCCGTGGGGTTCGAGGTGCTGACCGTCTCTTGGAGGAGCCGGTCGGCCAGGAGCAACCTGGCGGTGGGCGTCTGGGGCGCCTCGGGGTAATCCTCGATGAAGTTCCGCAGCGGCTGGGTCTGGCCGGAGTTCTGGGCCAGGGCGAAGGCGGCCGAGGCCACCTCACCGGCGCTGCCGCGAAGCGCCGGCAGAATCACCAGGGCGAACACCACGACGGTCACCGCCGCCGCCACCAGCGCGATCGTCTGGGCGTGGGGCTTGGCCCACGTGATGGCCCGTCCGAGCGCGTCGGCCAGTTCATTGGTCTGGAGTTCGTGCTTGCGGGCACTTTTCATCGCATGGTCCCAACGGAAGGCGTGGGTGCCGCGGGCCTGGTGCGCCTGGCGCCCCGTGGAAGTACTTGAATGAGAACCTTCGTGCCCCAATCGTCCCAGACGCTGATGTGGCACGTATCGTTGCCCTTCTCGTAGAGGAGTCGCCGGCGTCCGGAGACGAAGTTCTCTTCGAGCATTCGCCATCCGAGCAGGGGCATGTTGCGGCGGTAGAAGTCGGAGACCTGGCGGACGGTGGCCCCACCCGCGTACAGGTGCCGGACGAACCGGAACCCTCCGACGGCCCGGTCGCTCGATTGGCCGGTCTTGAACTTGAATCCGGCGGGGACGGGCACGTCTCGGAGGCGCGGATTGACGGCCGGCGCGGTGGTGGCTGCCACTTCGCGCTTCTCGCCGCAGCCCAGCGCCATGACCATCAGTCCGACGATCGCCAGGGCCGCCAGCACCGGCAGTCCGATCGCCGGCCGGATGAGCCGGGAAATCCGTTGGAACGTTCTCATAAGGTTCCCCCTGCTTGGACGGCACGGGCCACGAGCCGCTCGGCGGCGTCGAAGGCGGCGGCCACTTCGTCGGGACTCAAACCCGCACAGGCCATGACGTACTCGGCGTCGCTTCGCGGCCGGAGGTTTTCCGGTTCATGGGCATCGGAGCCGAAGATGACCTGGGCCCCGGTCTGCCGCGCCACACGGGCCACGCGGCCGTTGCCAAGGCAGTGACCGCGGCGGCCGGAGATCTCGAGCAGCACGCCGCGCTCGGCGGCCAGACCGGCATCCTCTTCGGTAATGAGCCCCGGATGAGCGAGGATGTCGCACCCCGCCTCGATGGCGGCACGGTTGGTGCCCTCGATGACCGGTTCGGACGGCGTCTCGCCGTGAACGACCACCAACCGCGCGCCCAGTTCGCGGCACCGCTCGACGACACGGGCGATGTGCTGCGGGCGGCAGTGGGTGACCTCGGCGCCGGGGATCACCTTCATCTCCATCACGGGCGTCAGGTCCTCGGCCACACGGACCAGGGGCGGCACGACCGTCTCGACCAGGGCCGTGTCCACGTGGTCGGCAAAGCCCAGCGCGCGGTATCCGAGAACCTCGGCCCGGCGCACGAGTTCCGTCGGGATCAGATCGCCGTCGCTGAGCAACGTATGCGTATGCAGGTCGATCATGGCGGTGTCTGCGTCCGCCTTCCCCCCCGTGACGGCGTGCTCTCGGCGCGCCCCCATCCCGCCCGGCCATGGCTGGACCACGGGCGCAACACGAGAACTCTAGTCGGACCGGGGGCCTGCGTCAAGCCGATTCGCCGGCCCACGTGACTGGGGGTGTGCGGGCCTTGTGCAAGAGAAGGCATGCCCTTCTGCCGTCGGAGCCTGTTGCACAGGCCACCCTGGCTTCCGCGTGGTGGCCTTCCCAGGCCACCACGCATGATTCAGGGCGTCTCGCGGCGGCCTGGGAAGGCCGCCGCGCGGTTCGTGCAACAGGCTTCGTCGGAATGCAGAATGGCACAACGTGGCGCGGCACGGCTACGCTCGTCGTACCCACGGACGTTTGCGGTTCTTTGCGTCGGCGATCGC
>Ga0114930_10005773_pt1 | contig 10087 bp, 4 predicted proteins | sample AnhtaG_FD_87300 | JGI IMG/M metagenome (GOLD analysis project Ga0114930, IMG submission 87300) | Deep subsurface microbial communities from Anholt, Denmark to uncover new lineages of life (NeLLi) - Anholt_01485 metaG | ecosystem: Environmental > Aquatic > Marine > Oceanic > Sediment | place... | reverse complement strand
TTTTAATTCACTTAATACTCGGGTCATTAAATTGTTTTGCATTCTAAGTTCTCTGTTGGTGTTATCACCAAAAGAGAAGATTTTCTACGCTGTTCCCGCTTGGCGAAATGTTCTTTTCGCATAGCCAATCACATAGTGATCGCTTCTCGGCACTTTATGGCACCTTCGACTTCTTTCAAATGTAAACTATTTAATGCTCTCCGTAATAAATACTATTAAAATATTGACCCATCAATTGAAGCTTTCGAGGAAAATCTTCAAAAACAAAACCTTCCTTCGCAGTAAGCCCCGAGTACTCGGGAAGAGTTTTGTGAAACCCACTTTTTATTACAAAACTTTGGCAAAAATTGAGCGAAACCTCTCTACTATAAATAAACTACATTGTTGATCGGGTTTACGGCTACTACGAGGGTCATAACGCAATCCCGCTCAGCGGAATTGAAGCTACAAAAAAAGTGTTGAATAATATAACTGGTAGCCGCTACGAAGTAGTCCCTATGGGGCAGGCTTTAGCCTGCGTCAAGTTGCCCCGACTTTACCTTATGCTGAGGACAGAACACGCCGCCCCGAGTACTCGGGGTTCCTACGAGATTGATAATAACTGATACCTTCTGTTTTATGCGAAATATGTTCATGTATAAATAGTTTAAACTGATATTAATTTACCGAATCCTGTTATTATTACGGAGAGCATTAAATAGTTTACATTTTGTTATATAACAGACTATAGTTGCTCGGCGAGGTGTTCTTCAACTCGCCGGTTTTGATATACACGAAAATGTGGAAAAAGTCGAAGGTGAAGAACACCTTCGACAGCGAAAACTGATATTAATTTACCGAATCCTGTTATTAATTAAACTGCGGATAGAATTATGAAACATTTAACGAGACTATTTTTTGTATTTCTATGCCTGACATTTCTGCTTTCTTCTTCGTATGCTCAGAATGGCTTGGATAAAGAATTCGGCAAAGTCGAGATCGTTCGCGATACATGGGGTCTGCCGCACGTATTTGCTGAGACAGATGAGGGCGCTATGTACGGATTGGGGTACGCCGCTGCAGAAGACCGTGCTTTCCAGATGTACTATAACTCTTATATTATGCAGGGACGACTCGCTGAGATAATCGGGAATGTAAAAAAAGTCAATAGAGATGAGACCGCTCTGGATAACGACAGGAAAATGAGGACGTTCGGATTTTACCGTACGGCGAAGCGGCTGGTAGAAAACCTTGATAGTGAATCTGTCTCGTTTTTGCAGGCGTACAGCGACGGTGTGAACGATTATATTTCACAAAATCCCGGCAAACTTAACTATTTATTCAAAGAACTTGGCTTAGAGCCTGAGCCATGGACACCGGCGGATTGCATCGTTTCGTGGTGGCATTTTGCGCAATTTTTTGCCACCGACGGCACACGGGATATGATCCGATACCGCAATATTGTGCAGGGTACGGCAGGGGGTAGGGGTAGTGTTCGCGGGCAGGTTTGGAGCGCACAAACAGGTTTACGCCGGCTACCGCCCGACGATTCTGCGGCAGTTGTCCAGCGGGAAGATGTGAGCGATGAATGGCTGCAAAGGGTGGAGGAATTTGTAAAAAAATACAGCGTGAAATCGAAAAATGAATCTTTTGACTACGCTCCTGAAGAAACCCCTGAATTCAGTCATGCGTGGATAGTGGGAAAAGCAAAGACAACAACAGGTTCCGCAGTCCTCGTGAGCGATCCGCAGACAGCCGTCAGAAACCCGTCGCTGCTGTATGAATTTCATGTCAGCGGAAAAACATTTAATGCACGCGGCTGTGGCGTTGCGGGAAGTCCGGTGATTCTCATCGGCTGGACAGAAGACGTTGCCTGTGGGGTAACTGCCCTCGGCGCCGACCAGGCGGATTTATTCAGACTCAAAACGGATCGTGCTCATCCAAATCAATACTTCTTCGATGGGGAATGGCGTTATATGGACGTCTTTGAAGAGAGTATCGAGGTCAAAAACGGGAATCCCCAAAAAATCACCATTAGAGAGACACATTTAGGCCCTGTTGCTACTGAATTTTCATTTACGCTGCCGAACGAGGGCGAGATTGCATTAAAACGGATTCCGGTTGCAGAAACCGACCGGGAGACAATACAAGGCGCAATTGCCATGATGCGCGCCAAAAATGTATATCAATTTGCAGGTGCGATCGAGGGCTGGAGGTTCCCCAGCGCCAATATTGTTTTTGGCGATAAGGAAGGAAACATCGGCTACTGGTCTCTTTGTGCGAATCCCATCCGCTCCGCTTATGCACTTGAGGGCGGCAGCGCAGCGCACGACGGCACCGAATCAAAATTCGATTGGCAGGGAATTGTTCCGTATGATTTGCTCCCCCATGTAATTAAGCCAAAACGCGGCTTCCTTGCCACTGCTAATCACCGCACAATAGGTTCATTCTATAACATTCCACTCGGCGTTAGTACAGGTGCGGGCGGTCATACAGGACGGTCACGGCGCCTGTATGAACTCCTGGAAAAGAAAGAAATCTTCACTCCTGAAGATGTCCTTGATATTCATTATGATTCAGTGAATCCTTTCCGGCGGGATGTCGTGCGCATCGGACTGCACTTGCAAGACGTGCTGAAAGAGGAACTTTTACCCGAGACATACATGGCATTAGTACTGCTTGAGCCATGGTACAAAAGCGGCGCTTCATCCGACCTGCGCAGCGAAGGCGCCGAAATCGCCACAAAGATCAATACCATGTTTCGTATGGTTACCACGGACTTAACACAAATATACGGCGGCGGTGAATCGGGTCTGGCATACTTTCTGAGAACTGTTACCTCCCGCATTGAAGATGACCCGAATGCTCCCATAAATGACCTCGAAAAGGAGTACATCGATGTGGTTCTTGCGGATGCCTGGATAAACGCTGAAAGAACTTTTGGATACGACCTTACCCGGTGGCAGCAAAGAGCGCTCGATCAGGTCAAGCGGCGAAAGTTAGGATATTTTGAGAGTCTCGATGGATTTCCTTCGCTGAATCCGGCACATGACATAACGTTTCCGGGAATAACAAACGTTGACGGTGGAACCATTAAATCTCAGGCAGGGCAGGCGTATACACAGTGGGTGCCGCTGCATGACGTTGATTCTGCGCTCTCCATCATGCCTGTCGGCACATCCGAACTACCTGACAGTCCCTTCAGATTCAGTACCTTAGAAGCCTGGGGAAATGGTGAATTGCATCCCGCACCAATTACACGAAAAGGTGTGGAAAAATATAAGGTGAGTTCAGTGGTAATTTCCCGTTAAAGTTTTTGGTTCATCCGGAAATCTGTTTGCACATAGCTTAAAAAGTTGGAAATGATTGAATTTCCTTATAAACTAATATGTTTATCCGTAGGAATCCCGAGTACTCGGGATTCTTGGTCGATTCTGTTAATCCCGAGTACTCGGGATCATGAACACGCCACGGCGTGTTCCTACGGCGATAAGACCAAACATAAATATGAATATACTGGCAATTTAATCTCGTTCCCAGTCTCTAATATCCTTAATCTCGTTCCCAGTCTCTGACTGGGAACGCTTCTGAGGCAGGAGTGCACGTCTAAATAGTAGGGGCGAAGCATTTTTAAACGAGCGAAAAACCCTGATTTCTCAGCCAGAGGCTGATCCGCCTCTGGCGGAAAAGAATTATTTAAAAATGCTTCGCCCCTACTGCCGTAATAATTTGGTATCGTGTACCTGTAATGCCCGTTTCAAAGCAAGGAGGAAAATGTATGTATTATATCTTGTTTTATAAGACCGTCGAAAACTACGTTAAAAAACGTGCTCCATACCGCGAGGAACACCTAAAATATGCAAAAGAAGCTCACGAACGTGGTACTCTTGTTATGGGTGGGGCTCTTTCGGATCCAGCCGACAGTGCAGTCCTCGTATTCAAGGGAGAAGTGCCTGCTGTTGCAGAGGAATTTGCCCAAAACGACCCTTATGTTAAGAATGGTTTAATCACCGAATGGCAAGTGCGCCAATGGATGGTTGTCATTGGCGGGTAGGTCTCATAAATCAAGACCTCGCAATGTATAATTTCGGGGATATAATACTAAATTCTGCAACTTTTACTGTTTAATCTCGTTCCCAGTCTCTAATATCCTTAATCTCGTTCCCAGTCTCTGACTGGGGATGCTTCTGAGGCATGAGCGGGCGACGCAGGGTCTTTTCCAGAAGGGCGACAAACTCGACGATCCCTGACACCATAATTTAGTATTGTGTCCCCCTACTACCCAAAAAATTAAAGAAGTCGAAGGTGAAGAACACCTTCGACAGCGAGATCTTTGAACGGTAATCAAGATTGTCATTCTCCCCGAATAGTCGGGGGGAATCCAGTATTATTGTAAGTTTATATAACATATAGATTCCCCCGAGTACTCGGGGGAATGACAACCGTTTCTAATTATATTTTTGATTATTTTTAAAAGAGAAGTTTTGTTAATCCCTATTAAAATCTTAGTTAGTGAGCGTAGATATATAATTACACAAACATCCGTGAGAAATCTGCGATTCTTTCGTAGGCTTTCTTTAATATTTCATCCTGGGCGAGAAAAACTACTCTGAAATGATGTGTTCCTTCCTTCTGTGAGAAGCCGCTTCCATGCATGGTAATGACACCGGTTTCGTCAATGAGCCGGTGCACAAAGTCAATGTCGTCCACATCGAACTCTAATTTTGGGAATGCGTAAAAAGCGCCGTTCGGCGGTACGCAGGATATGCCCTCGATTGCATTTAGCATTTCAGCGGTGATGTCGCGGCGTTTTTCGAGCTTTTTTACCATGTCGGCAATATGCGATTGGTCTCCCGTGAGTGCGGGTTTGATGGCGTATTGTTCCGGGTGGTTTGCGCACAGCCGCGCCCTTGTGAATTTTGCGACGGCTTCACAATAATCCCTAACGGCGCTCTCCTGCCCGCTGATGATACACCAGCCGAGCCTGAATCCTGGCGCCAGATACGCCTTCGAAACGCCGTTTAAAGTTACAACAGCCGCGTCAGACGACAGCGACGCAGTTGAGATGTGTGTGGCATTATCAAACAGAAGCCTGTCATATATTTCATCGCTGAAAATAACGAGATTGTACTCCTGCGCAACGTCGATGAGTTTTCTAAGTGTCTCCTCGCTGTAGAGTGAACCGGTTGGATTATTCGGATAAATGATGACAATGCCGCGGGTCTTATCGTTTATTTTCGACCGTATATCATCTACGTCGGGCTGCCAGTTGTCGGATTCGTCGAGGTAATACGGGTTTGGTTCTGCGCCCTGTTTATACAGCGCGGCGATATAGAGCGGGTAACAGGGACAGGGAGTAAGCACGTTATCGCCATCGTTGACCAGCGCCGCCAGTGCAAGCTCGATCGCCTCACTAACGCCGGTCGTAACAAATATATCCCGGATTGCGCTGATGCCTTTTGCTTCTGCAGTACGTTCTATCGCTTCAATCGCTTCTCCAACGCCGGACGAATCCGTGTAGCCGGTTTTTTTATCCAGCATTGCCCGGTAGGTGGTTTCGATAATATGCGGCGGGGTTTCGAAATCGAAAAGCAGGGGGTCGCCAATGTGCAGGAAGAGTACGTCTTTGCCCCGTTTTTCAGCTTCGTGCGCCCGGGCAATGGTGTCCATGACGGAGTATTTGACACGGGTGGTTCGTTTCGCCGGGACTATTGGCTGCATATCACCTGCCCTATCGCTGCGCGGGACAATCTCTCTCTATTTAAAACTGTTACAGATTCTCTATATATGTCTTTATTGGATTGCTCTCACCTGCTTTTCCATCGTAAAAGAAATTAACGACAGGAACACCCATTTCACCTTGAATATGATTAAAGATTGCGGTGCAGATACTTCCCGGCATACAAGTGAATGGAGCGGCATTGACAATTAACCGGGCACCCTGGTCTACGAATAAGACTGCCCTTCCAAGTGTCAGAAGCGCTTCAGTACCAAAGTCAATCGGAACGTATTCGCCGCCTCTATGAATGACTTCATCAATATGGGGTTCCTGGCGGTCATGCAGCAGGTCCTGTGCAAATTCATTAATTTTTCTTTCTTCTTTATGAAAAAATCTATTTTTAAGACAGGCTTTTAACAGCTCTTTTATCTCTCCAGTGTGCCGGAAATGCCATTTACTCATAAAACCGGCATATAGTAAGAATTCAGAAATAGGCGAAACCCATGCTTCACCTCCCGCATCTTCTATCTTCTGAACCACAAAATCGTTAGAGAAAGCATTACAACGTATATAGATTTCTCCTACAATACCGACAAGCGGTTTGACCTCGGGAGTTCTTTCAATATTCCTGAATTTATCCAGCACCTCTTGCAGAGCAGGGAATATGTTTTTACCCTGTGCTATTGCCTCCTCCATAATCTGCATACTTGCTTGAAAGACTTTTTCGGTTTCTCCATTATGTTTTTCATAGGGTTTTATCCTGCACCTGACTTTGTATATCACATCTGATATGAGGATAATATCCCATAAAAAGGGACGCATTTCATCAGGCAATCCCATATATGCGTTGCTTGCAGAGGGAGAAACAATTGTGGTATCCCGGTATCCTAAACGGTTGAGAATCAGGCGCTGTAGAACGATATACTGCCCTAATCTGCAAGGACCATCCGAGGTCGGCATAAACAGAGCATGCTTTCCGGGGTCTTCATTTAATTCTCTGAGCTTATGAACAAAGTTTCCAATGGTTAAAGAAGTAGGCAGACACTCAGTTCCTCTAACAAGCGATTGCCCGATTTCCAAAATTTGCGGTGTTTCCAATGAAAGCGCCTTTGCATCAAATCCATATCTTCTAAATGCAGATGCAAAGAGCCTTGAACCTACCGGATGCATAGGCGGTATCCATATAGTGCGGTTAGCCAGCTCCCTTTTTTCACCCATGATACTGAAGTTGAATTTATCATAAGTTTTGGATGAAAATGATTTCACGGCATCCATAAAGGCTTCCATCCTCGTTTGATAACCCCCATCGCTGCCGTGTTCATCCAGTTCTAAAATCAAAAAGGGTTTATCTTCCATCATTTCCTCTGCATAATTGATGAGGAAGGAATCAGGACCGCACCCAAAGTTAGAGAGGAAGACTCCATACCAATCCGGATTGGAACGAGTAAATTTGAGACCATTCAGGATGACTTTTCCATAATTCCAGAACATTTTGAAATCACTGTCAATTTCTCCGGGCTCAAAGGGTATCATATCTACCGGTAACACAGTAAGATTGAAATTCTCTGCAAATTTGTAGGGGATATTCAAACTCGCCTTTTCATCCAGCGTGTTATAGGGTCTGCCGATTATCAAAATTCCCGTTCCATCTAAATTCTCTATGAATTTTTTTCCCTCTTCCTGAATAACTTTGAAGAATTCGTTCTGGACATCGATCGCTTTCTTCCAGGCTTTATGAATCTTTTTTCTCGATATTCCAAAAGCTTTTCCAAATTCTTCATAAAATTCAGAAACAATCCTTCTTTTTGTCCAGTGAAAGTCAACAACCGGGGAGAGAATCTCTTTATTAAACGTTCTTTTAATCACAGAAGCGAAACTCTGAACATAGGGGCAGAAGTAACCTACCGGATAGGAAGATTTCTCAGGAACAAAGCTGATTAAATGGGGAAGAAAAACCTTATCTACTTTATCTGATTGAAATAAATGTGCAATATGCCCGTGGGCAATTTTAACGGGAAAGCAAAAATCCGCTCCTGAGCTTTCTATACCCTTCTCCACTATCTCATCATCGGTTGCTGGAGACAGAATAATCCTGATTCCCAATTCGCCGAGAAATTTTTTCCATAAGGGTAAATATGAGAAGTTGACGAGAGTTCTGGGGATACCAAAAGTTGCAATGGGATTTTTGACCGGAACATTTCCCATTCTCGCAAGAATTGCTCTTCTTTTCTGGAAAGGCGCAAAACCCGGAACTTTCTTTTTCTTCTTCTCATCGGGGTCTCTTCCGCACATGTATCCCCAGGAGGGTTTCTCTTTCTCGTCTTCAATATGGGCAAAGGTAATCTTGCACTGGTTGGCGCATAAATCACATCTCTCATAATTGAGAGTTATCTTCTTCCTGGAAAGGTCAAGTCCCTTGAAATCCGTGTTATCCTTCATTAATGCCTTTGTAAGAAGAGCGGCTCCATAGCAGCCCATAATATGGCATAAGTGCGAAACTACGATTTCTCTGTTAAGGATATTTTCAAAAGCGGCAACAAGGGATTTATTCCGCGCAGTTGCACCCTGGAAAAAGACCTTATTCTCTGAAACGGGGCGTTTTCCCACAACCTTTGTAAGATAATTCTGGGCTACAGAATAAAGAACCGCTGCAAGAGCATCCTTTTTTTCATAACCCTGAACGAGAAGATTATTCAAGTCCTGTTCCATAAAGACCGTGCATCTATCGGAAGAAGGAGGAGCAGAAAGTCCTGCTACACGATCGCCGATTTCCTGAACGGGAAATCCTAATTTCTTTGCCTGTTCCTCTATAAAAGAACCCGTCCCCGCTGCACAAACATAGTTCATATTACACTGAGCCATTCTTCCATTTTTCAGATGGGTATATTTAGAGTCCTGCCCGCCGATTTCAAAGATGGTCTCAATTTCCGGGTCTATTTTAAGCGTTCCGGTAGCATGGGCGGTAATTTCATTCGCAATTAAGTCTGCACCGATGAGTTTACCGACAAGTTTTCGACCTGAACCCGTCGTGGCCGAGCCAAGAACATTGAATTTCACATTCCTGCGCTCTTCAATATCCTGAAGGGCTTTAAAGAGTGCCTGTGTAGCCCCAACCGGGTCTCCGGATGTTTTACGGTAAATATCAAGGACAACTTCCTCTTCTTCATCTACCAGGGCAAGTTTTGTGCTCGTAGACCCTACGTCAATCCCTAAATAACCGCTTACTGTCTTTGAAAGGGGTTTGAGAATTCTTATTTCATTCTCTAAATTATCCACCCATTCTTCAAGAACACTAAAATCGGGATACGCTGTTTTATTAAGAACAAGGGGTGGGCGGAATTCCTTTAGCTCAGAAATAGCCTTTTTCTTAATTTCTATGTGTTCGGGTACAACAATCGGAGAATCGTTAGGCATCAGAGCGCTGCCAATTGCCTGGGCAAAAACCGGATCAGGAAAACATTGTATACTATCGCCGAATTTTTCTTCGAGCCACCGCATAATCTCTCGGTTTAGTGCTATTCCGCCCGTAATAACAGTACGTCCTTCAAGTTTTTTCCCACGCAAAAGAATCTGCATAAATGTATTGGTCATCCCCTTGCACAAACCAGACCACAACGCTTCCTTTGAATAACCTTCCTGTTGTCTGTGAATTAAGTCTGTTTTGGCAAAAACAGCACACCTGGTAGCAATTGCAGGCGGGTCTTCTACCCTGGAAAAACGATGTGTTTCATCATACGATATTCCCAGGCGTTCTGCCTGCTGGTCTAAAAAGGAACCTGTTCCCGCTGCACAAAGAGAATTGGTCGTGTAGTTTATGAACTCTCCATTTTCATTCAGGCTGATCATTGTAACACTGCAGCCTCCCACATCTATAATATTACGGACATCAGGAAAGTGCTTTAAAGCTGCAATTCTCAGTACTCCGACAGGATTTAAAGGTTTTACAAGGTCAGCAAGAATGTTAGCATTCGCGCCTGTTACTCCAAGGTGGATTTGAGAAGCATTGAGTCCAAAACCCTGAATTATTTCCCGTATGTTATTTATGGGGTTTCCGTTATGGGATTTAAAATATTTCTTTACGGGAACTGTATCAGAATCCTGCAAAAGGACTGCCTTCACATACAGTGTCCCCATATCCAGTCCAAGACGAAGTGGCTCGTTATATTTCATTTTGATGTTCTAATCCCGCTTAGCGGGATGTTACGATGGGACATTTCTTGCGGTTTCATCCGGCACCATAAACTGCTTCTTCACATGATATAATACAACTCTTCTGAAAAAATAAAAATACGCATTCTATAATTTATAAGCAAGAAAAATCTTGTAGAGAAATACCCAATAATTATTTATTTTTTCTTAGTTAATAACAAAACTTTGGCAAAATACAAG
>Ga0114930_10005772_pt1 | contig 10087 bp, 11 predicted proteins | sample AnhtaG_FD_87300 | JGI IMG/M metagenome (GOLD analysis project Ga0114930, IMG submission 87300) | Deep subsurface microbial communities from Anholt, Denmark to uncover new lineages of life (NeLLi) - Anholt_01485 metaG | ecosystem: Environmental > Aquatic > Marine > Oceanic > Sediment | place... | reverse complement strand
TTTCAGCTGGAATGCTGCAAAAGTTTGCCATTACGCATGCTCTGCTTCATAAGCCTAAGTTGATTGTAGCGGATGAGATGACGGCTAATCTTGATCCTCAGGCTAGAAGTGAACTGTTAAACTTGGTTTTGCAACTCAATAGAAATGAGAATGTGACTTTCCTTCTTTCTTCGCATATTCTTCCAGAGTTAAGTAGGGTGTGTGATTCTGTGGCAATTATGAACCGGGGTAAGGTTTGGGCGTTTGGAAAATTGTCTGAACTTTACGAGAAGTATGCTGTGGGGATTATCAGAGTATCCACTGACAGCCCTGAAGAGGTAGCAGCTGAGATTAGAAAGCTGAAGTATGTTGAGGATTTGAGGCCGGACATCCGGGGGGTCTCGGTGAGGGTGGCTGAGGGAAGGGAGGATCAGCTTTACGAGGATGTTCCCAAGCTGGCGAAGAAGGTTAAGGCTAAAATTTTGGGGATAGAAACTGGAAGCGCCTCCTTGGAAGAGCTTTACAGATTGGCGGTTGGCGCGAAGGAAGGAGGTAAAATAGTTGGGCAAAGGTAAACCGTTTCTGGAAGTTTTATCATCTGCTATACATGAGGACTTTCGATTTCCGTTTCTAGAACTCTTTGCTTTTCTGTATGCGTTGGGCACATTTGTGCTGGCAAATTTTACTGTAGGCATTTATTCTCAAACTACAACAAACGAAGCCGTAGCCTATACCGTGACTACTTCGCTTATCGGTGGGTCTCTCTTCGTCTTCATTATATTGGTCTTAAAAAATGTTGCCTACGGTTTGGGAAGCGACCTTGAAAAAGGAATAATCCAAACATACTTTTCATATCCCCTCAGGAGACGGGGAATATTAACTGCGAAACTTCTCTCAGCACTCGGTGTTTCTCTGCTTCTCTTTCTCGGCATCCAGATTTCAGCGCTTTACATTTTGGCTCCAGACATTGTGTTGCCTCAATTTGGCACAGTGATTCTAACGTATGCTGCAAACCTGAGCTATCCTCTTCTCATTTCGGCTATCATGCTCCTGATGACGTTGATCCTTAGAAGAGGCGGCATAGCGCTTGTTGTTGGTATAGTTCTCTATTTTGCTATGAGCATAATTTCGGGAATAGCCTTTGTTGTTGCGTTAGCTACTGAGTCTCCTCTAGCCCTCCAAATCGTATCCGTGATCGCCCCAAGTTATGCTTTACAATACCACTATGGAGGGTTGTCCGGAATTTTTTCAGTAACATGGGCTCCGACTCTATCAGAAACGCTGCTCTATATAGGAGCCAGTTACGTGATCGTGGCTTCATTATTCGTTCTAGGATACATCTACTTCAGCAGGAGGCTTAACTTGTGAAACGGTGGAAAACAATCCTAGGACGGGGCGGCACAACTCTCATAGCAATAAGTTTAGCCTTGTTCCTTGTTTCATTCATTCCTCCCCAGCCAATGGGCAGTGGTGATGGCATAACAGAGGTGTCTGCAAGAACATTTTCACCATTAAACCGTGCGCCTCATTTCTTCGCTCCTATAATTTCGTATTATGATACCGTTTTAACCCCGCAACAAGGAGTAGAACTGGAACTTACAGCAAACGGCACCATAACGGTCTACATACTTGAAGTTAACACTCAAACCATATTCAACTGGATCAGCGAACAACAACAGGTGCCAGCCCGAGACTTGAATGTAACAAGATTGGAAGAATTTCTAGAAGCGAATCCCAACGCGATTGGTTGGCAACATGAAATCAATAAGGAGACGATTGAGCACACTTATATTCCAACCAAAGTTACTAACGTAACAATAGTTTACTCCAATCCAAGTTCAGAAAACATTGGAGTGAATCACTCATACCGTGAAAAATCTTTCATAGCCCCTGGCAACAAAGTTCTAAACATAGCATTATGGACAGCTCCGATAGGAATCATACTAACAATACCTTGGCTTCTAAATCGATGGAAACAGAGGAAACAAAAATAGAATCACAAGTCGCCTTGAGCATACTAACGTTTTTGTGGCAAAAAGTTTTACTCACCTCCTACCCAGTTTCTTTAAGGAGCAATGTAACTTGAGGGGAGACCTTGACAGTATCCTAGCCGAGAACGATGTGGAAGCTTTGCTTCTTTACTCGGACAGTTTCAGAGATGCCAACATGTATTACCTCACAGAGTTTCTGGCTCCAGACGCATTCATCTTCCTCAAAAGAACGGACGAGGAGCCCATCATGGTGGTTAGCCAGATGGAGTATCCGCGAGCACAAAAACAGTCCATCATCAAAGACGTGAGGTCTTACATCGATTATAACTATCTCCAAGCAGTGAAATCCGCCAAGGAACCGCAACTAGGCGCCATGAAGTTCATCGCAAAGGTAGCAGAAAAGGAACTGGGCGCAGAAACTAAGATTTGTGTGCCCCCCAACTTTCCGGTAATCGCTGCTGATGTGCTAAGAGGTGAGGGCTTAACAATCGAACCCATGTTTTGCGTCGTCGAGAAAGCCAGAGAAACCAAAGACATCCACGAAGTAAAGGAGATAAGAGCGGTTCAGGCAGTCAACCAAAAAGTCACCACCGAAGCAATAGAATTGATAGCAAACTCGGATATAGGCAGCAACAAAACCTTGCATTTCAAGGGAGAGCCCCTGACGGTTGGCAGGATAAAATCGTTTTTTGGACACAAACTTCTAGAAAACGGATGTTTGCCCGAAGAAGACATCATAGTCGCATGCGGCACAAAATCATCTGACCCCCACTACTCAGGCGAAGCAGAAGACAAACTCAAAGCAGACCAACCAATAATACTTGACATTTATCCGCGGAGCATCCAGAAACGCTACTGGACAGACATGACCCGAACCGTAGTAAAAGGAAAAGCATCAAACAAACTCAAAAAAATGTTCGATGCGGTTTCTGAGGCGAAAAATGTTTCCCTAGATGCCATCCAAGCCGGAGCCTTGGGAAGCCACATTTATGATGTTTGTTGTGATGTGTTGGAGAAGGCGGGCTACGAAACCACGAGAAATGGAAAAAAGGTAACTCGGGGAATGACTCACGGTCTTGGGCATGGAGTGGGCTTGCAGATACATGAAAGCCCCAGAATGAGTGAACTCTCCATGTCTCCTCTGAAGGAACATAATGTTGTAACTGTTGAACCGGGAGTCTACGACCCTGACGTAGGCGGGGTAAGATTAGAGGACATCATAGAAGTCACAAAATCTGGATACCGCAACCTGACGAGGATGGAGACACAGCTAGAAATCTAGAGACTTTAGCCTCCGCTCATAAGAGACATCAAAATAATGTTGTCGCCGTCAGATAGTTTGGCGTCCAATCCGCCAAGTTGACCCATAAGCACCCCGTTGACTGTAACGGAGAAGCCCATTTTGACGTCCTTAAGTCCCGGTTCGTAAACTTCTTTTCTGAAGGCTACGCCATGAACCTCAGCCAGCTTGTTAAGCAGGTCAGAAAGGGAAGTGTCCTCATCCAGCTCGAAATGTTCCTCTCGTTTATTCAGCATGTTCTTGATGAAACCGAAGTATTGAACTCTAACCTTCAATTTTCTTCACCAGCACCAAACCAACCACTTAACAGGGCATTCAGGGTAGTTATCATCACAGTAATCTGGAGAGGAATCTTATTTATCAGTTATGAGTGCCTGTGCGTTGTCGGTGCAGTTGAAAAGGAAAATGTGTTTTTATTTATGATGTGTTATGCATTGTAAATAATATCGATGAAATAAATAACATTGTCCCAAAAAACGATTATGATATGGTTTGTGTTGAAGGCAAAAGATAAAAAGATTAATATTTATCTATCCGATTCACATAATCCTCTCCAAAAGGAGTAATGGAGGAGTAAGATTGAGTTACGCCAAACGAATTCTTTACGTAGACTTGACAACCGGAAAAACAGAAGTTAAACCCTTAGATGAAAAACTAGCTAAAGAATACATCGGAGGCATAGGACTTGGAATGAAACTGTTTCTAGACCACTCCAAGGCCGGTGTCGACGCATTAAGCCCTGAAAACCCCCTGATTTTCATCACAGGACCATTAAGTGGCACCATGGCGCCCTCAGCGGGAAACAGTTACGCCGTGGTTTCCAAATCTCCCTTAACCGACGGAATTAATGAATCAAAAGCCCACGGTTTCTTTGGGTCTGAACTAAAACGGGCAGGATACGACGCAATTATCTTTACAGGCAAATCTGAAAAACTAGTTTACGTCTGGATTGATGATGAATCGGTTCAGCTTCTTGATGCCGAGCAATTAAAAGGAAAGTCACCTGCAGAGACAGATGACGCAATCCGCGAGGAGCTGGGAGATTTCTATATCCGTGTGTCAGCAATCGGCGAAGCTGGAGAAAAGCTTGTTCGAGTTGCTTGCATAATCAACGATGAATTCAGAGCCATTGGAAGGGGTGGTATGGGTGCAGTTATGGGTTCCAAGAACCTGAAGGCGGTTGCTGTTCGTGGAACAAAAGATGTGAATGTTGCTGATGCTGAGGAGTTCACGGAGTTTGTGAGAACTATTCATGAGCGCATGAAGGGTCCTGCTACTCGGAAATACCGGACTTTGGGTACGCCAGAGAATGTTCTTGTTTTGAATGCTTTGGCTGCTTTGCCTACGCGTAACTTTTCTCAGGCTACCTTTGAGGGTGCTGAAAAAGTGAGTGGGGAGTACTTGAATGAGCGTTATGTTAAGAAGATTATTGGATGTGCAACCTGTGGTATGCGTTGTGACCATATTGCTGTTGTTCCTGAAGGAGAATACAAGGGAAGCACTTCTAGGATTGAGTTTGAGTGTTTGTGGGCTGTTGGGCCTCTCTGTGCCGTTGACCGGTTAGATGCGATTATTGAGGCTATCCGTTTATGTGACTATTATGGCATTGATGGCATATCCACTGGTGTAATCGTAGCCTTTGCAATGGACCTATACGAGAATGGCATCATAACCAAGAAGGATACTGACGGCATGGACCTCAGCTTCGGCAATCACGCAGCGCTTGTTGAGACGATAAAGAGGATTGGTACCCGTACTGGTTGGCTAGGAAATGTGCTTGCTGAAGGAAGCATGAGAGCGGGCAAAGAGATTGGCAGAGGAGCAGAGAAGTATGCTAATCACATCAAGGGAATGGAGTTGCCGGGTTACGATCTCAGGACGCTGAAGACTGCTGCTTTGGGCTTTTCTGTTTCGTATCGTGGAGCTTGTCACCTTAGGTCTGGTGCTTACTCGCCTGACGTTAAAGGAAAGGTTGACCGCTTCAAGATTGAGAAGGGAAGAGGAAAGCTGATCATGGATGGTGAGGATCTCTATAATGTTGTTGATTCGTTGATTTTGTGTAAGTTCTCTAGAGGCGTTATGTATGATGGTCTCAAGGACATGGCTAAGTACTACACGTTAGCTACTGGAATTGAGATGACTCCGGAGGAGTTGATAAAGGCTGGTGAGAGAATTAACAATCTTGCTAGGGTCATTAACATTCGTGAGGGTAAGGGAACGCGGAAGGATGATACGTTGCCGTGGAAGATCATGAATGTGCCTGTGCCTGATGAGGGAATTGCGAAGGGAGCTGTTGTGAACCAGAAGGAGTTTGATCTCGGATTGGATGATTACTATAGTGTTCGCGGTTGGACAAAGGATGGTATTCCTACGCCTGAGAAACTCAAGGAGTTGGGTTTGAAGGATCTTGTTAGCATTGTGAAGAAGAAGATTAGTTCTATGAAATGAAAAAGGATGGAGGAAAAGATAGATGCCCACTATTCATGAAAAAAAGTTTGTTTCTGGAGACCCCTCTAAGTGTATTGGCTGCTGTGTCTGCGAATACGCGTGTTCAATGGAGCATGAAAATACCTATAATCCAACCAAGTCTCGTATACGGGCTATTCGCTTGAATTCTTTTGTGAATTTGGCGGTTGCCTGTAGGCTTTGTGAGGATTCTCCTTGTGTGGCTGCTTGTCCGCGGGATGCGTTGATGCAGTCTGAGGAGACGGGTATTATCTTGGTTGACGAGGACAAATGTAACGGTTGTGGCTGGTGTATCGAAGCCTGCGATTATGGTGCTATTCAGTTGCATCCTGAATCAAAGAAGGTCTTCGTTTGTGACCTCTGTGACGGTGAACCTAAATGTGTGGAGTGGTGTCCGGAGGAGGCTTTGGATTTCACGACCAAGGATATTATTTCGCAGAAGGCTAGGATAAGTGCTGTCAAGAAGCTTTTCCAAGATGCGCTAAAGTCTGAAAAGTAAACTAGTCTAAGTTGGAGTCTTTTGGCTCCAGCTTGAACCTTCTTTTTTTGTTGGGTTTATGGGAGAAGTTTCTGTAGCTGTTTTGTTAGGTTTGCTGCTGTTTCTTTGAGTTTGAGTGTTAGTCCTTCTCCGAAGCTGGTGTCCTGTGGCTGGATTATGAGGAGGGCGATTTTGGCGGCTGTGGTTTGGGTGAGGTAGTCACAGAAGATTCTGAGGGGCAGGGTATGGGTTGAGATTGACGTCTTTCTTATCAGCTGTGTGGGGTCTGCAAGCTGTGGGGTTCCGGGTTTTTTGTTTATTATGCCTGCGTCAACGAGCAATATGTGAGTGGGCTTGAAGTTTGCTATCTGCTGCATGAAGCTTTCGGGAACAGTTTCGGCTTCAATCAAGTAAACAGAGTCTGAAACCTTGTTTTGCAGGTTTCTTACTATTTTGACTCCTACAAAGTCGTCTCTCCGAAACGGGTTCCCTATGCCAGCAACAACCACCCTCTCTGCTCCAGAAAACCAATTCTTTAGGGATGATTTGACGTCAACTGTTTGTTCCTCGGAACCAGCCATCTCCACTCAACCTATCATAGTTATGGAAAGGATAAGGGAAGCACTTAAAATTTGTAGTTGCTTAGGTTTTCCAGAAAAAGCTAGTTTTCAACAATGAAGTAATATTAGTCTCCTAATATGATAGTTAAGGATTGGTTTTGGGTAGTTTCTGTTTGCAGATTATGATTTTACGCCTTTTTCACATTTAGAAACTTGCGGAGAGAAACATGACCGTTTTAACTTTTCTTCTTGAGAAGTGTGTAAATTCCAAGCCCGAATGTAAGACAAACTAATAAATATGTAATAAATATTCCGAGGTCGCCGAAAACTGCCCCCAAATTAGTTTGAAACAAACCCCAATGAATCAAAACCGCTATAGTGATAATAGTAAAACTGGAATTTTATGTGAAAAAAATCTTTACTTAATTGATTTTCTTGCTTCTTTGGACAAACTTTCAAAAATTTGTAAGACAGCGGCATCGATATACTCATCTTCATTGATTGCTTTCTTTTTTTCTCTTTCCGCTATTTCAGCAAGTAGTCCAAATATTCCTTTCATAATTTCGTCTTTTGTTGACATTAGTATCACCTCCGCATTTTCTCTGAATCTACTTGAAAAACACTTCGTAAATGAATTCTCCTATTCGAATCAAAGCCCTTCCGACAGCTACGAAAACTTCTCCCAAACTTCTAAGGAAATTTGAGATTTGTAGCCAGATAGATTCCTGTGTTTCTACGGTCTGTGTTGTTCGATTGTAAATTTGTGGTTGATACATCTTTCATCGTTACTATGGTATAACATAGTATACTAATAAGTTTTGTGGTCTACTCATGATAGGTTACGAAACTAGTCATCGGAGCCTCCAAGCAGAGCCGCAACAAGAGCCAAGGCACCTAAACCCACAATCGCCCCCAAAGCAAAATCGGCTAAAGAGACGTTTCCCTCTTCTGCCTCTTTTTTCACTTTTTCAGGCAACCTTCCGGTTCCACTTTTGGCAAGTTCCCTTCTTGCTCTTTGTAGGAGTTCGTATTCCTCTTCAGAAAGTTTAACCAACCTAGTTCTTCCCATTTCAGTCACCATATAAGCTAAACTTCGAAACCCTATTTATGGGTTACCGTAGTTTACCGACAAACATGAACACAAACATCGTCCTTTCCCGCCTCGCCAAATATAGCCTAAAAAAGGGAAACAACGGAACACACACTAGCTGTTTAGTGTTGTTGGTTGGGTTTAAGGATTTTTGTGGCGTCTACTCGGAGTTCGTCTAGTGCCATTTCTTTTGGTGTGAAGCCCATTGCTAGTCCTAGCAGTTGTGGGTAGTGGAGTACGGGTATTCCAAATTTTTCGCTTAGTAGTCGTTCTATTCGTGGCTGGTTGATGTCAAACATCATGTGGCAGAAGGGACAGACAGTAATCAGCGCCTCTGCTTTTACAGCCTTAACGTTACGAAGCTTATCGCCAGCAAGATACAAAGGAATCTTATCATTCACACCAACTATTGGAGCGCCACAGCAGTCTGTTTCGTACATGTAATCCAAGCATTCGGCCCCAGTTGCCTCAATCAGCTTCTTCAACAATACAGGATTCTCCGGATCATCAAAACCAATATACTTCGCGGGACGCAAAACGTGGCAGCCATTATGCTCAGCCACCCTCAATCCAGTTAGAGGCTTCACAACCGCTTCTTTTACTTTCTCTAAGCCAACATCTTCAACAAGAGCTTGAATAAGATGCCTGACCCTGATTTTTCCGCCCTTGAATTCCATGCATATCTCCTTAAGAATGCCGTTGACATGCTCCTTGAGCTTCTTGTCCTCCTGAAGACTCAAATTCACTTTACGTAGGGTTCCAGCGCATCCCGGACATAGGGTAAGTATGTCCAAGCCCTGCTGCTCCGCCAAGCAAAGATTCCTAGCAGCCAACACCAGCATCGCATCATGATCCACAGAATCTATGGGCAAGCCGCAGCAGTTGAACTCGGGCATCTCAACCAACTCCACGCCTAGCCGCTCCAGCATCTTCCTAGAGGAAACCTCGTAACTGGGCATCCTGTAAGGAATAGCGCAGCCCAAGAACAGCAGATACTTCAAACCAGCCATCTTTTTATTGCTTCTCCTTTTTTGCAACTTTAGAGACAGCCAGAACATCAAACAGCCGAGCCACATCATCAGTGTTGGCTTTTGGCAAGGCAGGCAACCCTCTTTTCATCCGTTTCTTGAGACGCAACTCAGGAATCCTGTACGCATAACCCGTCTTCAAAATATTAGCTGTCAACTCCCTAAAAACGGGGGGAATAATACCCTCCTTTACTGCCATGTTCCTCAGAGCCCTCAAAACACCCGCAATATCCACGCCCTGAGGACAATGATCAACACATGTAAAACAGGTAGCACACAACCACAAAGACTCACTACAAAGAACACGGTCCTTCATCCCCAACTGCGTCATCCGCAACAGCCTACGCGGATGATAAACATCACTAAACCGTGAAATCGGACAATCAGCAGTGCAAGTTCCACACTGAAAACACAACCTCAGCTTCTCAAAACAGGGAACCTTACTCAGCTCATACTTAAACTTGGGATCCAAGTCCCCCATCCTAATCTCCCTTCTCAGCTTTGTTTCATTAGCAAACTTCTTTCCAGACACCAAACTCAACCTCGCCCGCCAGAAGGGCAAATGTTACGCTTTTATCGGAGACTAAAACAAAAGAAAAACGCCTTTAATAAACGATACGAAAACTAGGACAAACTAAACAAACAAAAACAAAGAAAAAAGACGGTAACAGAAGTTACCCGCTTACTGGCTCTTTTTTGCACCCTTCTTGCTCAGGATGTACTCGTGAATGCCCATGGCAGCCCTTTTTCCTGCACCCATAGCACTAATAACCGTAGCCGCGCCGCTAACAACGTCTCCACCAGCATAAACGCCCTTCTTCGTAGTCGCACCAGTCTCCTCCTGTACAACAATAGTACCCCACTTAGTGGTCTCAAGACCTTCGGTAGTCCGCTGAATAAGAGGATTCGGAGTCTGCCCAATCGCAATAATCACAGTATCCACATCCATAATAAACTCGGAACCCTCAATAGGAATAGGCCTCCGCCGACCAGAAGCATCAGGCTCACCCAACTCCATCTTGATACACTCCATACCATTCACCCAGCCGCTCTTGTCACCCAAAAACTTCACCGGATTAGTAAGCAACCTGAAGATGATGCCCTCTTCCTCAGCATTCTCTGCCTCCTCAGCACGGGCAGGAAGCTCCTCCCTAGACCTGCGGTAGACAATATAGACTTCCTCTGCACCCAGCCT
>Ga0114930_10005770_pt1 | contig 10089 bp, 8 predicted proteins | sample AnhtaG_FD_87300 | JGI IMG/M metagenome (GOLD analysis project Ga0114930, IMG submission 87300) | Deep subsurface microbial communities from Anholt, Denmark to uncover new lineages of life (NeLLi) - Anholt_01485 metaG | ecosystem: Environmental > Aquatic > Marine > Oceanic > Sediment | place... | reverse complement strand
ATTAGTGCCAGATAAGCCTGTTTTTGCCTATTGAGTGCTGGGAGGAAGTAGCTTTCATTCTGTTGGGCATTGCAGTCAAAAAGAATAGGGGTGACATCGCCAAAATTGAAGGGGATAACCGTCTGAGCTAGTTCTTCTTCAACCAGGCAATTACCTAAAGTGCTCAAGCCAACGCCGCCAAGTTCCTCCGGTACGCCTACCCCCCATAATCCCAAGTCCTTAGCCATTTGGCTCAGTCTCTCCTCCATCTCCGACGGCAGGTACATTTGGGCATCACTCAGGTCAGACGCTCGTCCCAGGATATCTCTTTCCAGCGACTTTAGTTGGTCACTAACAAAGTCTCTTACTAGACTTTGCACCATTTTTAGTTCTTCTGGTATCTCAAAATCCATTTTTGCCTCTTCTTAAGAAGTTAAGCCTGGCTAATAGCTTCCTCCAGGAACAAGTCTAAATCGGGCTCATCTTCATCGCCTATACGCTGCTCTAGGCGAGACATAACCTCTACCATACGGCGATTAACTACATAGTTTTTTATAGTAGTATCAACCTGAGGACAGACCAGAATACAGGCATCACATTGGTCACAATCTTCGCCAACTATGCTTTCCAGTGCCATTGAGGTTCGCTGCTCTGTCTTCTCGCGGCGAGATGGCTCACGAGACAGGAAAGGGCAGATATCTACACAGTTGCCGCAGCCTAGGCACTCCTTGTGCCCACTAATGTCTTCGGTTATATTTAGCGCATGGGCAGGGCTGAATCCGCTGGAGAGGAGCCGGCACCGACCCACCGGTGGGTAGTGAATATTCAAGATTTCGTTCAGGACACCTTCAATCTCTTTAACATCCTGCTGAATACGTAGTGGCATATCGCTCTCTCCAAATCCTAGGTTATTTTTACCTGACCAGCAGATAATGACTGTCTGGCGTGCTCAGACAGATAATCAGGCATATGTCTTGAGTAGTCAGGTAACAGCAGTGGGGAGCTTGGTCGCAAATTGGCTAAACCAGCCTGCTCAAGGTTTCGCTGCCATCGGCGGATATGGTCTAGTGTTGGGGTACCTGGCTTTACCTCTTTAGCATATTGAGCGGCGGCTCTACCTGCTCTCCTACCGAAGACAAATATGTCCAGCGTTGAGTTACCAGCGAGCCTATTCCTGCCATGTACTCCCCCCATGCATTCACCGGCAGCGAACAACCCTGGCACCGCAGTTGCCCCGTTGGGGTCAATCTTAATGCCACCATTCTGGTAATGTAGGGTAGGATAGACCAACATCGGTTCCTTGGTAATATCTATATTAAACCGACCAAACTGGCGAACCATAGCCGGTACTTCCCGGGCAATAGTTCCCTCACCGTGTATCACATCAATCATTGGTGAATCCAGCCACACCCCTAATTCCCCGGTAGGCGTCTCAACTCCTTTGCGGCGCTCCTGGCACTCCCGGACAAGGGCTGAAGCAACCACATCCCGTGTTTCTAAGGGCATAATGAATTGCTCTCCATCGATATTGGCTAACTGGGCTCCCAGGCCCCGTACCTTCTCAGTAACCAGTTGCCCCAGAATCTGCACCGGAAAGGCAGCACCCGTAGGATGGTATTGCATTGTGTCTATGAAAATTAACTCAGCGCCTACCCGATAAGCCAATACCAATCCATCGGCAGTAGCTCCGTAATGATTGGTGGTGGGGAAACCCTGAATATGCAACCGCCCGGCGCCACCCGTAGCCATGACCACAGCTTTGGCTCTAACTAGACTCAGCTCATTGGTCTCCAGGTTTACCAGTACCGCTCCAGCTACTTGTCCTTTGTCATCCAGTATTAGCTCTACCACCGGTGAGAATTCGAGATAATCTATTTGTTGATTTTTGAGTTCATCACGCAGGACACGCATTTCCTCTAGGCCAGTGTAGTCTCGCGCAGCATGCAACCTTTTTCTGGATAAGCCGCCCAGCGGTAGTTCGCGCATTGAACCGTCCGGTTCCTTATCCCAGTTGACACCCAGTTGTTCCAGCCACTTAATGGCTGAAGGGGCATCCTTCACCAATGCTTCTACCAATTCGGGTATATTAGTGAAGTGGCCACCACCCATGGTATCCAGGTAGTGAATTGCCGGGGAATCATTGGGCCTATCAGCCGCCTGAGTCCCGGCTTGAGCTCCAATAGTATTGGCATCGCCCAGGCGTAGCTTGGTTATTAATAGGACTTTAGCCCCATTTTCCTGAGCGAGCAGTGCCGCTGAAGCCCCAGCCCCACCAGCACCTATCACCAGAACGTCTACATCATAATCAATGTTACTCAGGTCAACCTTATCAGGGTTAACCAAGCTGCTTCCCTCTAGTAAATCAGCCAGCTCATTGGGTGTACGGTCACCCTTATTCGGCCCTACCTGCAGCTCACGCATGCTTTCTAGGATAAAGTCGGGGTGGTATTTGTGCACCAAGGCTGTTTTTTCCTCGTCATTGAGGCGGGGGAAGCTTTCCTTAAGTCGTCTCTCTCTGGTTGCCTCTACTTTACGAAGGCTTTCTTCCATATAAGCAGGATACATTTGAACCCACCTTCCATTCCAATATTTTTAAGCCTGCTCTATTTCACGCTCAGCGTATCGGCGGCTCAACTCGTCTTGGCCCATATTTTTTAATTCTTCTAGCTCAGCATCGAATTTGCTGGCCTCTATCTCAGCTATTCTATCGTCTAAGTGCTTGGAGACAGGTGCTAGATAACGACCATACAACCGCCGACAGAGCAAGGCTATATTATAAGGCACTAAGCCCTGCGGACATCTAGCAGCACACAAGCCACACAGCACACAGTCAAAGGATTTATTAGCTACCTCCCGAATATCTCCTCTCAGAGCATCAGACATAAACCACATCACCTCAAGGTCCTGAGGACAGGTTTTAGTGCAGTTATTACAGCCAAAACATGTGACCAAGTCAGGATAAAGAGTCAGCACCCCTTCACCAGTCGCCTCTATATTTTCCAAATTATAAAGAGCCTTAGCTGCCGGGAAGAATGGTATCTGCACCAGGTACATGTCCTGTTCAACAGTCTTCTGACAAGCAAGGTCATATCTTAACTGAGGGTCATTTTTAAAGTTATAGATGGTGGCGCAGGCACCACAAAATCCAGCGCGGCACCCACAGCCACGAACCATCCTATAACCACAATACTCCATTGCCGTCAGGATGGTAAGACCTTCAGGAACCTGATAATGCCCACCCATAATGTAGATATCAATCATTCGAACTTGTTCCGCCATTTTCTACCTCATCTAAAGAATTGCTTCTTTGTGCCGAGCACTGTGACATTGCAGGTTAACTGCTACCGGCATACTGGCTATATGGGCCGGAAAAGTCTCAATGTGAACCGCCAGGGCAGTTACCCTACCCCCATATCCCATTGGCCCGATGCCCAGTTTATTGATTCGCTGCAGAAGCTCTTTTTCCAATTCGGCAACCTCGGTATCCGGATTGGGCTCACCTACCTTCCGCACCAGTGCTCTCTTAGCCAGCAGCATTGTCCTTTCGGCAGTACCGCCTATGCCGACACCCACAATAACCGGTGGGCAGGGGTTGCTGCCTGCCTCATCAACAGCGTTGACCACAAAGTCTATTATTCCCTGGCGACCACGCGCCGGCGTTAGCATAGCTAGGCGAATCATATTTTCGGCACCACCCCCCTTAGGCAGTGCCATAATCTTGAGCTTGTCGCCAGGAACTATATCAGTGTAAATAATGGCTGGCGTGTTATCCTTGGTATTTACCCGGGCAGAGAAAGGCTGGCCTACCATAGATTTACGCAAATAACCCTCATCGTACGCCTGGCGCACTCCTTCATTCACTGCGGTATAAAGGTCACCACCAGTGATGTGTACCTCCTGGCCTAGCTCAAGCAAAACTAGTGCCGTGCCGGTATCCTGGCATAAGGGGATTCCCTCTTTAACCGCGAGCTCTGCATTTTCCAGAATCCTATCCAATACCTCACGCCCAACAGATGATTCCTCTACCTGTTGTGCTTGCCTGAGGGCAGCTAGTGTGTCATCAGGGAGTTTATAGCACGCCTCCTGGAAAAGCTGAGATACGGTCTTGGTTACCTCTTTGGCTTCTATATCTCTCATGTTACTGCACCTCTTTTATGAGTGATAACAGGGGGCTATAACCAACGAGCAGTAAGTCTGACCCGTATTAGCCTTCTGGCGCTGGTGGTATCAGCCCTGACTTCATCAGCAGGGCGGTGGCTTCTCTTGACTCCCTAATCATCTTTTCCGCTTGTTTGGTCAGTTCTTCACGGGTTGGTTTATCCCGGGCTACACCCTGCTCGATGGCCTTCATTCCAACTGCTACTGCTTCCCGGATAAAAGCCTCAGATTCGTCCATGGTGGGGCTAATATAATCCTCACTTATGCCCTTGTCCTCAGCATACTTGGCTAGCTCGTAAGCAGCGGCGATGCACATCTCATCGGTGATGGTTCTAGCTTTGACATCCAGGGTGCCGCGGAAGATGGCGGGGAAACCCGTGGAATTGTTTACCTGGTTGGGGAAATCCGACCTTCCCGTAGCCATAATCCTGACGCCAGCTTCTTTGGCTTCCCACGGCCATATCTCAGGAATGGGGTTGGCACAGGCAAAGAGAATAGCGCCTTTGGCCATCCCTTTTACCCACTCTGGCTTGATAGTATCTGGTCCCGATTTGGATAGTGAGATACAGATATCGGCTCCTTTTAGTGCCTCGGCAATGCCGCCAGTTCTCTTTTCCGGGTTAGTTCTCTGACACAGGTCCCATTTGTAGGGGTTTTCGGCCTGCTTTTGTTCAAGGTCAGCTCTACCGGTATGTAAGATACCCTTACTATCAACAAAGATAGTATTTTCTGGCTTAAAACCATCGGCAAAGAGAACTCTAGAGATGGCTATGTTAGCTGCTCCCACCCCAATTAGGGTGATGCTCACCTTCTCCTTTTTCTTGCCCACAACCTTAAGGGCGTTCACCAGCCCAGCCAAAGTAACCGCCGCTGTTCCCTGCTGGTCATCATGCCACACCGGTATTTCCATTTCCTTTCGCAGGGTATCGAGAATATAGAAGCACTTGGGATTGGCAATGTCCTCCAGGTTGATGCCACCAAAGGATGGTTGGAGCAACTTCACTGTCCGAATTATCTCATCGGGATCTTTAGTATCAAGGCAGATAGGTACGGCATCTACACCCCCCAGGTATTTGAAGAGGAGCGCTTTACCCTCCATCACCGGCATGCCGGCCTCAGGGCCAATATCGCCTAGCCCGAGAACCCTGGTGCCATCGGATACCACGGCTACGGTATTCCACTTATTGGTATACTCATAAACCTTTTCCTTGTCTTCCTGGATCGCCCTACAGGGCGCAGCAACACCGGGGGTATACCAGATGGCGAAGTCATTAAAATCACGGACAGCGCACTTGGAAATAGTCTGCATCTTCCCCCGATAGAATGGATGCAATCTCATAGCATCCTCTGCTGGTTTACGTGCTTTAGCTAAAAGTTCTTCTTTGGTTATCTTTTCTGCCAAAATGCACCCCCTTTTAATGTTTGGTAAATCTTAAATTAGCACACACTTGCTATTTCTGGCGTACCAACCTGCGTAGAACATCTTATCATGCAGCAGCCGTAAATGTCTACTTCTCTCTTAGCTTGCCAGTTTTTGCCTTGGCAATGAGCTCATCTTCACGCCTTATGTCCTCCATGGTCTTTGGCTTCAATTCAGGGGGTGGGGTCTCTAAGCCGTACTTCCATTTCAGGAAGCGTAGCCCAGTGATGGGATAGAGAGCGCTGATGAGCATATCGCCAATATCCTGAGTGAAGTCTTTGACGGCGTCCTTGGCTTTATCTAATTCTGGTTCAATCATATCAGCCGGGCGGCAGGTAATGGGGGTTTGCCCTCGCTTGTAGTAATTGAGCACTATTTTCTGAACCTCAGGGTCGATGGGGGCCGGCGGCCTACCGTATAGTCCGTAGCAGTAGTCCTGCACCTGAGTCGGTATCAGTTTATATCTGCCAGCAATCACGTTCTGAACGGCTTGGACCCCTACAATCTGACTGGTGGGGGTAACTAGAGGTGGGTAGCCTAGTTCTTTTCGAACCCGTGGTATTTCCTTATATACCTCATCAATTTTGTCCAAGACACCAGACTCTCGTAGCTGAGCTACCAGGTTAGTGGTCATACCTCCGGGAATCTGGTGCATGAGTACGCCAGTATCAATAACCGCTGTTCGGGTGGTATCCATAAAGTCCCGATACTTAGGGACTATGGACTCAATGTACTCTCCCAGTTTGAATAGATGGGTTAAATCCAGTCCGGTGTCTCTGGGACTTCCTTGAAGGGCTACTACAATGGGCTCAATGGCGGGATGGGACGAGCGTAAGGCAAATGGAGCCAGGGCAGTGTCAATAATATCCACCCCAGCTTCAATAGCCTTGAGACAACTCATGGATGCCATACCACTGGTGTAGTGGGTATGTAGCTGTATTGGTATCTTTAATACTTGCTTCAGGGCTTTTATCAGTTTATAAGCGTCGTCAGGGGCGATAAGTCCTGCCATATCCTTGATACACAGGCTGTCGGCTCCCATATCTTGAAGGATGAGTGCCTTGTTGACATAATAATCAAGATTGTATACCGGCCCTCCCATTTTGGACTCGGTGAGGGAGTAGCAGATTGAAAGCTGGGCATGCTTACCGCATTCCTTAATTGCTTTCAGGCAGGTTTCAAAATTGCGCTCATCATTTAGGGCGTCAAATACCCTGAAGATATCAATTCCTATTCGAGCGGCGTGGTGCACGAAGGCAGTAACCACATCATCAGCATAGTTACGATACCCTACCAGGTTTTGTCCTCTAAGCAGCATTTGCAGCGGAGTATCGGGCATCAATTTCTTCAGGATGCGCGGCCTTTCCCATGGGTCCTCATTTAGAAATCTGGTAGCGACATCAAAGGTGGCACCACCCCAAACCTCCATGGAGTAGAAGCCGGCTTTGTTCATCTCCTCGGCGATGGGTTCCATATCCTCGGTTCGCATTCGCGTAGCGAATAAGGATTGATGCCCGTCACGGAAGGTAACATCGGTGATTTTTAGGGGATTATCCACCATTTTTATTTAGATTCCTTTCTAATTGGTATTAAACCTTTGGTTTTTTGCTCATCTTCACTCCGTTTTTCTTACCTTCTTCAATGTAGGGATTATTCTATTCCCCAAGAAGGCTTGCTCTTAAAACAGCGCTTTTATATTGACTTCTTCCCCAATCTTCCTCAGTTCCTCAACTACTTTGTAGTAAAGGCGTACTTCTTTTTTTTGTTGTTCATAAAGCTCAAGTTCCTTCTCTCCATGGATGAATATTCTGTCCTTGCCAGCTGCCTTTTCTGAATTCTTAAGTATATTTATATACTCATCCATCAGGCTCTTAAACAGGGCTAGCTCAATGAAGGCATCTATTTTTATAGCACCAAAGAAGTGAGATACCTTGGCGGGCGCGTCTTTCTTATCATAGAGTTTTGGCCCAAATGCACTGCCGGAGAGTACTCCTGAGAGTATATCTACAGCAAGACATAACCCGTATCCTTTGTGACCACCATCTTCTTCTTCGGCGCCACCAAGTGGTAGTAGTCCGCCACCCTTCTTATCAAGAAAGTTTGCCAGTACCCTTGGTATATCCTGTGTTGGATTTCCGAGTTCATCTGTTGCCCAAGTAATTGGCATTATTTTTCCTTCACGCTTATAGACCTCAAGTGTACCCCTAGTAGTAGTTGAGGCTGCCATATCCAATACAAATGGTCGCTCTTTACCCGTGGGAGTAGCAATTGAAATAGGGTTTGTCCCCATTATTGGATTTTTACCATGGGTTGGTACCACAAGTGGCGTAGAATTTGTTATCGAAAGCCCGATAAGGTCGTGTTCGAGTGCCATCATTGAATAATATCCGGCAATTCCGTAATGATTAGAATCGCGGACTGCGGCAAAGGCAATATTATTTTTAAGTGCCTTAGCTATAACAAGCTTCATAGTCTTATAGCCTACCACCTGACCAAGCCCGTCTCCACCTGAGATAAGGAGTGTATTTGGCGTTTCTTTCAAGACTTTCACATCCGCGATTGCCTCCATTACTCCTATTTTCAATCCGTTCGTATATCTACCAAGCCTCTGGAGACCGTGGGAGCCTATGCCCATTTGGTCGGCAGTGATTAGTATATCGGCTGCTATTTTTGCATCCTCAGCCGGGACACCAAATTTATTAAAAACATTGACGGTAAATTCCTGCAGGTCGTCAACCTTTATCCTAGTATATTCTTCCATCTTTCCTCTTCCTAATAAGATTTTCTCCGGTGATGATTTCCGTGGCTATCTCGTTTACGGAGGGTAGTGAGGCTTGTCATATGTTCAGCAGCTTGGTTATGTCACTGGGTTTTTCCGCTACCGGCACCTCTGCCTTGGTGAAGGCTTCAATCTTACTGGCGGCAGAACCGGTTTTCCCCATGATTATGGCCCCAGCATGCCCCATGCGTTTTTCTGGTGGAGCCAACCTGCCGGCAATGTAGGCCACCACCGGTTTGGGATAATTGGCTTCACTGATGTATTGTGCTACCAGCTCTTCGGCATTACCACCTATCTCGCCTATCAAGACTACACCTTTCGTTTCCTCATCATCCTTGAACATTTCCAGGACCTTAATAAAATCCAGCCCAACGATTGGGTCCCCACCCAACCCTACACACGTGCTTTGGCCTAAACCAGCATGGCTAATGTGCCAGGCGATTTCATAGGTCAGGGTGCCACTTCTGGAGACCATGCCCACCGAACCGGGCCTAAAAACATGCGCTGGCATCACGCCAACGTGCATCCGGCTACTGGGGTTTATTATGCCAGGGCAGTTGGGACCGAGAATGTTCACATCACCCTTTTTGTTGGCCTTAGCGACAAACTCAATAGCATCTTTTTGTGGGATTAACTCGGTAATAATTACCAGGTTTTTTATGCCGGCGTCTATGGCTTCGAGGGCGGCACCTCGGGCAAAAGCAGGGGGAACAAACATAATGGAGATATCAACTCCATGATTTTCAACTGTCTCGGCCACTTTGTTGTACACCGGTATGCCTTCAACCTGTTGCCCGCCCTTACCTGGAGTTACACCGGCAACTACTTTTGTTCCATAGTGTAGCATGGCCGCGGTGTGGAATCTACCTTCATTCCCAGTTATCCCTTGAACCACCACCTTTGAATCTTTGTCTATTATAATACTCATCACCTAACCTAAAGTTTTAAAACCTCTCTAACCGCCTCTTCCATGTTGGTGTAGGTATGAACCCCAGCCCGGCGTAAAATCTGGGCTCCCTCCATCTCATTGGTTCCTATCATTCTCACTGCAATCGGCTTCTTTATCGCCGACTCATTGAGCCCTTCAACAACCCCGTGGGCAACTAAATCGCACCGGGTTATGCCGCCAAGAATATTTATCAGTACTCCCCTCACCTCCGGCTTGGATATAACCAGCATAACTGCCTTCTTAATAATTTCTACCTGAGCGCCGCCACCGATATCCAGGAAGTTGGCTGGTTTACCACCGAAAACATGAACCAGGTCTAATGTTGCCATCGTCAGGCCGGCGCCATTGCCGATAATGCCTATGTCCCCATCCAGGTCGACGTAGGTTAAATTTTGTTTCCTGGCTTCAGCTTCCCTCGGGGTATCTTCGGCCCTTTCCAGTTCTCGTTCCTTAAATTCAGGGTGCCGGAAAAGGGCATTATCATCCAGTATTATTCTGGCGTCAGCGGCGATGAATTCGCCGGAGGGTGTCTTGGCTAGCGGATTTATCTCCACCAGTTCAGCATCATAGTCCGTAGTTACTTTATATAGTGTGTCCATTATAGAAGTAAACTCTTGGGCATCATCCTGACTGATATTAAGTCGGCTTGCTATTTCCAATGCATCTTGCCCACTGAAACCAGTAAGGGGGTCAATCCAGTGCCGTGTTATTCTATCGGGAGTTGCCAGGGCAGTCTCTTCAATATCCACTCCGCCACTGGTGGAAGCTAATACAACATATGACTTGGCTTGCCTGTCCACGGCT
>Ga0114930_10005769_pt1 | contig 10090 bp, 8 predicted proteins | sample AnhtaG_FD_87300 | JGI IMG/M metagenome (GOLD analysis project Ga0114930, IMG submission 87300) | Deep subsurface microbial communities from Anholt, Denmark to uncover new lineages of life (NeLLi) - Anholt_01485 metaG | ecosystem: Environmental > Aquatic > Marine > Oceanic > Sediment | place... | reverse complement strand
TATCTCGTAGGGAATTAACCACGCTCTCTCTGCTTTAATCTGTCTATCCATTACACAAGCGAGGACAAAGGCATGAGGAAAATCTTTTAGATCGTTTAGAAATTTATCTGCTTCTTCATTTTTAGTAAATTCTATGTACTTGTATGGTTGTTTGAATAGTTCATTTCCCTTTTCTATTAAAATATTGACTATCTTCTCTTTTGAATTAATCATATTTATATATTTTATATTTTTCCTTATTTTAATTTATAAAATTAATAAGGTATAAGGATTAGACTAATTAACTTTATACTGAAAGTGTGAAAAAGTTACCGAATTATTGAGCTGGCACGCCTTCCCTGTTTATCTAATTGAAAAGTAAAATATTAATTATCTAAGAAAATGGGATTTGTCCTCATTTATACTAAATTTATATATTCTTTTTTAATAATTCAAAATGTTTCGGATCAGATTCTGCCACGATATTCAGCAATACCTTTATTGCTTCTTGACTTTCGGTTTTATCTTTATGTTCAATCGTACTTGTCGGGTCTGACCCGTGAGAAAATTCTTGTATTAATCTATAAACTTTATCTTTTTCAATTTCACTTATTCTTTCGGTGTTTAATTGTCCCACCTTGCTAGCCAAGTCTCCTGTGGTTGGAATCTTGAAATTTGTAAATATCTCTAGAAATCTTCTTGCTATATTTCCAATAGTATAAAAATCTGCATATTTTGGAGAACTATCATCTACAAAGTGATTTAACCTAGCAAATAGAAAATGATATTCCGATTTATACTTTAGTAAAGTTTTTTCAAGTTGCTTCAATTGTGCGTGTCTTTTGTTGTCTTTTATAAAGTTTTCTATCATATGAAATTCACAAGGAACAATCTTCTTTTCACTATTCTTCTTATCTTTATTATAAATCTCTACTTTTTTATTCTTTTGCAAAAACCACCCTTTCACCAAATTAAACAATTCAAAGTTATGAGTGGTAATAAAAAGTTGCCCAGTGTCTTCAAAATAATTTTTTATTACGGAAAAACAATGATAAATGAAATTGGAATCAAAACTGCAAATCGGATCATCAATAAAAATTATCCCTTCCTTAATTCTAAATTCTTTTTCTTGAACTTTAACAATGAAATACGAAAAAGCGATAGCTGTTTTTTCGCCTTCACTTAAGTTGCTAGCAGGCTCTCCTTCTCGCCTGATAATGTAACCTTTTTTACTAACATCTAATTCAAGTTGAATTTCTTCTCTTCCGAAAAATTCCTTTAAATGTTGGTTAATTTTTGGTACAGCGTTCGCAATATCTGAAGTTTTTCGTTCAAGCACTTCAATTTTTTCATTATTTGTATCCAGTTTTCCCCTTGCCTTTTTTTCTGCTTCAATACTATCTTCCAGATCTTGTTTTATTTTTTTATAGTTTTGCTCCTCTATGGCAACCGCAATAAGATGAAGTTCCAATTTTTGTTTTGTCAATTTAACTTCTTCATCGTGATTATCAACTTTTTCATTATGTTGCTGGATTATCTCGTTTAATTCCTTAATAATTTCATCATAATTATTTTTAAAATCTTCTGGCTTATCCGGTGGATTTACAACAGAAAGCGGATTCTTAAATTTTTCTTGTAGTTTTTTCATTGTCTCATCTATCCATTTATTCAAATTTTCCATAAGATCATTCAAATTTTTTGCTTGCTTATGGTAGTCGCTTTGCAAATCAAAATACAACTCACCGTTTTCTTTAATAATTTTTTCTTTTTTAAAAGTCTCTAATTTTGAAATAAAGGTTTTTATGTTGCTTTGTAAATTCTCATAGTCTTTGCTGAAATGTTTTGATAAGGACTCCAAGAAGCCATCATCTAGGGGTTTTTCGCAAAAAAGACATTTCTTTATCTCTTCTTTCTTTTTATGTAAATCATAACCTTGTTTTACCCAAGCGTTCAAATCTTGATCATTTTCTAATCGCTTAAGAGTTTCCGAAATTACTTTTTTGGAAAGTAATTGATTTAAAATCTTAAAAACACCATAAAAATTAGAAATGTTTTGATTATCATAAACGAAATTAAGTTCGTACTTCGGGAAGGCAGTTTGTTCTTTCTTCGCTTCACTGTTGATTGTTATTTTATATTTGTCAAAATCTTCATCTGAAAGTATTGTAAAGTTATCAATATCAAAATTATTCAAAGTGGCCTTGAGACTACTCTTATTATAGTCATAATACTTATCTCTCATTTTCAAGCTTCCAACAGTTGTTTTTATATTTTGAGCTATCGCTATGCAGAATTTATCTTCCGCTGTTTCAGACTTTGTTTTTTCTTTTTGAGCACTATTAAAATTTTCAATCAATTTTTCGTTATCTTTTTTTAAATCTTCCAATTTTTTCTTACTTTCAATATCTTTCTCGCTGACATAAACAATCGGATTACTTAGGTTGGATGGATCAAAAGAAATGTTTTCATCGATAAAGCCCTGGTTGAAAACTTTTACAGGTAGATTGCAATTTGCAATATCACAGCTTTTGATAGTTAAATAAGTATCCGTTTTTATCTCAAATATTCCATCTACCTTGTCCTTTTTTGGATACTCTTTAAATGTTGTTGATTTCTTTTCGCAAGCAGTAAAAATTCTGGAAAGTAATGTCTTTCCGCTTCTGTTCCAGCCATAAATAAGATTAAATCTTTTAAACTCTGGAATATCTTTATTCCACGAAAAATCGTGGAAAATTCCGAAATTTCTTAGTTTAGTGATTTTTGTAATCATAATAAGTAAATACTAAAAATTGTTGCCTGAATATTTTCCTCTAGTTTTATAATATTTTCTTTCATGCCTCCCTTTTAATTAAAATAGGGTGGTTCTCTTAATTTAAGTTAATTTTTTAATTCCATTATGTTTTTAGAATATCCACATTTTTCAAGAAGTTTACGCGCATTAGATATACAGCTCGCAGTACTATAATGAGTTTCGATATATAATCCATTAGATAATCTTTTTGGTGCTCGAAAATTATCTTCATATCTATGTTTAGGTTGAATGTTAACTAAATTCCTCTTATGACCACTTACAATAGGGCAATTTTCTTTTTTTAATTTGGTTTTTTTAATAAGCCATTCTGCAGTATTTACTAAAATATCATATGAATTTCTGATCTCATAAGTATCGCTTCCAATTTTCATTTTTCTCGGATTAAAACCTACACTCTCCACAGACTTTACATCTGAAATGGTTTCTATTGTACTTTCTTCTGTAGGAGAGATAAGTTCTTTTACTCTTTCTTTTATAAAGTCTTCAATTTCAGTTTGATAGAATTCAAATTGTGGGTATCCTTCTTTAATTAAACTTTCAAAAATGGGGATAAATCCTTTGACTAAATCTTTTGGCTCATCTAACAAAGAATGCCAAATTTCATCTAATATCTGGAGTTTCCTTATAAGATTATCGATGTCGGTTATATTTTCTTTTGAAATTGTATTGAGTCTTCTAATGGTAGCTGTTATTTCATCATTCTCGATATCGGTTTTCCAAATTACACGTTCCGCCATTGTAGTACCTTCTTGAAAGGCTCTAAAAAGTAACCAAATAGCACCATTTGTTAAAACTCCATATTTCATTCCCTCACCAAAACAATATTTAGCTAATTGACGAATGATCTCTTTTTGTTCAATATCAATAGCCAATTTTTTCGCTTCAATAAATAAAATATTTTTATCGTCTTTCAAAAGAGAGTAATCCGGGATCCCTTCTTCAAAAGAAACGTTTGGTTGTATTTCCTCTGGATTCTCTATATTCCATCCTAAACCTTTTAAAATAGGCTCTATTATTTGACCCCTCGTTGCCATTTCATTTCGTTCGTAAAGAGATCGGTATTTTTTCATTTTTTCAATCATTTTTTCTATTGTTTCTTTTAAATCAGCCATTTTTTATCTCCTTTAAATATTAAATATTTATGAATTCCTGAGCAAAAAACTTTTAAAATCTTTCGGAGTCTTTACAACTTCACATTTTTATAAATTTCTATGTGAACTTGTAAAATCTGATCCCAGCTCCTCATCATCCTAAAAATATGTTTTAACTAAAACGAGGCGAAAATATATTTCTGCTGTTAGTCAATATATCTTTCTCCACCAATGATCTTTGGTTTCTTGTTAGGGCTATCATGCCAGAGAATTATTATCTTCTCATCATGAACATTTTCTATTTCCTGTCTAATATTCTGTGGTAGATCACCATTTATGCTACCATATATCAACATGATCGCCCGATAGTAACTAGCCTTAGATGTAATAAACATTTTAAGTTTATCAATATCTTCTTTTAATTCTCTTATTTTATCTTTTACATATACCGTTTTTACCTCAATGACTAGCAAATTTTTCCCCATCTCACCAGGAACATGAATGACAAAATCTGGCTTCTCTTTGCCTAAAATAATAGCATGACCCTGCTTGTCAAGCTCTCCATCTAAAATGTAAGGAAAATCATCACCTAATAATAAACGAAGTTGATGATAAAGTTCGTAGCAGTAAACTCTTTCTCGATATATTAGTTCGTTATTACCTGCAAAGCGCAATTGAAAATAATGGGAATCTATATTTTGCATTGCTTTCATTAGACATTTTAAAAACTTAAGGAAGTCCTGTTTTTTCATTTTCCGTAACCTTTTACCTTATTATAATTAGGAATATATCCTGTTTTTTCTATGGGGTAATTTCCCACTTTGCGGGGTCGCCCTTTAGGACGTCTATCTATAGAAATAACTAAAACCTCAACCATCCGGTTAAGAAACTACTCAGGTCCTATAAGTTTTCCTCTAAAGGTTACCGGATTATTGAGTTGGCACGCCTTCCCTGTTTATTTTATTTAAAAGCAAAAATAATAATTGTCTAAGAAAATGGAATGTGTCCCTTATTTATTTAATGATCTGATCCCTCTAAAGTTTACTCTCCAAATAAACTTTTCTTAATAGTCTCACTAGCAATGTCCACCAAAATGCTTTTGATGCTTTCGTACGAATCCCGACCTAATTTTCCTAGAATTTTTTTAAATCTCAAACCAGCAACTTCTGATTTTGGAGTTTCTACTATAATGTCGTCTAATGAATTCTTTAGTTTTTCTTTTTCTTCTGTCGATAACTCTTCTAATTCATCTGCTATCTCTCGTATAGCATCTAGTTTTTTTACTGTCCATGGGTAAGGTTTACCGCATTTATGACAAAAATTTGGAGCTTTGTATGGCCTATAGCCAATTACCCCTTTTACATTATATACCCCTTTTATTTCTGTTTGACAATTTTGGCATCTAAAAATAGTCGATTCTCCACACTTGTCACAGAAATCTTGATTATGTTTTGGATATAAATGATAGGCATGATTTATTACATGACCATTTAAACAAATTTGAGCCGTATCATAAAATTCACACATTTTTCCCTCCTCGCAATTTTTTTGGTTAAAATGATATAAAGGGTCTTATGGGGTCTTGCAATATCACTTTTCCTCTTCCCCTTCAATTTTTTTAATTAAAATAGAACAACACATCTTATTTTTTCTATGGTTTAGCTTTCCATTTTACGAAGTCTTCCTTTTGGACGTCTATCTATAATAATATCCAAGTTTCAACTATCCGGTTAAAAAGTCTTCGGATCCTATATATTTTCCGCTAAAAATTACCGAATTATTGACTTGGCACACTCTATTTATTCCAATTTATCTAATTTTGCTAATCTAACTTTTGTCTTATAATGAATATATGACCACAATTTTTTCAATTTATTATATAAATGTTCATTTAATAATTTCTCCACACTGTCAGCATCAACACAATATGCTTCTTTTATTGCTCCGAGTATAAAACATAATAAACAATCGTTGATGTTTGTAATTTGGTCTTGCGCCTTCTTTTCATTTATTTTTAGCGGATTGTTAATTCTACTTTTTAAATTTATTTTTCTTTTATTTCTTTCTAACCCAATATAAACCGAATTTTGCTTAAGGATTTCTTGTTCACCTTTATATATTGATTTGAAGAAACTATCAGTTGCAAATGGCGAATCAAAATTAAATGCAAAACTATTTTGCTTAGTACGATGTAAATAAATAAGCTCTATCCATTTTCTTTCTATTTTTTCTCCCATTCGTCCATCAATACGAGAATGGAATATAAAGTCCATTAGTAAAAATGATTTTCCAATTTCTTCAATTGCAAGTACTGATAGAAAAAAAGCTGATGGAAATGATTTATTATTAAAAAGAACCATTGAATCTAAATGAAGTCTTAACCCGTTTTCGAAAGATAATCCAGCCATTTTATCAATTTTTCTTAAATTTATTCCTTTACTATCCATATTAAAACTCCTTGGTTATAAGTTTTTAAAACTTGTCAAAGGTTTATCTCCTGATAAACTCCGAAAATACGATTTAATCCGTTTGTTTGACGGTCTTATACTCTTCAGTAATAATTTTTCGATCAATCTCTTTTTTGACTCGATTAAGTAATTCGTCATAACTATATTCGAATTCTTTCTGAAACCCACAATGGGAACAAATGAGGGTAAATTCGTTTACAACTACGTTTGAAGGTTGGAGAAGTGTCTTACAAGAAAGACAACGAGGTATTATATCTTCTTTATACAATTTGTTTCCGGTATAGCGCCAATACCACGAGATCCCGAAAAATGTGTCTGAAGTATATGTCAGATAAGTTTCAGTAGAGTTAGTGCGGAGCAAGAAAAAGACTATAACTATACCGATCAGAAGAGGAATAACAAGCATCAAGAGAATGATACCCCACACCGGAAGAGTCGCTTTAATCACGAAAAGTCCCACAAACCAAGTAATGATTTTCCAGATAGCACCAGGAATGTTGAGTGGAGTTAGCCAATTAATCAGGATGCCACTTATGACTGACACAATGATAGGTAACCAGATTTTCTTAAATCTTTTCATCTGTTCCATCCTTCTAACATTAAAACTTATCAACTGTAAAGCACAATTTTTCAATTCGATAGAGTATGTTGTTATGGGTTATTACTAAGTTTTATTAAATAACTCAGACCGCTACCAATTAAAAGACTATTTTTGTTTTTTTGTTCATTGCGGATTTCAGTTAATTCTTGGCCTATTCTTGCAAAAACTTTTGCAAATGCCATTAATGGATTAATTGTCGCAAAATTTCCCAATAATTCTATCCCATTAGCAGCCAGATTAATTAAACGCGTATACCATGGTTTGCTCGCATCGTTTATGGCTCTTTTAACATTTTCAATCTCAGGACGAATAGTTGTATCTACAATAAATTCTGCTTCTTTCTGAATTTCTTGTATAGATGAATGTGATGAAATTGCCTCATTGAGTTGTTTTGAAAGAGTTAACATTTTCATTCTAAATGGTATGAGATCGTCTTTTAGGGATTCCCGAACACGCACAATTTCTTCAGGAGGCAAAGCTCCAAGATGCGGGATGACAATTTTTATAGCTTCCAAAGCTAAGTATGTAGATAACGCTTGTGCATTACTTTTTGCATTTGCAGGTACAAAAGGCATAGGAAATTCAGGATGATCATTTACCAAAGGAATATTGTGTTTTTGAGAGAAAATTATAGAGTTTGCTGGATAAGCAATCCAGCTTGGACCATTTACAGAGTTTTCAGCAGATGATTCACCGGGTAGCCCTTTCGCAAAACCAAGAGATGGGCAAGGTGTATAATTGGGAGGTGGAGGGCCATATACCATTTCTTCGATAACCATAATTAGTTCTTTTGCGCCGTCTTCTAAGACACCTGCATGACCAGGCTTTCCAGTAAATATACAAATATCTTTGAGTATTTTTGCATATTTAGCAAATTTCATTAATCCAAGAAATTGACGCGTATCATTACTTATTTTTCCCTTTCTTTTTTCATGATGATTTTTAATTATTCGTTCAATTTCGTCATTTACAGCACGTTCGTCAACTTCTGTTTGGGGAACCCACACCCCAGGAAAATAGATTCTATCAAATATTAGCGAAAGAAGAGTTAGTACTTTTTGATTTCGTGGGTAAACTTGTGAATAGTATATGCAATCTAATTGTTCATTCATAATTTCTATTTATTTCCTCACAACATAATAAATTAACCCATTGTAGAATTTTACTAAAAAATAATAATTTTTCTAATTATGTTTTATCATAAAAGCATAAAAATTTCAGTGATATGTTCCCGTTCCCCAAAAGATATGAACCTTGTAAAAAGACTGTTCCCTGACTGGATTAATTGTGTCTGAATATATATTGGCTACTATTTTGCTAAAGGCAACGAACAAATTCCATCTAATAAAAAACGGGTAGCAATACAGTCATATTCATTGTATTTGAGAATTCTTTTCTTTATGTTCACATCACCGGTTTCTACCCATTGATGATACCATTCAATAGATTCAGCAACAGATGGACTTTCATCACGCCAGTGAAATCTCAGATAGGAAGCTAATGTTTTAATTGAGCAATCATTGGGCTCGGCCATTCTGTCTTTTTCTTAACCACATCATTAATTTTAATAGACACAACCGTCCTGTTTCTTAATTGATTCAAGAAAAAGTTATGTTAAAGGTGAAGACTCTGTTTTCTTTTTTATCCATCATCTTTCTCTTTAAAAATTCTCTTTGTTTTCACATCACTGCAAGGTGTTCCAAATTTTATATGATATTTAATTCTATTTTTTTCGCAAAATTCGATTACTCTTTTAGAAATTTCACTGTAAAAAGATTTATTATTACAAAATTTTGAGGATTTTACATTATAATTTAATTTTCCAAAAATTATTTTATCAACAAATTTAATCTTTTCTAATATGTTTTCGATATTTACAGCAGTTCCGTCTAAGTTGGGAGTTGGGTAAGGCTCTATGCTAACCCAGGTTTTAAGTCCTGCATCATGAATTTTTCTTAAAGAATCTATCCTCTTTTCATAAGGAGAAGAAAATGGTTCAAATTCTTTTTTAAATTTATTATTTAAAGATACCAAAGTTATACCGTATTCGTTATCTTTTAAAAAATTGTTATAAAGAATTTCATCAGGATAAAATCCCTTGGTCAAAATTGTTACTCTGATATCTTCTTCATTTAGTCTTTTAATTATATTCAAAGTAAGATCTTTAATCTCTGGGATTAACGTTCCTTTTTCCGAGTCATACATTAAAGGATCTGACATGAAAGAAAGATGAACAAAATCAATTTGTTTTTTATATTTGGGTATTTCTTTTTCCAAAAGTTCTAATGCATTTGTGACAATTCTCGGCCTTCTCCAATCATTATAATCTTTTATCCATCCAAATTTTTTTGCCATCATCATAGCATAACAAGGGAATTTACAACCATGCATACATCCAACAATATGATTAATGGTCCAATTACCATATTCTACTTTTGTTTTATATAAAAGCGATTTCCTTTCTAATGTCCCAACTTTAGAAGTAACAGTAAAAATTCCTTCTTTATAGTAATCTTTTCCACCAAATAAAGTAAAACCTTGATTATCTTCTTTTTGCTTCGCATAAATGTCTTTGACTATATTCGTAATTGATAATTTTCGGGAAGCAAATAAAAGATAATATAAAATATCACTTCTATTAGGATATCCCACATCATAACCAACTACTTTCAAATCTTGTGAAGTAAAAAGAGATTTTACATAATCTTCCATAATCTTTTTATCGCTACCTTTAATAATATCAACATCATCACCAATAAATTCTAACAATGTATCCAATGTTTTTATTTCCTTAATATTAAGTTCTCCTCCATAATGTTTCTTTTTTGCTATTCCTCCGGTTCTTCTGACCCCTTCTAATATGTAGTTAAACATTATATCCTTGGGATTCTTAAGTTTAATAATCTCTTCCATTGTAGACTTTTTTATCTGTATCCCCCAGGGATCTATTAGAATAAAAATAGGATGTTTACTAGTATTATTTATTTTTTCTAAAATTTGTATAATAACTTTATTACAGTCATTGTTAAAATATTCTATTTCAACTATTTCTTTTAAGTGAGAGTTGTTTTTGATAAATTCATTAACATTATTATTTAAATCTTTAAAATTACCTTTACTTTTTTCAACAAGAAATAAT
>Ga0114930_10005767_pt1 | contig 10092 bp, 9 predicted proteins | sample AnhtaG_FD_87300 | JGI IMG/M metagenome (GOLD analysis project Ga0114930, IMG submission 87300) | Deep subsurface microbial communities from Anholt, Denmark to uncover new lineages of life (NeLLi) - Anholt_01485 metaG | ecosystem: Environmental > Aquatic > Marine > Oceanic > Sediment | place... | reverse complement strand
GGCGCCCATAAGCCTCCAGACCGTCGGTCTCGCGGAACGGGAAGCCCGTGCCGATCAGGCCGTCGGCGAGACGGTCGCGGCGGCCGACGCGGATGCGGCGGTCGTTCAGGAACGCACCGCGGCCGCGCGAGGCGGTAAACAGGTCGTTGCGGTTCGGGTCATAGACGACGGCCTGGGTGACGATGCCCTTGTGTGCGAGGGCGATGGACACGCAGTAGTACTGGAAGCCGTGGATGAAGTTCGTGGTGCCGTCGAGCGGGTCGATGATCCACTGGTATTCGGACTCGTTGTCCGACTTGCCGGATTCTTCGGCGAGGATGGCGTGATCGGGGTAGGCGGTCTTCAGCGTATCGATGATCGCGGCTTCCGACGCCTTGTCGACCTCCGTGACGAAATCGTTGTGCTGCTTCTTGCTGACCTGGACCAGATCGAGATCGAGCGACGCCCGGTTGATGATCTGCGCGGCGCGGCGGGCGGCCTTGACGGCGATGTTGAGCATGGGATGCATGAGCCTGGATCCTTGTTTGTGCCGGGGCAGCGCGGCTGCTTGCCGGTAAAATGAGCTGAGTAAGGAGCTGAATGAGCTATAAATCAGCCGAAACAACACGAAACGGCGCTGGACGGCGCGTTCCGTCGACGGAGACGAATTGAATAAGAACGGGGCGCACGTGCCAGGACGGCGCAATGTGCGTGATTTTACCCGACTCCGGGCCCCCTCGTCAGGGCGCCGTGCGATGCCGGTAGGTTCGCAGCGCTGGTTGGCGCTACCATAAGCATCTTTAGCTCCCCATTTTTATCGTGGCACAACCCCACAATCCGTCTTCGTCCTCCCCGCCGCCGTCCGAAATCTGCGGGCCGGACAGCGCAGCGCCCGTGCGCGGCGGTTTTACGTCCACCCGCTTCGTGCTCGTCGAGCCCAGCCATCCCGGCAATGTCGGTGCGGCGGCGCGTGCGCTGAAAACCATGGGATTTTCGCGCCTTGTGCTGGTGGCGCCGCGCGTGCCGCATGTGCAGTCCGATCCCGAGGCCATCGCCATGGCGAGCGGCGCGGACGATGTGCTGGCCGGCGCCCACGTAGTGCCGACCCTCGCCGACGCGCTCAACGGCGTGCAGTGGTCGGTGGCGCTGACGGCCCGCGCGCGCGAATACGGGCCGCCGCAACTCGTGCCGCGCGCCGCGGCGGCGCATGCGCGCGAGCACGCGGTGCATGGCGACATCGCGCTGGTGTTCGGCAATGAGCGCACCGGACTGTCCAACGAGGACGTCGAGCGCTGCAGCCTGCTTGCACATATTCCGGCCAATCCGGCTTACAGCTCGCTCAATCTGGCGCAGGCGGTGCAGGTGCTGGCGTACGAATTGCGCACCGCTTACCTCGGCGCGGGCGGCCTGGGCGGCTCGGGTGGTGCGGCGGCGGGCGGTGTGGCGGGCGCCGAGGGGCAGGGTGCGGCACACGGTTCGCTTGCGCCTAGCGACGACATCGAAGGGATGTTTGCGCACCTCGAAAGCGCGCTCGTCGCGCTCGAATTTCTCGATCCGGCCAATCCGAAGAAGCTGATGTCGCGCCTGCGGCGCCTGTTTGCCCGCTCCGGGCTCGAGCGGGAAGAGGTGAACATCGTGCGCGGCATCGCGAAACATATTCTGCTGAAAGTGAAGCCGCCGGGCGACGACGCGTCCTGAGGCCGGCTCGCAGTCTGCCACCTCCGCCACTCCCGGCCCGCTCATCCCCGACGACCTTGCCGGGAGCGGGGGCATCCGGCGGGTTTGCCGCAATCGCCCTACAATTCCTCGAAACGTTCTAAGCAAAGCTGCCGGCGTGCTAACCGGCAGCGCTGTCGCGCGCCGCGAGGCGCCGAGTTATCCCCCCACAAAAGCGTCACTGCCATGTTCACGAGACTTCGCGAAGCCATCGCTACGATCCGCGAGCGCGATCCCGCCGCCGGCAGCGCCTGGGAAGTCCTGACCTGTTATCCGGGGCTCCATGCGCTGGTGCTGCACCGGCTTGCGCATGCCTGCTGGCGGGCGAGGCGCCGTTGGCTCGCGCGCTTCGTGTCGCAGCTGGCGCGCTTTCTGACCGGCATCGAGATTCACCCCGGCGCCACGGTTGGACGCCGCGTTTTTATCGACCATGGCATGGGCGTCGTGATTGGCGAGACCGCGGAAATCGGCGACGACTGCACGATTTATCAGGGCGTCACGCTCGGCGGCACCTCGCTCACGCGCGGCGCCAAACGCCATCCCACGCTGGAACGCGGCGTGATTGTGGGTGCGGGCGCCAAGGTGCTGGGCGGCTTCACGGTCGGCGCGGAGGCGAAGATCGGTTCGAATGCGGTGGTGGTGAAGCCGGTGCCCGCGGGCGGCACGGCGGTCGGCAATCCGGCGCGGGTGATTGCGCCGGCAGCGGTGCCCGCGTCCGAGGCGGCGGCCGGCCGCAATGCGCAGGACGGGGCGCCGGCGCGCGCCGCGTTCTGTGCCTATGGGATTACACCCAATGCGGACGATCCGGTGTCGGTCGCCATTCACGGCTTGATCGACCATGCGGCGACGCAGTCGCAACGCATCGATGAAATCGTCGCCGCACTCGAGCGGCTCGGCGCGAGTCTCGAAGCGCTGCAGGGCACGGATGCAGCGCTGCTCGATCTGCGCCGCCTGTCCGCGGTCATTGCAGGGAAGGTGGATGGCGTGACGGTGGAAAGCTGAGCGCGCGGTTCTATCCCGCTTCTGTCCCGCTTCTGTCTCACTTCTGTCCCGCTTTGATCCCGCGGTTCGTTCCGGTTATGACGCCGTGAATGTTCGTGCGTGTAGGCATGCCGCCGCGGCGCCGCCAGTCCCGTCAATCGAGCGGCAACGCCCGGATCCCTTCGGAATTGACCCGCAAATATCCGCCACGGCGTTCGCCGTGATCGAGATCCCAGTCCGGCAACACCCAGCGCGTGCCGCCGGGTTCGCGATGGCGCGCCGGCCGGTGCGTATGGCCATGCACGATCGTGGCCGTCCCGGTCTCCTTGAACAACGCCGCCACGCCTTCGGGCGTCACGTCGTACTTGGGTGAGACCGGTCGTGAGCGGCCTGCCTCGCTGGCCGAACGCATCCGCTCGGCCAGCGCCCGGCGCCATCTGAACGGCCAGGCAAGAAACAGCATTTGCGCGAAACGGCAGCGCGCGAAACGGCGAAACCGGATGTAGGCGCGGTCCGCCGTGCAGAGCGCGTCACCATGCGCGAGCGTGATACGCGCGCCGAACGCCGTAATCACGAACGGATCGGGCAGCCAGATCGCGCCGGCCGCTTTCATGAAGCGCTTGCCCAGCAGAAAATCGCGATTGCCATGCATGATGTAGAGCGCGATGCCGCGCTCGGACAACGTATGCATCAACGCTGCCATGCGGGCGACGAAAGGATCGCTCAGCATGTCGTCGCCGATCCAGTATTCGAACAGATCGCCGAGAATGAAAATGGAGTCGGCCTCTTCGGCCGTGATGCGCACAAAATGCTCGAATGCGGCGACCGTGCGCGGCACCGCATCGCTCAGATGCAGATCCGAGATGAAAAAAAACGGGCGTGCGGCGTTCGGGCGTTTGCCCTCGCCAGGCACGCCCGCAGCGACGCTTCGCAGCGGCGTATCTTGCAGCATTGAAGAGTGCCTGAATGCAGTTGCAGTAAAGGCTATCGTTCGATAGCGAGCCGTGCGCGAGCGGACGGCGGCGCCCGCTCGCGCACGGCCAGGTGCTTATTCGACGATGACCGCTTTTTCGATGATCACGTCGTCGACCGGCACGTCCTGATGGAAGCCCTTCGAACCCGTCTTCACCGACTTGATCTTTTCGACGATGTCGAGACCCTCGACCACCTTGCCGAACACGGCGTAGCCCCAGCCTTGCGGCGTCGGCGACGAGTGGTTCAGGAAGTCGTTGTCATTCACGTTGATAAAGAATTGCGCCGTTGCCGAATGCGGGTCGTTGGTGCGCGCCATCGCGATCGAGCCGGTGACGTTCTTCAGGCCGTTGTTGGCTTCGTTGGTGATCGGCGCTTCGGTCGGCTTTTGCTTCATGCCGGGTTCGAAACCGCCGCCCTGGATCATGAAGCCGTTGATCACGCGGTGGAACACCGTGTTGTCGTAATGACCGGCCTTCACATAGTTGAGGAAGTTCTCAACCGACTTCGGTGCCTTTTCGGCGTCCAGTTCGAGCTTGATGACGCCGTGATTCGTGTGCAGTTCGACCATGATGGAATCCTTTGATGAACAGGTGGGTGGAAGGCGAGGCGCATCAAGCGATGGGCCCGCGCCGGGGCGTGAGTGATGCAAGGGCGGTAAGCGACTGCCTCACCGGCGGGGGGCGCCCGCGCCCCTTGCCTGTTTGCCTGGTTACTTGCCGACGATCGTAGCCGATTCGATCACGATCGGCGTTTGCGGCACGTCGGCCATCGGGCCGCGCGTGGTGGTCGGCGTTCCTTCGATCTTCTTCACGACATCCATGCCGGAGGTGACCTTGCCGAACACGGCATAGCCGTTACCGTCCTGGCCCGGGTAGTCGAGGCCGGCGTTATCCGCAGTGTTGATGAAGAACTGCGCCGTGGCCGAATCCGGGTCGCTCGTGCGCGCCATGGCGATCGCGCCCACGACGTTCTTCAGACCGTTGCGGCTTTCAAGCGGAATCGGCGCGCGCGTCGGCTTTTCCGCGTAGCTCTGCGTGAAGCCGCCACCCTGGATCATGAAGCCGGGAATCACGCGATGGAAAATCGTGCCGCTGTACTGGCCGGATTTCACATAGTCGAGGAAATTCGCCACGGTCTTCGGTGCCTTCTCGGGGTACAGCTCGACGCGAATGTCGCCGTCCGTGGTCTTGAAGAGGACGGACGGGTGCGCAGCCGGCGTGGCGGACTGGGCAAAAGCGGGTGCGTTCGCGATCAGGGCGGCGCTACCGAGCGCCAGCATCAACCATTTCATGAAGATCCTCAGGGTGGAAAAAAACGTTGGCGATGAGTCCGCGGTATGGGTGCCTGGGGCGCCTACTGCGACGGCGCCATATACGGCGGCATGGCGAGAGAACCGTTCGGGCCGCCGAACTGGAAGCTTGGCGACTCCGTCATATTCGAGGTGGCGCGATTGGTGTAGTCTTCCGGCGCTGCAACCTTCTTGACCGGTTTCGCGCTGCTTGCCGGCGGCGAAATGATCTTCTGGATGTCGGCGAGGCGCTGTTGCGTCGGACCGCTGGCATGGCCGAGATTCTGCGCGCGCTGGTAGGCGGAGGCGGCGAGGCGCAGGTACAGGTCGCCGAGATTCTCGTAGGCGAGACCGTAGTCGGGGTTCGCCTTGGTGGCGGTCTCGAGCGCTTCACGGGCTTCCGTATACTGGCCGTGCTTGGCATACAGCGCCGCAAGGTTGTTGTACGGCTCGGGCAGTTCCGGGTACGTCTGGGTCAGCGCGATGAAGGCCTTGATTGCCTCGTCGTCGCGGTTCAGGTGAGCCAGCACGGTGGCGCGCTTGAACTGTGCCTGCGCGTCGCGCGGATTGGCCGCGATGCGGGCGTCGAGTTGCGTGAGCGCGGCGTTCCAGTTTTTCTGCTCGATCGAGGTGTCGATTTCCGGCGTGCCGTCGCGCACGGCCGGGCCTTGCGACATCACGGGGGTCTTTTGCGCGTACGCGGAGGCGCCCGGCAGCAGCATGACGGCGAGGCCGCACAGGGCCGTCGCGGCGAGGGTCGCGGCGCTGCGCGCGCGGCCGCTGGAAGGTTTCATAGGCTCAGGTCTGGATGTTATACTCCGAGCCATTCTAACAAAAGGTCTGCGCGTTCCGTTGAACCACAGACTGTCTTTTCGCCACTCGTGGTCGTCTCCGCCTTGTTCGCATGACCGCCGCACCAGGTGCGCCGGTTTGCTGCTATATGTATGAGCCACACCCGTTTCGTGCTGACGCCTGGTACTGACGCCCTGTGCTGAGATACTGAGCTTGTCCCGAACGGCCACGGCGCGCACGGTACACATTGCGGATTTCTTTCGGCCCACGCATCGTCTCTATGGAATCACTGCGCATCTACAACACGCTCGCGCGTGAGAAGCAAACTTTCGTGCCGCTGCAAGAGGGCGTCGTACGGATGTACGTCTGCGGGATGACGGTGTATGACTACTGTCACATCGGTCACGCACGCGTGATGGTTGTGTTCGATATCGCGCAACGCTGGCTGCGCACGCTAGGCTACAAGGTGACCTATGTGCGCAACATTACCGATATCGACGACAAGATCATCCGTCGCGCGGTCGAAAACGGCGAGACGATCAAGTCGCTGACCGATCGCTTCATCGCTGCGCTGCATGAAGATGCGGACGCGCTCGGCATCGAGCGGCCGGATCTCGAACCGCGCGCAACAGAATATATTCCGCAGATGCTCGGCATGATCGGGAAGCTGGAAGCGAACGGCTATGCCTATCAGGCAAGCGACGGCGACGTCAATTATGCGGTGCGCAAATTTTCTGGCTACGGCAAGCTGTCGGGCAAGTCGCTCGAAGACCTGCGGGCAGGTGAGCGCGTAGCGGCCAACGACGCCAAGCAGGATCCGCTCGATTTTGTCCTGTGGAAACAGGCCAAACCGGAGGAGCCTGCAGACACGGGTTGGGACTCGAAGTACGGGCGCGGGCGTCCCGGTTGGCACATTGAATGCTCTGCCATGGGCTGCACGTTGCTCGGCGATCATTTCGACATTCACGGTGGCGGGCAGGATCTGCAGTTTCCGCACCACGAAAACGAAATTGCGCAAAGCGAAGGCGCGACAGGTCAAACGTTTGTCAACTACTGGATGCACAACGGCTACGTTCAGATCGACAATGAGAAGATGTCGAAGTCGCTCGGCAACTTCTTTACGATCCGCGAAGTGCTGGCGCAGTACGATGCGGAAGTGGTGCGCTTTTTCATTGCACGGGCGCACTACCGCTCGCCTTTGAATTACAGCGACACGCATATCGACGACGCGCGTAACGCCCTCACGCGTTTGTACACGTCGTTGAAAGACGTGAGCCCGGATGGCGCCGGGCTCGACTGGAACGAAGCGTACGCGCAGCGTTTCCAGGCGGCCATGAATGACGACTTCAACACGCCGGTGGCGGTAGCGGTGTTGTTCGAGTTGGCAAGTGAAGTCAACCGCACGCGTGATCCCGCGCTGGCCCGACAACTGCGTGCGCTCGCGCGCATCATCGGACTGCTGGGCCGTGAGCCGCGCGTGTATCTGCAGCAGGCTGCGGGCAGTGCGGGTGAAGGCGCGCTCGACGCCGGCGCGATCGAAGCAAAGATCGCCGCGCGCGTGGCCGCCAAGCAGGCGAAGGACTATGCGGCAGCAGACCGGATTCGGGCGCAATTGCTCGAGGCCGGCGTTGCACTTGAAGACAAACCGGGCGGGTTGACCGAGTGGCGGCGCGTGTGAGCGCACCTCGCACTTCCCTTTGATCGACTCGCCAGGCAGGAGGCAGGATGGCAACGGCCACGAAGACGCCGGCTAAACGGGCCGCGTCTCAAACAAGCGCGGCAGCCGCAGTGAAACCGACCCGCGCGCGTAACGGCAGCGCGGCGAAAGCGGCGCCCGCGACGGCGAAAGCGGCGACGGCGAAGGCCGCCGGCAAGGCAGGCACTACCGCAAAGAAGGCACCGGTGAAGCGCGCGCTCAACGGCGCCTCGGCACATGCGCCGAGCAAGCTTGCCAAACCGGTGCGGCCGGCGAGGGCAACGCGTGCCGCGCGCGCGAAGCCGCATAGCGGCAACGGCGCTGTGCCGGCCGAACTCGCCGACGACGCGCAGGAACTCACTCGCGACGTGCTGCACGATGGCGAAGTCGTGCGCAAAACACGTGCACTGGACGACACCGAAGTGGCCGTGCCGGTGCAGGTCGGCGGCCTCACGGCGGAAGTCACGCGCCCCGACTACTGGGACAGGGCGTGCGCCGACCTCGTCAAGCGCGACCGCATTCTCAAGAAACTGATTCCGAAGTTCGGCCCGGTGCATCTGCTGAGCCGCGGCGACCCGTTCGTGACGCTCGCGCGCTCCGTGGTAGGACAACAGATTTCGGTGGCCTCGGCGCAGGCGGCGTGGCAGCGTGTCGAAAGCGCGTGCCCGAAGCTCGTGCCGCAGCAGTTCATCAAGCTCGGGCAAGACAAGCTGATGGCGTGCGGGCTGTCCAAGCGCAAGGCCGAATACATCCTCGATCTGGCCGAGCACTTCGTCTCGGGCGCCTTGCACGTGGGCAAGTGGACTTCGATGGAAGACGAGGCGGTGATCGAAGAGCTCACGCAGATTCGCGGCATCGGCCGCTGGACCGCGGAAATGTTCCTGATCTTCAACCTGTCCCGCCCGGACGTGCTGCCGCTCGACGATCTCGGCCTGATCCGCGCGATCAGCATCAATTATTTCAGCGGCGAACCGGTCACGCGCAGCGAAGCGCGCGAGGTTGCTGCGAACTGGGAGCCGTGGCGCACAGTCGCGACCTGGTATATGTGGCGTAGTCTCGATCCGTTGCCGGTCGATTACTGACCAGATCTGAACTGATGTAATGCCGTCTTGGGGCTATCGGTTTTGCTGGATCGATAGTTTCGAGGTGGTTTTGACAGCGGCGGTCGCGGTTAGAATACGCGCTGCCTGGTAAGTCCAAGGATTAAAACCAATGAAGACCACTTTTCTGGATTTCGAGCAGCCGATCGCGGAACTCGAAGCGAAGATCGAAGAATTGCGCTTCGTGCAGGACGATTCGGCCGTCGATATTTCGGAAGAAATCGAGCGGCTGTCCAAGAAGAGCCAGCAGCGCACCAAAGATCTGTACGCAAACCTGTCGCCATGGCAGGTTTCGCAAATTGCCCGTCATCCGCAGCGTCCGTACACGTTCGACTATGTGAACGAACTGTTCACCGATTTCCACGAACTGCACGGCGACCGTGCGTTCGCGGACGATCTGGCGATCGTCGGCGGCTTCGCGCGTTTCAACGGCCAGGCTTGCATGGTGATCGGCCATCAGAAGGGGCGCGACACCAAGGAGCGCTCGCTGCGTAACTTCGGCATGCCGCGTCCGGAGGGCTATCGCAAGGCGGAGCGCCTGATGCGCCTCGCCGAAAAATTCGGCCTGCCGCTGTTCACGTTTATCGACACGCCGGGCGCTTACCCCGGCATCGGCGCGGAAGAACGCGGCCAGTCGGAAGCCATTGGCCGCAATCTGTATGTGATGGCCGAGCTGAAAACGCCGATCATCTCGACGATCATCGGCGAAGGCGGTTCGGGCGGCGCGCTTGCCATCGCCGTGGGCGACAGCGTGCTGATGCTGCAGTTCTCGACCTATTCGGTGATCTCGCCGGAAGGCTGCGCCTCGATTCTGTGGAAGAGCGCAGCCAAAGCGCCCGAAGCGGCGGAAGCGCTGGGTTTGACCGCGCACCGTCTGAAGGCGCTCGGCCTGATCGACAAGATCGTCAACGAGCCGCTCGGCGGCGCACATCGCGATCCGAAGGGCATGGCTGCCATGTTGCGCCGTGCGCTGGCCGACTCGCTGCGCCAGTTCCATGGCATGAGCACCCCGGACCTGCGTCAACGCCGCTTCGAACGGCTAATGGCGTACGGCAAATTCAAGGAAACGACGCCGGGCGCATAAGCCGGCTCGTCTCTCCAATCGAGGGCGCTTCGCGCCTCGTCGCCGTGACACATAGCGCTGACTCTTCCGCCGACCGCCTCGTTATCGAGGCGGTCGGCGCAGCGCTTTCCGCGCTGCCGGCGCAGTCCGGCGAAGCACGGGTCGCGGTGGCGTTCAGCGGCGGCATCGACTCGAGCGTATTGCTCGACGCCTCGGTGCGCGTGGCCGGCGCGTCGCGTTGCCTCGCGCTGCATGTCCATCACGGCCTCAGTCCGCAGGCAGACCAGTGGCTTGCGCATTGCGAAGCGTTTGCGCGCGCGCGTGGCGTGGCGTTTGCGGCCGAGCGCGTCGAAGTGGTGCGCGACCCGGGCGTGAGCGTTGAAGCGGCCGCGCGCGAGGCCCGTTACCGCGCGCTCGACGCCATGTGTGCACAGCATGGCGCGGCCACGCTGTGGCTTGCCCAGCACGCCGACGATCAGGCCGAAACAGTCCTGTTGCAGTT
>Ga0114930_10005766_pt1 | contig 10093 bp, 6 predicted proteins | sample AnhtaG_FD_87300 | JGI IMG/M metagenome (GOLD analysis project Ga0114930, IMG submission 87300) | Deep subsurface microbial communities from Anholt, Denmark to uncover new lineages of life (NeLLi) - Anholt_01485 metaG | ecosystem: Environmental > Aquatic > Marine > Oceanic > Sediment | place... | reverse complement strand
GGGGCGGGCGGGGGTGCGGGGGCGGGGGCCGATTCTGGCGCCAGGATTGCGGGTTGCGACAGAGAGGGCGGCGGGACCACCGGCGGCGGTGGCGGTTCCTCCGGTGGTTTCAGCAACTCGGCTACGGCCTCGGGCGTCTTACCCGGCCCTCGTGCGGCGCTCTCTGCGCCGAACAACAGCAGCACCTGCTCCAGGTCAAGCGGGTTGAGCCCGCCGTCGCCACCGGTGGGCACGATGATCGTGTCCAGTCCATTCAGGACCTCGGCCATGCGCATGGCCACCATCTTGTCTGACCCGAGGACCTGCATGGCGGCGTTCTTCATTTCGGTGGCCTTGGCCTCGGCCAGTTTGAGCAGCAGGTCGGCCTCGGCCTCCTTCTTGCGCACGTACAGTTGGCGCTCGGCGTCTTTCTTGACTTTGTAAGCGTTGCCTTCCTCGAGCGTCACCTTGACGTGCATCTCGCCTTCCTGCGTGACGCGTTTGAGCTGGGCCTCTTCCATGGCCGCCTTGCCTTCGGCCTGGTTCTTGAACACCAACTGGTCCTGCAGCTTCTTCTCCTCGATGTTCTTCTGGATCTCATCGCTGTACTTGAAGTAGCGCACCAGCACGTGGTCGACCTCGATGCCCTTCGGACTGAGCTCCGCGCTCAGGAGGTCCCTGGCCCTCTCGGTCTTCTCCACCCGCAACGGACTGTTGTAGAAGTCCTCGGTCGTCAGTTCGCCGAGGGCCTGCTTCAAGATAGGCTCCGCCTTGGGAATGATCCCGTTGTGCAGGTAGAGCGTCCCCGGACCCACCGTGGTGATCAGCTTGTACGGGTCGGCGATGCGGTACAGGATCGTCACGTCCAAGTCCACGTAGAACCCGTCGGAAGTCTGGATCTTGGCGGCGTGCTCCACGTAGCGCGTCAGAGGCTTCCGCTCCAGGAACCCCGGCTTGCGCTGGCCCGACGGGAACGCGGTCAGCTCGAGGACCTGCACGTCCCGCGGGAACAGGTGGATCTTCTCGATACCCAACGGCAGCACGAATGCGTAGCCGGCCTCGTACACGTCCTTCTGAATGCCGCGATCGATCCCGAGCTTGCGCTCCTTGATCCCGTACTCGTTCGGGTGCACGTAGGTGAAGCAGTTCCGGAACAGCCCGACCGCCACCAGCAGAACCACCACCAGCACGATGACGGTCGCCGTCAGCCGCCCGGGCAGCTTAGGCAAGTGCAGCTTCAGTTTGTCCCCGACCACTTGCGGGCCGAACCCGCCCCCGCTTTTTCTGCTCATCTCCAGCCCTCCTTGTGCCGACCTCACCACAGGGCGAGGCCCCGTCTCGTTCCCTATACAGCTGACAGGGTATTCCTATTCGCACCGCCGTTCAAGGTAAAAGGTTATTCTCTGGTCTGGGCCCAGGCATCGGGGCCCAGCCTGCTGGCAGGGGAACAGACTGAAGAGGCCGTCTCACGGCGGCTTGGCCGTTGCTTCAGCGGCCCGGCACCGGACATGGACACGACAACCAGGCGACAGGTTCTGAGAGGGCGCCGGCGCCCGGCGGAAGCCTGGGGTGGGCGCCAACTCGCACTCCATGCCGGCTTGTCTCGGTCGCGTTGGCGTGCTAGAGTGAAGCGCTTGGCGAAGCCGTTGCGAAACGCCGCGTGAGGTGTGCGTTGGTGGCAGAAAGCGCAGGAGGGTCTTTCCGTGCGTAGCGTTTTTCGATACGGGATGGGGTTCAAAGGCTGGGCGCCGATTGCGCTGGGCGTCGTGTTGATCACGGCCTGCGCCCAACAGGCCTGGGGCACGGCCCTGGACGACTACGTGGCCGCGGTCGATCTGAACTACAGCTACGGTCCGGCAAACGTGATCAGCGGCCCCGGCTACACGGCCAATGTGTGGGCGATGACGTCCCAGGCCTGGCGCAATCCTTCCGAAGTTGACCGCACGCTGTGGGAGCACTGGCTTATCATTGTCGTGCCCGACACGGTGGACCATACCAAGGCGTTGCTGTTCATCGACGGCGGCAGCAACGGCGGGTCGGTCCCTTCGTCAGTCGACCCGATGCTGATCCAGTTCGCCGTGGATACCCATTCCATTGTCGCTGATCTGCGCATGATTCCCAATCAACCCATCAAGTTCGCCGACGAGTCCGACCCGCGCTACATCGAGGACGGACGCGTCGAGGACCAGCTTTGCGCCTATGCGTGGGACAAGTACAAGACCACCGGCGACCCGACGTGGCTGCCGCGCCTGCCCATGACCAAGGCCGCTGTCCGCGCCATGGATACCATCCAGACCGAACGCCCGAGCATCGACGGCTTCCTCGTGGCCGGGGGCTCGAAGCGCGGCTGGACCACCTGGACCACCGGCGTCGTCGACCGTCGCGTCGAGGCCATCGCGCCGCTGGTCATCGACGTCCTCAATGTCGAACACTCGATGCAGCACCACTGGGACGCCTACGGCTACTGGGCCCCCGCCATCCAAGACTACGTCGACATGCAGGTCATGGATTGGATGCACGAGCCGGAGTTCCGCGCCATGATGGCCGTTGTCGACCCCTACAGCTACGTCGAGCGGCTCACCATGCCCAAATACGTCATGAGCTCGACGGGGGATGAGTTCTTCCTGCCCGACTCGTCGCAGTTCTACTGGGACGCGCTGAAGGGGACGAAGCATCTGCGCTACGTGCCCAATACCGACCACGACCTTGACACCGAAGCGATCGTCAATTTCGAGGCGTACTACGAGGCCTATCTCAACGGCACGGCCCTGCCTGAGTTCACGTGGACCCGGAAAGGGGATGGCGCGCTCTACGTCGAGACCGACCCTGGAACGCCGCCGAGCGCGGTCCTCCTGTGGCAGGCCACGAACCCCGCCGAGCGCAACTTCCGCCTCGACACCATCGGGGCGGTCTGGACCAGCAGCGTCTTGCCCGAGACGGCCCCAGGCAGCGGGATGTACCTCACCGAAGTGGCGCCGCCGGCAGACGGATGGACCGCCTTCTTCGTCGAGCTCACCTATCCCGGCGGCGGCCTCTTGCCCTTCAAATTCACCACCGAGGTCAGCGTGGTGCCGGATACGCTGCCGTTTCGCAGCCCCGGCGGCTGGGGAACCATCGAGACGGTGGGCGAAGGCACGGATACGGTCACGCTGGTCAGGGTCGGCGGGAGTCGCTACGAGATGGGGTATTGGTATGGCCGGCTGCTGGCCGACCAGATCGCCCCGTGCTGGGTCGCCGTCTACCACGCCGCGCCGTATTCGGAAGCACTGTTCGACGCCGCGATCGACGCCATGTGGAAGAGCGACTACTTCGACGTTGTGGCCTGGGAATCCGAGTTGCGCGGCGTCGCGGACGGCTGCGCCGACGCGGGTCATCCGGAGATCACCTATCGCCTGATGCAGAAGGCGCTCGTCATCCCGGACATGAGCGAGAACAACTGTGGCCTGTTTGCCCTATGGGGCAACGCCACGGCCGGGGACGAGCTGTACCAGATGCGCAACCTCGACTGGACCATGGACGCCGGCATTCAGGACTATCCCGTGGTCGCCATCTTCAATCCCGACGACGGACACCAGCACGCGGTCATCGGCTTCGCAGGCATGACGGGCGCAGCGGTCGGCGGAATCAACGAGCACGGCTTGGCCGTCAGCCAGATCATGGGCCACTTCTGCGACCCCGAGACCCTCGACGGCATCCCCTACCCCGTGCTGCTGCGCGACGTGCTGTACCACGACACGACCCTTGCCGAGGGACTGACCCGTATCCAGAACGCCACCCGCACCAATCAGTATTATTATGCCCTCGCCGACCCGAACGCCCCGGACCCCCAGGGCCGGCTGCTCTTCACCAGCCACGACCACTACTGGGAATTCGAGGACGAATCGGTCGTGGGACACCCCTGCGTCAGCCCAGACCCGTTTCACACGTCTCTGGATGACGTGATCTACTGGAAACGGCACGACGGCGGCGGCAACGAGCACCTCTACGACGCTATCAATGAGCGCTACGGCTCGATCGGTGTGCCCGAAGCCATCGAGATCGCGGTGGCGGACGGAGTCAGCGGCACACTGGTCAGCATCGTCTATCATAACACGGCGCGCGAGTTCTACGTGGCCTTCGCCGAGGGCCTCGACCCCGCCCACAACCAGGAATACGTCCGGTTCTCGCTCGAGGGCGGCGGCGCAGGCTACCGCACCGCTGTAGGCAGCGGGGCCGAAGAGATCCCCGTCGTCGTCGTCAGCGGCACCCCTTATGAGATGGGCTATCACTACGGCCAACTGATGCAGACGGAGATCCAGACCTTAATGACGCAGTTCTACAACTATATCCACCCGGCCTTCAGCGACGCGGAACTGGACGCGGCGTGGGAGGCCACCGCGCCGCACACCGATGACCGCTATGAGCAGGAACTGCTTGGGGTCGCCGCGGGCGCCGAAATCGACTACCTGACCCTGCGCCGGCCCCACTGCGCCATGATCCTGGACAGCTACTCGTGCAGCAGCGTGGCGGCGTGGGACACGGCCACGGCCGACGGCCACCTCTATCAGACCCGAGACCTGGACTGGGATCTCGGCGCCGGCGCCCATGACTATCCGGCCGTCGTGCTCTATCTTCCGGACGACGGCAACGCGCACGTCAATGTCGCGTTTGCGGGCTTGGTGGGTTCGCACACAGGCATGAACGCCGCGGGGATCGTCCTGGCCGAGATGGGCGACTCCCCGGGCGGCGAGCAGCCCTACGACATCGACGGCGTCCACTTCCTACCGCTGTTCCGCCAGATCCTGCACGATGCTGACAGCCTGACCGACGCCATCGACATCCTGACCAACGCCGCACGCATCAAGCGCTACCACTACGTCTTCGGCGACGGCCGGAACGAACTCGCCGGCGTCAAGATCAAAGCGCACGCCCCGGAAGCGCCTCCCGACGACCTCATCATCTGGACTGACAACGACCCGACCGATGAGTTCGCGCCCGAGGTGCTCGTGGACGTCGTCTACAATGACGAGGGACGTGGGGCCTACCCGACGCTGGTCGCCGAGCACGGCGCCTTGGATTCCGCCAAGATGATCGACCTCGCTAACCAGATCGCCACCCACGGCGCGAACGTCATGAACGTGGTCTACGACGCTACGGACCTCGAGTTGTGGACGGCCTTCGCCGACGGCCCCGTCGAGGCCTACCTCCAGCCCTACGTGCACCTTGACCTCTTTGATCTCGACGGCGACAGCGACTCGATCCCGGATCTCGACGAGGGAACCGACGATCCCGACGACGACGACACACCCAACTACCTGGACACCGACTCCGACGGCGACGCCATCGATGACGCGGTTGAAGGCACGGATGATCCCGACGAGGACGACACGCCCAACTACCTGGATGAGGACAGCGACGGCGACGCTATCGACGATGAGACGGAAGGGGCGGACGACTCGGACGGCGACGGCACGCCAAACTACCTGGACGAGGACAGCGACGGCGACGGCATCGACGACGTTGACGAAGGCACGGGCGACCCGGACGACGACGGCATCCCCAACTTCCTCGATGAGGACTCCGACGAGGACGGCTACTCCGACCAGATGGAGCACCAGTATGGCTCCGACCCGTACGACGCCGGCAGCATCCCCGTGGACGTGCCGCTATCGGCCTGGGCCCTGGCTGCGGGCCTGTTCGCGGTCGCCCTGATGGAGGTCCTGAGACCACGCCGTGAGTCAGAACGAAGAAGTGCATAAGATCCTCGTCGAGGCCGGCAGTCTCCTCAAGTGTTACTACGAGGAGGCGCCGAAATGGGACGAGAAGGGCCGTTTCGAACTCGTATCCGAGGCGGACCTGGCCGCCGAACGTCTCATCGTCACGCGACTGCGCTCCGCTTTTCCCGGCGAGGCGATCTACGCCGAGGAGGCCGGCGAAGACGCCCCCGACTACGACCGTGACGCCACGGTCAGATGGATCGTCGACCCGCTTGACGGCACGGCGAACTTCGTCGCCGGCATCCCCTACTTCGCCATCTCCATCGCGCGGGAACGCGACGGCCAGATCGCCGAGGGCTACGTCTACAACCCCGTCTCCGAAGAGCTGTTCTACTCGACCCGCAGCGAGGGGCGCTCCTACCTGCGCGACGACCCGATCACCGTGTCCGAGACCGCCGACCTTGGCGATGCCCTCGTCGCCTTCGGCTTTAGCGCCAACATGGACGCCATCCGCAAGTACTACGCGCGCTGGGGGCCCGTGTTCGAGCGCTGCCGCAAAGGCCTCGCCGTGATCGTCCCATCGATGACGCTGTGCAACGTGGCCCGAGGCCGCCTCGACGCCTTCATCGATTTCGGCTGCAGCATGGAGGGCCAAGCCGCCGCCGCCCTCATCGTCAAGAACGCCGGCGGCGTCATCCTCAACTACGACCTCACCGAACACGACCACCGCAACAAAGGCGCCCTCGCCGCAAACCCCCATCTCGCCGACGTGCTCAGACATCACGCGACGTGAAGCGCCGTCGCCAAGCCACAAACCCAGCGGAGTCGTCTACATGCACGCGGCGGGCCTCCCCAGCCCTGCCGGTGGTGATTCTTTCTCGCGTAAGCGCGCAGGCGCGCGTAGCAGAACGGAAGCTCAGTGTGCTAAGCTGTCCAAAGTAAGGTTATCGTCGGCTCAGACAGGGGCCGTGGGTGACAAGCCAAAGGCGAGGAACACGTGGCAGGCTCTACTCCGGATATCGAGCGAAGGGTCAGGCAAGCCGTTGCCCACTTCTGGACAACACGCCAGGCTCAGACCACGAGGCAGGAGTCGACTGGAAAGGCAGACAGAGGCGCTCGCTCCGGCGCTACTGGCGGCGCTCAGATGGACGGTTTCGTTGAGCTCTTGAGTGGACTGATCGAGGACGCAGGAATCGCGCACGACCGCATCTTCACGAAGAAACGCTTGCTCGAGGTGCCTGGCTTCTTCAGGCCTACCAAGGAATGGGACCTGCTTGTTGTCGCCGAAGACCGCCTTCTGGCTGCAATCGAGTTGAAATCGCAGGTGGGTCCCTCTTTCAGCAACAACTTCAACAACCGCACGGAAGAAGCCATGGGGAGTGCATTGGACCTGTGGACTGCGTTCCGCGAGAATGCCTTTAACCATGCTATCCGCCCCTGGCTCGGTTACCTGTTCCTACTCGAGGATTGCCCTCTATCGCGGAGGCCCGTCAAGGTGCGAGAACCTCATTTTCAGGTGTTGCCCGAGTTCCACGGCGCATCCTATGCCAAGCGCTACGAGCTGTTCTGCCGGAAACTCGTGCTCGAGCGCCATTATGAGGCGGCGGCGCTACTGACCTCGAACAAAGAACACCGTCTGCTCGGCGCCTACCAGGAACCCGGCGATGACCTTGGCTTTGGCCACTTCGCAAGATCGCTCGTGGCACACCTCGGAGTCTACGTGACATGACCCGAAGTGTCAGTGACGCCCCGCCTGAAGAGACCAAACACCAACTCGTTCTTGGTGATGCCCGAAACCTGTCATTCATCCCTGATTCCAGCGTCCATCTGGTCCTGACCTCTCCCCCCTATTGGTCGCTAAAGAAGTACGAGGACAACCCTGATCAGATGGGGAGCATCGAGGACTACGAGCATTTCCTGTCGGAGTTGCAGAAGGTTTGGGGGCATGCCTTCCGGATCCTTGTTCCCGGTGGTCGGTTGGTGTGCGTTGTCGGAGACGTGTGTCTATCCCGCAGGAAAAACAAGGGGCGCCATGTTGTTGTGCCTCTGCACGCTGATATCTGCGTGATGTGCCGCAAGATCGGTTTCGACAATTTGAACCCGATAGTCTGGCACAAGATCGCAAACGCAAGCTACGAGGTGAGTAACGGCTCCAGGTTTCTCGGAAAGCCATACGAGCCTAACGCCATCATCAAGAACGACATCGAGTTCATTCTGATGCAACGCAAGCCCGGGGGTTACAGAAGGCCGACAGCCAAGCAGCGAGAGATGAGTCGCATCAGCAAGAGTGACTTCAGCAAGTGGTTCCAGCAGTTCTGGAACATCTCTGGCGCGTCCACAAAAGAGCACCCCGCTCCCTTCCCCGTCGAGTTGGCCTATCGCCTGATTCGGATGTTCTCGTTTGTTGGCGACACCGTCCTCGATCCCTTTGTGGGGACGGGCACCACAATGCTGGCCGCCATGAAATGCGCACGAAACAGCATAGGCGTCGAGATCGAGCCCAAGTACGCGAGGATGGCCGTTCGGCGACTGGCACTCGAGAAGGACGACTTGTTCTCCACCCGGCGCCTCGAGTACCTCAGGGCTTTCCAAGCCAAAGACTCCGATGTACTGTCGGTCAGAGAAGAGCCAGCGCCATACGGGACCCGACGACAGAAGAAACAGACACCCCGGAAGAAGGCGGCAAAAGGAGACGACCCGTGACGGAGAACAAGCAGGCCCAAGTCATTGAGAAGTCCCGGTTCCGCGTCTTCCTGGACGAGTTGGTGGACCTGGGGTTCACCATCTTCGCGACGCTGAACGCCATCCTGCTGCTGCTGCAGCTTCCGGGTTGGATCACCCTGGGCCGCTCCGTCTGGATTCTGCTGCTCGTAGCCTGGTGTCCGTTCTTCTGGGGCCAGTATCTGATCGCGAGAAGCGAAGCCCGCTGGACCAAATGGGCCATCTTCGGCTGCGCCATAGCCTTCACGGCCACTACCCTCCTGGCCATTATCGTGATCCTTATCCGGACGGGGGCGTAGCGACAACGGTTCGCGGTCGTTGAGCCAAGCCCCGCCTTCCTGCTACCTTCATCTTCAGAGGAACCCACATGAGAACCCACAGTGTCGGCATCATCATGAACGGCGTTACGGGGCGGATGGGGACGAATCAGCACCTCGTTCGCTCGATCCTCGCCATCCGCCAAGAGGGCGGCATCCAGGTCAGTCCCGATGAAGTCATCGTGCCCGAGCCCGTGTTGCTCGGGCGTAACGAGAACAAGCTGACCGAGCTGTCGAAAGCCCACGGGGACCTGCCGTGGTCAACAGACCTCGAGGCGCTGCTCGAGGACGACCGGTACGCGGTTTACTTCGACGCGCAAACGACGTTGCGCCGCTACGACGCGGTCAAGGCCGCCATTGCCGCGGGTAAGCACATCTACTGCGAGAAACCCACGGCCACAAACTCGAAGGACGCTATGGAACTCCATCGGCTGGCGGAGGCGGCCGGCGTCAAGCACGGCGTCGTGCAGGACAAGCTCTGGCTGCCGGGGCTCCGTAAGCTCAAGTACCTCATCGACACGGGGTTCTTCGGGCGGATCCTGGCCGTGCGCGGCGAGTTCGGCTACTGGGTGTTCCCCGGCGAACACCAGCCCGCGCAACGCCCCTCGTGGAACTACCGCAAGGCCGATGGCGGCGGCATCCTGCTCGACATGCTCTGCCACTGGCGCTACGTCATCGACAACCTATTCGGCAACGTCGTGGCCATGACCTGCCTCGGCGTCACCCATTTCGACACGCGCTGGGACGAGCAAGGCCGGCCATACAAGGCCGACGCCGAAGACGCCGCGTTCACGACCTTCCTGACCGACCAGGGGGTCGTCTGCCACTTCAACTCGAGCTGGAACACGCGCGTCCGCCGCGACGACTTGCTGACGATCCAGGTGGACGGCACGGGCGGTTCGGCCTTGGCCGGCCTGCGCAAGTGCTGGATTCAGAGTGACGCCATGACGCCGAGACCGGTGTGGAACCCCGATATCGACAACCCCATCGACTACCGCGCCGACTGGGCCGAAGTGTCCGACAACGAGGTCTACGACAACGCATTCAAGGCCCAGTGGGGGCTGTTCCTGCGTTACGTCGTGCTTGACGAGCCGTTCCCGTGGGATCTCAAGGCCGGCGCAAAGGGCGTCCAACTTGGCGAGCTTGGGCATGAGTCGTGGCAGAAACGCGCCTGGGTCGATGTCCCCGAGCTATGAGTAGCCCATGCTCGTCATTAGTCGTTCGTCATCATCGTTCGTCACTCGTCATCGTGGCTCGATTACGATTGCGAGCCGTCATGAGGCGTTGATTTACCCGAGAATGATGACAACGGAGGCGGGAGGGCGAGCGTACCCGCGAGCCGGTCGTTCGGGTCAGCAAGCCGCGGCTCGCGGGTACGCT
>Ga0114930_10005765_pt1 | contig 10097 bp, 7 predicted proteins | sample AnhtaG_FD_87300 | JGI IMG/M metagenome (GOLD analysis project Ga0114930, IMG submission 87300) | Deep subsurface microbial communities from Anholt, Denmark to uncover new lineages of life (NeLLi) - Anholt_01485 metaG | ecosystem: Environmental > Aquatic > Marine > Oceanic > Sediment | place... | reverse complement strand
TAATATCGGCGTAAGCGGTTATCATAATGACTGGAAGGTCGGAATCTATTTCCTTTGCTCTCTTCAGCAACTCCATCCCATCTATGCCGGGCATCTTGAAATCCACCAGTAAGACATCGGGCCTTTCAGAGACGATTAGCTTTAGGGCGGTTTCCCCATCATACGCCGCCAGGGCCTTAAGACCTTCTTTTCTCACAAGACGGGAGAGAAGCACACAGATATCTTTCTCATCGTCCACTATTAGAATGCGGCTATTTTCTTTGTTTATCGTAGCCCGCCTCTTTTTTTAAAGGGTGGGTTGAGAGGGTAAATTACTTTGATATCATTATCGAGTGTATTACGTAATGAGTGAAACATCCCTATAAAGAGAATCCCTGTTTCGCCTGTAAAGAGGGTGCTATTGATCCGATCAGAGATGAATCGATCACGTCTTTTCAATAAGGAATCTATCATAGCCTTTCTGGAGGCTTCAATTCGGGCTTTTTCTCGGGCACCTCTCGCGGCAAGGGTTTGCTTGTCAAGTTCATACTCCTCCATCAATAACTCTAAAGATTCTGTACCCGTGATCGTGGCACCCCTTTTCATTAAAAGCAGGAGGAGCCGATGATTCCTGCTCCCTGCCTTGGCCAGATCCGTAACGATCTCAGCTTCACGGCCGCACACAGGCAACCCATCCTGGTAGAGACGAACTTCTTCATATGAGAGGGCAAAGTTATCAATTACCCGTTCGATCTCTGTCCATAGGTTATCTATCATGTCCTCCTTGCGTTTCAGGCCCCTTCTGCCAAACTTCTGAAGTGTTGACTTCTGGATAGACTCACTGAGCGTGCCCATATCTGTCTCAGTATGGATAATAGGTATGTATATCAAAGTCCTGATAGGAACCTCTGAGTCAGTTCTTTTGGTACTTCATCTGACGGGATAATATCAACTGATAGTCCTAACCCGGATAAACCGGAAGAGAGTGAACTAAAGTGACTAAAGTTATAAGTGAGCTAAAATTAATGAATCGCTTTTAAACTTTGCAGATTACTATGCTAAAGTTGACTTGCTTTGTTTTTCTTTAAAATAGAGAAGGATCCTCAACTTTAGGCACTTTAGATCACTTTAGTCCATTCACACTTTTTTCATTACCGGTTAAATTTTAAAATTTTTGCACATTTTGCGCATAATTTTATTGCTAAGGTACTAAGTTGTCGGTCGAAAATATGGGACAAGCCAGAAATATGTTTAACTGCCTGACTACCAATTCTCTATCTATGGAATTAATTCCATAGCGACAATTACATACTAATATGGAAAAAAATCACTACAACATTATTTATGGGAAAATCATTAAAATTTATATCACTCTGGTATTTTTACTAAAAACGCCAGAATGCCCCGCCCGGAAGGGCGGGTAGCTTCACTTTCTATATTAATCTGCAATCATTATGCCAGATTCAAGTTGCTTTTTGTTGGATGCTGGTTGCTGTTAGCTGAAAACAGGCCGCAGATGAACGCAGATAAACACAGATAATTATTTTTAAATAATCTTGTAAATCCTGAAAACCCGCCTGCCGGATGGCGGGCAGGTCTGCGTCCCATTAATTATTGCTGGAAGTTACGCATCCAACATCTCCCGGACAGCTTCCGCCATCTCACCCACCACAAGGGGCTTCATAACAAACTTCCGGATTCCCATCTCTTTTGCCTTCTCCTCTGTGATACGCTCGCTGAATCCAGTGCACAGGATAATCGGGATCCCCGGGCGGATACCCAGGAGCTCGGTGGCGAGCTCATCACCGGTCATCTTTGGCATGGTCATGTCGGTGATGACCAGGTCGAAGTTCTCAGGCTGTTTCCGGAAGGCCTCGAGGGCCTTGATGCCGGTCGTGCTGGTGACTACCTCGTAGCCCAGGCGCTCCAGCATCCGCCTGCCAATATCGACTATGGCAGGCTCATCGTCAACAAAGAGGATCCGCTCCGTGCCCCCTAGAGGCAGGGCCACTTCCTTGGGTTCTTCTCTAACCTCCGCATCTTCAGACCTGGGGAGCAATACTTGGAAGGTTGCCCCCTTGCCTGGCTCACTGTCCACTGTGATCGTTCCCCCGTGGCTCTTTACGATCCCGTGAACCACAGCAAGGCCCATTCCCGTACCCTCACCTGTTGCTTTAGTGGTGAAGTAGGGTTCGAAGACACGGTCTATGACTGCCCTGTCTATACCGTGGCCTGTGTCGAGCACAGTAAGAGCGAGGTAGGTACCTGGGGGGAGCTCCAGCTGGCGGGAATGTGCCTCACCCTCAAGCACCACCTCCTCTAATTTCACCTCCAGCACCCCGCCCCGGTCACGCATGGCGTGGTAGGCGTTGGTGCAGAGGTTCATGATCACCTGCTCGATCTGGGTGGGATCAGCGAGAACCATGCCAGTGGCGGTGAGGTGCTTGCGGATCTCTATGGTTGTAGGAAGTGATGGTCGAAGTAGTTTGAGTGCCTCCTTGACAATAGGCTGGATATGTATGGGTTTTTGTTCCTGTTCACTCTGGCGGCTAAAGGTGAGGATATGCTTCACCAGGTCTCGTGCCCGCTTGCCAGCCTGATACACCTCCTTCAAATCCTCCCAGAGCTGGCTGCCTTCAGATACCTCGTCGCGTGCCAGCTCGGTGTAGCCAATGATGAGAGAGAGGATGTTGTTGAAGTCGTGGGCAATGCCGCCCGCCAGTGTCCCAATGGCCTCCATTTTTTGGCTATGTATGAGCTGGGCTTGGAGGCGTTTTCGTTCTGTTATGTCATTGCCGACACAGAGGATTTCCACAATGTTTCCATCTTTGTCCCGTATCGCTTTATTTGTCCATGCAACCCACACGCGCTCGCCGTTTCGCCGCATGTTTTCATTTTCATTGGTAGAGTATCGCTCAGGATGAAGCCCAATATCTTGAATCATTGCTACGAGATTACGTCCGGTACTCCCTGTCTCTGGCACTATTGTGTCAACTACGTTCTTGCCGAGTATCTCATCTTCGGTGTAACCGAAGAAGCTCTCGGCAAACTCGTTGAAAAAGGTGATGATGCCCTGAGGGTCCCTTCGAATGATAATGCTGTTGGCATTCTGGACAAGTTCTCTATACTTCGCTTCGCTAGCCTTCAATGCCTCTTCAGCCTGCCTGCGTTCGGTGATATCTACCCAGTTTTCCAGGTAATATTCGAACTCCCTATCATTCCTTACTGGTGCAGAAGTTATCTCAACCCAGAATCGCTCCCCATTCTTTTTTTGATAGAGCCCCTCAAATTTCTGTGCGCCCTTTTTCATGGCTTTTTTAAAGTATCTTTTGGTTTTCTCGAGTGTTTCTTCTGTCCACCAGGGGTAGGGAAGCTTTCTGCCAATAAGCTCTTCAGAAGAAAAACCGGTTATTTTTTCCATGGCCGAATTCACATACCGCACTGAGGTGTCTGGATTGATAACAATGATGGGGTTGGGGGCGTGACTCAGGAGGCTCGAGCTAAATTCTTTACTTTCTTTGAGGGCTTTCTCTGACTGTTGCTTGTAGAGAGCCATCTCGATGGCAGAGTGTATTTCACTGTCTTCGAAGGGTTTCAGTATGTAGCCAAAGGGCTCTGTGATTTTTGCCCGTTTTAGCATTGTGTCATCTGCATAGGCGGTGAGATAAACCACAGGGATATCGAAGTGTTCACGGATCTGTTGTGACGTTTCAATACCATCTATTTCTCCCTTTAGGACAATATCCATTAATATTAAATCTGGCTTTATCTCCTCTACTTTTTTAAGGGCCTCTTCTCCAGAGAAGGCAATAGCAGGGACATCATATCCCAACCCCTTCAGTGTATTTTGTATATCAATGGCAACAATGGCCTCATCCTCAACAACCAGGATCTTTGTATTTGCCATTTTATTAACTACTCCAAGCTATTCGGGGAAACCCCGTGTCTTATTTGCTGATAGGGAATCTAATCCTAAATGCTGTGCCCACGCTTGCCCGCCTGCTCCCGACCAATAGGGAGGACGGGCAGGTGTCAAGCTCAATGGTGCCTTTAAGTTGAGCCACCAAGGTGATTACTAATTGCATGCCTATGGATTCAGTATTTCTGAAATCCATATCCTTTGGGATACCAATACCATTATCACTGACAATCAGTTCAAGCTTATTTTTATTGATATGGTGCAGAGCGATATTAATCTCCCCTCCTTTTCCATCTTGAAAGGCATGTTTGATAGCATTTGAGACCAGCTCGTTTATAATCAAACCACAAGGAATTGCGGTATTAATAGCCAGGAAGACATCTTTGATATCTGTATTCAATCTAATCAGAGAGGGACTCATGCTATATGTATGGAGCAAATAACCTGTCAGACTTCTAATATATTCGACAGAGTCAATCCTTGCCAGGTCTTTGTATTTATATAATTTTTCATGGATGAGTGCCATTAACCTTAAGCGACTCTGACTCTCCTTGAACATCTCTAAGGCCTCTTTGTTCTTGATATGTCTGGATTGAAGCTTGAGGAGGCTTGAGATGACCTGCATATTGTTTTTTACTCGATGGTGGATTTCTTTGAGCATCACCTCTTTCTCTTGGAGCGATGCCTTGATTTGTTCTTCTGATCGTTTGCGCTCGGTGATATCCCTGATAATGGCAACATAACCTGTTATTGCCCCATCATGTGATTTTATTAATGATGTGACCGTCTCTACTGTTATGTTGGTACCATCCTTACGTTCAAATTCCCACTCTGTCATGAAGGAGCCAACCTTCTCAATTACCGGATAGGCTGTCTTCCCAAAGGAACGGAAGCTGTCATCCGATTGATGGATGATTCTTATCGATCTTCCCTCTATCTCATTTTTGTTATATCCAAAAAGATCAAGAAAGGCCTGATTGCAAGAGACTATTTTCCTCTCTTTATCCATCATCAAGATGGCATCTGTGGAACTTTCCACCAGTGTCCTGTATCTCTCCTCGGAGTCCTTAAGCTTCTCTTCTGCCTGCTTGAGATCAGTGATCTCTCTTGCTACTCCATAGGTACCAAGAAATTTCTTGTCCTTTGCCGAAACAGGCCTATCGTAAATGCCAAATGCGTGAAGCTTAACGGTGAGATATTTGACATCAAAATACTTTCCTTTACCCTGCTTTGTCGTTAGACGTATCTCAAACTTTTTAGTAGAACGCTCCCCAGTCCTCCGCTCATTGAAACGCCATTCTGCTTTTTTAACATCCTCAGGGTAGATGATCGATGTAAAATGATTTCCTTTCAACTCCTCTGCTGTATATCCGAGAAGACTTCCAATAGCGCCTCCTACAAAGCTAAATTTACCTTCGGGATCAAGGATGTAAATAATATCAGGAGAGTTTTCAACTATAGCGCTGTACTTTTTCTCCGATGCCTTCAAGGCTTCCTCAGTCTTCTTGCACTCGGCGATTTTCTGATTCAATTCATCGTTTTTTCTCGTTAGTTCGGCTATACGCTTTTCGACACGTCGTTCAAGTTGGTTGTGAGCTCTTTGCAGTTGCTCCTCCGCCCGCTTGTGCAGGGCTTCCGATTTTTTCAATTTAGCTATTCGTTTGCGCAGGTCCACCAATTCATTTATGAGTTGCTTTTTTGTTTTATCTACATCCTTCATTTTGTCATCTATAAAATAGGTAGAGGTAGTAATTTCATATTACTCCTTTCATGTCTGTTAATTGCTTACCTCATTATTCTTTATGATAGGTCTGAATTAGCTAATTTTACTCTCTTAAAATCTGTTTCACGCAATATTCTTGCCAAATTATTGCTAATTCACCTGATCTTAAAAAATACACCCTTAAATATCAGATTATCCCTTTATCTTTCTTTTTCATCATATGCTAAAAGTCTTATCCCATACCCATTTCAGAAGATTATAGAGCGAAGAAACAATAAGTTTTAAAAAGATTTCATGTAAGTTCTTTACTCTAAACAAAAGAAACATATTTTTAGTATGCACAGCAATATGTGCAAAAATGCACAATATTATGTGCATATTTCGTAAAAAGCTTATCTTGATTGCATAGAAATTTCTTTTTTTGAGATTGCTTCGTCCCGCCTTCGCGGGACTCGCAATGACAAGATCAGCCTATCAATGTCATTGCGAGGAGCCCCGAAAAACTTTCGGGACGACGAAGCAATCTAAATTTATAGAATTAACTTCTTTAACACCTCCGTGACCTTCTCAAACTCGGTTGCTTTATCAAAAAAGTAATCCGCCCCTGCTTCCATACATTTTTTACGGTATTGGGGATAGGGGTAATTGGTAAGCATTATTACTATGAGAGCCGGATTATTTTTCTTGATGTTTTGAAGCACGTCGATGCCACTGCCACCAGGCATCCGTATATCAAGTATCACTACATCCGGATGTAATGCTCGAATAGATTCTATGGACTCAGGTACACTTTGTGCTTGACCTATGATTTCAATTTCTGGAAATTCAGATAGCATTTCTATGAGCCGTTCACGCACAACCGCTGAATCATCTGCAATAAAGACTTTCATGCCGCTACTCCTTATTTTTATGATTCGACTTAACCAGACAGCCTAATTAGATAAATTTATAGCATAGCAAAAAGTAACAGTCTGTCAGACAAAGTCTGATTTTTTTGTAGGTGTTTGTCCTACAAACGATTGCGGATTGGGGAATGCGGATTTCGGAATGTAGATTGCGGAATTTTTTATCTGTAATCGAATCACTTTTTCCTATTTCCTCTCTTAACGGTGTTTATTGATGCAACGATCATTCAATTTTTGATTTTGGATTTCATGTTTCCTTATTTAAAAAATGATTCTTCACTGTTCCCATTTTCTTCCTACTGGTTTTTTACAAATTATTGCGTATTGACAGCCTATCGACAAATAAGATATATTCTTTTAACTAGAAATATCTCGTTACTAATATTTCAAAGGCCAAGGAGGCACAAAATGCATGAAAATCCACGGGAAATAATTGAAAAACATGCTGCAAACCTTTCCCTGCATGAACATATCAAACTAATTGAAACGCTGGCACGACAGTTAAGGAAAAAAAGTGTTCCTGTCCAACAACGACTTGATTGGACAGAACTATACGGTCTTGGCAAAGGACTATGGCACAAAGAAGATGCCCAGGATTATGTAAACAGACTCCGAGAGAACCGCATATGACTCTTTCTGACGAACTCGACCAAATTCATACTGTCTTTATTGACACTGCACCGATTATTTATTATATTGAAGCCCATCCTCAATTTGGACCGCTTGCTAAAGAAATCGTAAGCTCATTTCAGTCAGGGAAACTGATTGCTTTCTCATCTGTAATAACCCTCGTAGAAGTTTTGCCTAAACCAGTTGAAGCTGGCAATGAGAAACTGGTGAAAAAATTTTCTGATTTTCTTAAAGCCGGGAGAAATATTTCATTGTTGGACATTTCTTCAGACATAGCTGAGTTGGCCGGGAAACTGCGTGGTCGATACACATCCATTAGAGCTTTGGATGCCATACAAATTGCAGTATCCATTAATGTGAAAGCCGATGCGTTCATCACAAATGATGTAAAGTTGAAACAAATTAAAGAATCAAAGGTTATAGTTTTAAAGGATTATCTTTAATCCGCACTCCCCAATTCCCCAATCCCTTCTTCATTCATCTATTCAAATATGACCTAAATCCAAATTCTAAAATCCCTGGCCCAGACCTGATTTACATGGCCATAGTTCAGTGAACATCGCTTCTAAAACATTACTGCGATATCAGCTTTATCCAAGCAAGTCGCGCCAGGGCAGGCCAAAATCCAAAATCCCCAAAGCAGATTGTTTTTTGATCCAAATTCCAAAATCTAAATTCCAAAATCCAAAATATCTTCACACAGTGAAGTAAAACGTTGTTCCCTTTCCCACCTTGGATTCTACCCATATCCGTCCGCCATGTCTGTGAATTATTCGTTGCACATTTGCCAAACCAATCCCTGTGCCTTCATATTCCTCTGGACGGTGCAAACGCTGAAACGGGGCAAATAATTTGTCCGCATATTTCATATCAAAACCTACACCGTTGTCTTTTACGAAAAACACTGTTTGTTCATCTTTGGTCTCGGAGCCTACTTCAATTTTTGCTTCTTTCCTGTTTCCAGTGAACTTCAGAGCGTTTGAGAGTAGGTTCATAAAAACAATTTTTATGAGATTTAGGTCGGCAGCAGCAGGTGGACACTTGTGAACATTAAAGTCTACCTTCCTGCCTTTCCATTCATCTTCAAGTGAATTGTAAGTCTCTCTGGCAATGGACACCATATTGATCTTTTTCTTTTTCATTGCCTGGCGTCCAATACGGGAGAGATTAAGGATGTCATCTATCAATTGACCCATTTTTTGTGTACTTGCTCTTGCTCGCTGCAAGTAGTGCTTTCCCTGTTCGTCTAGAGCATCCGAGTAGTCTTCGAGCAGTATCTGGGAAAAACCATCAACAGATCTCAGAGGAGCCCGTAAATCATGGGAAACTGAATATGAGAAAGTTTCCAGTTCTTTATTGGCAGACTGAAGCTCAGCATTGGAACGGGCCAGTTCCTGCTCCGCCTGCCTGCGCTCGGTGATGTCACGTGCTGCTGCGAACACTCCTATGACATTCCCTGCCTCATCCCGATAAACTGAGGCGTTGTATAGAACTGGCGTAATATCCCCATCACGGCTTCGAATCTCAAGCGCATAGTCTTGCACAACACCCTCCTGGAAGACCTGCTGATACCCTGCTCGTGCCTTCTCAGGGTCGGTGAAATAGTCTGAAAAATCCGTGCCTATGAGTTCTTCCCTGGAGCAACCGGTAATAACCTCCGTAGCTGTATTCACATCGGTGATCTTCCCCTCCGGATCGATGGTCACAAGGGGATCAAGGCTGGCCTCTATCAGGCTACGGTTATAAGCACTCGCTCGGTGAAGCGCTTTCTCAGCCTTCGCAATCTGTCCACTTAACGTAGCAACAACAAAGGCGACAACTATGAACATAAAAGCTCTAAGATAATCATTGACAGTCTCCACACCCAATCTAATAAAAATGTGGCTGGCAATCAGGATGGCCGCTAAGAATATAGCAACAACTAAGCCTTTTCTTTTCCACCAAAGAGAGGCTAAGATGATTGGAATATAGAAGAAATGGGTAAAAACAGTGCCCCGTTCAATTACCAAATGAAAATAATACATAAGAAAGCAGCAGATACTAAGAAGAACCGAGATTATTAGGATTCTGTGGACTTCTTGTGTTAGGTTTTTTGATGTTACTAATTCAGTAATTAGTTTGCTCATTTCTTCCAATTCATTTATAAGCTGTTATCTTATTTAAGCTTCATCTCTCATCTTGTGTAGCTCCTAAAATAGTAGGAAATCTCATATTCGCATATCTGTTAATTTTGTGACTTATTATTCACTATAAGGACATGAATTAGCTCAATTTGCCTTCTTGTAATCTTATGCTCACAATATACGTGCCAAATTGTGGTTAATTCGCCTAATCTTAAAAAAATACACCCTTAAATATCAGATTATCTTTTTGTCTTTCTTTTTCATCATATGCTATAAATCTTATTCTATGCCCATTACAGAAGATTATAGTGCAAAGAAACAATAATTTTGCAGAAAGATTTCATGTAAGTTCTTTACTCTAAACAAAAGAAACATATTTTTAGTATGCACATGAATATGTGCAAATATGCACAATATTATGTGCATATTTCGAGACCTGTGAAAAATGGCCGCTCTGTCATTGCGAACGAATGTGAAGCAATCTCTAATTCATTGAAAATATAAAAAATTGCCACGTCGCTTCGCTCCTCGCAATGACAAGATCAGCCTATCAATGTCATTGCGAGGAGTCCTGAAGGTTTTCGGGACGACGAAGCAATCTAAATTTATAGAATTAACTTTTTTAACACCTCCGTGACTTTTTCAAATTCGCTTGATTTATCAAAAAAGTAATCCGCCCCTGCAGCCATGCATTTTTTCCGGTATTGGGGATAGGGGTAGTTGGTAAGGATTATCACAATGGGGGCAGCATTAATTTTCTTTATGTCTTCAAGCACGTCGATGCCACTGCCACCAGGCATCCGTATATCAAGTATCAC
>Ga0114930_10005763_pt1 | contig 10101 bp, 9 predicted proteins | sample AnhtaG_FD_87300 | JGI IMG/M metagenome (GOLD analysis project Ga0114930, IMG submission 87300) | Deep subsurface microbial communities from Anholt, Denmark to uncover new lineages of life (NeLLi) - Anholt_01485 metaG | ecosystem: Environmental > Aquatic > Marine > Oceanic > Sediment | place... | reverse complement strand
TTGAGAATCAAGGCTTGTTCGGTCTCCTTTAGGGAGGCTATCTTTTTCTCCACATGTTCAAAACAATCATAGGTACCACATATAAGCCTCGAAGAAGTGGAACCAGTACCGTAACGGTTCATGTATTCCGCAGCTCGTTGCCGCAGTAGAGGATGCTTTGAAAGGCCCAGGTAATCATTCGAACAAAAATTAAGCATTCTGCGACCTTCGACCATCGTCTCTATTTCGGTGAGCGGCGTAACCGTGTGTAATCGCCGCCTTTGGTGTCTGGATTGCCGCCCTTCCAACTCAGTGTCAATAAAGGTATATTTATTCATGAATAGCTATGACTGCCTTTCTTCAGCAATGATATCGGCCATTGCAGTTGTAAGTTTGGTCAAATCTTTTTCACTAATTATGTAGGGTGGCATAATATAAATAAGTTTTCCGAAGGGCCTTATCCAAACCCCTTTTTCCACAAATCTTTTCTGAACACTTGCCATTTCCACCGGATGATTTAGTTCAACGACACCGATAGCCCCTAAGACCCGGACATCGGCAACCTGGGGAAGATTCAGGCAAGGAGACAAATCGTTAATAAGCTGTTTCTCAATACGGCTTACCATCTCTTCCCATGGGTTGGATAACAATAGTTTGATATTGGCAACTGCGACTGCACATGCAAGCGGGTTACCCATGAATGTTGGACCATGCATGAAAATGCCGGTACCATCGGCTGAAATTCCATCACTTACCTTTGCAGTGGTCAAAGTAGCCGCTAAACTCATATATCCGCTGGTAAGGGCCTTCCCCACGCACATAATGTCGGGCGAAATACTGGCTTTTTCACATGCAAACATGGAACCGGTGCGACCAAAGCCTGTTGCGAGTTCATCCAAGATTAAAAGTACATTGAATTCGGCTGACAGATCCTTGGCACATCGCAGGTATTCAGGAGAATAAAAACGCATGCCACCTGCCCCTTGAACTATAGGTTCCAAAATAATCGCTGCAATTTCTTTGTGGTGGACATTTAGGAGATTCTTAAGGCTGTCAATATCCTTTTCGTTCCATTTATCATGATATCCGCACCTGGGTGCATCAGCAAAATAATGGAAAGGAAGAATACCCCTGAATAAATGGTGCATGCCATTTACCGGGTCACAGACGGCCATGGCACCGAATGTATCTCCGTGGTAACCAGAACGAATGGTTAAAAGCTTATGCTTTTCTGGATGACCCTGAGCATACCAATATTGAATAGCCATCTTGATTGCGACCTCAACAGAAACGGAGCCGGAGTCACTGAAAAAAACCTTTTCTAATGGCCCTGGGGCAAGTTTAAGCAATAAAGATGCAAGCCTTACGGCAGGATGATGGGTCAAACCACCAAACATAACATGCGACATTTTATCTATTTGTTTATGGGCCGCTTCATTCAATTCCGGGTGATTATAGCCGTGGATGGCAGCCCACCAGGATGACATGCCGTCGATCAGTTCGCGCCCGTCTTCAAGGATTAAACGCACGCCTTTTGCAGCAACGACCGGGTACACAGGCAGCGGTTCAACCATGGATGTATAAGGATGCCATATGTGTTCTCTATCAAATTTTATCAAATCTTGCTTGGATGGGTTATTCATGGGCTAATTTCGTCTCTTACATCAAGGTGATATCTCCAGAAAATATCCTGTGAGACTTACCCGTATTATCTTTGAGGATTAAAACCCCATCTTTGTCAATGTCCTGGACTTCTCCAGAGTATTTTTTGCTGATCATCTCAACGGTAATCCGCTTTCCAATCATATTGGTAAGTTCTTTCCACCGTTTAATAACAGGCTCAAACCCGGTTTTCTTAAATATCTCATAATATTTTTCATACCATTTCAGGTATTCCCGGATAAATCTGACCCTTGGAAAATGTTTGCCTGTTTCTATAAAGATGGAGGTGGCTTTCTCTTTGATATCATCAGGGAAATCAGGGGTATTAACATTCAGCCCTAAACCTACCACAATATGATCTATTGCATCCATTTCAGTGCTCATTTCTGTAAGAATGCCTGCTATCTTTTTCCCGTTAATGAGGATATCATTTGGCCATTTAATAATAACACTTAATCCTGTTAGGGAACGGAGGGTTTCAGCCACCACAACCGCTGTTAAAAGGGTTATTTTTGGTGCCTCGCTTGGGGATATGCTCGGTTTTAAGATAAGTGAGGTATAAATCCCCCCTTGTGATGGAGAAAACCAGCTTCTTCCTTTCCTCCCTCTTCCTTTTGTCTGCCTCTCAGATATAACCAAGGTGCCTTCCGGAGCACCTCTGGCAGCTAAATCTTTTGCCCTTGTATTGGTGGAGTCTGTTTCTGTGAAATAGACAATATCTCTCTTGCCAAAGACTTTTGTATCAAGCCCCTCCCGGATTTCATTAGGGAAAAGCAAATCAGGGGCCTTCCGGAGAAGATATCCTTTTTTCGGAGAGGATTCGATAACATAGCCCTCTTCTCTTAATTTGCAGATATGTTTCCATACGGCTGAGCGGCTTACAACTATTTTGTTGCTTAATGCCTCCCCGGAAACCCAATCACCTTTTCTCTCTTTTAGGTATAATAATAACTGATCTTTTGTAGACATAGTCTAGCGAAGCTCCGCCTCAAACCGACAAGATACGGTGTCAGTAAGAAAATACGAAATACTGAGTAACGTTTATGGGTTACGGTTACGATGCCCGTTTCGTTTTTCGGTAACGTCATTCGTCTTTTTATTTCCACGTTACCTTAACCGTTACCGATACGGGCTTCGTTACCCTAACCGTTACCCTAATAAACCAGCAAAAACTTGACATAAATGTTAAGATCTTGGGTTATGAAGACATCTAGTTTAGGTACGATAAGATTAAAGGAAATATCACTATTGATAGGATATTAATAATAGCCTATTTTTTATTGTCAACTAAAATAATAATTTTGGTTGACATTTATTTAGGCTAACTACTTGCAAGAGGAGATTTTTTGTGGTGAGGGCTCTTAGCGAACTGAATAACTATTCCTCAATCCTGTACAAAAGGTAAGGTCAAAAGTGCATGTGGTATAATTAGCACGTCCAGATCCGGCCTTCCAATGTGCTTAACTGCAAACTCCAATGCATCTTTCATGGTTTGAGCTGGGATCATTTTGGTCTTCCTCACGATCTCTGGAAATTCCGCGCCAACTATAACAACAGGGTTTACCTCCATGACCTTTGCCATGACAAAGGCCCTTTGCGCTCCGGGCTGATACCCTTCCTGTCGCATTTTTTCCAATAAGGCGGACATACTTTGCGCGGATTGCATTTCTTTATAGAAACGCTGCTCACCAATGCCCTTGCCTGCACCCTCCTCGCACCTCGCCGGGGTGATGAGTACACCCCCTTTTTTTAAAACTTGAGTTGGTGCGAAAAATATATAACTCGGAGCCCTGCTTGCCTGATAAAGATTACTATCCTTAGGGAAACCAGCTCCCCCAATCACCACGTCGTATTCATGGGGAACCGGCACGGTATATAATTTTTGAGCTATAGTGACCAGTTTGGCAAATGTGGCTTCTGGCTCACCCCCATATATGCCAACCGGCCTTTTTTCCTCATCCAGGACAACGTTTAGGATAAAGCGTAAACCAGCCCGACTTGCAGCCTCTGTAATTGCCTCGTGAAAAGGGTTGCCCTTGATTTTCCCAAGACGTGTTCCAGGATGATCAATCATGTTAGGCCCATGAGTATAGGCAATTGTCTTTTCACCGGCTGCGCCAATTGCCACTGTTTTCCTTGCCCCTGAATAGCCGGCATATTGGTGGGGTTCAACAATCCCGGTTGAAATGAGTAGATCTGCTTCATAGGCAATTTTGTTCAATGATATGGGTATCCCGCTATCTGTTTTCCCCAGATCTACAAAGTTAGCAGGGTTTTCTGCTTCGTTATCCACCACATAGTACTGCTTCACCACCTCGGCTCCAAGTTTAGCCACTTTTTCCTCATACGTACTGGCCCTGTGTAACCCAGTTCCGCATAGCAGTGTAATATCTTCCTTTTGGATACCCGCTTTATAAAGTTCACGCAGGATTGGTGGGACAAGCAGGTAATCAGGGCAGGCCCTGGTAATGTCTGTAAATACTATACATACAGTATCCCCTTTCCTTGCCAGCTCCTTTAATGGGACTGAATTGATAGGCTCTGCTAAGGCCTTATCAATGGCGGCAGATGCATTGGCAAGGGGTGGAAGGGGCTGAGAATGAATAACCGTTCCTTCCATGGCCGGTAAAAGGTCAAACTCTATCTCTGTCTTTCCATATGGCACTTTGTACATGGTTATTTCCTTAAGAACAATTTTACAGAAATTCTACAACTTATTTAAATCATAGTGCTTCTGGTGACAATAAAAATTTATGCCATCTACATGGAGTGATGGAGCATTGGAGTAATGGGTAGGAAAATTGAATATTGGTGTTGGAGATTGACAATTGTAAATATTCAATATTCAATAGGCCAAGGTTTTATATCACGATCCCAATAGCTCGTTGGAGAGCCTTCTCTACCTCACTCATCTTTATAGGGCTTATAGTTCCAGAAAAGGGGCCACGGATTAAAAAGGACTTATCAAGGGTGGTGATTTGTTCACACTTAGCCATGGAGGTTTGCTCAAGGCCACCTTCACCTTCGGCTAATTCTACATGGGTTGGACTGGTGCGGAGAGTAGTAGAGATAGGAACTACAATGACGTCATTGGCTAAGCGATTTCGGACGTCCAAAGAGGATATTAAGGCTGGTCTTGGTTTTGTATCCTTTGGTTGACCAGGAAGTCTTACAAGATAAATCTCGCCTCTTCTGGGGTAGGGCATGGGTTTATTCCTTCCACAGATGATGAGCAGATTGGGCTGCTATTTTTGACCACTGTCTTTCTTCTTCCTGTTCTTCATTAGACAATGAAAGATAGTATTCTTCAATCTGACTTTCAAGTTCTTGCCTTTTTTGCTCTTTATGCCACTTGTGTAGAATATCTTCGATAAGTTGGCTGCGTGAACGGGTTTTAAATTCCTTAAGAAACTCATCAATGGCCTTAACTAATTCGGCATCAAGACTTGCGGTGACCTTTACTTTTACTGAAGAAGAGGCTTTAGAATCCATATCTTCCTCCTTTATTCCTTATTATAGTTATGAATTTAATTCATACATAATTTCATGTCAATAATTTTTTAATCCGTAATAGTTCAGCTATTTTTTAATAGGATTAATCTCCCTTATAACGGGAACAGGATAGTTTTTCATCCTGCTAATCTTTTTTTCCTTGATTTTGTTTTTTATTTTTAAATACCTGTCGTCACAAGCTTAAGCGATAGGGGCAGGATTTTCTTTTTTACTCTTAGATGCATAGGCTCTACGGGCCAGAGGCCACATTAGGAGTGTGATTTATCTTTTTGATTAACTGTATTTATATCATGTTTATCCCTGGCCCAGACCTTGTTACAAGAGCAATAGTTACCGATAAACAGCATCTAATTGTTAATATCTATACGTAAACCATATTTATTATTTCGCGCCAGGGCGGGTCTGTTATCCTGTCGAATTATTAGATTATGGTGAAATGCTACGGAGGCACTAAGAAAGCGGGTTAGCCTTTGCTCCTTTTTGCTTTTGAGGGTTTGCCATCACCATCTTTGAAGGCATCTCGAAGTAGTGTGGATTGACGATTGTAGGCCTCCCGGGGATTCTCCGGGTTTTTCATAAGTGAGATTTCCTGGGTTACGAGACGAGCGATGTTAAGTATGTGAGCCTCTCTTTTCCTGGCTTCCCGCTTGTATAAAGGATGGTCCCGATTGATATAGATGATCGTTCCCTCCGTCATACACTCTGGCCCGTCTTCACCCAGGTGATCAAAGCAGCAAGTCACCCCGGCATCGCCAAATTTTAGCCTTTTAACCACTGCATTTGGCGTGGCGATCCGGAGAGAAGGTTTACTCTCCTTTCTGGGTTTCTCGCTGCTCGCCTCCGAGGTAGAATCGACATCATCTGAATGCGATGTGATTTCTTCTCCTATGTCTTCTACCTTGATCTCTTCAGACTCTTTCTTCTTCGCAGTTACATCAACACCCGTTTCACCTGTACCTCGCATACCTTCTTCTGATAAAGGAACAACACCGAATGGGGAAAACTCTGGATTCAATACTAAAGCATAGTGTACGCGCCGCAGAGCTTCCTTGACTGCGATGCTAACCCTTCGGTTCTCACGCTCGGAGGCTAACTGATTGTAGGTTCTACGAATCTCGGCGATTGTTTTCTCCATGGCCTTGAGGAAAGATTTGTATTCTGGGGAATCCTCAATAAATCCCGATCGATCGCTTTTTAAAGGGAGAAAATCGGCGTTGACCTCCCCTCTAATCCGTGTTGCAGATTTTCCCCAAGAAGCCATCTCAAATAGCTCTCGTCGAACAGTCACACCTTTCACCTTGATCTCAATGCCCATGTCCTCCTTAGAGGCGCGATAAGCGGGAAGGATCACGATTTCCCCGTGGATGATGCCATATTGGGTGCCATGCATAACGGGAATGCGGTTCCCTGCCATGGTCCTGGGAGTCACCCTGTATCCGTTTATGTAAACGGAGAAGTCCCTAGCGCGAATAGGTACACCTTCAGCAATTCTCTGGGTGACGTCTTCTGGCTTAAAGGTTCTTTTCAGCTCCACGAGGCGAACGGTCGTTCCGTCGCCTCTCTTAGGATCCCTGTCCAAATGAGTGAGGGGGATCTTCCATGAGTCATCCCCCTCAATCCAGCGCGCCTTGTCGAAGACTACTCGGGCCGCGAAATTTCCTTTCTGTGTTGTGATCTCAAAGCGGGAAGCAGCGGCCAGGCTTGCGAACTTGCCGATGCCGAATTGGCCAATTCTATTTCGCCCAAATCGGGGAGATGTAGGATTAATAAGCTTTTCATCGGATCCAACATTAAAGTACTGCTTGAGCCCCTCCATGTCCATTCCCTCACCATTATCTGCGACGATGATTTCTTTCTCTGTGACAGTCACATCCACCCGCGTTGCATCTGCATCGTAAGCATTGTTGACCAGTTCCCTGATAAGTTCAATGCTCTGCTCGTAAAGTCGCTCACCGATGGTGATAATATGGCTCTTATCAACAGTAATTGTGAGGTAGGATGCCTCATTTGACATGGTTTGGGTCTCCTTGAGATCGGTATATAGAATATATCCAAATCTCTCGTGAATATAGGAAGAAATGGATTTGTGTGTCAAGGGAAACAAACCCAGATGGAACAGCTTTGCAAGACATTGCAGTTGGCCTTTATGTGGTTGTTGAAGGCTTATGGGAGAAGATAGAGACAACCCTCTAACGCCGCTGATGCCATCTCACGGGATCTTAAGCGTAGAGAATGGGGTTAAATTTAATAAAAGGCGAAGTTTTTACTCCGGTACACGAATTGTTAAAACCGGACATTTGGCGCGGTGGACTACATTTTCGGCATTGCTTCCTAAGACATTCTCCACGAAGCCAGAGCGTCCGTTTGTTGCCATTACTATCAAACCAGCGTCGATTTCCTCGGCGACTTTCAATATCTCTTTATGCGGACGGTTACTTTCTCGCTGCAGATAAGCAACATTTAAACCGTCTCCGCCTGCTTTTGCTACTTCATCAGCCATTTCCTTCTCTACATCTGCTAAACGTTTATTTTGCATCTCTTTATAATCCTTAACACTGACTCGCAGCATTATCATCTCTTTCTCATCCATGAGATACTCATGTATGTGAAGCAGCGTCAACTTAGCATCGAAGATACGGGCAAGTTCAACAGCTTTTTGCGATGCCTTTATCGACATCGAACTCAAGTCCGTCGGGCATAAAATAGATTTGAATGGCATGGATTTCCCTCCTTAAAATAATCCTCTTTTTAGGGATAACCTTAAAATATAAGTTTTAAAATAATAGAGAGCGTGAATTTGTCCCCAAATCTTTAAATGATAAGAATCCCCTTTTTGATGAGGGAGAATAGGAGTAATTAGGCTTGTGTGTCAAGAAAAAAGATGTCATAACAAATGGCAATTTCGGTTTATTCGGCTCCGCGTGGCTTCTGAATGATGATATATCTCGGGAGGCGGATCTTTACAGCGATTGAAATGATGGGGATTTACGTGCATTTTGGCTAAATTAGGGTAAACCTTTCCATCTGGATCCCATGGCCAGCTTTGTTAAATATAGAGACGCAATGAATTGTCAATCAGCCTTTCAGATATTCGTGGACCATTACATGAACGGAGACTATTAGAGTTTCTTTTACAGGTATTTAAATATAACCACCATACCGGTATTGAGGTTTATTAAACCCTGTTGGATTTCATACAGGGCATTATACCCTATATTCACCCCGTTAGAAGAATGCATTATAACAGGGTAAGTTATCATTATAACTATTGAAAGAGATTATATGCTGGGGATTTCTACATGCTGGTGGTTTGCTAAGGTATTCCGTGGAGAGGAGATAATTGCTGATATCTTAGAGTTGGGGCTAACAGGGCTTGAACTCGAATACCGGATAAGCAACGCTGTTTTCCAGCAGATGAAATCCAGGTTAAAAAAGGATCTTACAGTATTAAGCATACATAATTTCTTCCCAATCCCGGAAGGTATCCCTCCTGATAAAGCAAGTGGAGACCTGTTTTTGCTCTCATCTACTGACAGGGAAGAGCGCTTAAAGGCAGTGAAATATTCTATTAATACTATTGAACATGCTCATGAACTGGGGGCCAGGGCTGTGGTTTTTCACCTTGGCAGGGTAGATATGCCGGTTCCGACACAGGATTTTTTTAGATTATATAGGAGTGGAAGGATATGTGAAAAAGAAGGAGTGAAATTTATAAAAGAGCAAAAAATAATCAGGCAAGCCAGTAAAAATAAAAATCTAAATGCCGTTCTATTAAGTTTGGAGGAGCTAAACAGGGAGGCGGAAAAAAAGGGAATATTGTTAGGGATTGAAAACAGGTACCATTTTCACGAGATTCCGGATTTAGAAGAAATCGGGATTATCCTGCGAAAATTTAAGGGAGGGGGAATCCGTTACTGGCATGATGTAGGCCATGCAAAGGTCCAGGAAAATATAGGTCTAAACAGCCAGAAGGACATTCTTGAGGCATACTCACAAGATATGATCGGGATCCATCTCCATGATGCAAGAGGTCTCGATGACCACCTTGCTCCTGGTCAGGGGGAGATGGATTTTAGTGAGATAAAACCTTTTATAAAACCATCGATCATTAAAATACTCGAAGTCCACGCAAAGGTTAAAAGAAAGGGCTTGATGGGAGGAATAAGATTTATCAAGAAAGCAATATTTGAGAATAATCAATAAGACAGATAAGTTAGAGAGGCTTAAGCTTGCTGAGGCAAAGAGAGATTATTTAAGTAATCAATGTTTTGTGCTATTGACAGGGGAAGATTTTGGTGATATGGTGAGTTTGTGAGTTTTATATTGGAATAGGAGGAAAGTATGCCAAGATTAACCATTACCCTTTCTGATGAAAGCTATCGTGCTGTAAAGGAGACAGCTGCGCGTCGGCGGAAGTCTATTAGACAACTGATTGAAGAAAGCCTCGATTTTTATGGCATCAAGACGATGGAAAAGGCCTCTTTTCTTGTATCCAAGGCACGAAAAAGATCAGGATTGAACGAGATAAGTGCACTTGAGCTTGCGGTCGAGGAAACCAGGGCGGAACGTCAAAGATGAAGCCAACCGTAATTGTGGTTGATACCAATGTGATAGTCAGTGCTGTGATTACAGACCAGCCCCAGTCACCTACCTGTCTTATTCTTGACGGGATGTTAGCAGGACAATTCACTTTTCTGCTATCCACCGAACTCCTGTCTGAATATAGAAGGGTACTACTTCGGCCTAAGATTCAAAAGCTGCATGGCTTGGATGAAGGTGAAGTGGATGCCATCCTGACAGAGATCGTAGTTAATGGTGTTATGCGTGAAACGCTTAAGGTATCCCGTAGGGCTCCAGAGAAGGGAGATGATCACCTATGGGCTCTGATTTCAATTCAGCCTGGAACGATGCTGGTAACCGGTGATAAGCTGCTAATTAAAAACCCTC
>Ga0114930_10005761_pt1 | contig 10104 bp, 15 predicted proteins | sample AnhtaG_FD_87300 | JGI IMG/M metagenome (GOLD analysis project Ga0114930, IMG submission 87300) | Deep subsurface microbial communities from Anholt, Denmark to uncover new lineages of life (NeLLi) - Anholt_01485 metaG | ecosystem: Environmental > Aquatic > Marine > Oceanic > Sediment | place... | reverse complement strand
GCGCGGCCATTGCGGCTTTGCCGAACCGTGTCTTTCGTGCGCAGGGCAGATCGCGAGACGCTTGAGGTATGGATGCACGCGAAGACAAGGGGTTGCAACCCCTTGTCTCTTGGAAACCGGGCGGTTGCACGCCTGTACGGCGGGTGACACGCTCGCTGTCGCATCCTTACGCGCGGATTTGGGACCCCATCTCCTAGATTGATTATCCGGTCCTTCCTCAGCCAGAATACTTGACTGGAGAGTGTCTTCGCGAACAGAAAAGGAGGAAGAAGAGTGTGCCCAAAAGTACAGGACATTACCACGGACGAACTACATGATTTGATAGTCGCCGCAGTCACGGAAACAATGGAAGACATGATCGAGGATTTCCTTGCTGTCAGGAGCCCGGAGTACATTCAGTCCATTGAGGAGGCCAGAGAAGACTACCAAAACGGAAATGTGAAACCGCTGGAAAAGGCCCTCGATGTATAGGGTTGTACTGACAGCCCGGGCCATCCGCGACCTCGACAGGATGGATGAGTCAGCCCGCCGGCAGATTGGCGCCAAGTTGAGAGAGTACGCCCAAGATCCGATTTCGAACGCCCGCAAACTCGCAAACCCCACGATAGGAACCTGGCGTTTCCGCATCGGCGACTACCGGGTCGTTTTTGACATCGAAGACGATACAGTCGTTGTATTGAGACTTGGCCATCGGCGGGACATCTACAGATAGCCCTTTGTCACACGTACACAACAAGCGCGGACGAATTCGTAGCGCCGGCATCCTGCCGGCAGTCACGGTCCGGCCTTCGCCGGCGGTATCTTGCCCTCGTTCATAAAGGCGGGACGCCTTCACGCGAAATGCATTCTGGCTCAATAGGTTAGGGGGCTCCACAAAGGAACGCTGGGAGGAACGAGCCTGAACTCACCGTGCAAGGCGCAGCGGAACCAGGATGCCCGCGTCGTCCGGCCGCGTGTTTGTAAACCGGACGAAGATCCTGCCCTCACCCACCAGATCCGCACCCACCGCCCTGCCCGCCGACAAACCAACCAACATCAAAACGCTCGCGACAATGAACAACCGTCTGACCATGACTTCACCGGCCGGCTCGACAAGGCCGAGGTCCGCATCAGCATGGACGGCCGCGCCCGCTGTTTCGACAACATCTTCATCGAGCGTCTGTGGCGCAGCGTGAAATACGAGGAGGTCTACCTGTGTGACTACGCTGACCTCCATGAAGCGGAGGGCCGCCTGGGACGGTACTTCGATTTCTACAACCATGAACGCCGTCACCAAGGGCTCGGCGGGGCGATCCCATACCTCGTCCACGCAGGAGAGGCCTTGTGCTGAAAACCAGGTTGACAGCGAGGGGCAAAGGTGCTACCGTCAAGGCACCCAATAGACCAACGGAGGGGAGCGGGCCAAGGGCTATGCTCTACCCGTTCCTTTGTGTTGAATATGTTGGGAGTTGTGCAGGACAGCTAGACAAGGCTAGCCTAGCCGACCCCAAGAGTTGTCCAAACATTGGGGATCACCTCAATGGGCGGGACAGTCAGGATGCCAAGGACAGTGGAGGATGTGAAAAATGGCTACAGAGAGCTTTGGGGAACTTCTTCAGGAAATGCCGAAGATTGCAGAAGCGGTGAACCAGTTCTCTTCTGAGACGGTTCAAGCGCAAGTATACGAAACGCTTATGGCAGCACTCTTGGGCAAACAGATAAGTCAGGAGAAGCCTTCTACCGAGCCCAAGAAGTCAGGGGCAAAGAAGACGGCGAGTTCGCACAAACCTGGAGGAGCAGGGACGAAGTCAGCTACAACCACAACGCGCTCGTCTGGAAAAGAAACGCACTCGGTAGTGCCGGATCTCAATCTGCGCCCCAGGACGGGGAAATCATTGGGAGCTTTCATAACGGCCAAAGCCCCCAAGACTAATGAAGAACACTTTGCCGTGATGATTTACTATATGCAGAAGCAACTCAAGATAACGAGTATCGGCGTGGACCATATCTACACATGCTTCAGCGACATCAAAGTGAGGGTTCCGTCAAGCCTCCGTACTGTCTTGGGCAATGCAGCCCGAAGGAAGGGATGGTTCTCAAGCAGCGTGGAAGACTTGAAGCTAACGACTCATGGCGAGAACTTCGTCGACCACGATCTGCCTCACGAAGAGGGCTAACGATATAGATGGCATCTCCAGGTGATTTTGAGCATTTCGTTGCGGCTCTGTCAGAACACAACCTAGCAGAGATGGAGATGGCTATTGCCATCCTCTGGTATGAGGAACATCGCTCTTGCGGCACGGAGCTATCCGCCAGAGAGGTGGCTACCAAACTCCAGGACTCAGGTCTCACGGGGCGGATTAACGTCACACGGCTCGGGCAGAAGCTGGCTAAGTCCCGTGATACGCTGAGAGGAAGCCACAAGGGAACATTCCGGATAGCCCTGAAACAGAAACCTGCACTCGATGATCGTTTCTTGCCGTTGCTGAAGCGCCGCAACGTCAAGGTCACCGATTCTCTACTGCCAGAAAGCCAAACGAGAGACACAAGACCCTACATCCAGAAGCTATCGCATCAAATCAACGGATCGTACGATTTTGGTTTCTATGATGGCTGCGCAGTACTTTGCCGTCGCCTAGTGGAATCTCTTCTTATTGAGGCCTTCGACAAGGCCGCCCATCGACCCATCATAGAGAAGAACGGCGAGTTGATGGGGCTCGATGACATCCTCAAGCAGGCCAAGGGAGGGCAGTACATCAAGCTTTCGCGAGGAACGCCTCAGGCACTTGAGAAAATCAAAGAAATCGGCGACACTGCTGCACATGATCGGTATCACATCACCACTGAACAGGATATCGCCGAGTTTCGTGCCGGATTCCGAAAGGTTGTCTCACAACTTATGGGCCTCGCCGGGATTGCTCCGTCCAAGGGATCCAACTGAAACAAATGTCCGGTGAGGCCCCATGCATATTCAGCCGGGTCGGCGCTCCACGCCCAACCCGCGGGCCTCAACCATTTTCATCCTCAGTGACCGGTCGGCACGATGGGGTCAGGTCTTGAATTATGAGGTTCGCTGCTCCGCTTGGCGTATGATGACGCTGATCGCCGTGTCGTGCAAGGCCAGAAACGCGCCTGTCTCCTTGCATCCTGTAGCCGTGCTTGAGATGCGCGCACGAGACGCGCGTTTCAGTTCCACGGCATCAGCTTCGCCGCTTGGTGCGTCGGGCGGATGGCCTGGTTCGGGCGCGCTTGAAGTTGACGTCCGGGCAATCCCCGGCAATCCTCGTCCTGTGTCCACACCGTGGCCCGCTCGCTCTGACCGGTCGCGTAGACCAGACTGTCGGTCATGGGCAGCGGGTGTTTGACGCTGATCAAGGCCAGGGCGGACGGGACTATGGGCATCGAATCACTCGTCCTCCCAAGATGGATATTGCACGGGATTCGGTCCGATCTCGTCGACAACGCGCGGGTATTTCACTCCCGGTTCAGGGTCCTTGGGTTTCTTGCGGCTTCTCCGGATCTCGAAATACCAATCGTCGCCAAAATCGAAGTGGTAGTACAGCTTGAGCCCTTTTGGCAAGGGATAGACGTCTTCCAGTGATATCTCTTCGTACCTGTAAGGGTCGCACATGTCGGAGAACTCGTCGTCGAACATCAACTTGCGATGTCTGCAATGACGGCCGGCGAAGAACCGGTACAGATGATCCCTGTCAAAGTCCACCGCGTCCTGTATGGCGTCGTGCACGTCATAGAGGGATGGTTTCGAGCTAATCTCAATGACCCGCACGCATTCCCCTTCAGGAATAGACAGGAGTTCAGGGCGAGTAGTAGTTCCACGTCATCTTACTGCGACGATAGTGGTTCTGTTGCCACAGGCGCGGCCGGTTTGGACGTGGATTTGGGGCGGGGTTTTCGTAGATATGCAACTCGTTGCCGCTTAGCACAATGATCTCCTCGCGCCAGTCGGCGGACACATCCGCCACATAGAGCCGGTCGGCCTTCTCGCGAAAGCGGAATACAAAGCGTCCTGTGACGGGCTCAAAGAGGCACACGTCACCGCTCGTGTGGCGCTCTTTGGCTGCGGCAAGTTGCGCTTCCTGCCCGGTCCAGTGAATCGCCGTGATAACCTCAACGCCCTCCGCAGTCCATCCCTCCGGGGCGACATCATCCAGGTCGTACTGGACGATCAGGTTGCCGTACGCGTCCAGAACCCACGGTTTCTGGTGCGTGTTGTAGCGGCTCCGACACCAGGTCTCGAGGCCTGGACGGGTCAGGTCAAACTCGCCGACGGCGGCATTCTGGGGTTCCTGCCGTCCATTGGTCTCCCACCAGAGAAGCCCACGCTCGAAATTCACAAGACCCACGTAGTTGCGCCCTTCTTCGAGCAAGACCACCTCGAGCCCGGGAACGTCGGGCCGCACGTCGGCAATGTACAGACCGTCGATGTGGAAGGAAGAACCACCGCCGAATTCCGGGCTGATCGGCGGATAGCGCCACGCGGTTTGGCGGCCGTCCGGCCCGAGGAAGGTGAACCCGCAGATCTCATCGCGGCCGTCGCCATCAAGATCGGCCACGCGCAGAGGGCCGTGTGCGAGGGTCCCGAACGCGTCGTTCCGCCAGAGCGGCGCCGCGCCGAGTTTGTCCAGGGCGTAGGCACAGACGTAGTGGCCAACCCGGTAGCCCTCGGCGTTCGTGGTTTGAAGGACGAGGTCCCGGTCCCCGAGGCCGCGCAGGTTGACGACGACGAGATGCTCCCACCGTTCCGCCCCTTCGGGGTGGGGTACTTGCACGGCACGTTGTTCCTTGCCCGAGGACGCATCGAGGATGTGCACCGTGCTCGACTGATCAAGGTACAGAAGCTCAGCCCGGCCGTCGCCGTCCACGTCGGCGACTTGGATGCCAGGTGCGTGGTGGCCGGGCAGTCCCACCTTTTCGCTCGAACCCGACGAGACCCGGACGTCCACCTCACGGTGCCACAGCCGCTTGCCGTCTTGGCCGTAGGCCCCGATGTGGCCCGGTGCGGTGACGACGAAGTCCATAGTGCCGTCGTCGTCGAGGTCAGCTGTTACTACGCTGCCCCGGGCGTCATCGGACAGCTCGAAGTCAAGCTCGATAACCCGAGGCTCCAAGGGGTCTTCCCCAAGAACAGACAAGGGGCTTGCGTTGTCCGGCCGGGTATTCGCAGGACGGATGAAGCCCTTGCTCTCGCCCTCCAGTCCCCCAGCCCGAGCCCCGGCCGTCGACCAAACCAGCAGGAGCGACACAGTCGCGACAATCAACACCCGTCTAGTCATGCGGACACCTCTTCCGTTCACTTGAAGTCCTGCAAGCAGCGCTGCAGATTCAGCCGCGCAACAACAGGTCGCTGTTCATCAACCTGACGTCTGTTGACCGGCTCCCGCTGAGCCGGATGAATGTTCCGACTGTATCAGGCGGCCGGCAGCCGTGGATGAGGACGCCGTCTACGTGTTTGAGCCAGATCAAGGCGAGTGCGGACGGGACTATAGGCATCGAATCACTCGTCCTCCCAACGAGGATACTGCTCGGGATTCGGCCCGATCTCGTCGACAACGCGCGGGTACTTGACGCCCGGTTCAGGGTCCTTGGGTTTCTTGCGACTTTTCCGGATCTCGAAATGCCAATCGTCGCCAAAATCGAAGTGGTAGTACAGTTTGAGCCCTTTTGGCAAGGGATAGACGTCTTCCAGTGATATCTCTTCGTACCTGTAAGGGTCGCACATGTCGGAGAACTCGTCGTCGAACATCAACTTGCGATTCCTGCAATGACGGCCGGCGAAGAACTCGTGAAGATGATCCCTGTCAAAGTTTACTGCGGTCTGTATGGCCTCATGCACGTCATAGAGGGATGCGTCCGAGCTGATCTCAATGACCCGCACGCATTCCTCTTCGAGATAGGCGCCCCCAACGCATTTGACTCTCAATGTCCAGATCATGCTGCCATCCTCCATGTCACGTTGCTGCTCTCAGGTTCTTGTCCAAATGCACGGCGTTCTCGCCGACGTCGTTGGCCTTTTCGAGGACGTGTTGGACCTTGGTGAGGTCGTTGTTCATTAGTGTGACGTCCTTTGACCGGTTCCCGTCCAGACGCACAAACGTTGTGACCGTATCAGGTGCGCGGCAGCCGTGGATGACGGCGCCGTCTACGTGCTTGAGCCAGATCAAGGCAAGGGCGGACGGGTGGGCTTGGGCGTCGAGATCGAACACGTCCAGATCTTGAACATCCTCGAAAACCAACGCGGGCCTGTGGTCCTCCTTCTCGAATCCCAAGTCCAGGTGACGCATCTTCACGTTGCTTGCGTGGCGACAGTAGAATCCATATGCGGGAAGGAATCCGAACATGGTGTCCTCGGGATAGTCCTCGGCACATTCGGGGACGTCTCGGAGTGCGTCTTGCTTGCTGCCGTCGCCTGCGAACCGGATGCGGATGTTGTCGAGCGTGACGTTTTCGACCGGGAAGCCGGGCAGGCCGGTGATCGAGCATCCGGTTCTGCTGGCGCCGGTCGCTTGAATGTTGCTGATAGTGATGTTCTGCATTGAACCCATGCCCGGCCTTTCCATGCCCTCCTTGAAGGGTCGGGCGCGGTTGCCGAGGTGGATGAATATGGGCGTCCCCACGTCCTGCATGGTGATGTTCGACACGGTAACGCGATCAAACGCGCCGCCGTCCACCAATTCGAGTGCGATTCCGGCGCGGCGTGCGTCGGCGATCACGCAGTTGCTGATGGTGACGTTCTGAAATCCGCCGTTGGACTCCGTGCCCAACTTGAGGGCGTTGGATCGGGTTCTGAGGATACAGTTCGTGACGGCTACGTTCTTGCAGGGACGATTGGACGTGCTCTTCAGTTCAAAGGCATCATCGGTGCTCGAGAACTCACAGTTCGAGACCCGCACATTGTGGCAGCTATCAATGGTGAGGCAGTTGTTCTGGGCGTTACACCGGTTGTGAACCGAGATGCCGTCGACAACCACGCCGTCGCACGCCAGATAGTGCTGCATCCACATGGCGGAATTCCGAAACGTGAGGTCCTTGGTCATCACATTTGTGCACTCGATGATGCGCATCACGTACGGTCGCGCCTTGTGCCGGGCCTTGTAGAGGTTGCGGGGGCCTGCGAATGACGCTGCCGGTGGGCCGTCCGGGTCCTTGAAGGACCCTCCCTGTCCATCGATGAGGCCGCGGCCCATGATGGCGATGTTCTCCGCCTGCTCCGCATAGATCAGGCTCTTGTCCGTGTATCTGTCCGTATACGAGCGGTAGGCGGGCACAGTTTCCGGATAATCCTGAAGGTCCGTGCTGCCCAAGAGCACGGCCCCGGCTTCAACGTACAGCGTGACGTTGCTCTTGAGATAGAGGGTCCCCGACAGAAAGGCGCCGTTGTGCAAACGGACTCGTCCGCCTCCGGCACGGGCACAGGCGTCCATCGCGGCTTGAATGGCTGTGGTGTCCAAGGCGACCCCATCGCCAACCGCGCCGTAATCACGGACGTCAAAGATGCCGTTCAGCCCTGGCCCCTCGGCCGCTCCTGCGGCCTGGCAAGACAGGCCCGTCTGCACTGCGGCTATCAGAAAAACGATAGAGACAACGTCAGCCATGGCCGTGTTGAATCTCCTTTCGCCAAGATGGGCGCCCGGATAGCTCCACCCGAGCCGCCCGGAAGACCCTCCAGCAAGATACGCAACGTGGCCGGCCAGTGCAAACCACACACGGTTGGATTCGTCCCGGAAGCAGCCGGAGAAAGCGCGGAAACCGACCAGACCGGCGCCTCAAATCCAGGAACGCGCCGGTCTCCTTGCATCCTGGAGCCACGCTTGAGATGCGTACCCGAGACGCGCGCGTTTGAGATCCACGGCATCAGCTTCGCCGCTTGGTGCGTCGGGCGGATGGCCGCTGACCCTGGAGTTTTCAGGTATCTGCCTTGGACTGCCCTTTTTGTCGTTTCAGAATGATTCTCACTTCTCAATAACTGCACCGCGCCTGCCCAAAGCTTGTTTATTCCTTGCAATTCCAGACGCATCAAGCTATAATGATGCAGGATGATTCAAAGATCATCACCGTGGTGCTAGGAGAATGAAAAGCAACCGTTCCACAAAGGACGATCTGAAGCAGCGCCTGACAGTTACGCTCGCACCCGGTCAACGGGTGAAGCTGGAAGCATTAGCTGAGGCTAACAACACCACGTTGGCGTTTATAGTTCGTTACGCTTTGACCGAGTTTGTCGAGCGGCACCAGAGTACGCAGTTGGAACTGAAGTTCCCTCCTGGTTCCGAGGAGGACTAGAGCCATGCGCAAAGCCATGAGAGCGAAGAAGGCAACGCCAGAACGAGCATACGAGACCAAGAAAGGTCGGATGTATTGCGGCAACAGCGAAGAACTCCTGGCCAAGGACCCGCTTACCCGTCGCCGTGGCAAGGTGCAGATGATCTTTACGTCTCCTCCATTCCCCCTGAATCGAAAGAAAAAGTACGGCAATCTCCAAGGTGATGAGTATGTCGAGTGGTTTGCCAGGTTTGCCCCCCTGTTCAAAGAGTATTTGACGCCAAACGGCTCAATCGTTGTGGAGCTGGGCAACTCCTGGGAGAAAGGAAAGCCGGCAATGTCTACCCTTCCGCTGAAGGCTCTGTTGGCCTTTCAGGAAAGGGCATGCCTCAACCTTTGCCAAGAGTTCATCTGCTTCAACACTGCCAAGCTGCCGACACCTGCTCAGTGGGTCAACGTGGAGAGGTGCCGGATCAAAGATGCCTTTACTCGGGTGTGGTGGATGTCCCACACTGACCGACCCAAGGCAGATAATAGACGCGTGCTGACAAAGTACAGTGATAGCATGCGGCAGTTGCTGAAGCGCGGCACTTACAATGCAGGCGCGCGACCATCTGAGCACAACATAGGAGCGAAGTCCTTCCTCACCGACAACGAAGGGGCCATTCCGCCAAACGTTCTCATCCCGCCGATGGAAGAAGCCCTGCCGGATCTTGTTGAGGTGCTGCCGATAGCCAATACGAGATCAAATGACCGATACCAGAGACACTGCAGGAAGCACAGTCTTGAGTTTCACCCCGCCCGAATGCCAGCCAGACTGATTGAGTTCTTCGTCGAGTTCCTCACCGACCCCGGGGACTTGATTCTGGATCCTTTTGCGGGAAGTAACTCGACAGGAAGCGTTGCTGAGCGCTTGGGAAGGCGTTGGCTATCGATTGAAGCCAATATGACTTATGTACAGGGATCGAGAGGAAGATTCTCGAGACTCAGCTAGGCTTTGCGCTGATCCGTTCGCTGGCGTATGACTGCAAGTTCAGAACTGAACCTGTCCTGCAAATGGGAATGAACCGCGCGTAGCAAGTCGGTCGTGGACTGTGAAAGGTCGCCTCTGCCAGTGTGTAGTTCTGAGGCTCCGCTGTGCACCGCAGCAGCTGTGTGCTCGATAATGGATTTCACCTCCGCCAAGGCGCCTTCCAGTTCAATCGAGGTGCTACCAGGAGTGATTCCCCAGAAGACACAGGCATCGTGGAAGGTAATGCGCTGGAGCTCTCCTTGTTGGGTTCGTTCAACAGCACGACATTTGAGTAATCGTTGCAACTTGGCCACAATTTCCCGAGGGAGGGTGTCCTTCCCGCTAGCCTGGGCTGAAATGGCGTCATGATCGGAACCCATGCCTAGCGCAAGTTCCGAAGTCACTTCTCTTCCGGAAGCCGTCAGGCCGTAGGTCTTTCGGCCTACCTTGACCAGAAAGCCCCGTTTTCGAACAGGTTTCGAGCCCATGATCTCGGCGAAAACCCGGTTAGAGTCAGGATAAAGTGGAACTCCATCTTCATCATTATACCCCCGTAGCCCAAAGGCTCGTGGGAAACGCCGCCAGGCGGCCACGACCAGGTCCTCAGCTGTGAAGGTCCTGGCTCCATCGACATCGAGATCTCTCGCCGCGAGCAGCAGCTTATCGCTTACCGTGAGTCGTTTGCCCATACCCGTGGTCATCCATTGCCCGGTACTTCGCCGTCTTTGATGAAATTGCTGAGTTCCTCTGCAACCGCCATCTGAATGTCCCTTACCTTCTCGGCAGCGTACAGGAAGTACTCGCCGACTCTATGCTCACCATCCATGTGGGGATCG
>Ga0114930_10005760_pt1 | contig 10107 bp, 7 predicted proteins | sample AnhtaG_FD_87300 | JGI IMG/M metagenome (GOLD analysis project Ga0114930, IMG submission 87300) | Deep subsurface microbial communities from Anholt, Denmark to uncover new lineages of life (NeLLi) - Anholt_01485 metaG | ecosystem: Environmental > Aquatic > Marine > Oceanic > Sediment | place... | reverse complement strand
AGTGAAAAAGCTCTTGAATTATTCAAATTAATTTCCCCAAAATCAAAAAAACAAGGGCTTCCATTAAAAGATCCTAAACTAATTCAATTAATTCTAGATGAATCAAAGGAGATAATAAAAGCTGAACATGTATTAATAACCGAAACCAACCATGGGTTTGTTTGTGCTGATGCGGGAATAGATAAATCTAACATCGAAGGAAAGGAGGTTGTTTCATTATTACCAGAAAATCCAGATTATGATGCTGAAAAAATAAGAAGAGAACTTAAGAAGGAAACCTCTAAAGATATTGGCGTAATTATTTCAGACTCTTTTGGTAGATCATTTAGAGTAGGAGCTGTTGGAGTAGCAATTGGAGTTTCTGGTATAAATCCAATATTAGATCTGCGAGGAAAAAAAGATTTATTTGGCTATGAGCTTCAATCTACTATAATTGGTCAAGTGGATAGCCTTGCTTCAGCTGCTCAATTGGTAATGGGTGAAGCTAATGAGGGAATTCCAGTAATTTTGATAAGAGGGTATAAATTTGAATTTAATGAGAATGCTACAATCAAACCTATACTAAGAAAGAAAGAGATTGATTTGTTTCGTGAGCCATTAAATGAAAAATTAACTAATTATATGAAAAGTCGAAGAAGTTATAAATTTCCTTTTAAGGATAAAAGAGTAGATAGAAAAATTATCGAGGAATGCATTGAAATAGCAAGGTGGGCACCAAGCGCTCATAATGGGCAATATTGGCGGTATATTATAATAGAAAAACTAGAGTTACGAGAAAAGTTAATTAGTATAATGAATCAAAAGTTAAGGAATGATTTAGAAAATGATGGTAAATCAGAAGATTTTATTGAAAATAAATTAAATAAATCTAGAAAAAATTTCATAGATGCGCCAATTTTAGTTTTATTATGTTTAGATATCATGGAATTAGAAAAACATCCTGATAATGAACGATTAGAAAATGAATTCATTTTAGGTGTTCAAAGCATTAGTAGTTCAGCAACATATTTACTCCTTGCTTTTGAAATTAAAAATTTGGCAGCATGCTGGTATTGCGCTCCTTTATTTGCTAAGGATATAATAAAAAAAACGCTCCATCTCCCTGAGTCCTATGTACCTATGGCATTTTTTACTGTAGGATATCCTTTAAAATCAATTCATGCCCCACCCCGAAAAGAACTCCAAGAAATAATATATGATCTAAATGTTTAAAGGCGTATACTAATTATGGATAAAAACTATTATTTAATATTAGCTGGAGGGGTTGGAGCAGCAAAATTAATTGAAGGAATTGCTAACATAGTCAACCAAGAATTGTTAAAAATTATTGTAAACACTGGTGATGATATTGAATTATTTGGTCTTAAAATATGTCCTGATTTAGATATAATTACTTATACTTTGGCAGATGTAGTTGATAAAGAAAAAGGATGGGGATTCGCTGGAGAAACATTTAACTGTTTAAGCATTCTTAAGAATTATTATGAAACTGGGTGGTTTAATGCTGGTGATAAAGATTTAGCTACTCACATCTATCGTACAGATTTATTTAGAAAAGGATTAAATAAAATCCAAATAACAGAGTTGATTTGTAAGAACTTAGGAGTAAAAGCTCAGCTTATCCCAATGTGTAATGAACCAGTTGAAACATACATAAAAACTCCAACTGATTTTATACATTTCGAAGAATACTTCATAAAGTATCGTTGTGAACCAGAAGTCTTGAATATTGAATTCAAGGGAATTAACGAAGCTATGCCGATAGATAAAACATTTGAATATATAAAAAAAGCTAAAAGAATTATTATTTGTCCCTCTAATCCAATTGTGTCAATAGGAACAATATTACAAATAGAAGGTATCAGGAAAGCTCTTTCAAAAGTGAAGAATAAAGTGTATGGAATAAGTCCTATTATTGAAGGAGTAACAGTTAAAGGCCCTGCTGATAAACTAATGGGATGTCTTGGTTTAGAAATATCATGTGTGGGAGTTGCTAAATACTATCAAGATTTTTTAGGACATTTCATTATAGATAATAAAGATTTCAAACTAAAATCTAGAATCGAAAAATTAGGAATAAAGACTTATTGTTATGACACATTAATGATAAATTTAAAGAAAAAGATAGAATTAGCACAGTTTATTATAAATTTAAATCAATAAAAAGAAATATTACACTGTTTCGGTTGCTACAGATTCAGCTGTTTTTTCTTCTTTTTCCTCTTTTTTGACTTGTTCTGTTTTAACATAATCTCCTACAGAGGTAAGAAGCTCCTTTATCCGTCCTTCTTGTTGTAATCGTACTATAAGATTTCTATGTTTGACAAAAGAGATCAATTGAGATAATACAGGAAAGAGCAACATAATAGGTAATAATAAGATGATTATCGCTTCAGGAGAATACATTGCCACACTTTCTGTAATAGCATCTGGTAATTGAATAACTGTATCTAAAAACCAATGAGGATGTATGATGATAAAACTTATTATTAAAAGCAACCCAACACGATAAGTGAAATTTACCAATGTTGATATCGCCAAATTTCCAGCACGAGGAGCAGAAGAACTCGCGGTTAATGTATCCCTTGCTTCGTTATCTTCCTGAAAAAGACGTTCTATATATCTTCCAAGTCTTCTAGTTTTTGAAGCTGCGGTTACTAATTTTTTCTCTTCATCTGCTAATTTTCTCCTCTCAATCATTTCCTTTACATATGAAAATCGTTTACCTGTCCTTGCGAAAAATTTTCCTATGGCTATTCCTTCTTTATGCTCTAGTTCAATTTCTTCCATTCTTTTTTTAGCTTCTTCTCTAATTTTATCAACATTAGCGGTGATAAAATGAGATTCACGGGCTAAAATATTTAATTGAGCTTCCAATCTATCACTCCTTTCTAAAGATGGTTTTGTAACTGTGTCAGTATAATTAATTTGAAACGCTAACTCTAGATAAATATAAGCAATAATAGCAAAGCCAATAACAGGACTAGCTATAAAAAGTAAAAAATTGTCTATAGGAATCTCAAATAACCTAGGATCAAGTGGATCTGCCATCTGATCTAAATAATCAAAATGGAGATTAAATAAATTTAACATATCCCTTAAGCCAAAAACTATGAGAGGAAGCACAATCATGAGAAGCATTGAGCCAAGAGCAGTAAGATGTTTTTTTGGGTCGCTTTTAAAGAAAGCTCTAATCGCAAATATAACCGAAATAACGATTAAAATTTGAAAGGATAATAGGTAGAGATCACCAAAAAGTATTTCTACTTCATTAAATACTACATTATTCTCCAAATCTTTATTAAAAATTTCATCTAAATCATAAGTTGGGAGTCGAAACCATTTACCTAAATAATTTCTGAAGAAATTCTGAATGAATTCGCGCATAAATTCGCTTTTACCAGTGAAGATGAATGAACACATTATAGCAACACCTATACAAACAATATAAATCATATAAGAAAAGACATTCCTTAATGCTCCGAAAAAGGCTAATATAACAAATTCATTATCTGCTGTAGTGATAACAGCATCAAAGTCAAAAATAGATAAAAAAAAGATGATTAATAACCAAGCAAATACTCCTAAGTTTATTATTTTCAAAGTTAATAAATAACTTCTCACCATTCTCTAATACGCCCTCCCCTTCTTCTTCGCTTCCATATAATTACTTAACACCTGATTCATCATATCATCAGGTCCACATGTTATAAGGTTTACGCCAAGATTACGAACTTCTTGCTTAATTAATAAAATATGTTCCATCATTGCTTCGCTAATAGCTTCTGCTAAAGCTTTATCAGTGGAAGATAAATCTATCTCATGAATTTCGAACCATGGACTAAAAGGGTTAATAACAATTATTGTATGATTGAAAGGTACTAACTTTTTTATTGATTGACTAATTTCTTTAGGATCTGCTTCCAAATCAGAAATAATAAAAATCAAACTACGTTTTTGAAAACGTCTTGTAAAAAAACCCAATGCCTCTGCAATTTTACATTTTCCTTCAGGTTTCACTCGCGCTACAAAATCCAAAACTTGGTAAAAGTGGTCCTCCCCACCATTTGGTTTTAAAAATTTGAAGTTCTTCTTATCTGAAAATGTGAACACACCAACATTATCTCTACGTGTTAAAGCAACTTTGGTTAAAAGCATACAAGCTCTTATAGCATATTCAAACTTTGTATTTTCAATGGCACCCCCTGCCATTGTTTCTGAAGAATCGACTAGAATCATAACAGTTACATCTCTCTCATCTTCAAATTCTTTCACAATTAGGGTTTGGGTGCGAGCGCTAGCTTTCCAATCTATTAATCTAAACTGATCTCCAAAAACATACTTTCGCATCCCATAAAACTCTGAACCAAGACCTTTTTGTTTTGACCTCTGTAAACCATAATTTAATTGTAGGGATCTTTTTGATCCCAGGATTTCAATTCTTTTTATATCATCATATGGCGGGTATACTAATATATCTGTGACACTGTCTGGAACGATCCTTTCTACAGAATTAAATCCTAATCTATCTTTAACAATAACAGATAATGGTCCAAGAGCATATTCACCCCGAACTTTTGGTTCAAGAACATAAGAAAATTTCACTGTGTCCCTTGGTCCGATTCTAGTTGAAATAAAATTCTCACCTAAAATTAACCTAAAAAGCTGAGGATTATAATTATCCCTGATTTCCAGAAAATCAAAACCACTTCTTCCAATATTTTCAATCACAACTTTTATATGAACAAAATCATCTTTAAAAACTTTTTCCTTTTCTAATTCTCTATGTACTCGTAGTTCCTCTATATTCATTTTATAGTGGAAAACAGGTAAACTAATAATTGTGCTAAACAGTAATAGAATTCCAAAATACAGAAGGAAATAGTTCTCAAATGCGAATCCCCCTGTAAGAAAAAATACAGCAAATAAAATTAAACTTCTACCCTTTCCACCTAATATACTACTTCACCACTTTGATACTAACCTTATTTATTTACTTAACGAATTTTACTACACCAATATTATAAAAAATTGGGGATTTTTAGATTGGGACTGGAATTTCCTCTATTATAGCTTTTATTACTGACTTTGTGTCAAGACCTTCAAGTTCTGCTTCGGGTTTTAATAGAATTCGATGATTTAGAGCTGCTACGATTAATGCACGAACATCATCTGGTGTGACGTAGGATCTTCCCAAAATAGAAGCTCGCGCTTTAGAACATTTCATAAGTGTTAAACTAGCTCTTGGTCCACATCCAAGGGCAATTTGTGGATGATTACGTGTTTTAATTATTAAATCTCTGATATATTTAAGAATTCTATCGTCTATATACACTAAATTCATAATCCTCTGAGCTGCTAGAATTTCTTCTCCTGAAGTAATTGCTTCAATTGTAGGCAAGTCTCCGGATAATTGTCTTCTCATGATTTCTACTTCCTCAGTGTCGTCAGGATAATCTAACCAAAGCTTAAATAGAAAGCGATCAACTTGTGCTTCTGGGAGAGGATAAGTACCCTCCATTTCAACCGGATTTTCTGTAGCGATTACTATAAATGGTTTTTCAAGTCCAAGCGTTTGACCTTCAATAGTTACTTGACGTTCAGCCATAGCCTCGAGAAGAGCAGATTGGGTTTTAGGAGCACTTCTATTTATTTCGTCAGCAAGAACTACGTTTGCAAAAATCGGTCCTTTCATTAAAACAAAAGCACCTTCATTTTGATCAAAGATTTTAGTTCCAGTTATATCCGCTGGCAGTAAATCTGGTGTAAATTGGACTCTTCGAAATGTAATTCCAAGCGTTTGGGAGAAAGTTTTAGCCATAACGGTTTTACCTAATCCAGGAACCCCTTCTAAAAGAACGTGTCCATTAACTAAGAGAGCAATAAAAAGCTGTTGAAGTATTTCGCCGTATCCCACTATTACCCGGTTAACTTCACTGAGAACTTCTTGTGCAATTTCACGAATTGGTGTAACGTCAATCTCTTCTTTTTCATAATACTTGGCTTTATCTGAAGTTTCTATTTTTAAACTCACCTTTTTATTTTTTTATTTTTTTTAATTTATTTTTAATTTTTTATTAATTTTTTTAAAAATGATCATTTTGATAATTCATTTCGAAAAAGATTTCTTCGAAATCTTCTTCATCTCTAACTTTATGTTTACCATCCTTAATGGAAATAATTGTATCCATAAATTTGGTTAATCTTTTTATCTTTAACTTAGTTGTAGAAGGATCTTTTGCAATAACAAAATCTACAACATTTCTAGTAGTGATTTTTTGTCCTTTCATTTGGCTATGAAGCTTTCTTTCTAGCCTTCGATATAATAATTTTAATGCTTCCCCATATTTGCTTTTATCTTTAAATTCTTCGATTTTTTGGGCAAAAAATGATGATGTTCTAAATCGAGCCCTTTCTTCCTTTTTTTCTTCCTCTTCAGCAATTTTTCTCTCTTCTTCTTTTTTATCTTTTTTTGGCAAATATCTTCTTAATGTGTAATACGCTAAAAGAGGATAAATCCATGATGTAATAGGATTTGTCGAGAGATGCACAATATACTGCATAATAAAACCATAAATTCCAGCAGAAGTTAGATCTCTGGAAATTTCTGGACGGATATGTGCTTCATCAAAAACGATTACCCAATCTTCTTTAGTTCTTTCATCACTTGGATCATTTTCATAAGTTAGCCATTCAATGATGTTTATAGCAAATTCCTCATTGTCATATCCGCCCTCATTGATTAACTCGTTATTAAACAGACTCGCATCTGCTGAAACAAATATTCTTTGGTTCCCTAAATCTTTGGCTAAGAATACTTGTTGAGAATATCCTCCAAGAGAAAATGTATCTGGAAATGGAAATCCTAAATCTATAATACTCATAAAACCTAAATTTAAATCATCAATACCCTCATCATACTTTTTATTGTCATTTTTATCAATAAATCCATAATCAGTTGTAGCTCCAATAGGATCCCATCCAAAAAAAGTAATAAATTCGCCACCTACAGCACAAGATGACCGCGAAAGAATTACATTATTTATTAGGTTTGGTGTTTCTGTGGTTGGATGAGAATTAAAAGATTGAATTACAGGAAATTCTGGAGTTGTATCATAAGAAAGATTATCACGTAAGATACCATTTGGAAATATTGTTACAGGCACTTGTATCTCAGGAGCAAATATGCTAGCAATCATAATTTCCCATAAAAGTGTGCTTGTAGAGCCATGATCATGACAAATAAAGAGAGAGTTTGTCCCATTAAAGAAATTTATAAAATAAGGAACTTCAAAGATAGGATCATAAAATTGGTTGGGTCCCATTAGAATCAATAATATAGATTTGTCTAATCGTTCAGTAGCACTTAAGCTTGATTGAACAGTCATTACTTCATAGCCCTCATCTTCGATTATTTGTTTCAAATCGGAACAGCCATTCCAACGATCGTTATATACAGAAAAATGTTGAGTATTTTTTCCTTGATCAATAATAGGTGAGAGTATTGGAATAAAAGCAAAAATAAATATGATTATAAATAGAGCTTGTTTATATATTGAACCTGATTTAATTTTTTTTCGAGACTGGGTTTGGCGCGATTTTTGAGCAGTGGCATTTCTTATGAATATAAGAAAACCAATCCCACAAAACAAAGCACCTATATAACAAAGTAGTGGCATATAAGTTATAAATACGGGAAAATCTTCTGGGCTAATTTTTTGAAAACTAACAGAAAATTCACTAATAATAATCCCAAAAATTATGAAGTATATTGTAAAAAAAGTAAAAATTATCCCTTTTGAGATATTAATACTTTTCTTAGAAGCTTTTCCTGATTTTACCATTTTGATTTTACTTTTTATTTTTTAAGGGTTAATTAAAACAATTTTTATTGAGTTTAGATTCATAAAGAGAAATTGACGGTTTTTCCAGTAATTTCGTTGTATAAATTTGAGAACAAATCAATTGTGAAGTTTAGTTCCTTCGTAGTCGGTTCTATTCCACCGTAGATAATATCTTCTATTTTTTTAATAAAAGGATATACCGATTCTGGTTTTAATTTCTTTTCTAATTCATTTACGCATGTAATTGCATATTCTCGAATAGTTTGATGGATTAATCTGGGTTTCTTAAATTTTACACTAATAAGATCGTCGTAAACTAGATATATATAAGCTATTGCTTCTTTTGGTCTATTGGTATTGACTAATACTTTTACGTTATCAAATTTTTGTTTTATATCTATTTCTTGTTCTGGAACCTTTTTTTTCTTTTTTGCCATTTTTTTAACCTATCACTGTATTTTTTCATATAATTTAATTAATAATTTTTTTTGAGTATATAATTTTTTGTACTTATCTTTTTATTTATTATTTTGAATCATGATTATTATATCAGAAATTATACTAAAAATTTAATTGAAAATTATATCCAGTTAATTGGAAATATACTGGTGAAAATAATTCACATGTTTTATAAAAATCATTTTCTGTTATTTTAAAAGGTTTTGCATAGATTATCTCCTCCACTTTTTGTATAAAGGGGTAAATAGCCGTTGGAGTTAGTTTCAATTCCTTAACAGAAATTATCGCAAAATCTCTTATTGTTTCATTATCTTTTCTAGTTCTCCCATATTTAGCGCCAACTAAATCTATATAAATAGCGTTAAATAAGTAGGATATAGATTCTTCTAATCTTCCTGAATCTTTAAGAAGTTTGAGATTAATAAGTTTTGATTCAAGAGGTAAACTCACAACTCTAGATTCTTTTTCTTGTTTTTTGAAATAACGATAACCTAAAACAGCCAAAGCTGCTGTTATACCTCCTAGGATTGGAAAAAATATTAAAGAAAACATTAAAAATGGTGGTAATCCACCATCATTGGAAGGAGTGTAAGGTGCGGCGGTAATATTTATATAATCAACAAGAGTTAGGAAAAGTCCAGCAGTGTTAACTACTTCGATTTCAATTGGTTTAAGGCCTATTCCGGATGGGACAGTGTAATCATAGGTGAAATTACCATTGGAATCCGTGGCAACAGAATCAATTTGAATTCCGTCGAAGCTGATTATAAGGGTTCTATTACCTATTTTAATGGAACTATTTGACATTGAAATTATTTGTCCTGCTATTGTGATTATTTCTTCTTCAGATGCTTTATCTTCAATAGTCCAAATGCAGGTTACATTTGAAAATAGGTTTATATTAGGTATAACAATTTCTGAATTCCCAATTTTTGGAAAGTCACCTGAATAACTTAGATTTAAACTTATAGTTTGAATGAATACATTAGTAGGAATTGTTATATCTTGTGTAAAGGACCCATCAGAGGGGCTTGTAAAAAAGAAATTACTTGGCCAATTATATGTACTATTAAACCAATGATAATTTATTTGTACATCTGAAATACCTGTCCCATTCATATTATCATATCTTAAAAAGCCTTCAACTCTAAAATCCTCTCCAGGAATTTTAGGAAAAATATCTATTCTGGTTATATCAAAAACTGATGTAGCCTTTGCAAATACTATTAAATAATTTTCTTTAAAAACATTACCTTCACTATCATCCGTAACGTTTACTTGGATTTTATATCCTGAAATGGAATATACATCAAAGGTGAATGGTATCCTAAAATTGACTTGAAAATCCCCAATTGAGTTAGTTATATTAGTAAACTGAGGAGATATAACATCATCAACAAAAATCGCAACTTCTGTGAATTGGACTCCTGTTCCATTATTATATTTGAGATTTCCCATAATTGTTATTGTATCATTATAATAATGACGAGTTCCATTTAATTGATAATTTGTAATATTTATACTAGCCCAAAATGCTGAAACTTTGGGAGTATCTCTATTATCTATACTTTTGTGAGTATTATTTATATCAACAAAATTAACACTTCCATTTATTAAACTAATTAAAACTGTAAAAATAGTAATAAATAGAAAGATTCCAATTGAGAGATTTTTTTTTTTTTTTTTTTTTTCAATTTTTTTTTTAAAATTTTTTTCTAGTTTTTTTTTTTTATTTTTTTTTTAATTTTTTTGGTGATTTTCATTTAATTTTTTTTTAATTTTTCAAATTTTTTTTTTTCAGGTT
>Ga0114930_10005758_pt1 | contig 10108 bp, 5 predicted proteins | sample AnhtaG_FD_87300 | JGI IMG/M metagenome (GOLD analysis project Ga0114930, IMG submission 87300) | Deep subsurface microbial communities from Anholt, Denmark to uncover new lineages of life (NeLLi) - Anholt_01485 metaG | ecosystem: Environmental > Aquatic > Marine > Oceanic > Sediment | place... | reverse complement strand
TTTAAGAGAGATACTTTTAAATAGTCAGGAGTTGCTTTCCTTGATAACGGCCATCGCGCCAGGGCGGGCTTGAACCTGACAACCTGGGTAGTTACTTTGTTTATATGAAATAAACCTTGGGGTCAATAGGCTGTTTTTTATTGAGATAATCGTAAGCGTTCACAGGTTCAGGGTTCACCGTTCAGGGTTTCCCGATGAAATCGGGATTGGCCGCCTTGCGCTACCAATATGTCTTGAGATAGTTCCTGCCCGCCGTCCGGCAGGCGGGGATGAATCCATGAACCACAGCATTTTGCAAATGTCTCTTGGGTCCGGTCTTTGGCAAATCCTGGTTTATTTATCGGACTTTTGCGCTTTCCTAAGTCAATTCGCGCCTGCCTGCGCGACGGCAGACAGGCGCTGGATGCCAAGCCGCGATATCTTCAACATATTCAATTTTCATAGTTTTTTAACCGTGAACCCCGCCTGCCGTCTGGCGGGCAGGCGTGAACCGACAACCGTGAACGGTTACAAATATTATATTTTCTCATGGACGTAGCCTTAAACATACTACCGGTTTTTTTAGTAATATTTCTGGGTGCAGGCACAAAAAGATTGGGTTTCTTCCCGGATGTTTTTGTGCAAGGGGCTAACCGACTTGTATATTTCATTGGTATCCCGGCACTTCTCTTTATCAAGTTATCACGGGTGCCTTTTCATGAAACATTTGACATGAACCTTGCAATCATCTCGTGTTTATCTATATTTATTGTTTGGCTCTTTTCTCTATTGTTTGTCAGGATCAGGATCTTTTCACCACTAAGGCCAGAGTCGGCCAGGACCTTTGTCCAGACTACGATGCATGGAAATATTGGCTATATAGGTTTTGCTGTGGTGTTCTATGCCTTAGGGGATGATGGTCTTGGTATCGCCGGTTTTTTGGCACCATTTATTATACTTTCACAAAACATATTATCCGTTCTATCTTTCAATCTCCATTCCGGGATTAAAAGAAAAAGGCTTAAATTATTTATACGTATACTCAAAAGCATCTTTTTTAACCCAATTATCATCTCCGCATTGGTTGGAATAAGTTTTTCCTTCTTTGGCTTGAAATTGCCTAATTTCTTAAACAGATTTCTGGAAATTGTTTCCAGTATGGCTCTACCTATGGCGCTTTTAATCATTGGAGCATCCCTTTCCCTATCCCTCATGTCAAAGAGTTTATCCTGGCTTTTTTCCTCTTCAGCCCTAAAACTCCTTCTTCTTCCAGGCGTAGGAATAGTTATACTACACAATGCCGGTGTAGAGCCCTTTTCCATTGAAGTAGCTGCAATTCTATTGGGTGTGCCAACAGCCACGGTTTCTGTTATAATGTCAGGTGAGATGGAAGGAGATGTTAAATTTGCCTCATCGGCAGTAACTCTTTCTACACTTTTATCCGCCTTTACCCTGTGTTTCTGGACCTATCTGATAGGTTCTTTTAATTAATTATAGTAAATAAGATGAGCATTCAGCTTTATAATAAAAGATTAACTCGATATTCTATCCCATATTTTGCTGTAGTGGTTGAAAAATAAGAGGGATTGTCTTTTATGTGGAAGTGATTTTAAACTATTGCGGGAAAAGCAAGAAAGAACAGCTTTTTTCTTGCGAGTTCTTTTCAGATCAAGCGATCTTAATTACCGTATTTCCTTTTATTTTTCCATGTTTCACTAAGGGAAGGATGTCGGCTAATTTCTCAAAAGGAAAGGTTTTCTGCTAAGTGAAAGGCAAAATTCCCATCTAAGACAGTATATTCAGCATATCCACCATCCGCACTCCAGCCGGTGAATGTAGACTGGGGGCATAGGTTTTCTTTGTTTGACAAACAGAACTTACAGCTCCCACATGCGTGATTCAGCCAGGCCACCCCTGCTCGATCGCCGGTTTTAAAGGATGTGACATCTTCGCCTACCTTATCAACGATGCCAACAATTTCGTGGCCAAGGATTAAGGGGGTCTTTTTCAAAGGGAGATCCCCTTCTGCTATGTGTATATCTGTTCTGCATATCCCACATGCATAAACCTTTATCCTTATTTCTTGATCAGAGGGGTCAGGGGTTGGTATCTCTTCTAATCTCAGGGGCATATCTTCAATTTGCGCCTGCTTATCTAAAATCCATGCTCTCATATCTTTCCCCTACACAATATAGATGCTTTCATATATATTTTTAATGATATCTTCAAGGTTTTCCCGGCAATATCGGAGCGCTTCCGGGAGATAGTTCATGATGTCTCCGGCTATTATTCCGTCTTCCCCAATATCTCTCATTGCAAGGTCTCCAGCAAGACCATGGATAAATACACCCATCCCAATGCTTTCCTCAAGAGAGAACCCAAGGCCAAACATGGCTGCAATGGTGCCGACAAGGACATCTCCGCTGCCGGCAGTAGCCATACCGGGATTTCCACTCATGTTAATAAAGATACGCTCATCAGGATAACCTATGAGCGTATGGGCCCCCTTTAAGATTATATAGGCATGTAATTCCTTGCATGTTTTAAACAAGAGAGGGACCTTGTTTGTCTGGATCTCACCAATATCGGTTTTTGTAATCCTGGACATCTCGCCAAAATGAGGGGTCAGGATTGTCATCTCTTTTCTCTTTTTTATGATATTTATATCTTTCGAGATGGCGGTAATACCATCACCATCGATGATAAGAGGTTTTTTGATCTCTGGTGTGAGCTTCCTTACCAACTCCTGCGTTTCCTCATTAAGTGATAGTCCAGGGCCAATAACAACCATGTCAGCCCTGTCTGAAAATTCCAAAAGATGGTCCCTGGCCTTGAGGGATAAGCTTCCTTTATCTGTCTCCTTCTGTGGCACAAAAACGATCTCACTTCCCTTATTGGCCAAAAAGTTGGTGATTGATTCAGGAGAGGCCAGATATGAGAGCCCTCCCCCCGCCTTTAGAAAGGACAATGCAGCAAAGTAAGGAGCGCCAAGATAATTTGAGGAGCCCGCAATAAAGAGGACCTTTCCATAACTGCCCTTGTGAGTATCCTCCCCTCTTTTGGGAATTGGTAATGGATCATTTGTTTCTACCTTTATGATATCGGTATTGTATAGGGAAGGGGAAAAGGAGATATGGGTAACATAAAGCTTGCCACAAAGATCAAAGCCCGGATACAATAGATTTCCTAACTTCGGAAGGCCAAATGTTATAGTATAGTCTGCCTTTACAGCACATCCCATAATCTGACCGGTATCACCATTTACCCCAGAGGGGATATCAACGCTGAATACTACTTTCTGGCTCTCATTGATCAGTTCGATTACCTCTCTATATATCCCACCTACTTCCCTTGTAAGGCCAGTTCCAAAGATGGCATCGACGATCGCATCGCAGTAAGGGAGAGAAGTAGTTATCTGCTCCACAGAGGTAAGTGCCTCGATCTTGATGGGAAGAGTGGAAATTGTGTCAAAATTGTCTTTTGCGCACCCTGTTAATTTTTCGCTATCTCCCAGAAGAAGTACCGTGACCAGCCCTCCATTTGAGTGGAGCTTTCTTGCAACAACGAATCCATCGCCACCATTGTTGCCAATTCCGCAAAAGATAAGGAATCGTTTCCCCTTTATGCCAAATTCATTATGGATTACAAAATAGACAGCCTCACCTGCGTTTTCCATAAGAATCGTATCAGGGGTTTTAAATTTTTCTATGGCCCCTCTATCAAGATTTCTCATCTGTTCCACAGTAGATACCTTCATCTTTCATCCCTTTCCACTCTCTGTTTGGGCAAAAGCTACCACCAAAGAATCTCTAAATCAATTCATTTCTAAAGGAAAAGGTGCACTAAATAATATCCAGAAGCTTCAACGACATCATAAGAATCGCGACAATTAATATTATTCGAATAACCCCTTCCCCCTTTTTCACTGAAATCTTTGCAGACCACCATGCTCCAAACGCACTTCCAGCTGCCAGGGTCAAACCAAACTTTAAATCCACATTATGTGTTAGAAAGAAAACAAGCAGAGCTGGAATGGTATAGATAAATACGATAAATATCTTGTGCATATTGACATGGACAAGGTCGAGTCTAATCAGATGGTAAAGCGATGCCATGAGCAGGAACCCAACTCCAGCCTGGATAAATCCTCCATAAAATCCGATTATAAACATTGCCGGATAGATTAACCAGCTCTTCCGGTGATATTGGCTGCCTTCACTTTTCTTTTGATTTGGTCTTGGCAGTAGCATAGAAATGATAATCCCGATCAAGACGTAGGCCAAAATTTTCTGGAAGAGTTTATCACTGATGTTAGTTGCGATGATGGATCCCCCTATGGCTCCAGGTAGGGTGAAAGCAGCTAATTTTAAACTCGTCTTAAATTTATGGTATTTTTCCTGCCCGAAGGATAATATTCCAGAAATATTTTGAATAAGGATTGAAACACGATTGGTTCCGTTGGCAAGAGAACTATCAAGTCCTAAAAATATGAGGGTGGGTAAGGTAATTGTAGATCCACCACCAGCCATGACATTGATAAAGCCGGCCAAGGAACCGACTACAAAGAGAAGAAGTAGCTTCAATAATTCTTCCATTGTTTATCCGCTATAAAAACTTATAGGCCAGGATGTTTTACCTTACAGAGACTAAAATGAGAAATTTTTATAAAGAAAAGTTACCGTAATTTTGAGATATCCAGCAATGTGAATTAAATTGAAATTGTCAATAACTCGATTCTAGGAAGGTAGGAGGATAGAAGAAAAGCATTTTTATGTCAAATGAGAATGTGTCCCAAGATCTGATAGCTGAATATGATCCGGTCATTGCAAGGTTCATAAGATGGAAGGCTTGCTCTGAAACTGATTTGCTTTTAATCTTGAAATTCACTTAACTCCAGCACATGATATCCCTTTTGATTCAGGAATGACACGATCTCTATCGGCATCTTTTTATCGGTTGCCAGGATCTTTTTCCCCTCCTGGTCGTAAAAACTGATTCCCGGAATGGTAAGTGTTATATTTCTTGTCTTATCTCTGGATGCAGCCAGAAAGTGATGTGGTTTAGAGTCGAATGAAAGCCCAAGGAAATCAAGTGTTAGTTCTGTTATCCTGTTTAGATCTTTCTCGCCTGCAAGAGAGAGAACAAAAAATTGGTGTTTTTTAAGCAAAGATATAATAGCAGGCGATAGACCGGTTGTGTCTATGATACAATCTTTCCCTCGCCTATTAAAAAATAGATCGGCCTGTATGATGAGATTATATCCAGAGCCTTCTCCTTGATACACGGGAATCTTTATTTGACTGGAGAAGGGCTGTCCAGCAAGGTTTAATAGAAGAGATGGTAAAGGGAAATCTATATTTTTTTCAATCTTTATCTTCTTTTGAATAGGGGCATCTTTTTCTATGTCTTTAGGGACTGGAAGTTCCGAATAGTCAATTACCTTTATCCCTAATTTCTCAAGGTATGCCTTTACTGCCCCTGGTGTCTGTTCGGCTTGATTATTGATAAAGGTAAGTGTTACTATTTTTTCTGGGATATCTTCCTCACTTCTATATGGAATAATAACCCAGTCACCAGCAATGGAAATACCTATATCCCCGCTTCTTATCTTAAATTGCTCCCCAGATCTAAGAATTTTATAATAGTTACTGGCCTCAAGGATCTTATCCATAGCTTTTTTTAGATTATCATTTGTATCCAGATGCACAATCCCATAATCCTCCCAGTCAGCTTCAATCAATTGGCCGATGTCTTCGGGGAGCTCATTTTTTAAGTCAATGATCAACCTTATGCCACTACTTAAGTTTAACATAGGAAAAGAGTCAGCTCTTAGGTTTATCTGACCACCTGATTTTAGGGGAATAAACTGCTCACCACTATCGATAAAATCCTCATCCATTTGATTGAAGATATCACTAAGCTTTTTTCTTAAAGAAACGATTTGGCCAGTTTCCTCAGTTGGGGTGATCTTAGTCTTCTTTGGAGCTATCTCTATCTTTTTAGCCTTAATAGGCATCCTGACTATTTCTGGAGAATAGATAGGAAGCCTGATAACTTGATTCGGATAGATGAGATCCACATTTTTTAAGGAGGGATTAAATTTCTGGACAAGGTTTAGATATTCATCATAAAGATATTTTGGCGGTATTTTATATCTGCTTTGGACGATCATCGTCAGATTATCACCAGCCTTGACAATATGTTTGTCAAAATTTATATCTTTCAATGAAGAGATACCCATTATTGATTTCTGAAAAAACTCTTCCTTTTCTGCAGAGCCTCTAACTGGTGTTATATTAAGTGGAATTAATATAGTCTGTCCTGGATGAATAAGATCGAGATTTGTTAAAGATTTATTCATGCTTTTTAGTAAAGAGACTAGCTCAGAAATGTCTGGTCTTTTAAGTAGGTCCCTCTGACGCAAAAGTTGCCAGATGTAATCACCCTCTTTTACTTTATAGTGCTCCCAAAGAACCTCTCCGCCTTCCTTCTTTTTGACAGTAGCCTGTTGAACTAAGGAGATAGAAAATGTGTCCTTCTCTTTTCCTTGAACTAAAGGTTCACATAAACAGGAAAAAGCGATCAGGGAAGCAAGAAGAATGAAGCTTTTTTTCACAATCCTCCCTTTTATTAACTAATAGGCTTAACCTTATCACTAATAGAAAAAACTATTTTCATTTTAAATAGTTGAACAAGATTATGTCAAGATTTTTCAATTATAACATATATGCACAATATATTGCAAAAAGCAATATTAAATATACACTATGTAGTATTTTTAACTTTACACCTATCTTAATATCTGTTATTAAGGTTAAGGAGGCAAAGGAAGATGAAAATAAAAAACATTTATATTCAAGGTTTTAAGTCTTTTATGGATAGACTAAACATCCAAATTCCTCCAGGAATCAGTACCTTTGTTGGGCCTAATGGTTGCGGTAAGAGTAATATAGTTGATGCCATAAGGTGGGTTATGGGTGAACAAAGCTCTAAGCAGCTGCGTGGTCGCCAGATGGAAGACCTGATTTTTTCAGGAACGGGTCCCTTAAAGCCCTTGGGTATAGCTGAGGTAAGCCTGACACTTGAAAATGGCAAGGAATCCCATGATGCAAGCGAGATATCAATTACAAGGCGGCTATACCGGTCTGGTGAAAGTGAATATCTCATCAACAATTCAACATGTAGATTAAAGGATGTCCATGATTTATTTATGGGCACTGGATTAGGCAATAGAGCATATTCAATCATTGCCCAAGGAGAGATCGGTTCAATAATAGAGCAAAGGCCAGAAGAGACAAGGCTTCTTTTGGAGGAGGCAGCTGGCATTACTAAGTACAAGGTAAGGAGAGAGGCATCTTTAAGAAAGATATCCTTAACAAAAGAGAACCTCCTGAGAGTGGAAGATATTCTTGCTGAGATTAAAAGAGAGATGAATTCCCTGAAGAGGCAGGCCGGGAAGGCCAGGCGGTTCAAAGAGGTAAGCTCTGAGATCCATCGATTGGGGCTTGTTTTACATGCGTATAAATACGATGAATTACAAACAGAGAAGGAAAAGAGGGGGAAGATAATTGATAATTTAATAGACAAGGGAAAGGGATTGGAGGCGCTTTTCTCTGAATCCGAGAAGGTTATCGAAACAAAGAATATGGAATCAATAGAGAAAGAAAAGGCCCTGTCTGCGCTTAAGGAATCGGTCTTTTCCCTCAGGGAAGAATGCAGAAAGAATGAAGATACCTTACAACATTTATCGGCTGATCAGGAGAGATTTCGTCAGGCTGATATCAGACTGAATGAAGAGAAAAAGGAAATAGGGGGGAAATTAACTGAATTTCAATCTGAGATTAAAAAGATCAACTCAAAAATTATCGAATTACAGAAATCGATTCAGGAAATCTCAACCCTTAGTTCTCATTATGATGCTACTTTAAGAGGTAAAAGGATAACATTGGATAGGATGAAAGATGGGTTGAAAAAAGAAAAGACCCAGTTAATTGAGTTAGCAACTAATGAGGCAAGACTGAGAGGCGAGATACGGAATCTCTCTGAAGTGACAAATCAGTTAGAGATCAGAAAGAATGGGCTTGAAAAGGAGTCAAAACAAGGTGCACAAAGGCTTGAGACCTTATCGGTTTTGTTACGTGAAAAAAGGGGAAAAAGACAGGAGGTATTAATCAAGATAGGCTCCCTTGAGAAAGAGATTCAAGAGCAGAAAGCAAAACTAAAGGAGTTGGAGGAAGTAAGCAGAAGAAAAGAATCTGAAAGTGCAAAAGTAGACTCAGAGCTAAATCTTTTTCGTTCCCAATTAAAGACTATTAGGGGCCTTATTGAAAGCTATGAAGGATATAAATCAGGTGTTCAGACAATTATGAACTCTTATGAGCCTAAGGCCATTAAAGAAGGCAGGATCTTAGGCGTGGTGGCTGACTTTATTCAGGTTGAGCCGGAATTTGAGGTAGCTGTTGAGGCAGTCTTAGAGGAAAGATTGCAATATGTAATCGTCGCCAGGCAAGAAGACGGCAAAGAGGCTGTTGAATATTTGAGATCAAAAGATAAGGGCCGAAGCTATTTTCTTCCTCTTGAGGAGTTTAGACAAGAAAAATCCCATATTAATGGCAAAGGCAAGCTCAATGGTTTTAGACTATTAAGAGATCATATTTCTGTGCCAGAAAGATTTAAACCTGTGATAGAATCTTTCCTGGGCAACGCTGCATTGGTAGATAGCCTCTCTGATGCTTTATCTGCCTGGAATAATGGCAAAAGCAAGCAAACCCTGGTCACTCCAGAAGGTGATCTGGTGGATAAAAGGGGTGTCATAATTGGAGGGAGATTGGGAAAAGAATCTGTAGGCTTCCTTAGGAGAAGACGAAATGAAAATGAATTAAGGGATAAAATAAAAGACAAGGAAAAACTCATCTCTACCTTGCAATCAGATCTTAGGAACCTAGCCCTACAGGAAGATGATATACATGATCTCCTTAGCCAATCAGAAAGGGATAAGGAAGGGTATGTGCAAAAAAGTAGAGAAATGGAGAAAGACATATTCCTCCTTGAAAATGAATCAGAACAACTCATAAAACACTCTCAATATATAGTAGACCAGTTAGAATCTTTAAGTAGGGATAGAGAGGAAAAGATGTCTTACCTCGATAATCTTGAAGAAGGGTTATCTGGATGCAGCAAAGAGAAGCAAGGGATTCAAATAGTTGTTTCAGAAAAAGAGACCAAGGTTGAAGAGCTGGAAACCGCCCTTGATGATTCAAAAGAAAATCTCTCCCAGCTAAAGCTCAGATATAACCAATATAAAGAGGAGGAGAGGGGTTTCATACGAGAAAAAGAAAGGCTTGATCAATTCGTAAGTGAAATGGAGATAAGAATTAGCAAGATAGAAAAGGAGATACAATCAAATAGAGATCAATATGAGAGCTCTTTAGTCAAAGAGAAGGAGTTAAAGAAAAGATTAAAGGTCATTTATCAAAGACAAAAAGAGTTTGAAACCGAGGTCAATGAGTTTGAGCATGGATTTGAGATCCTGAGAGAAGAATTAAGGGAAGAAGAGAAAAGGGTTGCTCTTTTAAGAGAAAATATTAAGGAGATAAGAGAAGAAATCAATGAGGCGAGGATAAGGGAGGCAGAGATAGGTTTCCAGGTAAAGAGTATTTTATCCCAGGTAGGCAAAGAAATGGGAATCAATCTTCAAAGGGATTATAAGAGATATTTAGAGGAAGATTTTTCAAAGGCTCAATATGAACTAAAGCTCAAAGATTATATACTTATTAAGGAGAGAATTGGAGAGGTGAATCTTCTGGCTATTAATGAATATGAAAAATTAAAAGAGAGGTATGAATTTATAACAGCACAGCAGCAGGATCTCCTTGCCTCAATTGATTCCCTTTCTAAGGCCATTAGAAGAATTAACAGGATTTCGAAGGAGAGGTTTCTTGCTACTTTAGGGAAGGTTGATGAGAAATTAAAGAAGGTTTTTCCTATCCTATTTGATGGTGGTAGTGCTCGGTTAAGGTTGATTGATGAAAATCTTCCATTAGAAAGTGGTGTATTAGTTGAGGTGCAACCACCAGGAAAGAGATTGGTTCATATGGGACTTTTGTCTGGTGGGGAAAAGGCCCTGGCA
>Ga0114930_10005757_pt1 | contig 10108 bp, 8 predicted proteins | sample AnhtaG_FD_87300 | JGI IMG/M metagenome (GOLD analysis project Ga0114930, IMG submission 87300) | Deep subsurface microbial communities from Anholt, Denmark to uncover new lineages of life (NeLLi) - Anholt_01485 metaG | ecosystem: Environmental > Aquatic > Marine > Oceanic > Sediment | place... | reverse complement strand
TGATGGGCTTGTAAGGAAACTGCTTCAGGAAATGATGGATGCAGTTGAGCCGCGCCCGCTTCTTGTCGTCCGAGCGCACGATGTTCCACGGCGCAAAGTCGGTGTCGGTCGCCTTCAGCATCGCGTCGCGCGCCCGGGAATAGTCGTACCATCGCTCGCGCGACGGCAAGTCCATCGCCGACAGTTTCCATTGCCGCATTGGATCGCCGATGCGCGCTTCGAACCGGCGCTTCTGTTCCTCGTTGTTGACCTCCAGCCAGTACTTGATCAACCGTATGCCGGCGCCGGTGACGTAGCGTTCGTACTCCGGGCAGAGCGCCAGGAACCGCTTGTACTGCTCCGGCGTGCAGAAACCCATTACGTGCTCAACCCCGGCCCGGTTGTACCAGCTCCGGTCGAAGATCACGATCTCGCCGGCGGCGGGGAAGTGCTGCATGTAGCGCTGTATGTACATCTGGGACTTTTCGCGGTCGCTCGGCGCGGGCAGCGCAACCAAGCGGAAGATCCGCGGGCTGACGCGTTCGGTCAACGCCCGAATGGTGCCGCCTTTGCCGGCTGCGTCGCGTCCTTCGAACACGACGATGACCCGCTCGCCGGTCGCCTTCACCCAATCCTGCAGGATGCAGAGTTGCGTTTGCAGCTTCCGCAACGCCTTCATGTAGGCCTTGTTCTTCAGTTTCCGGGCTTCTGGTTTGGCAAGGGGTTTCATTGCGCATGGTCCTTCGACAGTGTTTCTCTCGGGTGGCGCGGAGCGCTCTTTTGCTGCAATCCGCAGAAACGCCGGACCGCAAGGTTGACTTGCGCCGCCGCTTGGCCGACCATTTCTTGGACGGCTTCACTTGTTGCGCCGGCGTTGCGGCTGGCGCCGCGCGCGGGACGGTCATGGCCGGCGGCGAAACCCTCACCCAGGCGCACCTCAGGACGCCCCGCGCCGCCGCGATCGCCGGCATCGCGTTCTCGGTCCTGCTCATGGCCTCGTTGCTGCTGCTGCGCCAGTCCATTCCCGCCGATCCCCTGGACCGCGGTGCCTGGCTCGACCGGGACCCGCATCGCGTCGTCCTGGCGCTCAACCTGATCCCCTTCGCCGGCATCGCGTTCCTCTGGTTCATCGGGGTCCTGCGCGATCGGCTGGGAGCGCGCGAGGACCGGTTCTTCGCCACGGTGTTCCTGGGAAGCGGCTTCCTGTTTTTGGGCCTGCTGTTCGTGGCGGCCGCGATCATCGGCGCGATCATCGCCGTCCACGCCGTCCAGCCGGACGGGCTGCAGAATTCCGCCGCGTTCTCTATCGCCCGGTCGCTGACCTATAACCTCATGAACATCTACGCCATCAAGATCGCCGGCGTATTCATGATCAGCACGTCCACGCTTGCGCTGCGCACCGGCTTCGCGGCGCGCTGGATCGCGGTATTGGGGTACGCCCTCGCGGGGCTGCTGTTGTTCGGCAGCTATTGGATCGCGTGGAGCTTCCTGGTGTTTCCCATATGGGTATTGGCGATGAGCTTGCACATCCTGGTCGACAACTTTCGCCGGCCGCCGCCTGCCTGAACCCCGCGGCCGTCGCGCGTCGGCGGGCGCAGCGGCGCCCATGGCGGCGCGGGCGGTTTCGATCCTGCGACGGAACGCCGGTGCCATGCGCCTACGGCCCTTCGCGGGGACTTGTTCCGGAACCGCCCAGGCCTTGGGCGTCCGCCACGCGCGCCGCCGCTGCGTCCTCGGGAAACGGGTAGAGCCTGTCGATCGACCGGTCGAGCAGGTCCAACTCCAGCCGCAGGGCGGGATGCCGGTGTTCGGGCAGGGTCTGGATCAGGTTCTCGATCATCGCCCGCAGGCGCCGGGCGACCTGCATGTTCTCCGCCCCACACGTGCGGATTTCGACGCAGGCAAGACGGACGAAGTCCTCCCAGTTCGGGGTGCGCCATACCACGCGCAATGTACCGGTCGAATCCTTCAATTGCTCGTTGCGGGTGTGCCGCCTGCCCACCTTGCGCAACAACCGGTGAAGCTGGTCGATCGCGAGCACCGCCGTCGTCGGGTCATTGATCGCCTTAGACAGCGCCTTGATGGCGATATCGACCAGGATGCGGAACGAGAACATCGGATCCTGATCCATCGTCCGCTCGGACCCGAACGCGACCGCCGACCGCAGCCGCGCCTCGTCCACCGTCTCGGCGCCATAGATCTGGTACAGGGGCTCGTCGACGCCGACGAAGTCCCCGACATAGGCGACGAACTCGACGATGCAATCGGTGCGTTGCGCCTCGGCCACCAGCTCATCCAGATTGACGGCGAGCACGATGCCCGATTTGCCCTGGTGAAAAACGGTTTGGTGGGGCTGGCTCGGCAACGCGACGGGCTCCTGGCCGCGGCGGGACTTCGCCAACTCGCGCGGATAGACGGTTTCGATCACCCTCAGCCCGGCCTCTCCTACCTGGGTCACGATGGCGACGGGCCGTAGCAGCCGGGCCGCGTAGTCGATCAGAAATAAAAATGCAACGATGCATCCGAGGGCGAATACAGCGGACAGCGCCATGCCGAGCTCATTGACTGCAACCTCCGTTCTCGCCCGCATCCCCATGCCATACAGCAGCGTGAACACGAACAGGCCGACCGTGTACCGGACGACGTCGTTTCTCAGCAGCGTCGTGGCGATGATCCGCGGCGTCAGTTGCCCGCTCGCAACCTGAATCGCGACCAGCAGCGATCCGAACGTGAACACGATGAACGACAACGTCATCGTGATGACCGCGTCGAGCACCCCTTGGGTTCCGCCGACCCCTAAGCCGTAGAAAGTCCATCCCAGCAAGGGATTCAAACGATCGGTCAGTCGAACGGCGATCTGTTCGAAAACGATCGCAAAGAACGGCACGACCCACAGCGACGACCGGCTGTAGCTCAGCAGCCGGTACCAAGAACTCCAACGCATTCGCCCCCCTTGCGCCGACTGCCGTGGCGGCATCGCGCCCATCATATACCACGCTTCAGATAGGCATCACCGGCACCCGGTCGGGGACGATCAGTTCCGCCTCGGTCGCGGCAAGAACGTCGCGAACGGTGACGCCCGGCGCCGTCTCCTCGAGCTTGGCGCGCCCGCCGGCGAACGAGATCGCGGCAAGCTCGGTCACGAGGAGGTCGATCGGCCGCACCGCGGTGAGCGGCAGGCTGCATTGCCGCACGATCTTGGGCTTGCCCTTGGCGGCGTGCTGCATCGCCGCCACCACCCGCTTTGCGCCCGTGATCAGGTCCATGGCCCCGCCCATGCCCGGGACCATCTTGCCGGGGATCATCCAATTGGCGAGCCGGCCGCCTTGGTCCACCTGGAGTCCGCCCAGCACCGTCATGTCGAGGTGTCCGCCGCGGATCAGCCCGAACGACATGGCGCTGTCGAACGTGCACGCGCCGGGCAGCGCGGTGACCGGCCGGCCCCCGGCATCGGTGAGGCGCGGCTGCGTCATTCCCTGTTCCGCGATCGGGCCGGTCCCGATCAGCCCGTTCTCGGACTGGAAGAAAACGTGCATGCCCGGCGGCACGTGGTTGGCCACGAGCGTCGGGATGCCAATGCCGAGATTGACCAGCATGCCCGCGCGCAGCTCCCGGGCGACGCGCTTGGCGATGATCGTGTTCGGGTCCATCGGCGTCACCCCTGCGCCACCACGAAGTCGACCACCGGCGCGGGGGTTGCGACATGGTCGGGCGCGATGACGCCGGTCGGCACGACGTGTTCCGCCTCGGCGATCACCTTGTCCGCGGCCATCGCCAGGACGGGGTTGAAGTTGCGCGCAGTCAGCGCGTAGGTGAGGTTGCCGAGATAGTCGGCCAGGAACGCCTGCACCAGGGCGAAATCCGCGCGCAACGGCTTTTCCAGCAGGTATCGCCGGCCGTCCACCTCGATCTCGCGTTTCCCCTCGGCGGCGAGCGTGCCGATGCCGGTAGCCGTCAGGATCCCGCCCAGCCCGAACCCGCCCGCCCGGATGCGCTCGATCAAAGTCCCCTGCGGCACAAGCTCGACTTCCATCTCGCCGGCCATCATTTGCCGCTGCGTTTCCGGGTTGAGCCCGATATGGCTGACGATCGCCTTGCGAACCAGCTTGGCGCCCACAAGCTTGCCGATGCCCAGCTCGGGTTTTGCCGTGTCGTTGGCGATGACGGTCAGGTTGCGCTTGCCCTGGCGCACCAGCTCGTCGATCAGGCGTTCGGGCGTGCCGACCGCCATGAATCCGCCGACCATGAGCGTCGCTCCGTCGGGGATCATCCCAATCGCATTCTCGGGCGAGGTTGTCTGCACCGCCGGCCCCCTCTCTGCTTCAATCGCTGGCGTCCGGCCTCCCGCGACGATGTTGAATGCGTCTCGCTTGTCCGGAGCGGCGCTCCGTGCATCGCGCTGGATTCGGTGCGCCGGCGAGCCATCCTCCGAAAACGGCTATCTGTTCTTCGGCGCGCCCTGCAGCGTGTTGAAGCCTTGCGCGGCCGCATGGCCGGCCAGTTCGAGAATCTTGCGCGCTTCGTCGAGATACGCCTGCATCTCGCTGCGCGCGAAGTCCATCTGCATCTCGATCGCCGCCTGCATCGACTTGCATTGGACCAACGATCGACTGACCGCTACGCCGGCATCCAAGCGCTGCTTGGCGAAGTCGAGGGCCTGGGTGTTCAGTTCGCCGATCGACTTGAGCACCGCGTTGCCCGATTGCGCGAACGAGTTGAACATGGGCCCGCTTCCGCTCAAGAACCGCTCGAAGTCGGGAATCTGAAACGCGAAATCGCCGCCGCCCGGCTGGTTGTCTTGCTTGGCCATCAGTTCGGTTCCCTCCACTTGAACTTGCACGATCCGGATATCCTCTTGAAATCCTTGGCGCATTGACCTGGGTCATCGGATCGCGCGGCTGCCACACCCAAAGGCTCGCGGCGTCGCGATTTGTCAGTGTGGACGCTAGTGGGATCGCCGCTTCGCCGGAAGTTCGTTACGGTAAGTTACCTCGCCGGCATCTCTTAACGCGGCCATGCCGGCGGGAGCCAATCGGGGAGCAGCGGCCCATGAAGACAGTTGAGATTGCCTATCGCTACGGACGGCCAGCCGGCCCACCGAGGCAAAAGCCGGCAGGTGCGGACGCGGCGAGGCGCCGGCTCGATCACGGCAATCGTGCGTTCGCCCGACTCCTGGACGGCATCGCCGCCGGGCGGGGGATGGCGCGCTGGACCGTCCATGTCGATCCCGGCGATCTGGGGTTCCAGGCCGGCGGCCGCGCGGCGCCGAAGCAGCAGCCGTTCGCCGCAATCCTGGGGTGCGCCGACGCGCGCGTCCCAGTCGAGCTGGTGTTCAACGAAGGACCGAACGACCTGTTCGTCGTCCGGGTGGCCGGAAACGTGCTGGGCAGCGAGGTGCTGGGCAGCTTGAGCTATGCGATCGAGCACCTTGGCGGCAGCCTCAGGATCGTCGCGGTGCTGGGGCACAGCGGCTGCGGTGCCGTATCGGCCGCGGTCGACGTGTTCCTTTCGCCGGCGAAATACCTGAGCCTTGCTGCCAATCACGCATTGCGCGGAGTCCTAGACCGTATCCTCGTTGTGGTGCATGCGTCGGCCTTGCGGCTGGCGGAGTTCCTGGGGCCTGGCGTCGTCGAGCGGCCGGGGTACCGCGACGCCCTGATCGAGGCATCGATCGCCGGGAACGCGGCGCTGTCGGCATTCACGCTCCGGCATGAGATCGCCCGCGCGTCCAGGCGCGAAATTCCCGCCCTCTACGGCGTTTATCTGCTGGATTCGCACCGGGTCTGGGCGCCGCGAGCCAGCGGCGGGGAGTGGGAAGGTCTCGCCGATCCGCCGGACAACCGGACGGCGTTCCGCGCCTTGGCGGAGGCGATCGTGCGTTCGCCACGGATTGCTGCGCTTCTCCGATAGAATATCCCGCGCCGAGAACTGCGCGGCATCTGCCCGCGCTGCCGACCGCGAGTGCACGATGGCGCCGGTTGCAGGCGATCAATCTGAATTGCCGTGCGCCGAGCGAACACGATACTTCGCGGGTTGCGGCTCGCAGGATCGCCTGCGGCATGGCCTGGACCCTGGCCATGGGGTATCGTTTGAGGCCGCGGCAAGGCTGGCATCACCGCCGCGCGGCGAGGGGGCGGAACATGGGTGGCAGTGCGCGAGGCATGTCGGCACACATGGCGCTGGCCGTGGTGGCATCCATGGCTCTGGCAGGGTGCGGGACGATCGGCGCCAATTCGGTGACGAGGGACCGAACCGACTACAACGATGCGGTGGCAAGGTCGTGGAAAGAACAGACGCTGGCCAACATCGTCAAGCTGCGCTACGCCGACGCGCCGGTGTTCCTCGACGTCTCCTCGTTGATCAGCCAATACCAGCTCGAAGGCGTGGTCAACGCCGCCGGGACGATGTACACGGGCTCGCCGCCCACATCCAACTCCGTCACCCTGGGCGCTGCGGGCAGATACATTGATCGGCCGACCGTCACCTATACCCCCGTCCAGGGGGAGAAGTTCACGCGCAGCCTGTTGCGCCCGATTCCGCCGCCGGCGCTGTTCCAGTTGGTTCAAGCCGGATATCCGATCGACCTGGTGTTCCAGTTGACCGTGCGCGCCATCAACCAGCTTTACAGCCGGTCGTCCCGTCCGTTCATGCGGCGCGAGGCGGATCCCAAGTTCTACGCGGTGCTCGACGCGCTCCGGCGGATTCAGCTCTCGGAGTCGGTAGGATTTCGCGTCGAAAAACAGGGGCCGGACGAAGCCGCGCTGCTGGTATTTAGGCGTGGCGCGAGCCGCGAGATAGACCAGGACATCCTGTTCGTTCGCGAAGCGCTCGGGATCGATCCCGACGCAACCGAAACCAGGCTTACGTTCGGAGCGGTGCCCCGGAACAATCGCGAGATCGCGATGTTGTCGCGCTCGATGTTCGAAATCCTGCTTGAGCTGGGGGGCGGCATCGACGTGCCCAGCCAGCACGTCGATGAAGGGCGCACGGCGCCCAATATGGCGGCTTCGGCGAATGCCAGCCCGCGCGACGCGCCCCTGGTTCGGATTCGTTCCGGTGCCGACCGACCGGGCGGCGCCTTTGCCGCGTTCCACTATCGCGACCGCTGGTATTGGATCGACGACCGGGATTATCGCTCCAAGGCCGTCTTCACGTTTCTGATGCTGCTGTTTTCGCTGGCCGAGACCGGGGTTACACCCCAGGCGCCCGTGATCACGGTCCCCGTGAACTGACTCGGATAGGGCGCGCCGGCACTGCATGTGCCTTGATGCACGTCAATGAGCGGCATGTCCGGCTGTGGTCAAGTCTCGGTCCGCGGAGCGTTCGACCAAGGGATTCTGCAATGGCCAAGACCAAGGCGCGTCCGGATTCCTCGCACGGGAGGCACAAGGTCGCGCTGGCCCTTCAAGGCGGCGGTTCGCACGGCGCCTTCACCTGGGGCGTGCTCGACCGCATGCTCGAAGATCCGACGATCGAGATCATCGGCGTCACCGGCACCAGCGCTGGCGCGATGAACGCTGTGGTGCTGGCCGACGGGCTGGTGCGCGGCGGGCCCGAGCAGGCCCGGCGGCAGCTTCGCCGGTTCTGGGAAACGATCGGCAAGATGGTCGGGTTCGGCACCTTGCTTTGGCCGCTGTCGGGCGAAACCGCGGCGCATGTCCACCTCGAGCAGACTCCACCCTATCTGATGTGGGACGTGGTGCGGCGCAACCTGTCCCCCTACGACCTCAACCCCACCGGCCTCAACCCGTTGCGCGGCCCACTGGAGGAATTGGTCGACTTCGACAGACTGAAGCAGCAGCACGCCATACAGGTGACGGTATGCGCGACCAATGTGCGCACGTCGCGGCGCCGCGTTTTTGCCAACAAGGATCTCTCCGTCGACGCCGTGCTGGCCTCGGCGTGCCTGCCCGAGCTGTTTCCGGCGGTCGAGATCGACGGCGAGGCCTACTGGGACGGCGGCTATACCGGAAATCCCGCGCTTGTGCCCCTGCTCAGAAAGATGCCGAAATGCGACCTTATCATCGTTCGCATCGACCCGATTCGACGCGGGGACGTTCCCCACACCGTCAGCGGCATTCATGACCGGCTGCTCGAGATCAGCTTCAACTCGGCATCCTGGATGGAGCTCGGCGCCCTCGCTGTCATTTTGTTGATGGTCGACCAGGGATTGCTGGACCGCGAGCGGTTCGGCCGCTTTCTGTTCCACTGTATCGAAGCAAGCCACGAACTGGAAAAGCTGGGGTCGTCAAGCAAGCTCAACAACTACCCCGCTTTTCTCGACCTCTTGTTCAATGAAGGCAGACAAATCGCGGATGCATGGCTTGCCAAAAACGGCGCTGCAATCGGCCAGCATGCGACGCTAAACCTGCAAGCGATGCTGCCAACCGACGTGTTTCCAGAAGTCAAGCCAAGAGCGAAAGCTGACCGTCTGTCTTGACGGAAGCAGCAGGATAGTTCGCCTCGTACGCGGGATGAGCCGCGGGAAACCGTCCTGCGGCTGGGGCGGCTGGCGGGGAGCGGCAACCTCGTTGCGTGCCTGCACTCTCGGCCGGTCATCGCCAGCCCGCGGATTTCGCTACAACTGCGCCGCTTGGACCCGTCTTTTTTGGTGCGGATTTCAGCCGGATTCTCGGTGTTGACGGAGATTGTATTGAGCCATATCAAGGCTCCGGCGCGATCAATGGCTAGGCTTGAATGGGGTGATAGGGTCGAGATGGGGCCGCCGCACCGCGCCCGCGGGACCGCAGTTCCAAGACCGGCGCCCCTTGAAAACGGGACTTCAGCGATGGAACGCGCAAACGGCGGACCTTACGCGGCACTGGGGCCTTTCGCCGACGCCCTCGAATACGGTGTCGACGCGTTCCAGCGCAGCATCCTGTACTGGGACGTGATGCGCAAACGCGGCAACCAGTTCGTGCACCATTTCAAAGAGGGCAAGCCGCCGGTCCTGGTTTTCGACTACGAAATCGTCGTCGACGGGCGCCGGTTGGAAAGGCCCGTGAACTATGCCTTGCTGCGGATCGTTCCGAAGCCGGGCATGACCGTCGACCCGGCGAAGCGGCCGTTCGTCATCGTCGATCCGCGGGCCGGCCACGGCCCCGGCATCGGCGGGTTCAAGGAGGCAAGCCAGGTCGGCGTCGCCATGCGCGCCGGGCACCCGTGCTACTTCGTCAGCTTCTTCCCCCAGCCCGAGGCCGGGCAGACGATCGAGGACATAGGCCGCGCCGAGGCCATGTTCGTGCAGAAGGTCGCCGAGCTGCATCCGGATGCCGACGCCAAGCCGGTCGTGATCGGCAATTGCCAAGCCGGTTGGGCGATCATGCTGATGGCGGCAGCCGTTCCCGACATCGCGGGGGTGATGTGCGTCGCGGGCTCGCCGCTGTCCTATTGGGCGGGCGAGCGAGGCAAGAATCCGCTGCGCTATGTCGGCGGCCTGCTGGGCGGCAGCTGGCTTGCATCGTTCGCGAGCGACCTGGGCGCCGGACAGTTCGACGGGCAGCACCTGGTGTCGAACTTCGAGGGCCTGAACCCGTCGAATACGCTGTGGAGCAAGCAGTACAATCTCTACGCCAATGTCGACACGGAGGAGGAGCGCTATCTCGATTTCGAGCGATGGTGGGGCGGCTATTTCTTCCTCACCGAGGACGAGATCCGCTTCATCGTGGATGAGCTGTTCGTCGGCAACAAACTGGCGCAAGGCAAGATCGTCACCAGCAAGGGCCGCCGGCTGGATTTGAAGGCGATCCGCTCGCCGATCGTGGTCATCGCGTCCTGGGGCGACAACATCACGCCACCGCAGCAGGCCCTGAACTGGATTCCCGATCTTTATCGCAATACGGGCGAAATCCGCGCGAACGAACAGGTCATCATCTACACGCTGCACGAGTCGATCGGCCATCTCGGCATCTTCGTTTCCGCGAAGGTGGCTGCAAAGGAGCATTCGGAATTCGTCAATGCCGTCGACCTGATCGAGATCCTGCCTCCCGGTCTCTATGAAATGGTCATCGAGGACCGGCACACGGTCGACGCCGGCACTGATCGGGAGCACGAGCAATACACGGTCCGCTTCGAAACACGGGAGGTCGAAGACATCTTGTCACTGGATGACGGACGCCAGGACGAGGCG
>Ga0114930_10005756_pt1 | contig 10109 bp, 3 predicted proteins | sample AnhtaG_FD_87300 | JGI IMG/M metagenome (GOLD analysis project Ga0114930, IMG submission 87300) | Deep subsurface microbial communities from Anholt, Denmark to uncover new lineages of life (NeLLi) - Anholt_01485 metaG | ecosystem: Environmental > Aquatic > Marine > Oceanic > Sediment | place... | reverse complement strand
TATCCAGGGGATAGACTTCTTCAAGCCGGCCATTCCTTACATTATTGCTCACCACGAACGGTACGACGGCACGGGATATCCAAGAGGGCTGAAAGGGGAAGAGATTCCAATAGAGGGACGACTGCTGGCGGTAGTGGATGCCTTTGACGCCATTATGGCCAACCGTCCCTATCGAAAGGGAGCCGGTCTCAGGGCGGCCGTCTCAGAACTGGTTTCCTACAAAGGGATACAGTTTGACCCTAAGATCGTGGATGCATTCATTGAGACGCTGGCAGACGAACAAATCGATTGCCGCCAGATGTATGGTCGGGATGAAGATATCGGTTTCCTGCGCGAATTGCCGGTCAGCGAAATGGTACCGGTGTAAACGAGAACAGAAGTATCAACAGTGCAACAATCCCCATGGTTGTAGCAATAGCACCGGGACGTCGATTGTCATTCAGCGTGGGGGGATGTTTAACCCCAAAAATCAAGCCAAAAGCAGCAAAGAACCACCACATCAACGACTGAAATCCGAGAATGATCAGGGCAACCATAGCTACGCGACCCAGAATAAACTGTCTGCGCCGGCTCAATCCGTACAAGATGTGACCGCCATCCAGTTGACCAATCGGCAGCAGGTTTATCGCCGTGACCAGAATCCCGACCCATCCGGCAAAGGCTGCCTCAGTCAGTCTGTAATAGAACCCCTCCGGGGCCGGACCCACCAGCGTCAGCGTGGCGAGGCGCATAAGGATCGACTCGCCTTCCATCGAAAAGCCAAACTCTTTCAGGCTGAACGCCTCAGGCGGCAGATAGGTTGACTGTGAGAGCCCCCACAGCAGCCAGGCAATTGCAACCACCCATCCGGCAATAGGCCCGGCAGCGCCAACCTCGATCAGGTCACGTCGATTCCAGAAGGGAGATTTCGATTTGATAACGGCTCCAAAGGTGCCAATGATATTGGGGGCCGGAATGAAGTATGGCCATGACGTAATTATGCCGCGACGTCGGCTGGCGATGAAATGCCCCATCTCGTGGACGAAAAGAATAGAGATCAAGGCCAGAGTAAACTCAATCCCGGCGCCGCCGGCAAGGTCTTTCAGCGCACCGTTGAATGCCAGCGGGAGGGCCGAGAGTACCAGACTCATTTCTTCCACGAAGGTGAGGGCTCGGGGGGCTTCTTGTTCTACAATGGAGATAAGTGCTGCCTGAAGATTTCGCAGGAAAACCGGGACAAAATACACTGAAAAGAGCGTCAGCACAAACAGCACTATATTCACGGTCGGGATTCTGAAATGCTGTTTCGGGTCTATGTGCAGGAACAAGGCTTGTTCGCCTTCAGTGAGGGTGAATTTGTACCCGGCCATTTTCAGCCGGTCCCTTATTAGCTTCACTGATCTTCGCCGGTCGAAACGGCAGGTGAGACTAAATACAAGACCGTCGCGTTGTCTGTAGACCGCCTCGACCTCAAACAGATCGTTCAGGTGAGCTGAAACGGTAGCAATGTTCTTGTCGAAATCTGAGTTGTTCATACGGGCGCTATTATAACACCATCAGTAGGGCAGGAGTCCCCGACTCCTGCCATCCACATGTCGGAAATGTCTATTCACCATAATCTCCCTCAAAACTCAATGCCTCCGACACTCCCCAATCTTTTGAATAACATCTCTCCTTGAAATACTCATGAATCGAAGACTGTTCCCAATCGAAGGGACTTCTCACAAGACCATGTTTTACGGGATTGTAATGAATGTAATCTATATGCCTGTTCATATCATCCCGATTACGAATAATGTGATCCCAAAAACGGCTTTGCCAAATATAACCGCTGTTCAAGCGTGAGCGATAACGAACCTTCTTTGAAAAAGAGAGCTTCACCTTTTGGATTATGGATGAGAGATCATTCTCTTTGGGGTCGATTATCAGATGAAAATGATCAGGTAAAACAACATGGGCTAATAAAGAATATCTTAGCTCTACCTTATACTTGTCTACAGAATTCCAAAAGAGGTCATGATGTTTTATCAGGAGGTTTTCTCTTTTGTTGGTTACGACAGTTACAAAATAGATGTTACCTTCAGAATAATATCGTAGCAGCTTGGACATGATAAATCATATGATGTATTGAAATGTTTATCAACATAGTTCATAATGGCAGGAGTCGGAGACTCCTGCCCTACTCGTCAAAATCAGAATTGTTCATACGGGCGCTATTATACCACCCGCAGCCGAGCCAGAACACAAAAAAAGAAGCGAGGAGCAAGCTCCTCGCTTCTTGTCTATGTGAACTGGTCTTGTAACCAAATTACGGGTCACATATCCAAGCGCCCATAGGGCACGGTCCGCACTCGAAGTAGAATGCTTTCAGATATTCAACATCAGCCATATCTCCGTTGATACCATCTGCATTAACGTCACTCAAGTGCTTGAACGGTACGGCGCCAGGGCCGCCGTTCACGGTGGCAGCGAGATAAATAATGTCGGCCAGGTTGATAGCACCGTCATTATTCACGTCACCGCGACCCCATCCAGTCCACTGGTTGACCAGAATGGCCATAGAAGCCATTTCAGCGCTTGATGAAGCATCCGTCATGCCGAGCAGACCGAAGTGAGCAATAGCGACTTCGTAGGTATCGTAGGGCAAGAAGTCATGGCCGGCCAAAGTGACGAAGGCCTCCTCATCGCCGGCGTGCATATCGCCATCGTAGAAGAGACCGGGACCCTTTGTCATATAACCCAGAGCGGGGTAGACGGTGGGGGAGTACATGGCATCCCAGAACTGGGCCCAATTCCAGAAGCCCTGGGAAGCGCTAATACCGCAGGTACCCCAGATGTTGATGAGCGGCTCACTATCGGCGTGAGTGCCGGACACGTCCATACAACCAAACGGGATCTTGATCTGACCCCAGGCCTGGTCGGCGGCGGGCGTGTTGTAGGTCCACGCCGCGGAGATGCTGGGATCGATGCCAATCTCGTCGCCACCATTGTCACAGTCGTACATCTCACCGAGGTACCAGCCGTCAACAGCGTTGCCGTTGCGCTCATAGAACTGCAGGACTTCGACCGTCACGTTGGCCAGCTCCGGTATCGACGGTGAGTTGTTGTCATTGGCGGCGTAGACGACGCCGTTGCACCACAGACCCATGGTAAGGGCGTTATCGAACGGTGCGCCAAAGTTGCTCCAATCCCATCCACTTCCAAGATCGAAGTTCTGGACGGAATCGAGGAAGCTCTTGCAGACCTTGTCGACGAGGACCGTCTGGTAGGTCTGGCCGTCATGGGTGAACTCGCCACATGGCTCGTCGGTCATGAGATACGGCTTGCACTCGTTGTCGCACCAGTTCGGATCCGGCTGCATAGAGACGAAAGCGTCGGCTTCACCACCACCGGACGTCCAATCCTGCGTATGCACGGCAATACTGTGATCGCTGTTCGCGTACACGTAGGCGCCCTGGTAGTAGCTGGCTCCATCGCCGTCGATCAAGAAGCCGTTGTGGCCGGCCGGGCCATCGCCCCAGTCACCATTGCCCAAACGGCCGGTGTTGGTCACCAACTGCTCGTTGGCGCCGCCGGTGCCGCTGCCGAAGTGCAGGGTAGTGGTGTCAATCAAACAGCCGCCGACGAGACAGACGTGCATGCAGGGGTCCATGGTTGTGTCATTCAGGAAGAAGTCGGGGTCGTTGGTGCCCAATTGGAGATAGAAGCACTGCGGCCCGCGGCTGATCAGAGGCTGATTGATCGTTAGGTCAAGACTATGGTATACACCGGCAGGAAGAACCGATCCAACTAGCGGCCAGTCAACGCTGATCAGAAAAAGCGGCGAGCCGGCAGCAGCACGGTTCATGGTTTCTTTCTCGAAATCCATCTCCCGCACTGAGAGCATGCCGCTCTCGTCAAGCACGTTGCTATTCGGACGCAGGTACTTGGACAGGAACGCATCCCGCTGCAGATCGTCGGCGATCTTCGAAGCCCGATCCATGAAGTCTGGATCAACAGCCGAGGCAAAGTCCGGAATGTAGCCACTGCCGCAGAGGGGGTCCTCGTCCGTCGTCACAGTAAGGAAGTTGAGATTGGCACAGCCACTGTTGTAGAAGACGTCATCAAAGATGACCGTATACAGCGGGTCAGAGCCAAACTCAACCGCAGTGGTCGGATTGTAGGTCTCGATCTGCAGACGCGGCCGATCATCCTGCTTGGTCATGTCAAAGATGCTGCCCCAGTAGGTGGCGAACGTCACATGGACTTGACCTAGCTCGTCGTGAGCAATCGCGCCGGCCATACCCATATTCATGCCGTAGGCATCTCCGAAATCGATACGGCGTCGGTACACTTCCTCAAAGGTAACGGAATTGATACAGCTGAGGAAACCCCACTCACTGAAGGCGTAGATCAGATCCTCGGGGTAATCTCCATCTTCAGGTTCACAACTGACGACCGCATCGACATAGTAGCGGTCCGCGTTGGCGTTGGTGAAGGTCTTCTCGATGACGCCGCTGCTCTTGTTGATGCCCAACAGATTGCCGCCCGCCGGAGGAGATCCCCATCGTGTCAAAGTAGGCATGTAGACGTGGTTGGCGTCCATAATCGGGGTATGGTAGTAGCCGCGGTTGCTAAGTGTCGCGAAATTGACCATACCGGTGACGGCATCGATGCTGTAGAACAGACCGTCGGTCGGGTAGTCAGCTTGAGCCCGTGAGTTGGTATAAATGTTGCCATTGTCATACATTATACCACCCGTGAAGCCCTCGTCGCCATAATAACCGTTGGCATGAGTAAAGACGTTCACACCCTGGAGGCCGGAAGTTGCGGACAACTGCCAGATGATACCACCAGTGGCAGCATCTATCGAGTAGACGTCACCCTCAGGTGGCGCTTGGGTGCCACCAAACGTGGCGTAGAAAAGGTGACTGCCATCGGTAGCGCCGGAAACATAGACCGGCAGAGGAAGGCTGACCGGATAGCCAGGTAAGGTTGCGCCGGTGAGAGCGTTGGCACCATAGATAAACCCGTTGTCAGTGGCCCAGAAGAGACCGTCGAATCCACCCATGTCGACCAAGGTGTGGCGACCCCAGCGGGTCATACCAGCTACTGAGTAATCGTTACGAGTCCACAGATTGGCGCCGGTATTGAAGTCCCAGGCCGAAACCGTCCCGTAAACACCACCAGACGTGAACAGCACCGGGTCAGGATAGCCCTGAATCATCGCTACCGTCGGGGTGCTGCGGACGTAATAACCTATATCGGGGTAACCGGTAAGGGTATATATCTGCGTTCCCGTGTACAGATCGAAGACGATATACTGATCGCCAAACGACTGGACAACTTTATCATAGGCGATGATAGGTCCGCAGAAGGTGACACCCTGGGAAGGATGCTCGAAGTTCCAGTTCAGAGTCAGGTCGCACCAGGCGTCCTCGACAGCGTTCATGGAATGGCCCGTACGAGCGTAGTCACGCTGGTAGGTGGGCCAGTCTTCGCTGGGGTAGCAGTCCAGCCCGGGGTAGGGCTTGCAGCACTGCTTCTCTTCGACTATAGCCGCCCAGTCGCAGCCAACACTCCAGTAGGTGCACATAGTCGACCAAGCGCCCCAGAACTCAGCCCAGGAGTCAATGCAGGAACCGCCGCCGGCGTCGGACAAGGTCCGAATACCGTCGGTCGAGTCAGTGCCATTCGACATGATGGCGACCCAGTACTCGCCCGAGACATAAACATTCAAAGGCTCGAAGTCAACAAGCATACCGCCTGGAAACACGACATACGGAATGCCTGTTCCCGGCCCGATGGTGATTCCTGCCAGCTTGGTGCCCGGCAGACCACCGGCGTCGGCGTACACCTGAACCTCGGAGGTGGTGGTGTAGGCGGTCGGGGTGCCGTTGTCATACAGGTACCAGACTACGTCCATAACCTGGCACTCTGGGCCCGGAGCGGTGAACTTCTGGGCGTGCGCGTAGTCACCATAGGCATCGGGCAGACGCCAGAAGTAGTCCATGCTGGTGTAGCACCAATCCCACGCACACTCGTAGTACGCGTCTTTGCACAAGTAGGCGTCGAATATGAAGTTCACGTCAACGCCCCAGCCGGAGAGCATGTCGACCCAGTAGGGTCCACCCCAGTCGGATGACGAACGGCCGGTGCCGTCGCTGCCGTCGGATGACAGGCAGGCCTCAAAGTCGCCGCTGCCAAGAATGGCGCTGGATGAGAAGGCGATGTGGAACCGGTTGCCGGAGAGATTGTTTTGCGGCGTCAGGACATAGTCAAATTGGAACGTTGTCCAGGCCGGGAAGGCGGCATAGGTACCCGCTGGCGCGGTCACAGCCGTAAGCATAGTGCCCGGCAGCCCGGCGCCGTCATCGTCATAGACGGTCATAATGACATCGTCGTTACCGAAGACAAAATTGGGATAGCTAGGGTGTCCTGTGCAGTCGTAGATGGGGACATCTATGAACTGCAGGGTCTCCCGTCCGCCCACGTCGTAACGCATAGCGTAGGCTACGTCACCCCAGGAGGGATGCGGGGCCTGCCAGAAATAGGCAAGGTTCGTGTAGTAGTATTGATAATAGCAATCGGAATACGGTATCTCTTCGCAGTTGCGCTCGTTGAAGATGAAGAACGATATGTCTATTGACCAATCGTTCAGCATCGTCCCCCACATGCCACCCCAGTACTCGCTCGCCCGCTCCTCTAATGAGGATGGGGGGGTGGCATCGTCGGAGATGATGGCCAGCGTATCGGCGGGACCACTCTGCAGAATCGTCCACCCTAAGTGATGCTCCTCACCATCTGAGAATACATGGGTACCGGAAAACGCGACAGTGACCCAGGCGATACCGGAGGTCGGGAGACTGGCGTACGGAACATCCACCGAGTCCAGCTTGGCGCCCGGGAATCCGAACATGTCGTCATCCCAGATGTAACACCGCATATCGGGAGTGCCGGTCATTGCGGTGCCGTACATCAGGTAATGAGCATATATCACCTCGCAGTCATAGCCGGCATTCGATGTGAAGCGCATGTTGAAGAGGTCGTCACCGTAGGCATCCGGGATGGGCCAGAAGTAGTAGGGGACGCCGTTGGTGTAGTCCTGGACATCGTAGAAGCCGGGAGGAGTAGGTGCGGACGAACCCGGGGGCAATACCTTTAGCGCATCTTCTGGTTTCTTAAAGGTAGGTTGTTCGGGCCTGGCATCAGAAATAGTGATATACCGCTCATTGGACGGATTAACCTTGATGACAGGGTTCAACTCACCTCTAACTACATCTGAAATTGCTGTACCGCTGAGAGCCAGAACGAGGCTCAAAACGAATACTGCGCTTATCAGTCTTCTTAACATTTAATTCCTCCTTAAAAAAGGAAAGAGTGAAGATTCGTCTTCCTAAAGTCGGCAAACTGCCGGACTTGCCTTAGTGTTGGCAGCCATGAGGCGGTTCGCCAGTATCCGAGAAACATGTCTAGGGAAAAACTGGACACATACTTTAGCCAACGAATTCAATTAAATTCCTCTTCTTTTTGGAGTCGGAGTCTTGAAAGCTCCAGTTGTGTAAAAAAGCTCGTGCTTCTGCACTCTTACTTTCAGTATTATGTCTATTTTTGTTTCCTCCTAAGTAACTGACCGGTTATAGTCAGCTAAGGTTTGTAGTTCTCTGTTGTAATAACGATTCAACAGTGGAAAGTAATACAGACTACAAACTATACAATGAAGAGAGAAGCGTGCCGAACGGATAAATTGGGTACCGGGCAGAGCCTTGCCTTTTGGACAGACCCCGACGGACCTACCTTACGGCACCATCCTTAACATTATACAGTTTCTTAGAGGTACTTGCGTGTTACGATATGAATCACTTGTGGCTCTCGGACTCGCTCGTAACTTAAACACACGCTCTTGACACAAGTTAACTATTTTACTATTACTTGTCAAGAGAAAAATGGGAAAATTTTGCTGGATTTTTCGGTTTTTTCAATACCGTAGAGGACTGCTCCCGCCTGCTTTTGCCATAGCTATTGTGATGAAGGCCTTGACAGATTGAACAAAAAGTCGGTTTTTCGGTTGGTATTATGCGCTTAGTCTCGCTGCAAGTCAAGAATTTCAGGGTTTTCAAGGAACTCAGCCTGGCGTTTCCAGACAACGTAATTGGCATTATCGGGCCAAACGGGGCGGGTAAATCATCCATAATCGAGGCGATTTCCTGGGCGCTGTACGGAACTCAGGTGGCTCGCTCCGGAAAAGACGAGATCAAGTCGGTTTTCGCCGGTCGCTGGGAGCCATGCGAGGTCTGCCTGGAATTCGCCGTCAATGGTGAAATATACCGCGTTTTCAGACGTCTGGCAGGCCGGTTTGAGCGACCCGAGGTGGAGCTGTTCCGGGGCGAGACATCGGAATCGGTGGGGGTAAACGAGACCGGGCGGTACGTGCAGGAGCTTCTCGGTTTGGACTGGAGAGGGTTTCTCACCTCCTTTCTGGCCCGTCAGCAGGAGTTAAACGCCCTGTCAGATTTACAGCCCTCCAAGCGGCGGGACCAGTTGGCCGGGATGCTTGGAATTGAAAGGCTCGACAAGGCGATCCAGAAGGTCAAGGAGGACAGTCGCTCTAACGAGCGGCAAGCCGGTTTCCTTGAAAAACAATTGGCGGAGACAAGCGGGATTGAGCTTCGGATTATGGAGCTTACCGAGCGGATATCCCAGCTGTCGCGACAGGTTAGCAACCTGGAGGGGGTTCAGAGAGAGGTGGAAGCTGCTTTTGAAAAGGCTTCGGATCATTTTCTGAAAGTCCAGCAGGCAAAATCGGCCTGGCTGCAACTCCAGGCAAAGTGTGAAGCAGAAGAAAAGACGACCGCACACCTCTCGGAGCAATTGCACAATCTCAAGGAGGAGGCTTCCAGGCTGGCCCAATACCAGCAGGAGCTGGAGGAATTGGAGAAAAAGTTGACAGATCTTCCGATCCTCAGAGAACAATTGGAAGCGATGAAACTGGCCAGAGGCCGTCTGGAGATGCGCCTGACGCTGACCAAACAGGAAACTGACCTCACAGAAGAAAAAAGACAGGTCGAAGCCCGTATTGCCGCCAACAGCAAGATGCTGGCCGATTACGACGCACAATTGAATACTATTCCAGATAATGTGCGCGATCTTCTGGCTGACGAACAGCGGCGATTGGAGCAGGCCCGCAATGAATACGCCCACTTGCGCGAGCAGAAGGTGTCGCTGGAGGGCGAGATCGGCAAGCTGAAGCAGCAGATGGCTTCGATCGCTCAGCTTGGGCCGGATTCCGTCTGTGACCGCTGTCTGCGGCCTCTCGGTGACAGCCTACCGGAGATAAAGGCACATTTGAGCAACGAGCTATCCAAGCTCCAGACGGCTGCTGGTGAGCTGGACGGACGGCTGCGTATCAAAAAAGAGGAAGGCAAAAAGCTCAAGGAGTCCTCCCGGGACTTGGAGTCCAAGGCGAATGCTCATTATGAATTAACGGTCAAAAAGGAAGCCGGCCTCAAAGAGCGAAAATCTCTCACGCAAAGAAAGGAAGAATTGCAGAGCAAGCTGTCGGAAGTTTCGGGTCAGCTTGGGCAACTTCGGCAGGTGCACTTCGACGAACGACAGTTTTCGTCACTGGCTGAAACCGTAGAACAGCTCGAACAAGCCCTTTCCCGTTACAACCGGCTCAAAGGGGAGCTGTCCCGGTCTCCGGCGGTTGACAAGGCGATTGAAGATCATACCCAGAAGCTGACTGCAGCAAGAGAAACGGTGGTTTCTCTGAGAGCTGAACTGGAGAAGCTGGCTTTCAGTGAAAAGGAGTTTGAAACAGCTCAACAGTCGTTCCAGGCGGCACAGGGACTCCATGAGTCGGCAAAGAACGAGCATCTTGCCGCCTCCAAGGAACAGGAACTGAATCAAAAGGAATTGGAGGGGAAGCTGGAACAAAGGAAGCGGTTTGAACAGGCGGAGGAGGAATTGGAGACCTGCCGTACCAGCCAATACTACGGCGAGAAGCTGGCCGTTCTGTTTGGTGAGTTTCGCTCTCATTTGATTGCCCAAATCCGGCCCACCCTGGCGGAATTTTCCAGCCGACTGATGTCGGAGATGACAAGTGGGAAGTACAGCCTGGTTGAACTCGACGAGAAGTACAACCTGAGAGT
>Ga0114930_10005755_pt1 | contig 10110 bp, 6 predicted proteins | sample AnhtaG_FD_87300 | JGI IMG/M metagenome (GOLD analysis project Ga0114930, IMG submission 87300) | Deep subsurface microbial communities from Anholt, Denmark to uncover new lineages of life (NeLLi) - Anholt_01485 metaG | ecosystem: Environmental > Aquatic > Marine > Oceanic > Sediment | place... | reverse complement strand
GGCCGGTCGGCAAAGTCAAGCCCTTTTTCCAATGCGAATCTGCTCAAGAAACCACAGACCCCCTCAAGCCCAACAACAACCGAGATTTACAACCCCCTCAAAAACCCAATTGCGGAATCGCTGACCGCGGCCCGCTTCGCTTGCTTCCACTGTAGGCGTATAATCGGTGCCGAATCGCTGGTCCCCTTGTGGGATGTGCACAGATCGAGCGGGAAGGTGGAAGCCATGACAGGGCGCGAGCGTATCTTGGCCATGGTCGAGGGCGAACCGAGCGACACGCTGCCGTTCATGCCCATCACGATGATGTTCGCCGGGGACTTGATCGGGGTCCCCTACGGCCGGTACGCGACGAACTGCGAGGTGCTGGTGGAAGGGCAGTTGCGCACGGCCGAGGAGTACGACTTCGACTACGTGTCGTGTATCTCGGACCCGACGCGGGAGGCGGCCGACTGCGGCGCCGCCATCCAGTACTTCGACAACCAGCCGCCCGCCGTCGATGAGACCCAAGCGCGGTTGGCCGATAAACGGGACCTGGCCGGACTGGACGTTCCGGACCCGTTGGGCGGGGGCCGCATGCACGACCGGGTCCGGGCCGCGGCGCTGTTCAAGGAGCGCATTGGGGGCGACAAGCTGATCGAGGGGTGGATCGAGGGCCCATGCGCGGAGGGGGCCGACCTGCGCGGCATCAACGCGCTGATGACGGACTTCTATGAGGACCCGGCCTTTGTCAGGGACCTGTTCGAGTTCGCCGTCGAGATGGAACTGCGCTTCGCACAGGCCCAGGTCGACGCCGGGATCGAGCTGATGGGCGTGGGGGACGCGGCGGCCTCGCTCGTAGGCCCGCAGGTCTACGAGGAATTCGTCTGGCCCTACGAGAAGAAACTCATGGATGGCCTGCACGACATGGGCGCGCTGGTGCGCCTGCACATCTGCGGCAACACGCAGCCCATTCTCGAGGGCATGGAGAGGCTCGGCTGCGAGATCGTGGATCTCGACTACATGGTGTCCATGGGTGAAGCGAGGGCCGCCATGGGACCCGACCAGGTGCTGCTCGGCAACATCGACCCGGTCGCCGTGTTGCGCAACGGAACGCCCGAATCCGTGTACGACGCCATCGCCGAGTGCCACTGCCAAGCCGGCCCGCGCTACATCGTCGGCGCCGGGTGCGAAGTGGTCCGAGACACGCCGGCCGAAAACCTACGCGCCATGCACCAGTATGCCCGCGCCCACCGTTTCGAGCCTCGAGAGTAGAAGGGGATTCACGGCATGACCCGTCTTGTGCGTTTGGCCACGTTTTCTGCGTTTGTTGCGGGCGTGACGGCCCTGGCCGAGACCGAGGCCGACCCCCGTCACGTGGACCGCAGTCCACACTGGCAGCGCACCGGAAAGAACGTCCTGGCGGGTTTCGGCAACATGTACCACGCCACCGTGCTCGAGACGGACGACCCCAGCTACCCATTGCGGATGTGGTTCTTCGGGTGGGCGGCCGCGGACTGCAATCCCGGTTTCCCGGGGTGCGACGCCATCTTCCATGCCCGAGGGACAGACCTGGACACCTGGGAGGTCTACTGCGGCGAAGACGGCTGGGACCCTTCGCGGAACCCAGGCCAATGGGTCCCCGTCATCGCGCCGCGAGACAAGCCATACGACGCCTGGCACAACGGCGACCCTTCCGTGGTGCGCCACGAAGGCCGTTACTTCATGGCCTACTCGGCCACCGGGAAGAACACCGACGGCATGGGGTTCGGGCAGTCCGGCGACACGGACGGCGACCTCTACTGTGTCATGGGCGCCGTGTCGGACGACGGCATTCACTGGCAGCGAACGAAAGCGCCGCTGCTCATCTACGGGCCTGAGGTGGGCGCCCCGCGCCACGGTCCGGGAGACGCCTTCGTGAACGGCATGTACCACCGGCCTTCGCTGTTGTTCGACGAGGGCAAGTGGCGGCTATGGTTCGACTACTGGTGCGGGTCGGACGTGGCCATGGGCTACGCCGAAGCCCCCGCGGACGGGTTCATGCGGGGCGCCTTCAAGGTCTTGCGGGCGGGGGCCGACCCGCTCCTGCATGAGTGGCCCAACCCGTCCGTCGTCAAGGTGGGGGGAACCTACCGCAGCTTCGCCGACCCGAGCGGCTACGGGCAAGGCTGGCCCGGCCGCCAGTTGGCCGAGGCGGAGTCTGACGACGGCATCAACTGGCGCATACTGGGCTGGATACCGCCGGACCCTGACACCCCGGCGTGCCACGTCCCGTCGGCCGGCGTGGTGTGTGACGGCGCCGGGGCCGAGTGGCTGGTCGTGTTCTACTCGTGTCAGATCGGCGGCGACCCCTACGACTTCCGCTACAACCGCATCCGCTACATGAAGCAGCGAATGCGGTGACCCTGCGTTCGCGCCAACGCCCATCCTCGCTCAGGACGCCCCCGCGCCGGACTCCTCCGAGCCCCGCAGAACGGGTCTCAGGAACTGCGTGACAAACACCTCCACCCCTTCGGAGTTGAGATGGTCGTAGTCGCTGTAGAGACTCAGATCGCGAATAGCGTTGGTGAAATCGTGGACTTCGAAGTCGTAGGTTGTCCGGAGCTTCTCTAGCTCCTCGATCAGCCGTGGGGTTCCGGGCTGTTCGCCGAGCAGCGTGGGGGGGAAGGCGATGATGATGCGGCAGCCCTTGTCCTGCGCCATGGCGAGGATGGCCTCGAGAACGCGGGCGTATTTCGCGAAATACCGCTCGCTTAGGCCCTCGAAATGGAGGCTCTCGTTGCGCTTGCGGATCTTCTCCGTATCCATTTGGAGATCGGCAATGACGCGGGGGTCGCATGGCACCACGCCGGGCGTCTGTGTGAACCAGCGGTGGGTGAACTTGGAGTCGATGTACGTGAAGATCCGTTCGGGGGGCATGTCGTTCGTAAGAATCTGCCAGAGGAACCGAGGGCGCAACGGCTCATAGCTGACGAAGCGGTGCTCGCGGTTGGGTTGCGGCGAAAACAGCATGAAGGCATCGAGGAAGAAGAGCACGGTGTCCGCGCTGTTGCCGGCATCGAAGAAGTTCTTCAGGAACATCTTCTCCGGCACGATGCCCCCGCCGAAAGGAATGGCCAGGTTGAGGACCTCGATGCCGAGTTCGCGCTCGAGCAACTCGTAGTTGCACTGGATACGCGTCAGCAGCCGCGCCCGTGAGGTGCCCAAGACGACGAGGCCGAAATGCGTGTTCTTCGGGGTGGACAACAGAATCGAGTCGGTCTCGTATTGCTCGAAGTGGTAGCGCGAGTCCACCGCCGCCAACATCGCGACCCCGATGAGGCCGTTGATGAGGAGCAATAGGGCCGATTTCGCCGCGAATTGCTTCATGACCTAGAACGTGAAGTAGACGAATTCCTTGTGCTTGAACACGCCAAAGAGCAAGACGCCCCAAACGAGCGCCGAGTAGGCCGCCCAACGCAGCCACAGGGGCCGGCGGCCGAGCCACGCCAACACGCTGCCGTGCGACTGGGCGGCGTGGCCGAGTTCCATGAGAACGACCATCGCGGCCACGAACAGGAGTTCCGCGCGTGTAAGGCCCAGCGAGAACACGAGCGCGGCGAGGCGCTCCGGGTCGAGGGCTACGCCCCAACCACGCGGCAAGTGGGCGATGACGTGGAGGGCATCCGAGAGCGTGTTGGCGCGGAAGAAGACCCACGCGAAGCAGACCAGCGCGAAGGTGGCGACGACTTGCAGGGCGTGGCGCAGTCTCGGAAGGCGGGCGAGTCCCGTGCGTATAGCCAGTCGTTCCCGGCAGGGGGCCAAGGCCCGGCCCGCGACGAGGTAGAGCGCATGGACCAGGCCCCACAGCGCAAAGGTCCAGTTGGCGCCGTGCCACAGCCCGCTCAGCAGGAACACGACGAGGATGTTGACGTGCCAACGCCGCAGGGCCACGCGGTTGCCGCCCAGCGGGATGTACACGTAGTCCCGGAACCACGTGGACAGGGAGATGTGCCAGCGTCGCCAGAAGTCGGCCACCGACGTGGCGAAGTAGGGCCGGCGGAAGTTGTCCATCAGCCGAAATCCGAGCACGGCCGCCGCCCCGATCGCGATGTCCGAGTAGCCCGAGAAGTCGCAGAAGATCTGGAAGGCGAAACACACGGTGGCCAGAACGAGGGGCAGGCCGTCGTATTGCGTCGGGTCGGCGTAGACGTGGTCCACGAGCATGGCCAGGCGATCCGCGATGACCATCTTCTTGAAAAGCCCCCAGGCCATGAGCTTGAGCCCGTTGGTGACGCGGTCGTAGTCGAAGTGATGGTCCTCGCGGAACTGAGGCAACAGGTTGCCGGGCCGCTCGATGGGGCCGGCCACCAACTGCGGGAAGAACGCGACGTAGAGCGCGAACCGGCCAAGATGCCGTTCGGCCTCCCACTTGCCGCGGTACACCTCGATGACGTAGCTCAGCGACTGGAACGTGAAGAACGAAATCCCCAGCGGCAACAGGAACCGGCTGCCGGGCAACGGGACCGGCACAACGGGGCCCAAGGTGTCGGCAAAGAAGTTGTAGTACTTGAAGAAGAACAGCAGCCCCAAGTTGGCCACAAGCGCCAGGAACAGGTAGGGTCGTCGGCCGCGGCGCTCCGGCTTCATTCCCATCAGCAGGCCCGCCGCGTAGCAGACGAGCGTCGAGATGAGAATCAGGACCACATAGCCCGGCTGCCACGCCATGTAGAAGTAGTAGCTGGCCGCAAGCAGGAAAGGCCATCGAAGGCGGCCAGGCAACGCGAAATAGACGGCGACGACGACCGGGAAGAACAGAAAAAACTCGGTCGAGTTAAATAACATGGTTCTTCATTGGGGGGTCATCGCCGCGCATCAACGGCCGAAGACTCAAGCGTCCCAGCCTTCATAGGCTGCCTCCCACGGGCACACCATCAGCCCCGCTCATGCGGTCTCGGCGGTTTCGTAGCGAAGCACAAGCAGATGGTCTGCAGCGACCGGCGCTATAGCGTAGGTCCGTCCGGCATCGTCGCAGAACTCGACCTCAAGAACGTGTGGCGCGAGTTCCTCGACGACCGTGCCTACTTGGCCACGCGACAGTCCGTGTCCGGGGAGATCCTTGGTCAACGCGACCACATCCAGCAGATGGATCTCAGTGTCCATGTTTTTCTCCCGCAATCAGAGAACATAGCACGTCACAAGACGCGGCGCATCCTCACGTGTCCGGACAATCCAGATGCTTCGAATCGCTGCCTCACCGTACGGGCCGCTCATGGAAAAGTCTACCACATAGCGTTTCCCATAGCGATCCTCCCGGACCAACTGGGCAGGCTGGGTCATTGCGGCCTCAAGCAAAGCCGTCCGAAGTGAGTCGGTGCTCTCACAAGTGATCCCCAGAACGCTCTCGAACACGACCGCCTTATGCCTGCCGCGCAGATGCCGTCTGTCAAGACAGTAATCCCGTAGCTTCCGGGGATCCACGTACGCCCGATGGGCATTGGGAAGTCCAGCCATGGTTGGTTAACGCCTGGGGCCATCTCCTTAGCTGCGGCCTGCCTTAGCATTGCCGCACGCAGTGTCGCTCAGCATCCTCATGCCCTCACCTCTGTACTTCGCTCTTGCGCGGCTTTTCGATGTGTGTGGGACACCTCCAGAACGTTGAGCCGCGCGGGCTCAATCGCCAAAACCCTACTCCGCCTGCTCGACGCGGTAGACCTCCATCTGTCCCGGCGCGAGCCAGTGAGACACGCTGACGTCGGCTTCGCCCTTGGCCACCCCCACGGCGTGTTCCGCGTTGTCCCAGTTCAGCATGTGGGCCTTGGTGTTCGCGCCCTGGAACGTGAGGGTGGCGTGGCAGCTTTCTTCGGTGCTGTTGTTGACCATGACGACCCAGGGACGGCCTTGTTTGTCGCGGAACCTCGAGACGATGAGGGGGCGGCTGCCGTCGGTCTTGACGGCTTTGACTAGGTCGTCCGCTTCGAAAGGCTCACAGCCCGCCACGACCTCCTCGTACTGCATGGCTTTCTCGAACGTGAGGTCCAGGAAGAGCCGGCCGTAGCGGCGCACGAAGCCCTTGTTGGTGCGCTTGAGTGCGTCGAAGATGGGCGTCCGGTCCCAGAACTCGTCGATGGGCGACAGCCGGTAGTTGGCGTGGGGCTGGCGCATGTAAAAGAAGAAGTAGAGGATGCCCTGGGCGCCGTAGGCGACGGACGTGTTGAACTGCCAGCGAATATCGTCCTCGCTGGGGCAGCGATAGTGAAAGTGACCGACCGAGAGGATAGTGGTCCAGAAGGGCACGCCGTTGCGCTGGGCGGCCTCGCGATACTCATTGAGGTTGCGGAAATACATGGGCCATCCCGACTTGCCGGGGTTCATCTGCGAATAGCAGTCGTAGCAGAGGAACTCGATGCCGGATTTCTTCAGAAAATCGTCAAGGTAGCCCTGCCAACTGTCGTAGCCCACGCGGGCGCTGACGCCCACGTACCATGGCAACAGGTTCACGAAGGGGTGGAGCTGCGGCGCCGCGGCCTTGGTGATGCGCACCCCCTCGCACACGTGCGGGAACTCGGCCACCCCCGGTTCGTCCAGAATGTGAAAGCCAAATGCGGCCGGGTGGGACCCGAAGTCCTCCACGGCCTGGGCCGCCTGCTCGGCGTAGTGCTCCGGCAACGTCCGTGCGCGGGTTCGCGGGTCGCAGACGATGACCTTGATGTCGCGGGCATGCGCCCAGTCGAGGATCTGCTTCATGTGGGCGACGTCGTCGGGCGTCGCGGCGTACTCGGGTCCCATAGTGAGCGTCATCCCGGCGTCCTGCCACTCCTGGATCTTGGCCTCATCAAACACCTCGATGGGCGCGTAGTTCCAGAAGCCGATGGGAAAGGTGTCGAGTTGCTCGTTGAACGCGGCCGCGGCCAGCATCGTAGGCACAATACCAAACAGTACAGTCATGGCATCCTCCTCCTCGCAAAGCACTATACCGGCCACGCGCTCGAGCCGCAACCGGCGCCGTCACTCGGGTTTGTCATGGCGGCAGGGGCGTGGTAAGCTGACTCGCAAAGAGCCTTCTTTTTTCTGGTCAATGGCTGTCTGGCTATGATAGAATAGCCTGAGCCTAATCTCTGGACAGCTATGGCGGTTTTCGCATTACCGGCCGCCTCAGGCCAACGGCACAGTCGTAGAGAGGCCGGACGACGTGGAACGCAACGACGACGAGGTGACAGCCCAAGGCGACCTCCCCGACAACGCGACGCAGGGGACGCCCGATGCCGGGGGCCGCGGACCGTCTGAACCGAGCGAAGCGCACACCATGGACGCTGAACCGGACAAGAACGCGGGCGCCTCCGCCAAGGTGGATGAGGCGATTTTGGCGGCGTTGCTTGGCGGGGATGGCGCCGATCTCGGCTCGATCAGCGGCGCGCCACGTGCCGCGCCGGCAGAGCAGGGCGCTGCTACCGAACCACCAGTCAGCCAAACGCCGGCTGCGGAAGATGCCCATTTCCCCGAGGAACCCAAGTCAGACGCAGACACGGGGCCCGTGGATCAAGCGGCCATTGACGCCCTACTCGATATGGGGCAGCCCGCGGCAGAGGCACGGCCGGTGGCCGAGGATAGCGGGGCCGTTGACCAAGCGGCCATTGACGCCCTGCTCGATATGGGGCCGCCCGCGGCCGAGGCACGGCCGGTGGCCGAGGATAGTGCGGCCGTTGACCAAGCGGCGATTAACGCCCTGCTCGATATGGGGCCGCCCGCGGCCGAGGCACGGCCGGTGGCCGAGGATAGCGGGGCGGTTGACCAAGCGGCGATTGATGCCCTATTGGCCGACCAGGCGGCGCCGACCCAGCAGGCCCCAGCGCAAGCCCCAGACGACTCCAACGACCGGCAAGAGAGGGGCGAGCGGGCCGCCGAAGAAGCCGACGTCGTCCACGGGCTCGACCAGGCCGACGTCGATGCGTTGTTGGCCGATGAGGACATCGACGAGCCCCTTAGCGATATGGATCAGGAGGCGGTCCTTGCCGGCTACCAGGGAACGGAGGACGCCGCCCTCGACCAGGGCGACACCGATTCATTTCTGGCCGAAGGGGAGGCCGGCGAAACGGGTCGGGAAGAAGCACAGCCGGCCGCGCAAGAGGGACAGAATACGGCCTTCGATGCCCCACTATCGCAGGACATGATCGATGCCCTTGTGTCGGCCGCGGGGGACGAGGAGCAGGCGTTGGAGGACCTGGATTCCGGGCGCGAGGACGCGCCCAGGGCAGACGGCGCCGAGAAGGCCGACGACGGCCTGTTGAGCCAGAACGATTTGGACGCCATCATCGCTCAGGCCGAAAGCCGGCCGGCCGCGCTCCGGGCGCCCTCGGAAACGCTCCTGGAAGAAGTGTCCGAAAGGGCAGACGCGTCGGCGCGGGCGCCCTCGGCAGGGCCGCGCCGCGCCCTCCCGAAGCTCAAGCTTCCCCAATGGGCGCCTGCGGTCCGCGACTATCTGCGCGAGAACCTCGTGAAGGTGGCCGCAGCCTTGGCCGCGTTCGTGATCGCCTCGCTCAGCGCCTTCACTTACCTCTCTACACACGGCGAACGCATACCGGACCTGGGCTCCTTGTCCAGTCTCCCGGCCAGTGACTTGGGCCAAGCGATGAACGACGCCGCCCGCCTTATGGAAGCCGGCTCCTACCCCGAGGCGATCCAGCGGCTCGACCAGGCCATCGCCCGGGCCATCCCCAGCAGGCAACGCGCGGACGCGGACTTCATGCGCGTCGAGGCGGCCTTCCGAGGGTTGCCGGCCCATCCGCGAGAGAGAGACGTCGACCCGGTGCTGGACGCCGTCAACGCGTTTCTGGAACGTACCCCCCTGCATCCCAAGGCCCCGAAGGTGCTGGCCTGGAAGGCCGCCGTCTATGGCAAGGTCGGCCTGCCTTTTGCCGCCTACGACGTCCATAGGCACATCGTGGCCCACTACCCCGACAACCCCGCCGGCGACGCCGCACTGCTGGACGCCGCCGAATCGGCCATGACCGTGAAGCAGCCAGGTGACGCGGTCGACCACTTGCAGCGTCTGCTCGGGAAGCACCCGGGGTCGGCGCTGGCCCCGAGCGCGCGCCTATTGCTGGCCGACGCCCTCGGCGCCTCCGGCCAAGTCGACGAAGCGCGCAACCTCTACCTGCGCATCGCCCGGTCCGAGCCCGATACCCCGTTCGCCGCCCAAGCGTTGGCCCACCTCGGACAACTCGCGCTGGAATCGGGCCGGACCGAGGAAGCCATCGCCCAGTTGCAGGCGCGTCTCGAGACCGCCACCACCATCGAAGGGAACGACGCGGTATACCTGGCCCTGGCCCAAGCCTATCGGGCGGCCGGCCGCATGGACGATGCGCGCCGCACCTTCAACGACCTTATCGATTTCTTCCCGGAATCGGAGACCATGCCCCTCGCCTTGATCCAGCTCGCCGAACTGCTGGACGCCATGGGCCTGCGCGAGGAGGCGATACGGGTCGCGCGTCAGGCCGCCATACGCTACCCCGAGGACCCGAAGGTGCTCTGCAGCCTGGGCACGTTCCTTGGAGACGACGACCGCCGACAGGCCGCCGAACTGCTCATGAGCGCCCATGAGGCCGGCGCCAACGACCCCGACGCCCTCCTCCAGGCGGCCCAGTACTACATGGAGGCAAACGACCTGCTCGAGGCGGCGGACGCCTACGACCGTCTTCTCGTCGAATTCCCCCACACGCCCCAGGCATTTCAGGCCGAGATCGGTCTGGCCCAAGTGCAATTCCAGCAAGGCAGGAGCCGTAGCGGCATCCAACGCTTGGAGGCCCTCGAGGCCCTGACCCCCGAAGGCCCGCAGCACCTGCCCATTCTGCTTGCGCTGGGACCCATGTACGAAGACTTGGGCGTCGCCGCCCGCGTGGCCGAGATCAACGGCCGCGTAGCCGCGCTCACGGCCGAACCGGAAATCCTCGCCCGCACGAGTATCGCCATGATCGGCAGCGGCGCCTGGGAAGAGGGCCTGGCAGTCGCCGGCCGTGTGGACGTGTCCAAGCTCCAGGACGACACGGCCTATGCGTTCCTGACGGACTACGGCGATGCCCTAATGAAGGTGAACCCCCGCCAAGGCGCGCAACTGCTCGAGAGGGCCTACCGTTCGTATCCACAACACCGAAGCGT
>Ga0114930_10005754_pt1 | contig 10113 bp, 7 predicted proteins | sample AnhtaG_FD_87300 | JGI IMG/M metagenome (GOLD analysis project Ga0114930, IMG submission 87300) | Deep subsurface microbial communities from Anholt, Denmark to uncover new lineages of life (NeLLi) - Anholt_01485 metaG | ecosystem: Environmental > Aquatic > Marine > Oceanic > Sediment | place... | reverse complement strand
TCAAGCCGTAGATGTGAAGGTACCCCCAACTACTAGCAAGTCCTCTTACGTCTTGCTACCGATAGGAATCGAAGGGTAGCTGGTTAAACTTCATTAATCACTTAAAAATTAGAGCAAAATTGTTTGAGCATTAAAGTTAGAATGTGGGGTGTCACCTAGTTTGGCGCACCGACTGGCAAAACTAAGCCACTTGTGGTTTCCCCAACAATAGTGATTACTGAACAACATGGACAATTGTTCAGTGCGAAGCTAAGCGCAAATAGCTACAATATTATAAATATTCCACCGAAAACCTCCTCTTGAACCTCTGCAAAATGGCTATGGTCTTCATGCCTAGAATCCCTAAAAAGATGCCGTTGCCTATGGCATGGAAGGTATCAAACCAGATAGTATTGACCTGAGTCAGGATAAAGGTATTAAGGTTGAGGGGATAGACGAAGGCAGTCCAGAACCAGATGTTGGTTATCCAGCCAAACAGATAACCCCAGAGAATCCCGAAGACAACCAATAACCTTGTGTTCATGCTGAACCGACTGAGGTAGCCAGTGGAAACGCCAGCTAGTCCCCAGGCAATCATCTGGTATAGTGTCCATGGTCCCTGACCGAGGAAAAAATTAGAAACTAGGGCGGTGATAGCACCCACGGTGAACCCGGCTACTGGGCCAAATACATACCCGGTGCAGATTATCAGATAGGTACACGGTTGAACATTAGGTATAGCAGCGAAAGGTACTCTTAATACTGCCGATATAGTCCCCAGCATTGCCACCAAGGCTATCTCCTTGGAGCTCACTGCTGCTGCCTCAAACTCAAAGAAGAAGGCGACGGTGGTCAAAATAACCAAGATGGTAGCTATAACTCCCCAATTAAGCAGGGAATTCAACAGTGGGGAGTCAAAAGTGGGAATGACAAAGGCGGCTGTACCTATAACTAAGATTAGAGCGAGAAAGATATGGCTTTTCTTCATGTCAGCTGGCTTATCATTTCGTCAACGGTTAATGTATTATCCGCCACACCGTATTTGCCAAAGGCCTGGGCAAGGCGGTTTATCTGAGGAGAGAACAGCAGTGCCTTCGACAGGACGTCTCGCTTGTTACCATCTACCACCACCCTGCCTTCGCTGAGCAGGATGACCCTATCGGCACATTCTGCTACCGTCTCCACGTCATGGGTCACCAGAATTACTATGTTCCCCTGTTTTTGGTAGCCATTTAAGAAACCCATGAGTTCCCTTTTTAGCCGATATTCCATCCCCCGCGTCGGTTCATCTAAAATAACTACTTTGGGCTGAGCCACCAAGACTGAAGTCAGAGCTACCCGCTGTTTTTCACCACCACTCAGATAGCGTGGGTAGCAATGCCGGTACTGGGTAAGGTCAAACTTGACCAACATCTGGTTGACCGCCAACCCAATATCACCCTGCCCGACACCCTGATTCTTTAATGTGAAAGCGACTTCCTCTTCAACAGTGTCGGCGAAGAGGTGGTCGTTGGGGTTCTGGAACACATAGCCCACCTTGCGAGCTAGCTGAGCAACAGAGCTTTGTCTGGTATCAATTCCGTCAACCTCGACCCTTCCCCTGCTTGGCAGTAGCAGACCATTAAGATGCTTAACCAGGGTTGTTTTCCCCGAGGCGTTTCGCCCCATAACAGCAACAAACTCTCCTTGGCTGATGGTCAAACTCACATCCCTCAGGGCAGTGGTCTTATTGGGGTAGGTAAACCATAGCTTATCTATGCGAATTACGGGGCTACCATCAGGTTTATTGTCATTAAGAACGGGGGCTCTCACCTTGCGGATGATGCTGCTTAATATTATCCTGCCTTCCTTAACCGTTAACGGTATTTTATCTACGCTGATACCGTGAGCCTTAAGTTTCTGGAGCAATCTGGTGACTGGCGGTATGCCAATACCTATTGCTTCTATCTGGCTACTACCCATGACTTCCCTGGGGTTACCATCGGCTATAATTCTGCCCTCAGCCATTACTATCACTCTATCCACGAGGTGTATCACTCTATCCAGACGGTGTTCAATAAGGATTACGGTAATACCCAGTTCGTCGTTAAGACGTTCCGCCAGAGCAAGAACCTCTTCAGCACCCTTGGGGTCAAGCTCCGAGGTAGGCTCATCCAGCACCAGCACCTCGGGGTGAAGCGCCAGAACCGAGGCGATAGCCACCTTCTGTTTCTCACCGCCAGAGAGTTCGCTAAGTTGCCGGAGGCGAAGGTCGACAATACCTACCGTATCTAGTGATTCCTCTATCCGCCGTGCAATAAGGTCACGAGAGTAGCTGAGATTTTCCAAACCGAAGGCAATCTCCCGTTCGACATCGGTAGTTACCAGTTGGTTTTCCGGGTCCTGAAAGACCATGCTGACCTTGGTTGCCAGCTCCCGGGTAGAGTGCTGCCTTATGTCTAGACCCTGCACCTGAGCCTTACCACTTATCGCTCCTCCGTAGAAATGAGGCACCAAGCCATTAAAGCAGCGGCACAGGGTTGATTTCCCGCCCCCCGAAGGGCCAGTGATGAGGACAAACTCCCCGTCCTCAATCTCCAGGTTTATATTCTCCAGGGCTGGCTTATCGGTATCGTTATAGCTGAAGGTTAGATTATCTAATTTAATCAACGCTAGTCACCCTTCTGGCGAAAGCCAGAAATAATATTGAGACTAAAAGAAGCACCATAATAAATAGCACGAGCCACTCTAGAGTACCAGGGTTAATCACCCCCAGGGTGGGGTAGTATTGATAATCCCCGTATCCCAAGAGACGCATGAAGATACCAAAGGCGCAAGGCAAAATACCCAGGACTAGGGTGACTATATCCATCTTGGTCATCCTTATCTCTTTATAGAAGGTTCTCCCCTGCCCTGCCCCGAAGGCCCGGGACTCCATGGCTTCAGCCACCTGAACGGCTCTGTCCAACGAGTTAGCCAGTAACGGGATGGTGATGACCGCCCGATTTTTAACCTTCTGTAGCCAGTTACCCTTATCCAGTTCTAGCCCTCGAGATTTATGCACATCGCTTATCCGCTGTATATCTTCAATCAGGCATGGAATGAATCTGGTAGACAACGAGGTTACCATGACTGACTTATAAGGGAATCTCATCTTTAGCAGCGCTAACATAATATCATCAGGGTGGATGGTGAAGGTGAGCAGGGTAAACGCTGAGATTATCACCAGCAGTTTAATGGACATTACTATCCCGAATAGTATTGCCTCCAGGGTTATTATAGGGGTGCCTAGTATCGGAAGTCGAAATGGAGCCTCAACTAGAACATGGGAGCCATGATAACTCACCAGAACATTTATTACTACTATAGCGGTACAAAGATACAGGCTCAGCTTCATTACTGAAGCCCATTCCCGCCCTATCCTGGCAGCAGTTATCAGGGGTAGGGTGGCGAGAAACAATAGCAGAATATAAAGCGGGTTACTAAAGATTAAACTCAGGATTAAAATACTACCAACCCATGCCAGCTTGCTTAAGGGACTTAGCTGGTGAACAACGGTATTTTTATCTTGATACCTAAGGCTTATCATTGGGGCAGCTTAATAACCTTTCCCCCAGCTATCACTACAGCATGGGCATATTTGAAATCAGCCTGATGGTCTATTAGGGCTCTGGCTGCGCTCTCCACACCAGCTTCATCGCTACCCGATACTACCCAAACTACATTTTCACTGGCACCAACACCCTTTGGGTTCCACGGGTTCTGGGTCGCTTGGATTAATCCGCTCCCGGCACCATACTCACTGGCAACTTCGCCTTTTGAATTAAGAGCCACCAATTTCTCCTGGCTAAAGTAGGCGTAAAAACCTAGCCTGGTGTAAATATCATTTAACTCTGATATAAGTTCGTTATCTTTGGTGCCCAGCAAGATGAGGTTACAGTGCTCTTGGTCGCCTTGGGTTAGCTGGTCATAACCCTGGACTGATATCTCTTTCACCCCTAGCTCACTGAGCCTTCCTGCCAGAGATTGAGCGTATTCCTTAAGACCCCTGTGGTAGATAATAATTGTCGGCCTGACTTTACCTTGAAAGCCGCTCAGAAAAGGTTGAGGAAAATCACCGACAATCGCCGGGACAAACTCATGGTAGCTCCAGTCTCTGAAGTCCCAGTGCTCAATATCTCCGCCCCGAAGGACGTAGTCATTGGCACCAACAATGCTGGATATGCCATTAATATAGAAGAACCAGTCCTTTTTGCTGTTGCTACTCTCCTCATACTCAGAGCCAATGCCGTTTATGGCGCTAACAAAGCCTCCCCCGTATTTAGTGTTGACCTTAGCGATTTGTCTCAAGGCATCCATGGCGGTAGTGTCCTCTCCTATAATTACCGTCTGCTCGACAAGTATCTGCTTACCGAAGTCTCTAGTTACCACTACCTTAACCGATGAGCTATAGTCGGTAGGAAGTGAACTAGTGCCGTTTGCCGGCAAGGATGCATTAGCTGAGCAGCTACATAATATAGCTACCAGAACGACTATTCCGATTAAGCTGGCTAGTCTCCTATGTCTCATAAGCCTTTCGTCTTCTCCAGATGAAAATTCCGACAACCAGAGCCACAATCAGCAGAGCTGCTGTCCCGACCATCACTAGCAGCGGGAGTCCAGTCACATTAATCCCTAGCATCGCTAGTGGCGGTGGTGGTGTTATCTCAATATAGACAGGTATCTTTACCCCGCAGCCGACCTTCAGTTTTGACGCAGGCGTTAGCGAGACAACACAAATCGTGGTGCTGTGCTCACCGAAAGCAGTTAGTGGTGGTGAAACAACTATTGTTACCTCCTGGTTGCTGTGGGCATCAAGCAGAAATTCTTCCGGGGTAATACTGAACCAATTCTCACATTCCCCATCAACATAGACCTGGTACTCAGACCTTTCATTTGAGGTATTAAAAACATCGAGTGAGCTTGTAGCCGAACCTAATGGGTAAGCCTCTAATCTTAACTGGTGTGGAGCTACCCCTATCCCCAACGCCTGCACCTGGCTAGGAAGTGATACCAAAAACGCTATCACTATAAATAGCAGAAATAGTCTAACTACTTTGATTAGCACAGCGCACTCCTTTGGCTTTCAGTTTGCCCGGGGAGGGGTATCCTTACCCCTCCCCAATAGAAGTCTCTTTTACGGTGCTTCTGCTGCCCAGAAAATTATCGTCCCGGTTTGCTCACCTATCCTAGTGTAGTCCTCGGGAACAGTTAGCGTGGCATCAGTCTCTTGATAGTCATCCCTCTCAATAATGGCGCTAAACAAGTTCCACATTTCTCTGTCCAGGAAAAGTCCATCCACATAGAGGTCTTCAGCTTCATCGGTAACGCTGCAGGTGATTAACAGCGTCCACGCCCCAGTGTTAGTAATGGTTATCGTATGAGGGGTACTGGTATCACGAGGACCCAGCTCACCGAAATCTATGCTGCTGGGGTCCACGGTGAAACTTATCGCCGGTATAATATCAGCCACCAGACCTGCTTCACCACTGGCGCCAGTACCGGTGCCTACCGTAACTGTAACCCTATTGCTGCGAATGAAGCCGTCCTTCTTGGCATAGACATTAACGGTCATATCTGTACCTATGGTGATGTCTACCGTCCCATCGGAACCGGTAGTATAATCCTGGTCAGCATGGACAGTTGCCCCATCAAGGGAAGACCATGCTTGGGTATCGTCATCGTAGTAGGTCACGGTGGCAGTGAACTGCTCGCCCACGCCTACTTCGGTATTATCTACCTCTATTTTGAGTGGTAGCTGACCCCACTCACCATAGTAGAAGAGAATTTCCTGGTGTGGCGGGGCAGGGGGTGTCGTCTTACCCAAAATAAAGTCAGCCGCTCCAACCCAGGGGCTTAAGTAATCCACCCGGTACATCCAGCCAGCCATTCCCTCAGGCTCCTCGCCATTCACTGAATAGAGATAGAGCCCGTAAGCCGTGTCTTGAACCACGTAAGAAAAGTCACCAAGCTGAGACGCTTCATCCAGAGCCCCAAGAGCAGTGGGCTCAGAAAGGTGATGCTCACCACCCTTATCATCAATTATGGTTGACTCAGAAACAGTTACCGTGCCACTCCAGATGGTATTGTTCTGTCCCTCAACTCTAACGGTAACGGCTTCCCCTTCCTCTTCCGGCGTTGGCTCCAGTACCGCCACCGGATAAGGCTCACCCAGTAGTGCCGGTATGGCATAGGCGGTCATTAGGGCTTTATTTGACGGTGTTTCCGACATCCAGTTGAACGAGCCATCCTCATTTTGGAAGCTCAGAAGGTCATCAACCGGGTCATTGCCAGTTCCAGAAGTCCAGTTGGCACTAGTGGGGTCCTGACCACCAGCAACTATGCTGTCAATCCCCCAGGAATCGGTGGCTGAGTTAGTTGCCCCCCACGACTCAAACCCACCACTGTCCACCTGGGTTGACTTGATGTAAGCCAGAGCATCAGCTATAACTGTTGAACCTTGAGGCTCCCCGGTGGCAATTAGTGCCATTATCGCTGCTGCCGTATCGTCAACATCGCTATCCTGTCCCACACCCCAGCTCCAGCCGCCATCGGTGTTCTGGTTACTCAGGATAAAGGCTATAGAATCAGTAATAATCTTTGAGTCGGGATTCTGTCCAGCAGCGATGAGTCCCATAACCCCCCAGAAATCATCGTTTAATAGGCTGTCGTCACCAATCTGTGTCCCATCGTAGGTTGCCTCGAGAAGGAACACAAAGTCCATGCCACCAAAGTCAGTCGGGTCCTCATCAGCGGCAGCAATTGCCAAGAGCATCCTGGCATAGTCTATCGCTGAGCTTGCACTACCAGCATTAGCTGCCAAGTAGTCAACAACAGAAGCACTGTCTACCTGCCAATCATGTGGGTCTTCTTCGGCGGCAGCTATAGTCATCACCACCCAGGCTGAGGTCGAGAAATCACCTATACTGCCATCAGTATTCTGCTCACCTCTAAGGTAATCTAAGGCATTAGCCACCTCAAAATCACTTGGCTGGAACGGATAAGAATCTGCTGCCAAAGCAGGCAGTATGGGCAATGACATCAATAATAGAGCGCACACAACCAGTTTGCTAATAACAGTAGTAGTAAACCTTGTCTTCATTATTTTCGTCCCTTACCTCCTCAATCAGGTTTCTGTCTTTTTAATCCCCTCAATCTGTCATATATCACCCCCCTTCTGCCTGCTTATTGATAAATACAAGTGAAGTAGATTTTATACAAGTTGACTTGATTATAATCAGATAAACCTTAGATGTCAAAACAAACTACAGTTGCTTAGAGGTAATGAGTGGGAATTTCAGGCTACAGGGGTGGTAAATAACCTTGCCGGCGGTATCAGTCTCAGTCTTTCGCAATGTCAATTAGTTCGTAGCCTATGTTTTCTTCCTCTAATCTTTTAATCAGACCGGAAGCCTCATCTTCAACGCAGACGACTAGCGGCTGCAGACCGCTCTGAGCTGCTTCAATAGCTGCCTCTTTGGTGCCATAGATATAGAACTTGGCGTCTACCTGTCTCAGGGCAATCAATGCCTCGATGCCTATAGCACCAATGATGGGTCTGCCCCTGATTTCGCCCTGTAGCCGGTCGAGGTTAACCTTCCTCGAACCGCCTTTGTGAATGCCGGGCACTTTCAAAATGGTCACTTTACCTATTTCTAACGCTACTATCCCCTCTATGTTGCTAACGCCAACATCCTCACCCTTTTTGGCGTCAGAAACTACTATTCCCCTGGACCCTTCACCCACCTGTTCAGTAGCAAAAAGCAGTCCGTCTTTCATTTCCAATCCCACTGTTTGTCCCCTGGTTAGATTGCAATTGGCTACCGCGGCACAGACTGAGATATTGGTAATGGCCTTCTCTACGAAGGCACTATAGTTTCTTAGCTCCCTCAGCACTTTTATTATCCAGTTTATGCCATCACTGGTTACCTTATATCTTGAGCGACCATCTGAGGTAAGTAGACCCTCCTTTACTAGTTGCCTGGCGTAATCGGATATGGCTTGTGGGGTAACATCTAATTTCTTGGCAATCTCACGTTGCTGTATATTAGGTCCGCTATTTGCTATCTCGACCAGCATCCGAAATCTTGTTGCTAGATTTTTGTTTCGCAGTATCTCTACCATGACTTCAGCATACCCATAAAACAATCAACTAAACTTTCACTATCACCATTATAACAACTTTGTGCCCCAAAGCAATACTCAGAGAGAAGGGCTCAAACCTTGAAGCAGAAACCGCAAGGAATTGGAGCTGGCTAAGTCCATATTCACCTGGGGGTAGATTATTGACCATTGCACAAACCGCTAAAAAGTGCAATCACTAAAGGTCTTCGACCTTGGAGTAGGAGACAAGCAATTGCTATGGAATTGAGATAAGCTGTTTCCTCTCGAAGAAAAAGTTGGAATGCTTCCAACGCCTGCTACCCAGAAAGTTCGAAGGGCAGGTGAATATGACCTGCTAGTGGGCCTGCCTTGTCCTCTTAGCCGCCAAGATTCTTGATCTCTTCCATAACTGTCTTAACTAGTTCAGGATCTTTGGTAAGCTGTGCAGCGTTTTTAAAGTTGACGATAGCCAAGTCGTATTTTCTCATATCTCTATAGACAAGGCCCCGTCTGTAATAGGCTGCGGCAGAGCTAGGATCTAGTTCGATGGCTTTAGTCAAATCAGCTATAGCCAGACCAAATTCCCTTTTATTCAAGTAGGCAACACTCCGGTTCCTGTATACATTTGCGTCCTTCGGTTTCATCTTGATAGTCTCACTAAAATCGGCTATAGCCAAGTCATATTCCCCTTTGGCAAGGTATATGGTAGCCCGTTTGTCGTAGGCTTCTGCATTTCTAGGGTTAATTTCGATAGTTTTACTAAGGTCAGCAACACCCAGTTCGTGTTCTTCTCTATTGCGATGACAAATACCGCGGGCATAGTAGGCCTCAGCCATATTTGGATTAATCTCAATAGCTTTACTAAGATCGGAAATAGCCAACTCATATTTCTCTCTAAGGTAGTAAATAATGCCCCGGTCGTAGTAGGCCTCAGCTATTGTCGGCTTCATTTCAATAGCACTGCTGAAATCATCAATCGCAAGGTCGTATTCACCCTTATTATAGTAGGTAAAGCCACGGTTGTAGTAGGCTTCAGCGTAGTTGGGGTTGAGTTCAATGGCTCTACTAAGGTCAACAATAGCTGGTTCATGTTCTTCCTTTTTACGGTAGGCAATGCCCCGGCTACAGTAAGCCTCTGCGTTTTGCGAATCGATCTCGATGGCTTTACTGAAATCAGTGATAGCCAGTTCGTATTCCTCCTTACTATAGTAGGCAAAGCCCCGGTTACAGTAAGCCTCTGCGTATAGAGGGTTAATTTTAATCGCCTTAGTAGCATCAGCTATAGCCCGGTTGTTTTCCCCCTTTTTACGATAGGCAAGGCCACGATAGTAATAGGCCTGGGCATCGTTGTGGATTAATCCTATGGTCTTACTGAAGTCAGTAATGGCTAGTTGATATTCTTCTTTGTCGCAATAGGCAAGGCCCCGGCTATAATAAGCCCCGGCACAGTTAGGATCTAGTTCGATGGCTTTGCCAAAGTCGGCAATAGCCCATTCATATTGTTCTTTTCTTTGATGGGCAATACCCCGGCTATAGTAGGCCTCGGCATGGTTAGGATCTAGTTCGATGGCTTTACTGAAGTCTTTAATAGCCAGTTCATGTTCCTCGTTGCAGTGGTAGGCAATACCTCGATCATAGTAGGCTTTAAAGGAAACGAGATTTAGACCAATGGCTTTACTGAAGTCAATAATGGCCAGTTCGTATTCTTCCTTGCTACGGTAGGCAATGCCCCGACTATAGTAGGCCTCGTTATAGTCGGGATATAGTTCGATGGCTTTACTAAAGTCGTCAATAGCCAATTCATGTTGTTCTTTTCTTTGATAGGCTAAGCCTCGGTTACAGTAGGCCTCAGCACAGTTAGCATCTATCTCGATCGCCTTATTGGCATCAGCTATAGCCAGGTAGTATTCCCCGGTATTGTAGTAGGTGATAGCTCGATGATAATAGGCTTCAAAGGAAGCGCTGTTTAGGCTAATGGTTCGGCTAAAGTCAATAATAGCCATTTCATATTCT
>Ga0114930_10005753_pt1 | contig 10114 bp, 10 predicted proteins | sample AnhtaG_FD_87300 | JGI IMG/M metagenome (GOLD analysis project Ga0114930, IMG submission 87300) | Deep subsurface microbial communities from Anholt, Denmark to uncover new lineages of life (NeLLi) - Anholt_01485 metaG | ecosystem: Environmental > Aquatic > Marine > Oceanic > Sediment | place... | reverse complement strand
TATTAAATGCGAGCGGGTAGTTAAGGATGAAAAGTCCGGCGAAATAATCGAACTGCACTGCAGTTATGAGCCTGAGACCAAAAGTGGCGGAGCTAAAGCCGGACGTAAAGTCAAAGCTACTTTACACTGGGTTTCCGCTGCCCATGCTCTCCAAGCCGAAGTGCGCTTGTATGACCATCTTTTCCTAAAAATAAATCCAGACGAGGTGGAGGAGGGTTTTGATTTCAAGGCTAATTTGAATCAGAACTCTTTGGAGAGGTTAAATTCGTGCAAAGTTGAACCAAGTCTAAAAGGTGCAAAACCAGGGAATAAATATCAGTTCTTAAGGCTGGGCTATTTCTGTGTCGACCCTGATTCCTCCGATAAAAAACTGGTATTCAACCGTACAGTCTCCTTACACGACACCTGGGCCAAGATCGAGAAAGCGCAGAAGAGTAGGTCAGGAGCCCTGCGCTCCTGACAGTTTATTCTGACCAGATAGCGGTGCCAGATTAGATGATCAGAAGCTCTGGGCTCTTGTCAACTTACAAAATCGGTGGCACAGACGTACTCTAAGACCGTTAGAATGACCAGTTGACAATAGGAAAGACCGGGAAAGCTCCTCCTTGACGTATGATGTTCACAAGTCCCACCTGTAGGCCCTTCATGTTTCTGGCATAATTCACCAAGCCAAGCTGGACCCCACTCATCACTTTAGCGTAATTGACTATCCCTGACTGGAACCCCTCGCATCTACCCTGAGTGACGTTCACTCCGCAGTCCTGCCAGCCAATGAAATCGGAATCGACAATTCCAACCAGTCCATACTGAAGCCCTTGAAATGAACCGGTTGTAGTGTGATTAACCAGCCCCAGATCCAACCCTGTCACCGAGACGCTTCGACCATAAAGCAAGCTGAACCGAACGCCAGCGATGGGAATATCTTCAGGAAAGATCTGAATCGGCGTGACCAGGGCGAGCTGAATCGGACGATTCTGTGCTAAGAGTGGCGATGAGATCGAAACGGAAATCAAGATACAAAGCACCAAAATTATACAACGCTTTTTTGCCATTTTTTCCTCCTTTCCTAAGTCAAAGATTAACTTGAATGCACCACCTTCTCATCGGATGCCAGATGCTTCCGAGCCGAACCTTCTGGCTAAGCTTTGTAGGTCAACAATCCCGAGGAGTGATTGACAATCTTTTTTGCCAAGTAGCCAAGTAGGTCAGGAGCCCCATGCTCCTGACTTTTTATGCTTTGTTTGAATAAACTCAACCGCCTTTTTAATTCTTTTCCCCACTTCCTCTTTGCCTAAAAGTTCTAGGATATCGAAAAGTGGCGGTCCTTCTGTGATTCCGGTTACTGCCAGACGAACCGTATGAATCAAGGGAGCTGGTTTTATTTTCAGCTCATCTGCCAATTTGCGCAGGGCTTCTTCTATTTTCTCTTTCTCGGAGCTCTCCAAAGAAGACATGCGGTCAACAAAAACATTTAGCCTGTCAGCCGCTTCAGCCGAATTGAAATGTTTACTTGCCGCTTTTGGCTCGTATTGATAGTCAAATCCAAAAAAGTATTTTCCTTTTTCAGCAAAATCTTTCAAGGTCTTGCATCTTTCCTTGAGCAAGGAAACAAATCTCAAAAGCCATCCCCTTTTTTTGTCCGCCACTTCCCTAGTTATCAAATTCCCCTTGACCAGGAAAGGAATCGCCAAATCTAATAATCTTTCATCCTCGCAAGCTCGTATATATTCCCCATTCATCCATTCCAATTTCTGTAAATCGAAGACCGGGTTTGCAGGGTTAACGTTTTCCAAGGAGAAAAGCTGGATTAACTCTTCTTTTGACAGTATCTCTCTGTTATCCTTTGGAGACCAGCCTAAAAGGGCTAAGAAATTGATTACCGCCTCAGGCAAAAAGCCTGAATCTCTATAATCAGTTATCGCCACTGCCCCTTTCCGCTTGGAGATTTTCTGACGGTCCATTCCTAAGCTCAAAGGCAGGTGAGCAAAAGAAGGGTTCTCTGAACCTAAGGCTTGATAGATTAATATCTGCTTGAAAGTATTGGAGATGTGGTCATTACCCCGGATCACATGACTTATTTTCATCTCCAGATCATCCACCACGCAGGCGAAATTATAAGTGGGTCTATCATCTGAACGCATAATTATAAAATCGTCAATATCTTTATTCTCTCTTTTCAGCTCTTTATAGACAATGTCATAAAAAAAGGTCTCTCCCTCTGGAATGTGAAGCCTTAAAGCCTTAGGAGTATTTTTTCTTTCTAATTCTTTTTTTTCCTTTTCAGATAATCTCAGGCAGGTGCGGTCATACCTCCAGTCCCTTTTCTTCAGAACAGCCTCCTCCCTTTTTCTCTTTAAAGTTTCCGGAGAGCAGTAGCAGTAATAGGCTTTATTTTTCTCTAAAAGGATTTCTGAATACTTTTTATAAAGCTCCATCCTCTGCGACTGATAATAGGGACCCTCATCCCAATCCAGACCCAGCCATCTTAAACCCTCTAAGATAATCTCAACCATTTGAGGGTCGGAGCGGGCAACATCTGTATCCTCAATCCTTAAGATGAACCTACCCTGATTATGTCGGGCAAAAAGCCAGTTATAGACCGCAGTGCGGGCAGTTCCCACATGAAGATATCCTGAGGGACTGGGCGCAATCCTTACTCTTACTTCCTTATTCATACTTAAAGCTTCTTGGCGAACTCTCCTCTTTTAGCTCAATTTTTTCCCCTTCCAGATTTAATCTTATACCTCCTGCTGCTCTGGCAATAACATTATATAGCCAGGCAAATACGGCGGTGAAGATCGAGCCAATCACCGCATAGAATAAGGCTAAGAAAAAAGCCGTGAAGACCCCCACAAAGCCTGAGAAAACCCCGCTGAAGGAGCCAAATTCTCTTCCTCCAAAAGTGTTAAAAATCCCTCCTAAAAAGGTTAAAAGAATGGCATAAAATATCCCGATGATCAAACCTAAAATCCCATACAGGAGAAAAGAGATTTTAACACAGGACCAGACATCGATCCTCTTAAGCTCTAAGTTCATACCTCCCCCGGTTTTTAAGGTTAATTTTCACTAAAAATCTGACTTGAAAAAACCAGATTTTTTCTTTTATCTCACAAAAATCCAATCTATGCTCAGTCAACCAAGTTGTCAAGAAATTCCTTAAAAGGATTTTGAAAAAAACATCCTTTTGTAGGGGCGAACCTATCCTACGGATCCGTTTTAGGATGTGTTCGCCCAAATTATCTTCGCCCATGACCGACCATTTCCTTCCACTTTTTCAGATACCAGACAAAATAAAATCCTGCCTTTTAACCAAAATTTCCATTGCTTAAAGGTGAACTTTCGTATAAATTCTTAACTTGTGAACCTTTTGAAAGGAGACCCTATGTCCTTTACTCGAAGATTTTCCTGGCTTATACCTGCGATCCTTTTGGCATTTGTTTTCAACCCTAATTGTGCTCAAAAAAAGGATGCTACAAAGCATTTCGAAGAAGCTATGCGGATTAAGAATACCTCTATCTCCAAAGCTATGGAGGAACTCAAAGAAGCTATTAAGATCGATCCTAAATATGTGGAGGCTCATTATCATCTGGGAACCCTTTACCATCACAAGAAGCTTTTCGATGAGGCTATGAAAGAATACAAGCTCGTGCAGAAGCTTAATCCTAAATTCCCCAAACTACACTACGTCATCGGAGCTCTATACTACACCTTGGGGGTCTTTGAATGGACCAAGGCTTCCAAAATCGATGATTCCTATCTTTTCAAAGATGATGGCAAACAGGTTTTTTACAAAGAGGGAACTGATTCAGAAAGGGCAATTGAAAAATACAAAAAGTTAGTGGAAAAAGATACCCTGAATCCCTTAGCTCACTATGATCTGAGGGGGGTTTATTATGACCTGGCGATCTTAGAATATCAAAAAGCGATCAAAGCTAACTCTAAGGATACCTCTGCCCAATATGATTTAGGCTTAGTCTATTTAGAAAGAGGGAAAATCGACAAAACCAAAGAACAACTGAAAATCCTCGAGAAACTCTCCTTAGGCCATGCCCGAGGATTGCAACAGCAGATAGAGATGGAAGAAGCCCAGAAAAAGATGCTGCAAGAGAAAAAATAAAATACTTTTATTTAAAGACACTCAATCCCCGAAACACGTTACCAGGGAACGTGCAGACCTTATCAATGGATAATCTAAGGGAACTTTTTTTGGTCCTTTAGCCACCGTCTGTAAAGGCACTTTAACCAGCGAATTCCCCCTGACTCCAACCATATATCCAAATTCTTTTTTTACTATCATATCAACTGCCTTTGTGCCCAGTTGTGTGGCTAATACTCTATCAAAGGGTGTGGGAGACCCTCCTCTTTGAAGATGGCCCATAACTACAGTGCGGGTATCAAATTCTGTTATCTTTTCTATTTGTTCACCCAGAACAAAACCTATTCCTCCAAAACGAATTGGATCTGCACTCTCTTTCACTATCCTTCGTATTACAACCTCCCCCCCTTTGGGTTTGGCTCCTTCAGCCACTACCACAATGCTGAACCTTCTTCCTTTCTTTTTTCTTTCTTCTACCTCTTTAGCTATAATATTAATATCGTATGGAATTTCAGGAATAAGGATAATATCCGCTCCTCCTGCCACTCCAGAGTGAAGTGCAATCCATCCAGATTTATGACCCATAACCTCTACGATCATAATGCGGTGATGAGACTCAGCCGTAGTATGAATCCTGTCGATCCCTTCGGTAGCAATCCACACCGCAGAATCAAAACCAAAACTGATATCCGTTCCCCTTAAATCGTTATCTATGGTCTTAGGCACTCCCACAACAGGAATCCCATCTTTAAATAGTCGGTAGGCTATACCCAGGGTACCATCTCCTCCTATGCAAACAAGACAGCTCAGGTCAAGTTTTTTTATATTCTTTATAGCTATTTTCGAGAGGTCTTTAAGTTGTAACCTATCACCTTTTCCAACAGGATACTCATACGGATTTGCTTTTTTAGTAGTTCCCAAGATTGTACCACCTAAAGTAAGTATTCCTGAAACATCGTCATATTCCAGTTTTCTATATCGATTACTCACCAGCCCTTCATAACCATCCTTTATCCCTATAACTTCCATATCATTTTCAATGATGGCTTTCTTCGTCACAGCCCGTATTACTGCATTTATACCCGGGCAATCACCTCCCCCGGTAAGAATCGCAATTCTATTTTTCTTTTTCATATTACAACCATCCTTTTACTTATACTTTTCCTCTTAACTGCATAATCAATGTGATAAACAGGATCTCTTTTTAAACAAAAAATTAAAAAAACTGGCGGAGAGGCCGGGATTCGAACCCGGGGTACCCTTTCGGGTACAACTGCTTAGCAGGCAGCTGCCTTCAGCCAACTCGGCCACCTCTCCACAAAAAAAAACAGCTTGGAGCTTAGAGCTTGAAGCTTGTAGAAACCCTTCAACCCTAACTCCAAAAATTTTACTACCTATTAAATACAAAGAACAAGTTTAAAAAGCAAATTAAATTTTGTTTTTTTTACCCTTGAAGATAACCATTTCTGACTATATATCATATCGATCTTTAATACAAGATTTTAAGATGTAGAGATATTTACCTCCAGCTAATTTGATGAATTGGGTTTTAAGTGCGGTTTGGAAACCCATCAACAATTAGATACTCAAAAAAACTTTTATGTCACTACCCGGTAGGACTGGGAAAAGACCTTCTGATGCTGAGATCTTACGCCCTATGTGACCAGCCCTGTCGGAATTAGGTGAATATGATGGCACTCAAGACCAAAAAGCAGGTTATCTACCAGTTTGTGAAGAATGACGCCTATGATAATGTCAAGAGCACAGGGTTCTTGACCTACTGTATTTGAGGTAGCCTCTTTTTACTCCAGGACATGGATGTTCTTCTTTGCACACATCTCCTTCAGTATCTTCGGCCAGACGGTGACACTGACCTCTCCCAGGTGCGCTTTCTTGAGCAGAGTCATATAGGTGCGGGACTGCCCGATGCCGCCACCAATGCAGAGCGGGATCTCGTTGTTTATAATTCCCTGGTGGTATGGTAACTTGAGGAAATCAAGCTGGCCAGTAATCTCCAGCTGCTTCTTGAGCGTTTCGGCGTTAACCCGGATACCCATGGAGGTCAGTTCGTGGCGGCGCTTTGTCACCGGATTCCAGACAAGAATATCACCATTAAGACCATGCATAGGTCTACCGTCGGCGGACTTTGTCTCCGTGACCCAGTCGTCGTAGTCTGCGGCCCTCATTTATTTTATTTTTTCAAACTCACCTGTCTGTTTGTTTTTTCTAACATTATCCCAGTTAAAATATTTGCCATTCATAGAAATATAAACCCCATACGGTAAAGTTTGGACAAATGCCAAAGAACTTCCTAAATTGAATAATCCATCAGAACTACCAAACTTGTATGGTACCATTGCACCGGTTAAAATGATTGTTTTATCTTTTATAGAATTGGCGAGAACTTTGGCAGTTTCTATCATTGTATCAGTGCCATGGGTAATCAGTATTTTATCTTCTTTTGTTTTTTTGCAGTTTTCAAGTATAATTTTTCTATCAGCATCAGTCATGTATAAACTATCAACCATCATTAAAGTCCTGATGTCAACTTTTAGTTTACAACGACCCAATTTTAGCATTTCAGGTAGGTGAGTGTCCTTGAAAAAGAGTTCTCCCTCGAGTTCATTGTACTCTTTATCGAAAGTCCCACCCGTGACAAAGATTTTGATTGTCATGATTTTTTTAGTTATAAGTGATCGTGGTCTAAGAAGTAGTCCTTGCGCACGGCTTTCATGTCTGTGCACAACCCCTCACCCACCTTCATCCCGAACTGCTTAAGCGCTACACGTTTCCATTTGGTTGCAGCCTGCACTACCTGGGCATCAATTGGGTGCTTGTCATAGTCGTTTGAAATGTGGAACTGTATCGGAGTCCGTGAGCCATCCCTGTCCAGCATATCGTTCACACCGCTCTCAACGTCTACGATCAAAGGAACCTGAACCATCATCAGATTGAGCTCCTTGCACAGATTCTCCTCGATGTAGTTTTTCACTGCAAAGATTGCCTTCTGCGTTTCCTTGGGGTTCAGAAGAGAGCTGTAATCCTGTGGCAGGATTTTCTCCAGTTCCTCATAGTCGCCGATGCCTGGCCCAGCCAGGTCTGCCTTCTTGTCTGCCATTATGTTTACCTCCTTTTCACTAACATGGGCATATATTTCAGTTTGCTCGACTGCTTGACCAGGAGACTCATCTCCTGTTATCTCTTTTGTTCTTCTTCGCCTTATATTATCCAATTCCCTTCCAAAAAGCAAGAAAAAAACGCCGCATACCCTTTATCCATGTTCAGGGTAAATAATTGTGCGGCGCCACCCCCCTTTGACGACGAGGGCAACCCTTTATAGATTGCGTTTTTTTGTTAGTGCGGGAATTGTCGTCAAGACCCGTTCCGGGGATTTCCCGCACGGCAAGGTTCAGAAATTCCAATTCCTGAACCAACCTCCATTAATTTAAACACACGCATTACCCCCTTACCCACAAGGCGGGATTTTATACAAAATATTGGGTGTTCTCAAACAAGGGAGGGCAATATGGGTCTGCCGGCTGACTATGACCGTAATCCCGCCTTGTCATCAATATACGTTTATATGACTCACATTGAGGGCAATGTGGGATTACCTGAGACCCCAACCCTTCAAAGGTTTAAAAGTTCAAGATTTTTTCTTCAAACTCAAGACTTCAAACTGTATTTAAGCGGAGGGCGCAGGATTCGAACCCGCAAGTCCTTTCGGACGGTGGATTTCAAGTCCACTGCCATACCGTTAGGCGAGCCCTCCAGCTATAAAGTGGTCTCAAGTGTTTTGGCAAAAAAGCTCTTTTGTTTTCACTTGAAAAATACGTTTCAAACTGTCTGATATATAACTCCACCCTCTTGAGTTGTCAACGGTTTCTGTGGAGTTACAAAAAAATTTTTTCAAATTGATTTTAATCCTATTTTGAGGGTTTATGAGAATTTTTCTAACTAACCTCAGACGCGTAGCCGAGCCTTCAGGGCTCGGCGACAGAGGTCTAGGCGAGCTATGAACTACTGTCAACTTTGGTCAGGTCATACTTACGCCACTAAAGTGACTGTGAACTGCTATGAAAAGTGTTCTAACTGACTTTAGTCAGGTTTTGAATTTGCACCACAAAAAAATCTCCCCGCCCGTTTTTGGATTATCCTGAACTTTTTTGTGGAGCGGTTAACTTCCTTTCTATCCCAGCTTCAAGTGCTGCATCTATCCGGGCTAAGGATTCATCCAGATGTCCGCGGGTGTAAACATCCAATCCCTGGGATAGAAGTGCTTTCTTTATGGCTCCTTCTAACACCTTTAAGTCCACCCGGGCTAAGGTGCGGGCATCCTCCGGTGCTTTATTGTTGTTGCTGACCACCAGTTCTGTGATTTTATCCAGGTGTGCTCTTTGCAAGGAGCGGCGAAAGCTGTTGATATTCTGAGCCTTTACTATCTCTGTCCATATTGCTCTTCTAACCCCCTGGAACATATCAGCCATAGTGAACTTCTCTTCTCCAGGCTTGAAGCGAAGTTCTAAATCCTGCAATCTCCCTAATATGATAGGGTCATATAGGCGGTCCAGAGAAAACTTCTGGATGCTAAGGACCTTATCGTGGAGCGGGTAGTCAACTCGCTTCATCTGGTATACTGATCCGCTGAAATCCGGGAACCTTTCCGGCTGAAGCTTATTCAATAGATGTTCAGGGAGATAAAAGGCGTCTGGAGCAAACAGGTTCTCCCTTAAGAATTGTAAAGCTTCCCTCTGTCTTTCTGCTGGAACCGGCTTAAAAGGAATTCTACCCTGAGGGTCACCTATGTGGTCACGGTGATGATAAATTCCACCTATGAACTTAGGTACTACTCTCGCCGCAGAGGAATAGGCACGCCAGCCCCTTTCAAAAACCCGACGCAGTTTTTGATATCTCGTACCTGGTTTATCAAATTTATCCTCCAGTTTAGACCAGAGCTCTCTGGTTAAAGCTATCTGTTTGCGGTAAAATTCAATTGGATCATCACCGAGGTCAAATAGATTGCAAGTGGGGTCAATTCCTTTCATAGAATAACCAAAGGCATCCTCATCTGTACCATAGATTAATTCTGGCTGAGAAGCACGAGAGGCTATACTTTGCAATTCGGGCAATTCCCCCTCAGATGTAGAAGCCTGTATAGGTTTGTATGCATACTCAATTGCCCAGTAGTCATAAGGACCGGGTACGGATTGGTAAAATTCACCTTGAATTTCACCTTCAGCTGCTATATTGGGCGGGTTGTAGTCCATAACTGATCCGATTAAACCATAACTGGAGGTAAATTCCCTATCCTGAAGTTGTTCTCTTGAAAGGATAGTAGAGGCTTTAAAGTTATGCCTCAAGCCCAGGGTATGACCAACTTCATGAGCTACCAGTTCAGTTAAATAACTTTTAACAAATTCTTTGGTTAGGCTATCTTTGTCACTGAAGTCACTTCTTGCACTTAAGATGGATAAAGCAAAAGTCCCTTCCTTGGCCAATTCCTGACCATAGTTGCAAAAATGTTCCATACTAAAAGAAGGATTTTCCCAAAGGTTATCCTGATTTCCATCGAAGGAAATGGGTTCCACATACTCCTCAGAAAAAGTAAACATATGTCTTATAAAATCTACACAGATCCTCACATCCGCATCATATATCTGTCCGCTAAAGGGGTTGGTTCTGGAAGGACCTACAGCATAAGCAGCACCTGGAAAGATTATCCATCTGATGGTATTATAGCGCACATCTGCTGGGTCCCAGGTGGCGGTATCGGGCATCTGTTTTACTACAATAGCATCTTTAAACCCTATCCTTTCATAAGCCTTATTCCAGAATAAAACCCCCTCCTTTACCGCTTCCCTGTATTCCTCTGGAATGGTATTTTCCAGCCAGAAAACAATAGGTTCCTTTGGTGGGGAAAGCTCTGAATTTGGGTCAGCTTTTTGCAGATGCCAGCGGTTAATAAATCTTATATAGGGAGTCTCTGTATCCAGATAAGTATAATCCTGGTAAGGGGTG
>Ga0114930_10005752_pt1 | contig 10114 bp, 9 predicted proteins | sample AnhtaG_FD_87300 | JGI IMG/M metagenome (GOLD analysis project Ga0114930, IMG submission 87300) | Deep subsurface microbial communities from Anholt, Denmark to uncover new lineages of life (NeLLi) - Anholt_01485 metaG | ecosystem: Environmental > Aquatic > Marine > Oceanic > Sediment | place... | reverse complement strand
TGCACGCCAGCAACTTTCGCCAGAATGTCCCCCGTGCTTCACTGGGTGCTATCGTAGATGCCGATCTCGATCTGGCGAAGAGCGCCGGCCGTGAGCTGGAGGTAGATCACTGCTTCTCTAGCCTTGAGGAGGCGCTCGAGCGTGCAAGTTTCGATGCCGTCTGTATCGCCAGCCCCACCTTCACGCATCGGGATCTGGTCACGGCGGCTGCCAGAGAAGGAAAGCACATCCTCTGCGAGAAACCCATGGCCATCACCCTAGAAGAGGCAGACGAGATGATCGAAAGCGCCCATACGGCACAGGTGTTGTTGCAGATGGGCTTCATGCGACGATTCGACCCCGTTTTCAGCGCTGCCAAGGAGCGCATCGACGGCGGAGAAATCGGGAGTCCCATGATCGTCCGTTCCCTCACTCGGGGGCCGGGACTGCCACCACGGTGGGCTTGCGACATACGCACCAGCAATGGCATGTTGGCGGAGGTGAACAGTCACGATTTTGACACCATTCGCTGGCTGGCGGCCAGCGAGTACGAGAAGATCCACGCGGAGGCCAACACCCTCAAGTGCTTCGACCTGAAAAAGGAATTCCCCGATTTCTACGACAACGCCGTAGTCACCCTCCGCATGAAGAAGGGAAGCCTGGGGATCATCGATGGTAGTTGCCCTGTGGGTTATGGCTACGATGCCCGGGCGGAGGTTTTGGGGAACGAGGGTGTCATGTTCATCGGTGAGCTGGGGGATACGGCGGTCATAACCTGCACCAAGAGCACCGGCCTCGTCGCCTCCAACTTCCCCGGATGGCGAGAGCGCTTCCGTGAAGCATACATAGCCGAGGCTCGCCACTTCGTGGAATGCATTATCGAAGAAGAGGAGCCCGCCGTGACAGGAGAGGATGGGAGGCGAGTGCTGGAGGGGGTCTTGGCGGCAAACCGCTCCATCCGGACTGGAAAACCAGTGAATCTGCCCCTCGAAGGAGACTAGGGTAGGGTCATGCTGACAGCAGTCTACCATGACGTGGGAGACATACGAGTAGAGGACGTCCCTCAGCCAACCGTCGGGGACGAGGATGCCCTGCTGCGGGTAAGGGCGGCCAGCATCTGTGGGACCGATGTGAGAATCTACTCCTCTGGTCACTTCAAGATCCCTCCCCGAACATCCCGCATCCTAGGACACGAGTTCTCCGGGGAGGTCGTGAAAGTCGGCTCGATGGTGAAATCCCTCACCACAGGGATGAGAGTCGCCATCGCGCCAAACATCGGCTGTGGGGTCTGTGAGCAGTGCATCCAAGGCCGCAGCCATCTTTGTCCCACTTATGACGCCTTCGGGATCACCCTGGATGGGGCGTTCAGCGAATACATGCTCATCCCCAGAGTTGCGATTGAGCAGGGGAATGTCGTGCACGTTCCAGAGGGGGTGTCCTTTGAAGAGGCGGCTCTCAACGAACCCTTCTCATGCTGCTACAATGGCTCGCGAGCTTGCCGAATCGAACCCGGCGATTCGGTACTGATCGTAGGAGCAGGTCCCATAGGCATCATGCATCTGTTTCTAGCCTCCTTGAGTGGCGCATCCAAAGTCATCATCAGTGAGATGATCGAAGAGCGCCTCGCTGGGGCCGCAGAGTTCGGAGCTGACCTAGTAGTGAACCCGGCAAAGGAGGACCTTGCGGCCGTGATCGAAGAAGCCACCTCCGGCCGGGGGGTTGATGTCATCATTGTGGCTGCTCCCTCGCCCGCAGCGCAGGAGCAGGCGCTGGACTTGGCAGCGCACCAAGGCCGGATCAACTTCTTCGGTGGTCTGCCGCAGGGACGCGAATCGATAGAGTTCAATTCCAATAGAGTCCACTACAAGCAGTTGGTGGTCACGGGCAGTACTGGTTCGAGCAACTATCAGTACAGAAAGAGCATGGAGATCATAGCCTCGGGAAGGGTCGATCTCTTGCCTCTTATCAGCGCTCGCTTTCCCCTATCGGAGGTGGTGGAGGCCTTCGATCTTGCTGCCTCCAAGAAGGCGATGAAGGTATTGATTACTCCTTGAGGCGGGCGGAGGATGATCGCCAGATCACAAGACATCTAGGCATGTCCAATCAGGGGCAAGAAGTGCGAAGTCCATCCATACACATGCCTGTCGGAGGTGGTTCTGTGGGAGACTTGATGTGGCCTTTCGCCCTAGCAGTGGACTTGCAGCGGGGAGGGTTGGAACCCTGCAACAACATCATAGAGCGGCATCTAAGCGATATGCGCGGCATGTACATAGACGAGGCGGCCACGGAGCAGGCCATTGCGCAGGGCGATCCTCTTTTGTACGAGGTCAATCAGTACGACGTGCCGTTCGAGACCGGCCAACTCTTGGTGGTCACAACCGTCATCCAGCCTGGCAGGGTGGGCGACGAATACTACATGACCAAAGGTCACTTCCATGAGCAGATAGACCGGGCGGAGGTCTATGTAGGGTTACAAGGACAGGGCTACTTGTTACTCGAGACCACCGGTGGGGAATTCGAAGCCCTTCCTGTGAAGCCGGGCACGCTGACCTACATCCCTCCCTACTGGGCGCACCGCATGGTGAACGTTGGTCGAGAGGAGTTCATCTTCTTCGGCGTCTATCCTGCCGATGCAGGCCACAACTACGGGGACATTGAGAAGCGCGGCTTCGTGAAGGTGTTGGTGGAGCGAGACGGACGGCCCACACTGCTACTGAACCCCAGGCACGAAATGAGGTGATGAGATGGCAAAGACTTACCTCATAGGTGTAGACCTTGGGACCATGGGCACCAAGGCTGCCATCTTCGACACGGAAGGCAACCTGGTGAGCCTTGCTTTTGAGGAGTCCAAACTCTTCTACCCCAAGCCGGGGTGGGTGGAGCAGGACCCGGACGATATCTACTTCTCCTCGCTTCGCACCATCAAGGACTGTTTGGAGAGGAGCGGCGTGGAACCCGGGCAAGTGGCGGCCTTGGCCTTCGATGGGCAGATGGCTGGCATAGGTACTATCGATACGCAGTGGCAGACACCCACAGTCTATGATTCCTGGCTTGATACGAGGTGTGCCCCCTATATAGATCGCATGAGTGAGCACCAAGATCTCATCATCGAGAACTCTGGGGGCCCGCCCACTTACTGCCATGGCCCGAAGATCATGTGGTGGAGGGACGAAGAGCCAGAAGTGTTCTCCAGGATTCACAAGTTCGTGGTGCCTGGTGGGTACACAGCGGGGAGGATGGCTGGGCTTGGAGGGGATGATGCCTTCATCGACTATACCTATCTGCATTTTTCCTGCCTCAGCGATGTGAGGAAGGCCGAGTGGAGCGAAGATCTGTGCCACTTGTTCAACGTCCCCATGGAGAAGCTGCCCCGCATAGTCAAGCCCTGGGAGATCATCGGTCAGCTGACTGCTGAGGCGGCAGAGGGGTGCGGGCTCTTGGCCGGAACGCCCATCGCCGCTGGCTGCGGAGACCAAGCTGCAGGTATGCTAGGGGCCGCCATGGTGGAGCCGGGCATGGTCTTTGATGTGGCTGGTACCGCCTCCGTCTTCTCCATCTGCCTGGACCAGTTCACCCCTGATCTGGAACACAAGACGTTGTTCACGGCCCGCCTGGTGCCTGAGGATCTGTGGTACGCGTTGGCCTATATCAATGGTGGTGGCCTGAACCTGCGCTGGTTCCGCGACGAGTTGGCTGAGGAGGAGAAGGCCAGGGCGGGGCGAGAAGGGGAAAGCGTCTACGCAATGCTGGATGCGGCTGCTGCGGCCGTACCCCCAGGGTCAGATGGCCTGCTCTTTCTTCCGCATCTCGGAGGGCGTGTGACGCCCAGCGATCCGGACCTGCGGGGCCTGTGGCTGGGTTTCACCTGGAGCCACAGAAAGGAGCACTTCTACCGATCCCTTCTGGAGGGTGTGGCGTACGAGTATGCCTATTACCTCGATGTCGAGAGGAGTCTGCTACCACATTTGGAGCTCAAGGAGGCCCGTGTCATCGGTGGAGGATCCAGGAGCGATCTGTGGAATCAGATCAAGGCTGATGTCTTGGGCATACGCTACGTGCAACTGAATCGTGAGGAGCACGCCGTGCTGGGTTCGGCGATACTGGCCGGCTACGCGGTGGGTGTCTTCGATGACCTCAAAGCCACAGCGAAGAGATTCGTGGAGCCAATCAGCCGCGTGGAGCCTCGACCCGAGTATCACGCTTATTACCGGCCACTCGTGGATCTCTACATCTCCCTCTTCGACACCCTGCGACCGACCTACCAAGATCTGGCCGGGCTTCCCGCACCGCCCGAGATGTGACCATGAAGGCAGTGGTGGTCCATGGACGTGGCGACATCCGGTGTGAGAACCTGCCCACACCAAGTCCAGGCCCTGGCGAAGCCCTGATAGCGATGAAGGCTGCAGGGATCTGTTCTTCCGACGTGCCCCGGGCCTTGGGAGATGCAGCCTATTCCTACCCCATAGTGATGGGGCATGAGCTGGCAGGCGAGGTGGAGGAAGTGGGAACAGAAGTCAACGGCGCGCACGTCGGCGAACGCGTGGCTGTGGCCCCGCTAATCCCCTGCTGGCGATGCGAATGGTGCCAACGGGGGAGATACTCTCTGTGCGATGACTACAACTATCTTGGGTCTCGCACGCAGGGTGGCTATGCAGAATATGTGAACGTACCTGTTGGGAACCTAGTGCCACTACCTCCCGAGGTGGATTATGAGGCTGGAGCCACATTGGAGCCCACGGCTGTTGTTCTGCACGGCCTGGGCATCGCTGGACTGACGCCGGGCGACGATGTAGCCGTGGTGGGAGCAGGCACTCTGGGACTGCTGGCCATCCAAGTTGCCAAGATCGTGGGTGCAGGACGGGTCTTCGCCACTGACTTGGTGAAGGCAAGACTCGAGGCTGCGGAGAGCCTGGGGAGTCAAGCCTTCTTGGCGGGGGAGGTGGTCGCACGCATGGCTGCGACCACCCAGGGACGAGGCGTGGACTTGGTGGTGGAAACCGCCGGGACAGCGAAAGCACAGGAGCTATGTTTGGACCTGGTGCGGAAGGGCGGTAGGGTACTATTCCTGGGCATGCCTGAAAGAGGGGTCAAGTTGTCGCGGGCTGCGATGCAGCGACTCGTCAGGGAGGAGCTGTCAATCTATGGAGGCTGGAACTCCTACTCGGCTCCCTTTCCCGGATACGAATGGCACGCCTCTTTGACCTACATGGCCCAGGGACAGCTGAAGATTGAACCGCTGATTACGCACAGGTTCCGCCTTCAAGAGGCGAAAGAGGCCTTCATCATGATGCAAGAGGGTCGGGAGTTGTTCAACAAGGTGATCTTCGTGGAAGGAGGAAGGGATGAGGTTTGAAGATAAGGTGGCCATCGTCACCGGCGCCGGCCGAGGACTGGGGAAAACCATGGCTATCGCGTTGGGCAGCGAAGGGAGCAAGGTGGTAGTAGTGGACATCAATCCCGGTGAGGGAGAAGAAGCCGTGCGCGAGATGGAGACCCTGGGGGCAGAGGCGATCTTCGTGAGGGCTGATGTCAGCGAGAAGGCATCGGTGCAGAGGATGGTCGAGGCCTCGTTGGATCGGTTCGACACCATCGACATACTGGTGAACAACGCTGGAATCCACGACGCCGCGCCCTTCGTCGAGGAGACGGAGGAGCTGTGGCAGCGGATGTTCAAGGTCAACGTCATGGGGACGGTCCTCCCCTGCCAGGCAGTGGTCCCGGAGATGATGAAGCGGCAGAAGGGGAGGATTGTTAACATATCGTCGAAGGCGGCCGTCGTCGGAGAGCCCTACCATGCTGCTTACAGCGCTTCCAAGGGGGCCGTCCTGGCCTTGACGCGGGCCATGGCCACCGAGTTGGCACCCTACAAGATAACAGTGAACGCTGTCTGCCCCGGCCCCACCTATACCGACATGCTTCTGGGAGCGACGGATGAAGCTCAGAGAAACGAACTGACCGCCATCGCGCCGCTTGGTCGGCTGGGAGAGCCGGAAGACATAGCCGGGGCGGTTCTCTATCTCGCCTCCGAAGAGTGTGATTGGTGCACCGGGCAGGCGCTGTCCGTCGACGGTGGAATGTCAATACTTAAATAGGAGCTTTGGACACATATCATGAAGATACTAGTCACAGCTCGTTCCTTCCGCCAAACCCCTGGGAGACACCACGAGCTTCTGGAGCAGTCGGGCCACGAGGTGATGGAAAGCCCGGTGGATCGCCCCTTGAAAGAGGCGGAATTGGTGGAGTTGATAGGCGATGCAGATGGGGTCATCCTCGGGTTGGACTACGTCACTGCGGAGGTGATCGAGGCCGGTGGGCAGCTCAAGGTGCTGTCTCGTTATGGCGTGGGAGTGGATAGGGTCGATCTAGAAGCCGCCACAGAGGCCGGAGTGGTGGTAACCAACACACCGGGGACGAACCATATCGCCGTGGCCGAGTTGACCTTGGGTCTCATGCTATCCCTGGCTAGGCTTATCCCACAGCACAACAGGAGGGCCAAGGAGGGCTCTTGGGCACGGGAGAAGGGGACCGAACTAGCGGGTAAGACAGTTGGCATCATCGGCCTGGGCACCGTGGGGCGGGAGGTGGCAAAGCGGCTGCGGGGTTTCGATGCAAAGCTGGTAGTCCATGATCCTTATGTTTCAGCAGATGTGGTAGAAGGACAAGGGGCTCAAAGGGTTGACTTGGAAACACTTCTGCGTGAGGCAGACATAGTGACCCTTCACGCGCCACTGACAGAGAAGACCAGGGGTATGCTGGGCCAACAGGAGTTTCTTCTGATGAAGCCCGCCGCCTATCTAGTCAATACTGCACGGGCAGAACTCACTGATGAAGATGAGCTCTATGAGGTGTTGAAGAGCGGTGGAATCGGTGGGGCAGCGTTGGATGTCTTCGCCCAGGAGCCACCTCCCCCGGACTACCCGCTCCTACAGTTGCCGAACGTCGTGGCGACGCCGCACGTCGGTGCCACCACTTATGAATCAATAGTCCGCATGGGGACCATGGCTGTGGAGAACACGCTGCAGGCCTTGAGGGGCGAGCGCCCCGCCCATGTGGTGAACCCGGAGGTTTACGAGAGGCCCAAGTAGGAGCGGGACCCGACCTAGCAACATGGGCTCCACTGAATGACATGATCCCCGAGGCATCGTGAAGTTCCGGACGGTCACCGGCCTGGTAGCGGAAGAGGATGTCCGTCTTGCTGACGGACACGGGCATGTGTGGATCAAGCCGCCGAAGGGGGTTTCGAAAGACGCCCGACTGCGACTGTGTGACTACGCAGCCATAGAGGCTGAGCTCACGGACTTTCGCGAAGCGGGGGGTACTACAGTCGTGGATTGTCAACCCGGTGGTTGCGGGCGGGACGCCAGAATGTTGGTTCGCTTGGCCAGAGCGACAGGGCTGCATATCACAGCCACTACTGGATTCCATCGGCAACGGTACTATCCTCCAGCCCATTGGCTGTGGTCGGCATCAGAGGAGGAAGCAGCGGCGTACTTTGTCGAAGAGCTGACTTGCGGGATGCGGGAGACTGAAGGCACGGTTCCTGCTACCACAATAAAGGTCGGCTACGACGGGCTACTTGACGGTCAGACACTCATTCTCGTCTCCGCTGCGGCGGAAGCCGCACGTCGGACCGGAGCAGCAATTCTGTGCCACACAGAACGACGCCATAACGTGGAAGCATTGCCCTCGTTTCTTGGTGATCGGGGAGTCGCTGCCGATCGGCTCTACCTCTGCCACATGGATAAGCGACCAGATTTCGGCCTGCATCGCGAACTGGCGCAGGCAGGTGTATTACTGGGCTATGATACGTTCGTGCGCCCCAAGTACAAGCCTGAACACGGAGTCTGGCCGCTCATGAGAAAGATGGTGGCGGATGGTCAGGAGGATCACATTGCTGTCGGCCTGGATCTGGCTGTGTCATCCATGTGGAGGCATGGCGACGGACAGCCCGGGATGTTGGCGCTGTTTGAAGAGATCGTGCCGCGGCTCCGCGCCGAAGGAATCCACGAGCATATCATCGCCCGACTCACCGGACACAACATCGCACGATACTTGGTGCGGCAGGCTCCTGAAGGAAAGGACCTAACACAATGACAATGAGGGGGGAACCTTTGGAACCACGCACGGTCCCTACGCTGTACTTCATTGGCGTGACGACAACGCAGTCGTCCATCATGAAGGTGTTCCCCAAATGGTCCGATATTCTTGGCCTGGGCGCAGAGATCGTCGGCTATGACGCCCCGATCCACGGGCCTGCCGAGGTCTACGAGGCCATTGTGCGTCAGATCAAGGAAGACACACTATCTATGGGGGCGCTCGTGACTACGCACAAGATCGATTTGTTGGACGCAACACGTGAGATGTTCGATTACCTCGATCCCTACGCGGAGCTGTGTGGCGAGATCTCGTGCATCTCCAAGCGCGACGGACGTCTGGAAGGCTATGCTAAGGATGCCATCACATCTGGATTGGCCTGGGAGGCCTTTGTGGAGCGAGGCCACTGGGGACGTACGGGGGCACACGTCATGTGCATTGGGGCGGGTGGTTCGGCTGTGGCCATCAGCGTCTACGTATCAGGATTGCCTGACCCGGCCGACCGTCCCCCTAGATTCGTCGTTGTCCAGCGAAGTTTGCCAAGGTTGGAGAAAGTACGGGCAATTCGTGCCAAGCTCAACACAGACATCGAGTTTGAGTACATCCTCAACGAGGACCCGGCTAGGAACGATGAGATCATGGCATCATTGCCCCCTGGATCGATGGTCATCAATGCTACGGGCATGGGCAAGGATCGGCCTGGCTCGCCAGTCACTGACAATGGCCTCTTCCCCGAGAACGGGCTCGTTTGGGAGCTCAACTATCGTGGCGACCTGGATTTCATGCACCAGGCCGAACGGCAAGCTCAGAGCCGCAACTTGACGGTGGAGGATGGCTGGGTGTACTTCCTGCACGGATGGAGTCAGGTGATTGGGGAGGTGTTTCACCTAGATCTGACACCGGAGTTGTTCGCTGAGCTCGACAAAGCAGCCGCGGTGATCCGCTAGTCTGCCACGACGATCAGAGACAGGCTCCGTGAACTAACTCGCGGACCCTTTCGCGAGCCGGCGTGGGGCTGCGTCCACTCTACAATAAGCACATTGCACAAGGAGGAATGCAATGCGAGGAGTTCTTCATGCCCTGGGTGACCTGGGCCTGGTGCCGGTCGTCAAGATCGAGCGCGTCGAGGATGCGGTCGACCTTGCTAGAGCCTTGTTGGCGGGCGGGCTACCATGTGCCGAGATCACTTTCCGGACTGAAGCAGCCGAGGAGGCCATACGACAGATCTCCTCTAGGTTGCCTGACATGCTCGTTGGGGCTGGGACCGTACTCTCCGTCGATCAGGCTGAGAGGGCCGTTTCGGCGGGCGCTCAGTTCATCGTCTTCCCGGGGTTCAATCAGAAGGTTGTCGAGTGGTGTCTGGAGAATGAGATACCCGTCACACCTGGGGTGGTGACGCCCACGGAGATCGAGATGGCGCGCGATCGGGGGCTGGAGATCCTCAAGTTCTTCCCAGCAGAGGCCATGGGCGGCATCGCCACGCTGAAGGCCATCGGAGCCCCCTACGGAGATGTCAAGTTCGTCCCCACTGGAGGCATCAACCGGGACAATCTGGCGGATTACCTGGCCCTTCCCAACGTCCATTGTTGCGGGGGGAGCTGGCTGGTGAAGGCCAATCTGATTTCGGCTGGCAAGTTTGACGAGATCACACAGCTGACCCAGGACGCCATGTCTCTAGTGCGCAAAGTTCGGGGATAGTGCGGGTTTGAGGCCAGTTCCAACGAAGAACCATCGGCGCGGACGGTGAAGCCCAAGTGTGCATCCGTGGACCACGGCCACTGCACGTTTCCTATTCATGCGTACAATCAGGCTGATGTAGTTGTAGTGATGCGTGCCTGGTACCATCGCTCTCTGAAGCCGATCCCGCGCAACCTCCCCGCAGACGCAAAGCATGCGCGAAGTCAACTGCGATTGCGTTCAATGCCGAGAAACTGACTGACTACTGCGTCGTTCGTTTGCCACAGGCCTAGAGATACCCGAGTCGCGCCTTCAGCTCGGAGGTACTGACCGGGGAACTGAAGTCCTCGCCTTGCGGTGCGTT
>Ga0114930_10005750_pt1 | contig 10117 bp, 8 predicted proteins | sample AnhtaG_FD_87300 | JGI IMG/M metagenome (GOLD analysis project Ga0114930, IMG submission 87300) | Deep subsurface microbial communities from Anholt, Denmark to uncover new lineages of life (NeLLi) - Anholt_01485 metaG | ecosystem: Environmental > Aquatic > Marine > Oceanic > Sediment | place... | reverse complement strand
AGAGTGTACAAGGGTATTAGACCCTACACCGAGGGTTGAGCCGGAGTAAATTTTCACTTAGAATATATACATGCCCCTGTAGCTCAATGGACAGAGCGCCGGACTTCTAATCCGACGGTTGTGGGTTCGAATCCTACCAGGGGCGCCTTCTATTTTTCCAGACCCTATCTAGGGACATCGGGTTGATATATCTGATCACATAGACCTCAGCTATCCCTCCGACTTCGGAAGTCCGCAGGACTTACGAAGTCGTTCTTAGCCCTCGCCGGCAAGCGCTCGGGCGCGTTGCCAAGGCGGGAGATCCTTCTTTTCTACTAAGACTCCACGGAGCTCAAATATCTGATCCCTTAAAGCAGCCGCTTTCTCGAACTCGAGCGCTTCAGCCGCGGCTTTCATTTGGTGTTCCAGTTCTTTAATCAGACGCGATAATTCATCCAAGGGCATCTGCGCCGGGGTGAAGGTTTTGTACTCGGTGGGGTGCTCGGCGATAGTATGCGCAGCCAACTGGTCGGTCAGATCGCGGATTTCTTTAATGATACTCGCCGGTTCGATGCCGTGGGTTTGGTTGAATGCGATCTGTATCGCTCGACGGCGATCTGTTTCATCGATTGCACGACGCATCGAGTTGGTTATCCTATCAGCGTACATGATTACCTTGCCTTGCACGTGGCGGGAGGCGCGCCCGATGGTCTGGATCAGGGCTGTACCGGAACGTAAGAAACCCTCTTTGTCGGCGTCGAGAATCGCCACCAGAGAGACCTCCGGTAAGTCGAGACCTTCCCGGAGCAGGTTGATGCCAACGACCACGTCATAAACGCCCAATCGCAGATCGCGCAGGATGCTGACCCGTTCGAGGGTATCAATCTCCGAGTGTAGGTAATGGACCTTGATGGTCAACTCGAGCAGATATTCCGAGAGGTCTTCAGCCATACGCTTGGTAAGGGTGGTAACCAGGACCCGTTCACCGACGTCCACTCGAAGGCGAATTTCAGTTACCAGGTCATCGATCTGGCCCTCCACTGGTCGAACCTCGACCTGGGGGTCCACTAGCCCGGTTGGTCGGATGATTTGCTCAACTACCTGGGAAGCAACACTGAGTTCATACGGTCCTGGCGTGGCCGAGGTATAAATTACTTGACCAGTACGGGTTTCAAACTCATCGAACGAAAGGGGACGATTATCGAGCGCGGATGGCAAGCGAAAACCATATTCGACAAGGGTTTCTTTGCGAGAGCGGTCGCCGGCGTGCATGCCCCGCACCTGGGGGATGGTCATATGGCCCTCATCGACCACCAGCAGGTAGTCAGGAGGGAAATAATCGATCAGCGTCCAGGGCGGGGAGCCAGCTGGTCGTTGGTCCAGGTGGCGGGAGTAGTTCTCGATCCCCGAGCAGTAGCCGACCTCATGCATCATTTCCAGGTCATATCGTGTTCGCTGCTCGAGTCGTTGGGCTTCCAACAACTTTTCCTGTGCTTTGAATATTTCTAAACGCTGGTTGAGTTCGGCTTCGATATCCGCTAAAGCAATAGTCATCTTCTCCTCATCGGTGATGAAATGCTTGGCGGGATATATACTTATCTGCTGTCGATCGACCAGCAATTCGCCGGTAAGCGGGTCGAACTCAACGATACGCTCAACCTGGTCATCTAAGAAGCTGACCCTAAGTCCATGCTCGTCGTATGCAGGCATAACTTCGAGCGTGTCACCCCGGACGCGAAACGCGCCTGGCTTCAATTCGAGATCGTTACGCTCGTAGTGGCTCTCAACTAATTGGCGCAGCACAGAGTGACGGCGGTAGCGACCGCCGACTTCAAGATCGATCACCACCCGACCGTACGCCTCCGGATTGCCTAGACCAAAGATGCAGGAGACTGACGCCACGACGATCACATCGCGTCGGGAAAACACCGAAGTAGTAGTCGAGAGACGCATTCGTTCGATCTCCTGGTTAATATTGGTCTCCTTCTCAATGTAGAGGTCGTGTCGAGGGACATAAGCTTCCGGCTGGTAGTAGTCATAGTAGGACACGAAGTATTCGACCGCGTTATCCGGGAAGAAACCTTTGAACTCAGCGTAGAGTTGCGCGGCGAGCGTCTTATTGTGAGCCAATACCAGTGTGGGGCGTTGGGTACGGTCGATAACCGAGGCGATGGTGAAGGTCTTCCCGGTGCCAGTGGCGCCGAGGAGAACCTGATGTTTATCATTGCGCATTAAGCCGGCGACTAGCTGCTCGATAGCTTCAGGTTGATCGCCTGTTGGTTTGAAAGGTGCGTGTAGGCGAAATTCAGCCATCAGGTCTCCGTATGATAATCGAACAAATGGGCTGATATTGTATCACGGAATGGTAACGGTTCAGGCGACGCGTTCAGGGGAATTCCGATCGTTCTAATTATGGGAATCAGCTAATGCCATCCTTGGGGTTAGTCTTCTCAAGGTATTGAGACAACGATCTAACTATGATAAGCGGGCAGGATGTGCAAAGAGGGGATTAATCGACCACGAAGATTGGGTTACTGAAGATCCACCCACGCTTTTTACCTTGAAAGAATAGATAAGCCTCAACTCGGTAAGCACCACAATCAGTAACAGTAAAAACCGCTGCCTCACTATCCTCCCATGTTCGGATCTGTGTACCATCTCGCAAGAGCCGAATCTCGGCTCGACTCGGCAGCTTCACCTGGAGCGTAACTCCATAACGGGCTCTGATCCTCTCCCCCATGATCACCCGGTCTCCATCCCCTTGAGCACTGAAACGAAAGCCGCTTGTCGGAGCCGGCAGGTCGTAGCCGACAAAGCACCGGCCATGTCCCAAGCTATGGAATAATCGTCTGCGGTCGTCATCCACGTTCCCGTTCAACGGCCCATTGGTTAAGATATGTGTGTTGACGGCTCTGAAAAGCCACTCGTATGGGAGGATGACCCGCTTCAACAAGCCCTTGTGGATGGGTGTGGCATGAGCGTCAGCACCGCCGATCGCTACCACTCGTTCTCCGGATGCCAGCATTCGATCCCAACGCTCAAGAACCTCCGGGAACGGTCCTTCAGCGCTGAGGGCGGGATTGTAAGCATAGAAGATTGCCGCGGGGATGGATTTGATGTGGGACTTCATCTCGGACATGAAGTTCCAAATTTCTATACCGGTGTAATCATGTACTTCCCAATCCACCCACGATAGGTCAGTTTCGTTGATGATGGGAGCAGCCGGGTCGCGTGGGTGAGCTAAAAAAGACAAGCCTCCCGCCTTGTTTACCGCATCGATCAAGCGCTGGGGTTCAGGGGCTAAGGGAGCAAATTCCTGACGGGTTTCATAGGTAAGAAGGTGATTCTTTTGAGGTTCCCGGGCTTGATCGTGGATCTCCTCCCCGGTAAGGAGCAGCACTCGTCGATCTCCAGCGTATCGGTATCCATCCAGCCCGTCCACCCAGATGTTATGGTCGGTAACAACCACGAAATCAAGTCCAGCCTTAAGGGCAGCAAGGGCGATTTGGTCGTGGCTTCCAAAACCATCTGAGTAGGGTGAATGTACGTGTAGATTGCCGGCGTATTCGTAGATCAAGTAGATTCTCCTTGGGAAAGGGCCGGCGGTGGTGATTCAAATGTTTCAAGTTGCTGTTTCGTTTTGGCGATTGCGTCCTGCGTCGCTAGGGGTGATCAGATGTGCTCCGGTCTGGGCACAAACGCCAATGAGCTGTTGTCGTTGAGCGGATGAGAGCGGTGCCAGGTGGGTGACCACCATTTGTATGCGCTTATCCAACAGACCACTAAGCATTTGCTGCCACGCGGGACCTGCAGGGTGTTTGTCGACGAGTAAGGTCAGTTTGCTCTCATCGAACGGTCCGATGAACCCCTCCAACTCCCGCTTGAAATCGTTATCAAATTCCATCCAGCGAAAAACAGGTCCAATCTCGGGCATATCAAGTGGGTGTTGTTCTATGAGATATACCACGATTGGCTGTATAGAAGTGGTTTCAGTCAATCGAGATTCCCTTTTGTTAAACAGTAATCCAGACCAAAGCATAACATAACGTAAACGTGGTGGCAATGAACCTAGAGTAGTACAGGTGTCCTTCTATTATGCAACTTCAATAATTACCCTCACCCACTGGTCATCCCCAGAGTCCCGTAAGAGAAAAAGTTTTTACCGGCTGCATAATGGCAATCAATTTTATTCAAGCGTCGAGAAAAAGACCTACCGTCAGCAGGAAGGGGAGTATATGTGTAGTGTGGGTTTTGCATCAATCCAACATGTACCATTTCCATTCGTATGGATAAGTGTTACTTGCTTATACTGGTTGGATATCGTCCTCAGCCAATGGGTACTACTACTTATGGAAAGTATTTCTTCGTGAATGGTATAATGATCTGCGCTGTGAGTTTTTAGTCGAGGAGCCCTGATGGATAGCGCCAGACGTCGTTTTCTTACTCACATAAGAGAAGAACGAAGTTGTGCGGAAAACACTATCCAGGCTTATAGAACCGATCTTGAGCAATTAAACCGTGTAATTTCAGCTAGAAAAGGGGAGCCTGCCTCGCTCGGGTCACTCACGACCGAATCGCTATCTGGCTATGTCAATTGGCTAATGCAACAGGGTTATGAAACAGCAACGGTTTCTCGTAAGATAGCAGCTGTCCGTTCTTTCATAAACTATCTCAACATATATGAGGGAATAGGAGGACCAGGACTTTTTGAAGAACTTCGTTCGCCTCCAAACCCACGACGCCAACCCCGTATACTGTCACGAGAGGAAACGATTGCTCTGCTTGAAGCCTCAGCTAAATTCGATAATCCACGTGCCCTACGAGATCGGGCAATACTGGAATTTCTTTACGCGACGGGCTTTCGAGCAGCTGAGGTTGTAAACTTGCGTTTGGAGGATGTAGACCTCAACCGACGGGAAGTCTATCTCTCATCGTCTACGGATGCCCCAGTACCTTTGGGCGCGGCTACTGTTGCTATGCACCACTATTTGCAGCGAGGTCGACCTCACTTAGTCCATAAGCCACAGGTGAGGGCTTTTTTCCTGAATCAGCGCGGTCAGAAATTTAGCCGACAGGGATTGTGGCTTGTCGTGAAACGGTGGGCGGCTGTAGCTGGTCTTAGCCACGATGTCTCTCCCCAGACAATACGAAATACTCTGGTCCAGAATCTGCTTTCAGAAGGAAAAACTCGGAAGGAGGTACAACAATTCTTAAGACTTTCCAACCCCAACGCAGTTTGGGTTCGCCGTGAGATCCCGCAGCATTAAGTGGTGGATAAAAGTATGGATTTTATTACCCTGGAAGATATTGATACAGCTACCCAAGCGATTCACGAGCGCACTTCGTTGCAGCCTGAAATCGGAATGATTTTAGGCTCCGGTTTAGGGTTGGTAGCCGAAGCTGTAGAGGGGGCTGATTGGATCCCAGCCGGGGATATTCCCGGGTGGCCAGTACCGACTGTAGAAGGCCATGCCGGCCATTTGGTGTGTGGTAATTTGGAAAGCCATCCAGTCTTAGTCTTACAAGGACGGGCTCATTACTATGAAGGTCACTCCATGTCTAAGATTGGCCTCCCGATACGGGTGATGCAGCGAATGGGCGTCGAAATCCTAGTCGTCACCAACGCAGCTGGAGCGGTGAATCCAGATTTTGCACCCGGCGAGCTGATGTTGATCATTGATCATATCAATCTTATGGGAATGGCAGGACTAACACCCCTTCGAGGGCCGAATCTGGATACATTCGGACCTCGGTTCCCGGATATGAGTCAAGCTTACGACCGTGATTTAATGAACCTCGCCAGGGAAGCCGCCCGTGAAGGGGAGATCCCGCTGCATGAAGGTATTTATATCTGCCTGGGGGGACCATCTTTCGAGACGCCTGCCGATTTACGATTCTTAAAAGGGATTGGAGTAGACGCGGTGGGCATGTCAACCGTCCCCGAAGTGAATATTGCTCGTCATGGGGGGATGCGCGTTTTGGGTGTCTCTGGTATCAGCAACAAGGCTAATCTGGATGGGCAGACCATCACATCACATGAAGAGGTACTGGCCGCAGGTCAGGTGATCGCTCCAATGCTCTTAGCACTTATCAGGGGGGTCCTCCGCCGGTTATGATTTAATATTAAATGGAAGAGATATTGCTCTTCATCGAAGAGCGGCAAACCTGGATTTATGTAATCCTTACGCTAGCTGGGCTGGTTTACCTTCGTTCAATTTTCCATTCCTATAAGGAATTACGTGGATCCATCTTTAGCCTAGAGCGTGAACGGGCCATGAGCAGGCTAATACGCTCAGGGGCAATGCTGATCCTGGTATTTGCTGGATTGGCAGCAACTTTCGTGGTGGCAACCTTTGCGTGGCCGGCTTTATCTGTTTCCATCCATCAGACGCCGATACCAACTGTGTCGTTACTCGCCACTCTAGAGGTCGATTCAGACGCAGTGGTGGAGGAATCTCTAACCACTACGCCACGCGACTCATTAATCGTAGATAGCTCCGGCTGTCTAAATCCAATGGCGACGATTACCGAACCTCAGGATAGTGATTCTATCAGCGGCTTGGTTGTGGTGGAAGGCGTAGCCAACATTACAAACTTCGCGTTTTATAAGATCGAGTATAAGAGGCTTATGCCAGGAGAGGTGTGGCATCCAATCTCAGCCGGTACCCAACCGGTGTGCGAGGACGGATGCCAGGTAAGGGAGGAATTAGGCACTTGGAATACAACTTTGGTGATACCGGGAGAATACGCCTTCCGTCTGGTGGTGATGGATGCTGAGGGCAACGCACCGCTCCCATGTGAAATCCAACTACGGGTGCTACCTCCCCCCTAATGGCGGCTTGGGGTCGTAGATAGATTATTTGAGCAGGATCTCAAAGGACTAGGCGAGGTTCCCATAGGGGATGAATTGCATCAGTTATCATGAGGATTTTCAGACGTAAGGATGAATGGAATGGAAATATTGTCAATCCGCAAGGCTAACTCGAGTGATATTCCAGCACTGATGGCGCTTGATCATGGCTACAGCACAGATCATGTTTGGCAGATGGCTGTCGACAACGGACAAGAGCAAGTAGGGGTAACGTTTCGTGAGGTGCATTTGCCAAGGCCAATGCGAGTGACCTACCCACGAGATCCGCAGCGGTTGGCGGATGAATGGACGCTGTACGCAAAATTATTGGTAGCCGCAACTGAGGAGGATCTGCTGGGATACGTGACGATCATCGAGGGGCCAGCCATTGAATCCGGTTGGATAACGGATTTGGTCGTTAGCTTGCGGTGCCGACGTCAGGGTGTCGCCTCCCGGTTGCTACAAGCAGCTCGTGATTGGTGTCGTGACAATGGCATGAGACGAATGTTCATCGAGATGCAGAGCAAGAATTACCCCGCCATTTGTTTGGCACGAAGGTATGGCTTCGTATTTGCTGGTTACAGTGACCACTACTACCCCGAGCAGGACATCGCCCTGTTCTTCTCCCTAGAGCTGCATTAAGCCTGAGCTTATTCCATGACTCAACCGGTGCTTTCCACGCTGCTGGTCATCAACCAAATCCTTAATGCGGCTAATGCCATCACTGCGTTCTCATTGCTCTTATATGTATTGACCTTTAATTTACGTGAGCGAGTGGCTCGATCCTTTGCCCTTTTGTTGGCGTGTGTCACTGTGGTTTATTTCGGAGATGTGTTAACCAGCCTCTCGCAGGTTGACACGGAAATTGAGCTCTGGTTGCGATTGCAGTGGGTTGGAATCGCCTTTGTACCTGCGACTTATCTCTACCTTTCGGACGTCCTCCTGGCAGCCACAGGACGACCATCACAAGGAAGGCGCCGTTTAGTGATATGGCTAAGTTATCTTCTGAGTGGGGTTGTGTTGGCGGCAGCCGGCTTGGGGCGTATCCTGGCGGGAGATTTAGTTCTTAGCGAGTCAACCGCATACTTGAGCCCAGGACGGTTGTTTCCTGCGTTCTTGCTTTTCTCGCTTCTAAACCTGGGGTTAGCAGGGTTTAACCTTTGGCGGTCCTATAAACGCTGTTTAACCCGCTCGAGCAGACGGCGAATGCGCTATTTGATGGCGGGCTCGCTTGGACCGTTGCTTGGTTCGTTTCCTTTCTTGATGATCAGCAGGTCTACCCTGGAAGTTCATCCTCTGATCTTTTGGGGTTTATTGGTAGTGATAAATTCCTTGGTGGCTATCCAAATGGTGATGATTACTTATAGCATAGCTTACTTCGGTGTGATTTGTCCGGACCGTGTGGTAAAAAGTCGATTATTCCAATGGATCCTGCGTGGTCCTGTAGTAGCTTCAACCGTCCTCGGAGTGACGGTAGTCGTTAATCGTTTAAGTATATTGATAGGTCTGGAGGGTGCCCGCGTGGTGCCCTTCACCATGGTTGTCGTATTGCTGATGTTGCAGCACATCATCACACTTATAAGGCCATCGATTGAGCGCTTGTTTTTCTACGGTGAAGACCGCGGCGATATCGCTCGGTTGCAATTACTGGAAGAGAGGTTGTTGACCACTAGTGACTTGCGACAGTTCCTTGAATCGATCCTGAATGCTGTATGTGATGTCGCCGGAGTAGGGTCGGCATTTGTGGCGGTCGTCGGTCCAGATGGATTGGAAATGGAGGTTGCCGTAGGACCGGATGATCCTCTGCGTGGTTCCGGTGATTTGCCCCCTTTATTAGTGACCGATGATAAAGTGAGTTTTGAATTTCTAGGCGTGGTCTTTGCCTGGGATGTGTACTGGTTGATCCCAATACGACTGGCGGATACTCCGGAAGTCGTAGGTCTGCTTGGATTGCGCGCTCGGGGGGTACAGCCCGATTTCAATCCAGAGGAGGAAGCCAGGCTGAAGGTGCTGGTTGATGGGGCGACAGTGGCGCTGGCTGATCGTTTGCTCCAGCGGGAGATCTTCGGTGTGGTGGACAGGTTGGTTCCTCAGGTCGATGCGATACAACGCATGCGAGCCGCAGCTGTCTACGGCGGTGCAGAGGCGTTAACTGAATCGGTGAATGGTATCCATACTGAAGAAGAACTAACCGACCTTGTCCGAGAGGCTTTGGGGCATTACTGGGGGGGACCTCGTCTTACCCGTAGTCCGCTTCTAGCGTTGCGTATTGTTCGTAAAGCTATCAGTGAGCATGATGGCAACCCGGTTAACGCGCTGCGGGCGATTCTGAGGCAGGCGATCAACCGCGTGCGTCCTGAAGGCGAACGCCGTTTCACAGCCGAGTGGATGCTATACAACATCTTAGAAATGAAGTTCCTCCAGGGTCGAAAGGTTCGTGATGTTGCCTTACGTTTGGCAATGTCCGAAGCGGATCTATACCGGAAGCAACGTGTCGCAATTGAAGAGGTGGCCAGAGCCATCACTGAGATGGAACGTGAGGCTGTCACCTCTGAATCAGGAGAGGAGATACTTCAGAAAAATGAGTGATAGCTTGCACTTTCGGGGGATTGGGGTATCCTATTTCTGGTTGAGGTTGGAGCCCTAAGGTTATTTTTCCGAATCGGATTGAGGTTTTCCAATGGCGATGGACGAAGGTTTTGCACGGGAGGGGGAAGGGACGCCGCCCCCGATGGACGAATCCTGGTGGGCGGCAGTACTGCAGGATGAAGGTAAACATAAGGCGACTGAGCGGCATAATGTGGGCAATAACCCGGAGGAAAGGATCGATTCCCCCGGCACACCTGAGGATTGGGTTTGGGCTCGGGAGTTGTATGACAAGGATGATACGATCGAACTCCCGATAATCGGCTACAACCGAGGCGGTCTACTGGTTGAGGCACGTAGCCTACGGGGATTCATCCCAATTTCACATCTGGTTGATATCCAACCGGTGAATGATGAAAGATCGCGCGTCGATTGTCTCACAGCACTGGTTGGTCAGAACTTGTGTCTTAAGGTCATTGAGTACGATCCTGAGCGTGGGCGTTTGGTCTTCTCTCAACGGGCTGCACTTGCTGGACCTGGTACACGCACCGAGTTGCTGGCTTCTCTTCAACCAAATGAAAGCGTCCGGGGTACGGTGACTAACATCACCCGCTTTGGTGTTTTCGTCGATTTGGGAGGTGTTGAAGGATTAATCCATGTATCCGAACTATCATGGGGGAGAGTACGCCACCCGGCTGATGT
>Ga0114930_10005749_pt1 | contig 10122 bp, 16 predicted proteins | sample AnhtaG_FD_87300 | JGI IMG/M metagenome (GOLD analysis project Ga0114930, IMG submission 87300) | Deep subsurface microbial communities from Anholt, Denmark to uncover new lineages of life (NeLLi) - Anholt_01485 metaG | ecosystem: Environmental > Aquatic > Marine > Oceanic > Sediment | place... | reverse complement strand
GGCCGCTTGTTAATGGTTATCTTGCCCTCGCCGGGCGTTAACCAAACCTTGGCCGTGCCGGTTTTCCTACGGCCGGTAGCATAGTACCTGATGTCCTGCTTCGCCACTGCGAATTCTCCTCCTAGATCTCCAGCTTCTCAGGGTTCTGGGCCCTGTGCGGGTGCTCCGCACCCTTGTAGACCCTGAGTTTCTTCAGCATCGCTTCTCCCAGGGTATTGTGGGGCAGCATCCCTTTCACCGTCCGCATTACGAGACGCTCCGGCTTCCCGGCGAGCATCTCCCCATAAGTGGTGAATTTGAGGCCCCCTGGGTATTGGGTATGTCGATAAATCTTCGCGTCCGGCTTGCCCCGGCCGGTAAGGACCACCTTCTCAGCGTTTACGATAATCACATGGTCTCCTGTGTCAACGTGCGGCGTGAATATGGCCTTGTGCTTTCCGCGCAAGATCTTGGCTACCTGCGAAGCAAGGCGGCCCAGCGACTTCCCCGCCGCGTCAATCACATACCACTGCCGCTCGACTTCCTTCGGTTTCGCGGTGAATGTCCTCATACTGCTTTCTCTCCCTAGTATTCCACTTTCGTAAGGCACAGTCCCTGCGGCGGGGCAGTCACGCCTCCAGCCTGCCGATCGCGTGCAGCGAGAATCTCTGCGATTTCGGCTGCCCGGCGCCTCCCCTGCCCGACCTCCACGACCGTGCCTACAATAGCCCGCGCCATGCCGCGCAGGAAAGCGTTGGCCTTGATCTTGAAAAAGACCGCCTCCCTCTGCCGATGGATCGTGAACCCCACGATGTGCCTGACCGTACTTCCTCCTGCTCGTTCAGCCATGCCGAAAGATGCAAAATCCTTCGTGCCCACGAACTGGGCGGCCGCCGCGGCAATCGATTCTACATCCAGCGGCTCGGTTATATGCCAGGTATAGCGTCCAAGAATCGCAGACGGCTCCGCCCTATTCAGGACCGTGTACACGTATGTCCTCGCCTTCGCCGACCGTCTGGCGTGAAAGCTTTCGGGCACATCCTCGCAGCGTCGGGCTCGGACATCACACGGCAACCGGTCGTTCAGCACCGTGCAGATGTTATCCGTCGGTATCGGGCCGGGCACACGGAAACTGATGACCTGCCCGGTCGCATGCACACCGGCATCCGTCCGACCGGCTCCGATCACCTGGACGCGCTCGCCGAAGAGTCCCTCCAGCGTACTCTCTAGTTCTCCCTGCACCGTGCGCACCGACGGTTGTTTCTGAAATCCAAAGAAGTCTGTGCCGTCATATTCAATGATGGTCTTAACGTTGCGCACGGGACGCATGACTACTCGCCAGCCAGCTCCAGCTTGACCATCGGTGCTGCGTCGCCCCGCCGGAAGCCGAGTTTTGTGATCCTGGTGTAGCCGCCGGGCCTCTCGGCAAACTTCGGGGCAATCTGGTCGAACAGAACCTTGACCAGGTCTTCGTCGTCCAATAGCCGGCGTGCCAACCTGCGGGAGTGAAGGTCATTTGTCTTCGCCACGGTGATGACTTTCTCCGCGATGCTTCGCACGTCCTTCGCCCTGGCCTCGGTGGTACGTATTTGTCCCCGCTCCAGCAGGGCCCGAACAAGCCCCTTGAGCAGAGCCATTCTCTGATCAGTCGGCAGGCCAAGTTTTCGCCCTGCAACTCGATGTCGCATTCTCGCTCACATTCCCTTCCATGCAGCGTCTGAAACGGATCAGCCTGCGCTAAGGTTGCTCAGCTTCGTCCGAGACTTTCTCCGGCTCTACCCCCGACTCTGCCCCTTCGCCTTCGGTAGAGACCGCGCCCACTTCGCCGAGCTTCTTCAGACTCAGGCCGAGCTGGGCAACCTTCTCCTTGACCTCCGCAAGCGACTTCCTGCCAAAGTTACGGATTCCCATCAGATCCTGCTCGGTAATCTGCACGAGCTCGCCGATAGTCAGGATATTCGCTTTCTTCAAACAGTTGTAGGTTCGGACGGAGAAATCGAGCTCCTCGATCCTAGCATCCGGCGCCCTGAGTTCAGGTTCCTCACCGTACAGGGGCTCTTCTTCATACGGCTCACCGGGAGCCCTCCTCGGAAAGTCGATGAAAAGGCGGACAAGCTTGTCCAGGATCTTTGCGGCATCGCTCACCGCCTCGCTCGGCTGCAATGTGCCGTTCGTCCAGACTTCGAGGACGAGGCGCTCGTTATCCGTCTTGTGCCCTACCCTAGTCGGTTCGACGATGAAATTCGCACGGCTAACAGGAGCGAACGCAGCCCCTACGGGGATCACACCGATGGCAGTTTTGATCTTCTCCTGTTTTTCCGGGAGCACGTATCCCCTGCCCATTTCGACCGTCATCTCCATCGACAGGGATACAGATTCGTCGCTAATCGTGGCGATATGGACCTCGGGGTTTACGATTTCGACGTCCGCCGGGGTGCGGATGTCGGCGCCTGTGACCTCCCCAGCTCCCTTCACGTCTATCCAGATCGTCTTTGGCTCCTCCCTCTCCGCACCATCTCGCTCCATCTTGATGTGGACTTCCTTTAGGTTCAGGAGGAGTTCAGTGCTATCCTCCTTGACACCGGGAATGGTGGAAAACTCGTGCAGCACGCCGTCTATCTTCACCGATGTGATAGCGGCCCCGACGATCGAGGACAGAAGCGTCCGGCGAAGCGCATTGCCAAGCGTGTGGCCAAAGGCACACTCAAGCGGCTCTATCACAAACTTGCCGTACGTCTCAGTCTGTTCCAGCGTCTCGATACGAGGCATAATCTGTTCCATATTTTTCTCTCCAATCCCCAGAACCCGGGACTCCCATTTGCTCTTTCAGGTTGAACACATATTGGCCGAACAGCCGCCGGACACGTTTAGTCCTGCGGCTATCGGGCTGGACGCGCTTCTCGGTATTACCTGGAATAGAACTCCACAATCAGCGTCTCGTCTACCTGAGTGTCGATCTCATCACGGACCGGCACATGCAGCACCGTTCCCTTTCGTGCTTCGGCGTCGAGTTCCAACCATGAAGGCACCTTCGCGCCCGCGGACAACTCCAGTGCCGCTACGATGGGCGGCAGGTCCTTGCTAGTCTTTCTGACTTCGATAACATCATCAGGCTTCACGAGGTAAGAAGCGGTGTTCACCTTCCGACCGTTAACCATAAAATGCGCATGGCTGACCAGCTCGCGCGCCTGCCGGCGGGAAACCGCGAAGCCCAACCTGTACACCACGTTATCAAGTCGAAGCTCGAGCAGCTGCAGGAGTGTTTCACCGGTAATGGCGCGCTGGCGCATGGCCTCACGCAGATAGCCGTAAAACTGGCGCTCGCGGATACCATAGATCCGGCGGAGCTTCTGCTTCGCACGGAGCTGCACACCATATTCCTTGACTCTCCTCGTGATCGCCTGCCCATGCTGGCCAGGGGCATAGCTTCGGCGCTCGAACGCACACTTTCTGGAGTAGCACCGTTCGCCTTTCAGAAAAAGCTTCGTCCCCTCCCGGCGACACAGCCTACATACTGACTCTGCTGTAACAACCATTCCGTTTTCTTCTCCTAAACTCTACGTCTCTTCGGCGGTCGGCAGCCGTTATGAGGAATGGGCGTGACATCCTTGATCGCAGTGACGTCCAAACCGACAGCCTGAAGCGACCGGATGGCCGTTTCCCGCCCGGACCCCGGGCCCTTCACGTATACGTCCACTCTCTTCAACCCGTGCTCCATAGCTTTTCGGGCGCAGGCTTGTGCTGCTACCTGCGCGGCAAACGGGGTACCCTTCTTCGTTCCCTTGAACCCCAAAGTTCCCGCGCTTGCCCAGGAAATCAGGTCGCCCTTTGTGTCGGTAATGGAGACAATAGTATTGTTGAATGTCGACTTGATGTGGGCAATCCCCTGAGCAATGTTCTTTTTCTCTTTTGGCTTGCCCTTTCCGCTTACCTTCTTAGCCAAACTCGGAGTACCTCCTTACGTCTTTCTCCTCACGCCCACGGTCCGCCTCGGGCCCTTCCGGGTACGAGCGTTCGTGGAAGTCCTCTGTCCACGCACCGGCAGACCCCGGCGGTGCCTCAGCCCGCGGTACGATCCAATTTCCATCAAGCGCCGAATGTTCAACGACACCTGGCGCTTGACGTCGCCCTCCACGCGGTACTCGCCATCGATGACCTCTCTGAGCTTGCTGACCTCGCCTTCGGTCAGGTTGCGTACCCTTGTGTCGGGGGCGATCCCGGACGCCTGCAGGATCTTCCTGCTGCTGGAAACGCCGATGCCAAAAATGTACGTGAGCCCTATTTCGATTCTCTTCTCACGAGGGAGATCAACTCCCGCAATTCTCGCCAAGGGTCATACCTCCATTCAACCTTGTCGCTGTTTGTGCTTCGGATTCTTACAAATGACGCGCACTACGCCTTCGCGCCGGATCACCTTACACTTGTCGCACATTTTCCTTACGGATGCTCTGACTTTCAAGATTCTTGCCTCCAGATCATCTCCGTCGGCCACTTCCAGGTTCTGCCTCTTTCCAGACAAGCCGCCCCGGCACCGTGCCGACTTATTATTATACCTGAAAACCATCCGTCGTGCAACGGCTGCCGCCTGGCGCCATACAGGCCTAAGCAGGAACCTCACCTTCCCTCAAGGTGAGGATATCCGGCCCGGTCTCCGTCACGGCCACCGTATGCTCAAAATGCGCGGACAGACTGCCGTCCCGGGTCACGATGGTCCATCTGTCGGGCAGGCTCTCTATCTGATGGCCGCCGGCATTCAACATGGGCTCGATGGCCAGGGTGACGCCGACTTCAAGACGAGGGCCGCGTGCCGGTTTGCCGAAATTCGGCACCTGCGGATCCTCGTGCATGTCGCGGCCGATCCCATGCCCGACCAGGTCACGCACGACCGAATATCCGTGCATTTCCGCGTGCGTCTGAATCGCATGCGAAATATCGGTCAGTCTGTTCCCCGACCTCGCTTGACTCAATCCTCGGTACAGGGCCTCTCTTGCCACCCTGAGCAGCCGGGCCGCCCCGGGAGAGATTTCGCCTACGGGCACGGTTATCGCGGCGTCCGCGTGATAACCCTCCACACAGGCACCCAGGTCGATGCCGACGATGTCGCCTTTCTGAAGCGCCCGGGGCCCCGGGATACCGTGCACGACTTCCTCGTTCACGGCGACACAGATGGCGTTCGGATAGCCTTTATAGCCCTTAAAGGATGGCAAAGCGCCGTTTCGGCTCAACACGGACTCAGCCAGACTGTCCAGCTCCGCAGTAGTTGTTTCGCCTGCGACTATAGACTCTGCAAGCTTGGCTAGAGCCGCGGAAACCACCTTACCCGCCGCCCGCATTTTTTCAATCTCTGCACTCGATTTCAGCACAATCATCCTGGGCGAACCGCTGCCAAGTCGGGACACGCAGCCCCGTCGCGATGACGTCAATCGCGCCGGCCCCGCACATCCTCGAGTTTCTGTTTTACAATCGAAAACACTTCTTCAATACTGCCGACTGCAGGGATTCCGACAAGTATCCCGGATCGTCGATAGTAGTTTATCAAAGGTTCAGTCTGTTCCCCGTATACCTGAAGTCTGCGCCTTACCGCTTCAGGCCGATCATCTGCTCGTGTGATCAGCTTGCCGCCGCATTGGCCGCAGACGCCTTCGTCGGTTACGGAATCTGCGGGTGCGTTATACACGGAACCGCACTTCCCGCAGACACGTCGCCCGCTCAATCTACGAACTATTTCACCATCGTCGAGCTCGAAGCTGATCACTGCATCGAGTTCGCGGCCGCGTTCCCTCAGCGCCGCATCAAGCGCTCTCGCCTGCGCCTCGGTGCGCGGGAACCCGTCCAGCATGAAACCGTTAACGCAGTCAGGCTGCTGGAGGCGCGCCGCTACAATGCCGATGACGACCTCGTCGGGCACAAGTTCCCCTTTTGTCATAAAGGATTCGGCCCGGCGGCCAAGCTCCGTCCCGTGCTTGACCGCATCTCTCAACATATCTCCGGTGGAGATATGCGGAATTCCGTATGTACACGCTATCAGGGCTGCCTGCGTACCCTTCCCTGCGCCCGGCGGCCCCAGCAGTACGATCTTCATCGCCTACTTGATGAAGCCTTCGTAGTGCCTCATCAGCAAGTGAGCTTCGATCCCTTGCATGGTTTCAAGAGCTACACCTACGACAATAAGCAGCGAAGTGCCACCAACCAGCCAGAAGGTTTGCACGCCTGTTAGCTGCGGCACCCAATACTGCATCAACGCGATGGTGGCCAGGAACACGGCCCCTGCCAGGGTTATTCTGGTCATCACGCGGTCCAGATACTCCAGGGTCGGCCGCCCCGGCCGGATCCCCGGGATAAAGCTGCCGTACTTCTTCAGGTTATCTGCCACTTCGGTCACATTGAACGTTACCGCCGTGTAGAAATACGTGAAGAAGATGATGACCCCCCCATACGCCACAGCAGCCCAGGGGCTCGCGCCCGGCGAAAACTTGTCAGCAAGATTCCTGAAAGCCACGCCGAATGTTCCGGTGCCCGCGAAGGAGGCTATCGTCTGCGGCAGCATCTGGATGGCTAACGCGAAGATGATGGGGATAACACCTGCCGAGTTCACCCTCAGCGGCAGGAACGACGAGGACCCACCGTACACTTTGTGCCCCACAACGCGCTTAACATGCTGGATCGGGATCTTCCGCTGTGCCTGCTGGATGGCCACGATGCCGACTACAGTACCCAGGAGCAGCAGCACCAGGAGGAATATCCTTGGCATCGCGTATGCCCCGCCTATGACCAGACTATAAGTATTCAGGATCTGAGGCGGCAGGGTTGCGACAATGCCCGCAAAAATCACCAAGGATACGCCGTTGCCGATTCCCTTATCGGTGATCTGCTCACCCATCCACATGAGGAAGGCGGTGCCGGCAGTCAGCGTGATGACGATCTGCAGGAACCTGAACGTGTTCGCCTCTAGAACTCCCTGGCTCATCAGCAACTTGTTCACACCGACAGCCTGGAAGGCCGCCAGCACGCCGGTCAGATATCGGGTATACTGCGAGATTTTCTTTCGACCCTGCTCGCCCTCTTTGGCGAGAGCTTCCAGGCTGGGGATCGCGACCGTCAAAAGCTGCATGATAATGGACGCGTTGATGTAGGGTGCTATCCCCATCGCAAAGATGGCATACCGTTTTAGCGCCCCGCCGGAGAACACGTTGAGCAGCGACAACAAGCTCTGATCTCGGAAAAGTTCCTCCATCGCCTGCCGGTCGACGCCCGGCACAGGGATGTGCAGTCCGATCACGAAGATCCCGAACATTCCGAAGACGAACAGAATGCGCTTCCGGAGATCAGGCAGTTTGAAAGCCGCCACAAGGGATCCCAGCATCTTCACACCACCTCCGTAGTGCCGCCCTTGGCCTCGATCTTCTCCTGGGCAGCCTTGCTGAAGTGGTGCGCCCGCACGGTGACGGCTCGATCAATCTCTCCCCGGCCCAGAACTCGCAGACCTGAGCCCAGGTCTTTGACGATGCCTTTCTTGACCAAGAGCTCTGGAGTGATTACGTCCTCTTCGAGCTTCGCCAGGTTGTCAAGGTTGACTATAGCGTATTGCTTCTTGAATATATTTGTGAACCCGCGCTTTTGTGGGATGCGTCGGTGGAGCGGGGTCTGACCGCCTTCAAACCCGGGCGGAACCCGGCCTCGTGCCTTTACGCCCTTCGTGCCCCGGGTAGCGGTCTTTCCGTGACCCGAGCCTATCCCCCTTCCGACTCGTCTTCGGCCCCTGATGGCACCCTTCGCGGGTCCGAGCTCACTGAGTTTCACTATCGCTGCCTCCCGGCATATTCTCGTCCACCTGCTGAACTTCCACCAGATGGCTAATCTGCTTAATCATACCGCGAATCTGTGGGTTGTTCGGCTTCACGGCGGCGGAGTTCAACTTCCTGAGGCCCAATGCCTTGACGGTCAACTTCTGCCGGCCGCTGTAGCCTATCACGCTTTTCTTCAGAGTGATCTTAAGCATTTTTCTTACTCTCGGCCGCAGCCGGCGCAGTCTCCTCCTCGGCTGCTTCTTCGGTTTCGGGTTCGGCCGCCGCTGCCATCGCCGCCAGAGCGCCCTTTGGCAGGAGCTGTTCCACAGTTTTTCCCCTGAGTTTGGCGACTTCCTCGGCCCATTTCAACCGGCGCAGGCAGTCCATGGTAGCACGGGCGGTATTTATTGCGTTGGGAGCGCCTAAGGATTTCCCCAACACGTCTCGCACGCCGGACACGTTGAGTATCGCCCTCACGGACCCGCCTGCGACCACTCCCGTACCCGGAGCGGCGGGCTTTAGGAGCACCCGCGAGGCTTCCGCCTGGCCGAGGATCTCGTGGGGAATGGTGGAGCCGAGGAGTGGGACCTTTACAATGTTCTTTTTTGCATTCTCCACTCCCTTGCGAATGGCGTCGGGTACACCCCGTGCCTTCCCGAGACCTATTCCCACGTGTCCTTCGTGATCGCCGACCACCACCAGAGCGCTCCAGCTCATCGTGCGCCCACCCTTGTGGGTCTTCTGCACCTTATTAGTTTGGATCACCTGCTCCTCAAGGTTCAACTTATCTGCATTAATCCGCGCCATCAGAAATACTCCTTCTAGAACTCCAGGCCGCCTGCTCTAGCACCCTCGGCGAGGGCCCTCACGCGTCCGTGGTATTTGTATCCTCCGCGATCGAAGACCACTCTCTTGATGCTGCCCTCGACCGCCCTCTTTGCCAGCAATTGTCCCACGGCCTTTGCTGCCTCCACCGTACCGCGGCTTTTCACTTCCTTCTTCACCTCGGCATCCAACGTAGATGCGGCCACTAGGGTTTTGCCCTGCTCATCGTTCACTATCTGAGCATAGATGTTGTTCAGGCTGCGGTAGACGTTCAACCGCGGCTGTTCAGACGTGCCTGTTAGCTTTTTGCGCACACGAGAGTGCCTCGCCAGGCGCAACAGTTCTCGATTATCCATAGAGTTTCCGCCTCCCGTCACTGCTGCGCGCCCACCGCGGTGCTCTTTCCGGCCTTCCGACGAACGACCTCACCTGCATATCTGATGCCTTTGCCCTTGTAAGGCTCGGGCTTATAAATGGCTCGTATTTCGGCAGCTTGCTGGCCCACAACCTGCTTGTCAATGCCGCTTACCTTGATCACCGGTATCCTGCTCTCGCGGCCCTCATACGTTCCCACACCTTGTGCGACCTCGAATTTGATCCCGGGCCTGGGTGTGATCTCCACGGGATGTGAATAGCCGACCAGCAAACTCAGCTTACTGCCAGCGAGTTCCGCTCGGTAGCCGGTACCGTACACCTCCAGCGACTTCTCAAAGCCATTGGTGACACCCTCAACCATATTGGCGATGAGAGTGCGCGTGAGGCCGTGGAGGGACCGATGGATCTTCGCGTCCGACGGGCGTGCTACAAAGATGTTGCCGTCCTCCACCTTCACGGTCATGTCGGAATGCACGCTCTTTATGAGCTCTCCCTTAGGCCCCTTCACCGTCACCGAGCTATTTTCGATCTTCACTTCCACGCCGCTCGGAATAGGGATCGGCATCTTGCCTATCCTAGACATACCTGAACCCTCCTACCATACGTAACACAGAATCTCGCCGCCGACGCCGAGCCGCTTGGCTTCCCGATCCGTAACCACACCTTTGGAGGTGCTTACGATTGCGATTCCCAGGCCCCCCAACACCCTTGGCACGTCGCCTCTCCTGGTGTAGACGCGGAGGCCGGGCTTGCTCACACGTTTCAGGTCGGTAATGACCTTTTCCTTCTGCGGGCCATATTTCAAATTGATCTTGATGCGATTCTGCTTACCATCTTTTATCACTTCGTAATTCTTGATAAAGCCTTCCGACTGCAGAACTCTAAGTATTTCCAGGTTGAGCCGGGACGAAGGCACCTCCACCCGCTCGTGGCCCGCTGAATTGGCGTTGCGGATCCTGGTCAGCAAATCCGCAACTGTGTCTGTCGTCGCCATAACTATATCCTCCGTGTGCAGCCGCCCGGGCAGAGGGACATCCACTGCATGGAACCCCGCCGCGGCCAGCGATGCACAGTCTGCCCTAGTAGTTCATTAACTTGATTCTGACACGCCACGAGCTGCCCGGTAGCCGCAGGTCTTTCCCGCCTACTGCGGGAT
>Ga0114930_10005748_pt1 | contig 10122 bp, 13 predicted proteins | sample AnhtaG_FD_87300 | JGI IMG/M metagenome (GOLD analysis project Ga0114930, IMG submission 87300) | Deep subsurface microbial communities from Anholt, Denmark to uncover new lineages of life (NeLLi) - Anholt_01485 metaG | ecosystem: Environmental > Aquatic > Marine > Oceanic > Sediment | place... | reverse complement strand
TTGAGGCAGGCTGAATTGTTAGGGCTACGGTGGCGTGACCTAGGCCTAGACCTAGCATCGCTTTCCGTCACCCAGGTGCTATATAAGCGCAAGGGCGTCTGTCAGTTTAAGGAGCCTAAAAGTGAACACAGCCGACGGCGGCTTGACCTGTTACCTTCTTTGGCTCTATTCCTCCGGGAATATAGAACTGAAAGGCAGGTGGAGCTTCTATTGCTGGGGAAGCCCTTAAGCAAGGATGACCTTGTGTTCAGCAATGTTGACGGCACCCCTATGGACCCTGGCACTCTTACCCATAACTTCGCCAGGATTGCCCGAAGGGCAGGCCTTCCGGGCACCCGCTTCCACGACCTGAGGCATACCTTTGCCAGTCTAATGCTCCTAGCAGGTACCCACACCAAGATAGTCAGCGAGATGTTAGGTCATTCAAGTGTAGCCTTTACCCTAGATGTGTATAGTCATGTTATCGGTGGCCTGCAACAGGCCGCCATGAGGCGACTGGATGAGGTGCTGCAGCCGGAGCTGGCAAAAAATCAAGATGTTAGCAAAATGTTAGCAACCAACGCTGAAAGCAGCAGTGGCGAGGGCAAATTTGGACTTCCACAAAGCTAAAAACTGGCAGGAGTGGGAGGGCTCGAACCCCCGACCTGCGGTTTTGGAGACCGCTGCTCTTCCATCTGAGCTACACTCCTTTGAAGCTAAATTTTAGAAATTATCTCCTGTTTTTGACAAAATTGGCGTTAAATTGGCGTTATTTTTTCTGGATATACTCCCGCTAATAGTCTTCTCCGTGCTACCCTAGCCGCCCTGTATAGACTTGTATGTGCCTATCTAGGCGTCCGCTCAGCTCCAATGCTATTTACAGGTCTTTGAAAGGGTCTTTTGTCTTCTTTAAAGAGTCCGGTATCTTGAGCATTTTCTTTATTTTCTGTTCTTTCTTAGGTATCAGTGGTGTTACCTTGTAACCTCTCTTGCCTTTCGATATTGTTGGCGTGTCACCGTGCCCTTTTCTTAAAATTTCAGAAGAAGTCTCATCTTTCTTCTTACCCATGTTCTTACCTCCTATCTTAGCTGCCACCCCCAGCTCCTACTGAGCTCTGCTTCATAGGCAATTTAACAAGATTGCCAGCCGGCAGCACTTCGTCCAGTAACGCCATAGCATCCTCTTGCATCCCCTCAATTATATGAGAATACGTGTCCATTGTAAAGGCTACCGAGCTATGCCCTAGAGCTTCACTGATAACTTTAGGCTTTGCTCCACGTAACAACATAAGGCTGGCAAAGGTATGTCTCAGATCGTGAAAGCGGACTCCCTTCAGTCCTGCCCGTTTTACTATCCTGGCAAAGTCATGGCTTAAAACGGAGGGGTCAAGTGGCTTACCCTCTATATTGGCGAAAACAAGGCTGTCAAGAGTAAGTGGCTGCCCGAGGTGCCAGTAAAGCGATTCCCTCTCCGCTCGGTATTCCCTCAAGTATAGAGCTAGCTTTGGCGTCATGGCGACACGGCGCCGGCTGTGGCTTGTCTTAGGCTCTTTGAACTCGCATATACCACCGCGCTTATATAGTACCTGGCTAACCGATATTGAGAGCATATCGAGGTCAATGTCTCTCCAGCGCAAGCCTAGCAATTCAGCCTGTCTAAGTCCGGTACTAACGGCGGTATAGATTACGGGGTAATAATAGTTACCCTGCGCCTTCTCAAAAAGGACTTCAACCTCATAAGGGGTCAAGGTGCGCATGGCTTTTTTACGTGGTGATGGTGCGTCAACAAGCTCAGCGGGATTACGGCCTAGATAGCCTTGTCTCACGGCATACTTCAAGGACTGAGATAATACCCGGTGCTGGTGGTGAACTGTCCTGGCCGATAGCTTTTCACATGCCTTGCCGTAGTAGCCTTGAATAGTCGGTGGCTGTAATTGCTTTAGCTGGATATGACCCAGGGCGGGTATTAAGTGGCGCTCAATAATGCTCTGATAGCCGTCATAGGTGCGCTGCGAGCAGTTAGTCTTAACATAGCCGTCAAGCCATTGGTTAAGGTGCTCTGCCACTGTAAGCCGTCCTGGAGGGGTATATACCCCTTTATCAAGGCTGGTCAATAGCTCGGTTAAACGCCTTTGTGCATCCCCCTTACGACCTCTGATAGTTTCAAAGTGTCTCCGTGGCTTCCCGTCCGGTCCCGGGCCGGTGTAAATTTGGAGCTGCCAGGAGTTCTTACCTTTTGAACGTATACTACCTCTCATTGTGTGCCTCCTTTTTGTTTATTCTGGTTCAAAGTGAAAACTGCTTTATACCGTGTTCGCTCTGGATAATTCTTCCGACGAGGAAAGGGTTTATCAACGGTCTGAGTATGCGTTGCTACTTCATACCCCACCAATTTTAGAAGGTCCGGAGACAATACATCTTCCGGTGCTAGCCCATTGGGTCTGTCATGCCAATTTGAAACATCTAGTGTTTCATAAATCCCCTTTGTAAAAAACGATTCCTCTAAATCATCTACCAACTCTTTCGTAACTAAATCTGTCAGATAATCCAAGATTGACAGGTATTCCCCGTCTGATAATTCTTTCCATAAAGGACCTTTGCTCAAATACGACAATAATGCAGCGAACATATATGCCTGCTTCTCGGATAGCTCAGAAGCCAGGCCTGTTATCCTATTTGGGTCTACTTCAGGCATGTTCTGCTCTGCCACATATGAAGCTGCATTAATATAAATGTTAAAAAGGTTATATTCGGATAATTCTTTGTTAAAGTATTTAGTAGTCAGACGAGGTATCATTCCTATAGCACGAAATACAATCCAATCCCAGTCATGTTCTTGGAAACATAAATTACCATCTATATCGCGGGTATCCATAGGAGAACCCAAGATTTCTGATATACGCTCACGAATAGCATATTCATTAGCGTAGCCGAATAACAATGCTCCTCGGTATTGGTAAACGTTTTGGCTTGTTTGTATTGCGGTGCGCATACGTGCTACCCATTTTGCTTCACGAATGGTGAATGTATGACCAATTGCCAAGCAGTATTTCCACACGTCTAGTAGATCGGCAGTGGCTTCAGGTGAAATTCCGGTTTGTTCCGAGGCACCTAGTGACCAGGGTTCGTCAAGCCGTTTTACTTCGGGTGGCCTCTTCTCAAGGTTTGGTCTTACTATTTTCCGCAGTCTGTCTTGAATAACGTCTCTCCCCGGCCAGTTAGGACCACCCCACACCTTTTGTGGTTCCGACAACTTGTCGATTACCCACTCCTGGATTTTCTTTGGCTTTGAAATCCATTCGGGATGTGCGATACATGCCCTACCTATAAGGTCTTCGACTTCAGGGGTGAGCTTGGCTCCTCTTGGCATTTCTGTGTCTCCTTATCTGTATAGCCACTTTCAGTGTTATAGCCTTATGCGTGACATATATTGTCTACTCATAGATAATTATATCAAACAGCTAGAAGGGGTAATAAGTATTAGCTTCATATATAGATATAATACCACGAAGGTTAAAGCCTTGTCAATAAGGGGGTGAAAAGTTGGAGACAAATCAGGTAAAGGAATTCAGGGAAAGGGCTGGTCTCACACAGGTCGAATTGGCACGGCGTGCCCGCATTGCTTCACCAAACCTGAGCAGTATAGAAAGGGGAAGACTGGTAGCCTGGCCCAAGGTGAGGCATGCTTTGGCTAAGGCGCTCAAGTGCACCGAGGCCGAACTATTCCCCGACGAGAAGGGGGGTCAAGATGCAGGATAACGGAAGGCTGACCTTGACGGTTGCGGAAGCGGCGATCCAACTCGGTTTAAGTCGAAACGCAGCATACCTTGGCTGTAAGAATGGACAAATCCCTTGTATCACAATCGGGAAAAGGATATTAGTCCCTAAAATTCAGCTTGAGCGGATGCTGGAAGGAAGGTTGAGAGCATCCCCAGCTAACCTGTGAAAAATCACAGGTTAAAGAATTACCCCTACCCAGGGTTTGAAGGAAGGTTAGAGTAGAGATGAGAAGAGAAGCGATAGAGGTCCTGAAAGATAAGCAAATCACCTGTAAAATCTGCGGGGATAGCTTCACCTTTTCCATTGGAGAACAGAATTTCTACCAAGACCGGTGCCTTGCGGAACCCCGGAGGTGCCCTGCGTGTCGCAGAAGCCATCGCCAGTCCATTAACGAAAAGAGAGGTGACGAGAAGTGAACACACAAAAGATTCAGAGCGTGCATGACTTCCTGTCCCTGCTCAAGGGTGTTAAGGCTGTTGGTAAAGACCAGTGGCTAACACTATGCCCAGGGCATAATGACCGCGAGCAAAGCCTTAGCGTCAAAGAGGCTGACGACAAGATTCTAGTCAAGTGCTTTGCCGGGTGTGCTACTCCTGATATTGTGGCTAGCCTGGGGCTAACAATGGCAGACCTTAACCTTGAGGAATATAAGCCACCAAGGGCTAAGGGTATAGGGGGGTCTATTAACAGTGGTGAAGGCTGTGAACCTGTTAACACCCCCCAAAAACACGCTCAAAAAGAGTTAACACCCCTAATGTTAACAGGTGTTAACTGTGTTAACCTGAGTACCCTAGCTAAAGCTAAGCACCTACCGGTTGATTACTTGGAGGGCTTAGGGATTAGCGACTTCAAGTATAATGGGCAGCCTGCGGTAAAAATACCCTACTATGGAGAGGACGGGATAGAAGTCGCTATCCGCTTCCGCCTGTCACTGTCCGGGGACTCACGCTTCAAGTGGCGCAAAGGTGACCACGCCATGCCTTATGGGTTAAACAGGTTAGATAGAAAAGCGGGCTGGGTGCTGATAGTCGAGGGCGAAAGCGACTGCTGGACTGCTTGGCTTCACGGCATACCGGCTTTAGGTGCACCGGGTAAGGGTATATGGCCCCCAGCGTGGGGTGACTACCTGAAGGGACTTGAAGTTTATGTCTGGCAAGAGCCGGGAGCTGAAGACTTTGTTTTACGGGTATTGAAAAGTGTCCCCGGCTTGCGTTTTATTCGGGCACCGGATGAGGTCAAAGACATTAGTGAGGCCCACGTTCAGGGCGCTAGTATCCCGGCACTATTAGCAGAACTAAAAGCGAAAGCCGAATATGGCGAAGTGCTGAGGCTTCAATATACCAATGAGCAGTTACAGCGACTTTACCACGAGGCAAAGGCGGTTATTGAAACTGACGACCCTCTGGAGCTGGTGAAGGGCGCAATTCGGGGACTCGGTTACGGGGGGGACATTAAGCCGGCGGTCATTACTTACCTTGCTGTGACTTCAAGGCTACTCGAAATGCGTCCCGGCACCATGCCCGTTCACCTGCTATTGACCGGGCCAAGTTCGGGCGGTAAGAGCTACACGCTAGGCATTATTAAAGAACTGCTGCCGACTGAAGTTTACCATATAATTGATGCAGGTTCACCCCGTGTCCTGATTTATGATGAGGCCCCCCTTGAACATAGAGCCTTAGTATTCGGTGAAGCCGACAGCTTACCGGCTGGAGAGGACAATCCGGCGGCGAGCGCCGTTAGGAACTTGCTCCAAGACCACCACTTGCACTATGAGGTGACCATCCGGGACAGGGAAACGGGAAACTATCAGACAAAGCGAGTGCACAAGCCGGGGCCGACCGTGCTAATCACTACCAGCACCCGGTCACTGGGTGACCAGCTCATGACACGGTTCTTTAGCCTTGAAATTGGCGACTCAAAAGAACAGATAAGCGCTGCATTGGTGACGCAAGCGGCGCTAGAGATGGAAGGCATACGATGCCCGGACGCTGGGTTAGTGGCGTTTCAATCTTACCTTCAACTAAAAGCACCTGTCAAAGTAACTGTGCCTTATGCGAGGGAACTGGGGATGGCTATGGCTAAGATGGCGGTTGCCCCCCGTATTCTGCGGGACTTTGCTCGGCTAATGTCTCTGATTAAGGCTTTGGCCTTACTTCGCCACTACCGGCGGGGACTTGACGACGAAGGACACATTATGGCTACGCTTGCTGACTATGCGACCGTTCGGGAGCTGGTAAACGATATGTATATTGACTCCAGCACCGGCGCCACAAGCGATATACGAAAGCTAGTTGAAGCCGTTATCGCGCTTGACGCAAGTCGGGCTGACGGTGAACGAATTACCAATACCACACTAGCGAAACACCTGGATATAGGTATAATGCAGGCGACCCGGCGGGCCAAGAAGGCTCTTAAACAGGACTGGCTTATCAATCGAGAGCAACGTAAGTATCGTCCTGCTGATTATGCTCCCGGTGAGCCTATGCCAGAAGTTGAAGGCTTGCCAATACTGGAGGGAGTTAACACAGCTAACATAGTTAACAATGAGGCTGTTAACGCTTTTAGCTTCAAAAATAAGCTAGTTAACACGTTAACACCCTTAACCGATAGTGATACACCCCCCCATACCCCTAGTGATGACATTCCCGATTACCCTACTGCGCCTTGCGGGTGTGGTTGTGGGGATTATTGGCTTACGGACTGGAATCAGTGGTTATGCTCTCGGTGTCACCCTGAGCCAAGTCAGCTATAGGAAGAAAAGAGGTTACCTAGAGCTTATTTGTTAAGGTAGTTATAGGAAGTGGAAAACGAGATTACAATAGATAACATCTGCACCTTCATAAAGAAGAATGGAGAGCGGTGTCAGGCACGAAAACTTACTGGCTCTGAATTCTGTTACTTCCATTCACCTCAGGTAGTAGTTGAAAGGGCCGAGGCAAGGCGCCGGGGCGGTCTGCATCGGTACGGTGGGAAGGGAGAGACTGGCTCATACACAATTAAGTCTGGCCGTGATGTACTTCAAATATTAGAGGACACCATAAATGATGCTTGTGCCCTTGAGAACACAGGAGGTCGGGCGAAGGCTATAGGTTATCTCTGCCAGGTGATTCTCAGGGGATTTGAGGTCGTTGAGATGGAGAACAGACTGACCGCCTTAGAGGAGAAGGTATTCAAAAAGAAAGGGAGAACAAAATGAGCATTGAAAGACGCATTGAGAAACTAGAGGCTTCTGCACCAAGAAAGCCAAAGAAGTTGATTATCCTCCTTTCTAAACTGAGAGGCTTTAAACTTCAGTATGATTTAGGGCCAAATCCAAGCGAGGAGGAAGTTGAGGAAGCCATCAGCAGGATGAGCAGTCATTATAGAGAAATAGAGGTAAACCACAATGAGCATAGAGAAGCGAATTGAGAAACTAGAGAATCATGAGGAATCAATAAACCCGGAGAACATCATCATCCTCAAAGTTCAGTACGGGGTTCGTGAGCCTACTGAGGAGGAAATTGAGGCAACTAAAAAGAAGTTTCTGGAGGAGCACCCGGGCCACCATGGACATATCGTGCTTAACTTCCTGCATCTATGTGAGGAGAGAATAACGCCAAAATAACGCCAACTTAGCTTTGAGGGATAGTAGGATTACGAGTGAAAGCAGCGGTTTACTAGTTCTATGAAGATAAAAAAGGGGCTGTCCCAACAGTGATACAGCTTCTAGAATGTCAAGAAATGTCAAGATTTTGGCGCAGTAAAATGGTAAGAAATGACACAGGATAAAAAAGGGAGGGTGTAAGTGACTTCGAGAACACTAAGCGGATATGAAAAGGAAACTATCAGCAAGCCTCTAGAGCAACCAGCTTTCGCTGACAGTAAGCATGATAATGGAATCGTAGAGGTCAGTGGCTTCTTCTGCCATGCCTGCCTAGCAGGTAAACCGGCACCAGAAGCGAGCCTGGACCCGCGCTATTGCCAGGGCTGCTATGACTTTTTGCTTAAAGAAGCTGAAATGCTACCTGGCAATAAGCACCCGAAGTGGGTTCCTAGAACTCAAAGTAAAAAGGATTCTACAGGCAAAATAGGGCGTCAAAAACCAATACAGGTATCAGGGGACATGGTATTAAATATGTCCACTGTAAATGGCAAAAAATCTGAAGTGGACATATTTCAACCGCCGGGCGGTAAAGCCACTCGTGAAAAAAGAGGACCTAAAAAAAGGGCTTTGCCCCACGAGTTGATAAAGCAGTGGGCAGGTGAGGGTATGGGCAGCAAGGCGATTGCCTCAAAGCTAAATAATGAGCTTGGTATCACCGTCTCCTATAAGACGATTCAGAGGACTTTAGCCGGTAAGAGGGGGTAAGAGCATGGTATCAGAAAAGCAGCGAATAGCGAAACGGCAAAACGACCAGAAGGCAAAAGTGCCTAAAGACCTAGTAAAGAAGGAATACACCGACGAAGAAAAGACAAGGATTGCCAAATATCTGGAGCGGGTCAAGAGGGAGCCGCTAAGGTTTAAGAGTGGGAAAGCTGCTTCAGGTAAACCTTGTCTAGAGCTCCATACTACCGATAAGACATTAAGTGCAGCTAAATTCACTGAGGCTTTTGGAACGCCCGATGAGGATGTACATATTTATCTTCTCAACCAGGTATTTCAGACTTTCAAAGGTTGTGTCTCTTCTGAGGGTTTTGACCATAGCAAGATGGCAGAGTTTGCCAACAATGCAATGGCCTTATTGAACGGAATACAACCACAGGATGAGATTGAAGGTATGCTGGCCGTCCAGATGATAGCTGTCCACAATATGGCAATGGAGACAATGAAAGGGGCCATGATTACTGGCCAACCTCCTCAATGGATAGAGTCGAATGTGAACCATGCAACCAAGATGTTAAGAACCTTCACCGCGCAGATGGAAGCCTTGAAGAGATACAGGACTGGGGGCCAGCAAAAGGTTATTGTTGAGCATGTCCATGTGAGTGAAGGAGGACAGGCAATTGTAGGAGTGGTTAACCGGGGGGGGGAGGGTAATAGTGGAAAGCGGGGATGAACCTCAGGTAACACGGCGTGGATGGTTAAAGAACAATAATCCTCCAGGAGACCCGAATAGTGCTCCAAGATGCGGGGCGAAGACTAGGAAGGGAACACCTTGCAGAGCACCGGCAATGGCAAACGGTAGGTGTAGGATGCACGGCGGGAAAAGCACCGGCCCACGAACCAGAGAAGGTCTGGAACGGTCAAGGAAAGCTAACTGGAAGCATGGTTACTATTCAGCCGAGTCAATAGCTCTGAGGCGATATATACGCTGGTTATTGCGTGAGAGTCGAACCACAATGGAGAATATATGACCCCCTTTTTTCTCAGGGATATTTAAGAGAGGATATAAACAACTGGTAGTGATGAGAAAATGAAAGCCTATCTCGAACCCGAAGATGTTAAACACTTAGAGGAAGCAGCTGTTACTAGCAGAGACGGGTTGCTAATTAGGCTTCTTTTCCGCTTGGCCTGCCGTATCTCAGAGGCTTTGGCCATCTGTGTCGGAGATGTGGACTTTACTAGGGGTACTATCACCATCCTGCACCTTAAGAGGCGAGCCAAACTGTCGTGTACAAGGTGCCGGGCAAGGTTAGGCAAGAGGCATCATTTCTGTCCTGAGTGTGGTGAGGAGACAAGTGCCACTGCTACGCAACAATTGGAACATCGCCGTGTCAGAACACTTCCCTTAGATAGTGACACGCTAAATATGTTAGCTAACTTCATCGAGACAGAAGCAAAGACTAATCTTATCTTCGATATCAACCGACATCGGGCCTGGCAAATAGTGAGAGATTGTTCTAGAAGAGCTGGGCTGCCAGACTTGGTGAATCCAGAAACTGGGACGGTAAGAGGTATCAGCCCTCACCGGCTCAGGGATGCCTTTAGTGTACATGCCATGAAGCTGGATGATTCAGGTGACGCGCTGAGGTTACTTCAGGAGCATTTAGGGCACGCTAGTTTCAACACTACAGCAAAATATCGAAAAGTTGCTGGCGAAGAGCATCGACGATGGTATAATCATCTCTGGGTTGGAATAACTTAGTGAGTATCCAGGATGGCCAACGTTGAATAATCTAAGCAAATGTTGCCTCATACAAAATGGACTTTTGTTACGTGCGTAAGGTAATTGGACGTACGAGTTGTACGGTAAAGCCGATGCTAGGGTATATGGCATATACGGACATCAGCTCACAGCCGTAATGCTCGAGAAGATTCCCTAGTGACGCCAGACGAGACGTCTAGCTGTGTTTCAATTAGAAAGTTGACGTACTGCCTAGCAACTGCGCAGTATCCTTTAACCCGGCCGTCCGTGGCTACAGCTTCAACTTGCTGTCCGCAAG
>Ga0114930_10005745_pt1 | contig 10127 bp, 9 predicted proteins | sample AnhtaG_FD_87300 | JGI IMG/M metagenome (GOLD analysis project Ga0114930, IMG submission 87300) | Deep subsurface microbial communities from Anholt, Denmark to uncover new lineages of life (NeLLi) - Anholt_01485 metaG | ecosystem: Environmental > Aquatic > Marine > Oceanic > Sediment | place... | reverse complement strand
CGAGACCCATCCGCCGCGGCCGGCCGGATCGCTCAGCCCCGGCGCGGTGCTGGGAGTCTATCTCGGCCTGATGAAAAGCCGTCCGTTCATGGGCTATGCGCTCTCGGGCGGCCTGACCATCGCCGGCATGTTCGCCTACATCGCGGGCTCGCCGTTCGTGTTCATCGAGCTTTACGGCGTGCCGGCGCAGCAATTCGGCTGGCTGTTCGGCGCCAACGCGCTGGGCTTCGTGCTGGCGGCGCAGGTGAACGGGCGGATGATGCGCGGCGCCGACCCGCACCGCGTGCTGCGCCTGACGCTGGTGGTGCAGGCCGGGGCGGGGCTGGCGCTGCTGCTGGCCGCGCTGACCGGTCTGGGGGGACTCGCGGGCATATGGTTGGCGCTGCTGGTCTACATCTCCGGCCTCGGCTTCGTGATGCCCAACGCGACCGCTCTCGCGATGGCGCCGCACGGAGAGAACGCGGGCGCGGCCTCGGCGCTGCTGGGGGTGATGCAGTTCGGCCTCGCCTCGCTGGCGGCGACGGTCTTGGGCGCGATCCAAGCCCACAGCGCGGTGCCGATGGCGGCGGTGGTGGCGGGCGCGGGCGTGCTGGGCCTGGCGGTCAACCGGAAAGTGGTGGGCAACCCGCTTCGGTCACTGCCGTAGCGTCAGCACGCCGTCGCGCACCTCGTAGCCCGAAAGCCGCTCCAGGAACGTCATGCCGAGCAGCGACCCCGCCATCTCGGCCTTGTTGACCGAGGCGCGCACGTCCTCGACCTCGATCGGCCCCACGGCGATGCGCTTGAGGCGGACCGGGGCGCCCCAGCCGATGCCGTTCGCGGTGCGGTAGCGCTGCGTGTAGCTGAGCGCGTTGGGGTTGAGCCCGATGCGCCGCGCGTCCGCGGGCGTCAGCACCACTTCGCTCGCCCCGGTATCCACGAGAAAGCGGATCGGCGTGCCGTTGACGCGCGCCTCGACCACGAAGTGCCCGCCCTCGCGCGCGCGGAAGCTGACGCGGTGTCCGGTTTCGACCGGCGCGCGGGCGCCTTGCGCCGGCGGCGTCTGCACCGCCGCCGTGGTGCCGCGATGAGGCAGCAGCTCGGCCATCACCCGGTCCTTGAGCCAGGCGAACTCGACGCGAAAGGAATAGAGCGTCAGCAGCCCCAGGCCGATGAACGCCCATGCCGCCAGATTCCGCAGCAAGACGCCCATGCCGGTGCGGCTGGAATGCGCGACGAACGCGCCGCCCACCAGCGCGACCCACAGCACGCCCACCACCAGCTGCAGCCGGTTGTCCTGGTCGTCCAGCGTGTCGGGAAACTCGACCGAGAGGTACGCGACCAGCGCGCCGACCAGCACCGCGCCCACCAGCAGCCACGGCCAGGCCGGCCGGTTGCCCCCGGCGCTCATGCCTTGGATGCGCGCGGGACGGCGATCGGCGCCGGCATCAGATGCGCTCCGATCCTTCCGCTTTCAACGCCCATAGCAGCCCCAGGACCACGCCCTTGCACCGCGGCAGCAGCGTCAGGGCCAAGATCAGCGCCAGCGCCGGCCACACCGCGATCTGAACCCAGAGCGCGGGATGGAACCCCTGCTCGACCGCGAGGATGACCGGCACCAGGATGTGGCCGGTGACGATGATGGTCATCCAGGGCGGCGCGTCGTCGGCGCGGAAATGGCCGTACGGCTCGCCGCAGACCGCGCATCGGTCCGTGACCTTCAGGTAGCGGTGGAACAGCCTGCCTCGGCCGCAACGCGGGCACAGTCCCAACGCGCCGCGCAGGACCGCCGCCGGCTTCGAGCGGCGTCCGCCCGCGGCGGCCGTCATCCCGTGAACGCCTGGATGCCGGTCTGGGCGCGGCCGAGAATGAGCGCGTGCACGTCGTGGGTGCCCTCGTAGGTGTTCACGGCCTCCAGGTTCATGACGTGGCGGATGACGTGGAACTCGTCGGCCACGCCGTTGCCGCCGTGCATGTCCCGCGCCATGCGCGCGATGTCCAGCGCCTTGCCGCAGTTGTTTCGCTTGATCAGCGAGATCGCCTCGGGCGCGGCCTTGCCCTCGTCGAACATCCGGCCGACGCGCAGCGCGGCCTGCAGGCCAAGCGCGATCTCGGTCTGCATGTCGGCGAGTTTCTTCTGGATCAGCTGGGTGGCGGCCAGCGGCCGGCCGAACTGCTTGCGGTTCAGCGTGTAGTCGCGCGCGCGCATCCAGCAGAACTCGGCCGCGCCCATCGCCCCCCAGGCGATGCCGAAGCGCGCCCGGTTCAGGCAGCCGAACGGCCCTTTGAGGCCCTTCACGTTGGGCAGCAGGTTCTCGTCCGGCACCGCCACGTCGTCCATCACGATCTCGCCGGTGACCGAGGCGCGCAGCGCGAACTTGCCCTCGATTTTCGGCGTGCTGACGCCCTTCATGCCGCGTTCCAGCAGGAAGCCGCGGATGTCGCCGGCGTCGTCCTTCGCCCATACCACCATCACGTCGGCGATCGGCGCATTCGTGATCCAGGTCTTGTTGCCTTTCAGCACGTAGCCGCCCGAGACCTTGCGCGCGCGGCTCTTCATCCCGCCGGGATCGGAGCCGTGATCCGGCTCGGTCAGCCCGAAGCAGCCCGCGATCTCGCCGGTGGCGAGGCGCGGCAGGTATTTCTTGCGCTGCTCCTCGGTGCCGTAGGCGTGGATCGGGTGCATCACCAGCGAGCTCTGCACCGACATGGTGGAGCGGTAGCTGGAATCGACGCGCTCGATCTCGCGCGCGATCAGCCCGTAGCTGACGTAGTTCACGCCCGCGCAGCCGTAGCCCTCGATGGTGGGCCCGAGGAACCCCAGCGCGCCCATCTCGTTCAGGACCGCGCGGTCGAACTTCTCGTGCCGATTGGCTTCGAGAATCCGCGGCATCAGCTTGTCCTGGCAATAGTCGTGCGCGGCGTCGCGGACCTGGCGCTCGTCCTCGGTGAGCTGCTGATCCAGCAGGAACGGGTCGTCCCACTTGAACTCGCCCGTGCCGGATTTCCTGCCCGGGGGCTTGGCGGCGGTGCGGGGCGTGCTGGAGGCGGTCATGGGATGCTCGCATGCGTTCCGGGGGATTCCGGCACGGATTATAGGACCGGGGCGACCCGGCGCAACGCAAGGCCGCGCGATGGACCGCGGGCGGGCAACTGCATGGAAGTCAAGCACTATTTCGCCGTTTCCGGCGTCACCGGGCGGCTTGCGGGCGGCGCGGCGTCACGTTAGGGTCTTGGCCCAAGGGGCTGACGGGGGCGCTCGCCGCGGATCTACGCGGCGCAGTCGGGGTGATGGCTTATTTTCTGCAACAATTGATCAACGGCGTGACGTTGGGGTCGATGTTCGGCCTTATCGCCATCGGCTACACGATGGTCTACGGCATCATCGGCATGGTGAACTTCGCCCACGGCGACGTTTTCATGATCGGGGGGTACATCACGATCATCACCTTCCTGGCGTTGGGGGTGCTGGGCGTGACCTGGGTTCCGATCGCGCTGCTGACCATGCTTCTGATCGCCATGGTGTTCACCGCCCTGCACGGCTGGGCGGTCGAGCGAATGGCCTACCGGCCGCTGCGCAACTCGGGCCGGCTGGCGCCGCTGATCTCGGCCATCGGCATGTCGATCTTTCTTCAAAACTACGTGCAGCTGCTGCAAGGGGCGCGCAACAAGGCGCTGGGCAAGCCGCTGGTCTCAGGCGGCATGACGCTCATGGAGGTCGAAGGGTTCACGGTGCAACTCAGCTACATGCAGATCGTCATCATCGTCCTGACGGTCGCGCTGATGGCCGGGTTCACGCTGCTGATCAATGCCACGGCGCTGGGCCGCAACCAGCGCGCCTGCGAGCAGGACATGCGCATGGCGCGGCTTCTGGGGGTGGACGTCGACCGCACCATCGCGCTGACCTTCGTCATGGGCGCGGCGCTGGCCGCGGTCGCGGGCATGGTGTGGCTGCTTTACTACGGGATTATCGATTTCTATGTCGGCTTCCTGGCCGGCATCAAGGCGTTCAGCGCGGCCGTGCTGGGCGGTATCGGCTCGCTGCCCGGCGCCATGCTGGGCGGCCTCTTGATCGGGCTGATCGAGGTGTTCTGGTCGGCCTATTTCAGCGCCGAGTACAAGGACGTCGCGGCGTTCGCGATCCTGGTGCTGGCGCTGGTGTTCCGCCCGACCGGCCTGTTGGGCAAGCCGGAGGTCGAAAAGGTCTGAAATGGCCGCCACGGCGACGGTTGCAAGTTCTCCCGCCAGACTGCCCTTCGCCGGCATGGTGAAGGAGGCGGCGATTTTCGCGCTGGTCGCGCTGGCGCTCGCGTTTCCGCTGGTCGGCTTCAACATCCTGGACAAGGGCGCGGGCAGCGAGTTGCAGACGCGCTTTCCCCAGATGTTCTACGGGGTGGGCGTGCTGTTCGTCGGCAAGCTGGCGATGTCGCTGATCGACGCCGGTCACGCGCGTGCGATCGCCGCCGTGTCCGGGGCGCTCGCGCTGGCGTGGTTCTTGGCCGCGCTGGTCGGGGTGACGGGCACGCAATACCAGGCGATCGCCTGGCTCACCTGGCTGGTAGCGCTTTCGGTGGCGGTGAGGGGCTGGGTGGTCATGCGCCGGGCCCGCGGAACCGCCGCCCAGGCGCGCGACGTGGGCGCGATGGTCAACCGGCTGGCGCTCTACGTGGGTCCGGCCTTCGTCGCGGTGGCGGTCGCTATCCCGTTCTACGCCTACGTGATCGACGACAAGCGGCTGGTCGACCTGGGCATCCTGATCTTCACCTACATCATGCTGGGCTGGGGCCTGAATGTGGTGGTCGGCCTCGCGGGCCTATTGGATCTCGGCTATGTGGCGTTCTACGCGGTCGGCGCCTACAGCTACGCCATCATCTCGATCAATTTCGGGCTGAATTTCTGGGAAACCCTTCCGATCGCGGGCGCCATGGCCGCGACCTTCGGCGTGCTGCTGGGCTTTCCCGTGCTGCGCCTGCGCGGCGACTATTTGGCGATCGTAACGCTCGGCTTTGGCGAGATCATTCGCATCATCCTGTTGAACTGGAACGAGCTGTCGAACGGGCCCAAGGGCATCGACAACATTCCGCGGCCGAGCTTCTTCGGCCTGCAATTCGGGTCCGCCGCGCCGAAGGGAACCGTCAGCTTCCACGAGTTCTTCAACATCGACTTTTCGCCGATGCACCGGCAGATCTACCTGTACTACATCATCATGTTCCTGGCGCTGCTGACCAACTGGTTCACGCTGCGCATCCGCAAGCTGCCGATCGGCCGGGCCTGGGAGGCGTTGCGCGAGGACGAGACCGCCTGCCGCGCGCTGGGCATCAACCCGACCAACACCAAGCTGACGGCCTTCGCCATCGGCGCCATGTTCGGCGGCTTCGCCGGCTCGTTCTTCGCCACGCGCCAGGGCTTCATCAGCCCCGAGAGCTTCAACTTCCTCGAATCCGCGATCATCCTGTCGATCGTCGTGCTGGGCGGTATGGGCAGCCAGATCGGCGTGGTGGTCGCCTCGATCGTGCTGATCGGCGGGCCCGAATGGTTCCGCGACCTCGAGGCCTATCGCATGCTCGCTTTCGGCGGGCTGATGGTAGCGATCATGATCTGGCGCCCGCAGGGGCTGCTGGCGCACCGCGAGCCGACCATCAGCCTCGAGCCGCTGGCGAGGGGCAAGGGATCATGACCGCGGCCGCCGACAGGGCGCCGCCGCTGCTGCAGGTTGATCACCTGACCATGCGCTTCGGCGGCCTGGTCGCGGTGGACGACCTGTCGTTCTCGGCCCGCAACGCGCAGATCACCGCGATCATCGGCCCGAACGGCGCCGGCAAGACCACGGTGTTCAACTGCCTGACCGGCTTCTACAAGCCCACGGTGGGGCGGCTGTGCCTGCGCCCGCCCGGCGGCGGCGAGCTCCTGCTGGAACAGATGGAGGGATTCCGCATCGGCCAGCACGCGCGCGTGGCGCGCACGTTCCAGAACATCCGCCTGTTCCCGCGGATGTCGGTGCTGGAGAACCTGATCGTGGCGCAGCACAACAAGCTGATGCGCGCCTCGGGTTTCACGCTCATGGGCTTGATCGGCATGCCGGTCTACGCGGCGGCCGAGCGCAAGGCGGTCGAGCTCGCGCGCTATTGGCTCGACCGCGTGGGACTGGCCGAGCGCGCCAATGAGGACGCGGGCAACCTGCCCTACGGCGCGCAGCGGCGGCTCGAGATCATCCGCGCCATGTGCACCGAGCCACGCCTGCTGTGCCTGGACGAGCCGGCCGCGGGCTTGAACCCGCGCGAGTCGGCCGAATTGAACGAGCTTCTGCTGTTCATCCGCGACCAGCACAAGATCGGCGTGCTGCTGATCGAGCACGACATGAGCGTGGTGATGAAGATATCCGACCACGTCGTCGTGCTCGACTATGGCCGCAAGATCTCGGACGGCACCCCGGCCGCGGTGCGCGCGGACCCGGCGGTGATCCGCGCCTATCTGGGCGAGGAAGAGGAAGAAGCGCTGCCGCCCGAGGTGGCGAAGGATCTTGGCGCGAACGGCCGCGCCGATTCCGGAACGCGCCCGCGGCCGTCATGAGCGCCATGCTGTCGGTTCAGGGCGTCCACACCTTCTATGGCCACATCGAGGCGCTGCGCGGCGTCGACGTCGAGGTCCGGCAGAGCGAGATCGTGGCGCTGATCGGCGCCAACGGCGCGGGCAAATCGACCCTGCTGATGACCATCTGCGGCACGCCGCAGGCGGCGCAAGGCCGTATCATGTTCGACGGGCGCGACATCACGCGGGTTCCCACGCACCGGATCATGCGCGACGGAATCGCCCAGGCGCCGGAGGGGCGCCGGATATTCCCGCGCATGACGGTGCTGGAAAACCTCCAGATGGGGGCGCTGTCCGGCAAGCCGGGCGATTTCGCCCCCGACCTGGATGCCGTGTTCAAGATCTTTCCGGTGCTGAAGGAGCGCCAGTCCCAGCGCGGCGGCACCCTGTCGGGCGGCGAGCAGCAGATGCTGGCCATCGCCCGGGCGTTGATGAGCCGCCCGCGCCTGTTGCTGCTGGACGAGCCTTCGCTGGGGCTGGCGCCGATGATCGTGCGCCAGATCTTCCAGGTGATCCGGGAAATCAACCGCGCGACCGGCGTGACCGTGTTCCTGGTCGAGCAGAATGCGTACCACGCGTTGAAGCTGGCGCACCGCGGCTATGTGATGGTCAACGGCCAGATCGCGTTGAGCGGCACGGGCGCGGAGCTTTTGGCCAATCGCGAGGTGCGGGCCGCCTATCTGGAAGGCGGGATTCACGACACGGCGGCGCCAGCGGCCGGGCGGGGAGGCCGCGCATGACGCCGACGCCGTTTCAGGAGTTCCAGGTCCAGATCCTGGCGTCGTCGTTCGTGGTATTCGGCGGATTCGCGCTGATGACCGGCCAGGCGCTGGCGCGCACGTGGCGGCATTGGGCGCAGGGATTCGGCTACGGCGTCCTGTTGTGGTCGGGCGCGCGGCTGGCCGAGTTCGTGCTGTTCGTCGGGCGGTCGCAGACGCTTCCCGAATACATCGCCGAGAACCCGGGCTTTTGCGCCGTCAGCGCGCTCTATCTCATCGCGGTCACGATCATCGCGCACCGCATCACGCTCGCGCGCATGATGGTGGCGCAATACCCGTGGCTTTTCGAGCGCGCGGGGCTGTTCTCTTGGCGGGCGAAAGGCTGATTTTCGGGCTGCCGCGTTCGCGCCGGCCGAGCCATTGCCAGCGCGGCTCGGATTGTGCCATCAATGGTTCAAGCCCTGTCGCGACGCCCAGTCGGGCGGGCGGGGGCCGGTTTCGGGGGTTCAATCAACACCAGGGAGAAGAACGCAATGCGTAGGCTTACAGGGGTTCTGATGGCCGCGGTGGCCGCGGGCGCCTTGGCCGCGTCGGCCAACGCGCAGGACATCGTGGTCGCGACCGCCGGCCCGCTGACGGGCGGCGACGCCGTGTTCGGCGAGCAGATGAAGAAGGGCGCCGAAATGGCAGTGGCCGACATCAACGCCGCCGGCGGCCTGTTGGGCAAGAAGCTGAAGCTCGAGCTCGGCGACGACCAGTGCGAGCCGAAGCAGGCGCTGCCGGTCGCCAACTCGTTCGTGCAGAAGAAGGTCGTATTCGTCGCCGGCCACTACTGCTCGGGCGTGTCGATTCCGGCCTCGGCGGTCTATGTCGAGAACAACATCCTGCAGATCACGCCGGCCTCGACCAACCCGCGCCTGACCGACGAAGCGAAAAAGAAGGGCTGGACGACGGTGCTAAGGACCTGCGGGCGCGACGATATCCAGGGCGTGGTCGCCGGCAAGTTCCTGGCCGAGAAATACAAGGGCAAGAAGGTCTCGATCCTGCACGACAAGAGCGCGTACGGGCAGGGCATCGCGGACGAGACCAAGAAGAACTACAACAAGGCCGGCGGCAAGGAAGCCCTGTACGACTCGTTCCAGAAGGGCGACAAGGACTTCACGGCGCTGATCAGCAAGATGAAGTCGATGAACATCGACGTCGTGTATGTGGGCTCGTACCACACCGAGGTCGGCCTAATGGTCAAGCAGGCGCGCGAGCAGGGCTTCAAGGCCCAGTTCATCAGCGAGGACGCGCTGGTCACCGACGAGTTCTGGAAGGTGGCCGGGCCGGCGGGCGAAGGCCTGTTGATGACGTTCGCGCCGGACCCGATCGCCGAGCCGGCAGCCAAGGCGGTGGTCGAGAAGTTCATGAAGACCGGCTACAAGCCCGAGGGCTACACCCTCTACACCTACGCCGCGTTCCAGGTGTACGCGGAGGCGGTGAAGAAGGCCGGCACCACCGATCCGAAGAAGGTCGCCGCGCAAATCCACGGCAAGACCTTCAACACGGTGCTGGGCAAGCTGATCTACGACGACAAGGGCGACGTGTCGAACTCCAACTACGTCTGGTACGTCTGGGGCAAGGACGGCAAGTACAAGCAGATGTAGTCCGCGAATTCTCCCCGGCGACGGGGAGATATCGGACGGCCCGGCGGGAAACCGCCGGGCCGTTTCGTTTTCGCGGCCCGGGCGATGATGTCGGCGCCGCTCCGGCTCGCGGCGGCGCTTACGGTTATCGGCGCCGCTCCGGCTCGCGGCGCTTACAGCGCCACTTCGATCAGGAACGGGCCGCGGCGCTTCAGGCCGGCGCGGAACGCGTCGGTCAGCTCTTCGATGGTCTGGGCGCGCACGCCCTCGACGCCCATGCCCTTGGCGAGGCTGACCCAGTCCAGCGCCGGGTCGTCCAGGCTCAGCATGTCCAGCGCCTTGCGGCCGGGATTGCGCGCCCCGACATTGGCGAGCTCGCCGCGCAGGATGGCGTAGGCGCGGTTGGCCCAGATCAGCGTGATCACGTCGAGCCGCTCGCGCGCCTGGGTCCACAGGGATTGCAGCGTGTACATGCCGCTGCCGTCGGCCTCGAGGCTGACGACCTTGCGGCCGGGGCAGGCGACCGCGGCACCGGTCGCCATCGGAATGCCGAGGCCGATCGCGCCGCCCGAGAGCTGGAGCCAGTCGTGCGGCGCGGCGCCGCGCGTCGCGGGAAAGAAGCCGCGGCCGGTGGTTACGGACTCGTCGCACACCACCGCGCCCTCGGGCATGAGCGCGCCGAGCACGCAGGCGATCTTCTCGGAGGTGAGCGCGCCCGTGGGCAGGTCGGGCGGCGCGGCCTTCTGGCGCGGCGCGTCGCCCGGCTTCGCGCCCACGGCCTCGGCCACCGCCCGCAGCGCCCCGGCCAGATCCTCCGCCGGCGTCGCGAGCGTCTGGACCGCGCAATCCTTCGCCGTGAGCGCGCTGGGCTTGCCGGGGTAGGCGAAGAACGCGACCGGCGCGTGCGTGCCCACGAGCACGAGGTGGCGCACGTCCTTCAGCGTGTCGACGGCCATGTCGACGGGGTAGGGGATGCGGTCGACCGGCACGCGGCCCGCGCCGCGCTCCATCCGCGCGTTCGCAACCTGCGCCATGACGCGGCAGCCGGTCCTGGCGGCGATGGCGCCGGCCCACTCCAGCCCTTCGGCGCGCAGCGCCTTGTGGCCGAGCAGCAGCATGCTGGATCGTCCCAGGCGCAGCGCGCGGGCCGCCGCGTCGATGGCGCCGGCCGCCGGCGTCGCGGGCTTCGCGGCCGGCAGAATTTCGCCGACCT
>Ga0114930_10005743_pt1 | contig 10130 bp, 6 predicted proteins | sample AnhtaG_FD_87300 | JGI IMG/M metagenome (GOLD analysis project Ga0114930, IMG submission 87300) | Deep subsurface microbial communities from Anholt, Denmark to uncover new lineages of life (NeLLi) - Anholt_01485 metaG | ecosystem: Environmental > Aquatic > Marine > Oceanic > Sediment | place... | reverse complement strand
GGCAACGCGCATGTCCACGTTCTGGGGCACGCCTTCTGAGTTCATGGTCAGGGCAATGATGCTGCCGCCGGCCGAGTTGGCCATCTCGACGTACGTGTCGAGCACCTCCGGGTCGCTCTTCTTATCGAGTGGCGTCGAGTTCAGGAGCACGCCGCGCGACGTGTCGCACACCGAAAGGCCGGCCTTGATGACGTCGGGTTTCTGGCTGTCCAGACACAGGGGCGTCTCGCAGGCGCCCTGGGCGGTCTCGACGAGCCACTTGACGGCGTCTTCCTGGTCGGCGGCGGCGGTGCCGACGTTGATGTCGAGGTAGGCGGCCCCGGCCTCGGTCTGGCTCTTGGCGAGTTCGACGATGGGCCCGGGGTCCTTGTCGGCGATGGCGGCCTTGACGTCGAGGAACTGCCCGTTGATGCGTTCGGCGATAGCGATCATGGTTCTCTCCTGTCGGTGCGTGAGCGACCCATACGTGTGCGAAGCAGTTTCGAGCCGCGGCCGTTTCGAGCCGCGACCTCTGGTCGCGGATATCCCCGACCCATTCGGTCGTGGCTCGACAGCGGCGCGTGCGCTACGCCTCGCCCCAGAGCCCGTCGATGTAAGCCTGGGTGGTGGCGATGGCCTTCGGGTGCCTCATGCGAACGATGTCGGCGCCCGATTGCAGCAGGGCGATGGCGGTGGTGGCTTCCCAGAGTGGTCCGCGTCTGGCGGCGTCGCCCCATTCGGGAGCGTCCTCGTCGGAGGTCTTGGCCTCCTTGGCCCGCCAGGCCTCGCCGCCGACGTCGCAGATCAGGGGCATGGCCATGAGTTTGTCGCCGCCGAGGGCCGCCAGCCGCTGCCGTTCCTGGAGCGAGTACGCGTACTCCAGACCGTAGCCCAGGGCGCCGGTCGTCTGGAACATGACCATCCGCTCGAGCGGGAACCCCATGTCCGAGACCAGGATGTTGACCTGCTTGGCGATGTTGATGTCGAGCGGCGCCTCGCTGATGAGGAAGTGGTTGTCGGCCAGCGCGATGGCCGTCAGGTTCTTGTAGTTGTCCTCGGTTACGGTGCCGAGCAGGACCTTCCGGCCCTTGGCGGCTTCCGAGACCTTCGGCATGACGGCGTTGTCCTTGTCCGGGGTGCCGCACCCCCACAGGATGACGGGCACGTCCACCGCATCGAGGACCTTCCCCGTGACCTCGACGGCGTGGTCGGCGCCGCGGTCACCCTTGTCGGGATGGATGCCCTCGAACTTGACGCAGACGAGTTGGGCGCCGAACTCCTCGACCCCCTTCCTGGCCCAGGCGGCCGGGTCGTCGATCACGTCGGCATAGGCCTCGGCCAGGACGGGCGGCCACTCTTCGGGCGCGGCGTCGAGCACATCGACGGCGATGACGGGCTTGTGGCCGGTGGCCTCGCGGTCGCCCCCGTGGGGAATCGTCTTGGCGCCGCCGATGGTGACGGACGGGCGGTCGCCGCCGCCGAGCGCGATCTCGTTGACCCGGCCCGAGTACGCATCCTTGACGGGCGGTAGAGGCATGGTTTCTCCTTTGGCTAGGTGCACTGCGTTGCTTTGTCGGCGTTCAGTATCCCGGCGAGGGCGTCGCCGACGGCTCCGGCGGCCGGCCCGTCGGCCGGCAGGTCGAAGACCGTGGCGCCTCGCGTCGAACCTTCCATCACGGCCTCGTCGTACGGGACGACGCCGATCGCGGGCAGGTCGCCTCCGAGTGTGTCGATCAGCGCCGGGTCGGCCACCTTGTTCCAGAGGACGCCGCGCCGGCGCACGGTAATCGGCAGGCGCTCGGAAAGGCCGAGGATCCGGCGGGCGGTGGCTGCGCCGACGGCGGTGGCCTCGGCCACAACGACGAGGAACTCGACGGCGTCGGTCGTGCGCCGCGAGAGGTGCTCCATCCCGGCCTCGTTGTCCAGAACGATGTAGGGGTAGTCGTCGGCCGCTTGGTCGAGGTACTTGCGGATGAGGTGGTTGACGGCGCAGTAACACTTGGGGCCTTCCGGCAGACCCATGGCCAGCAGGTCGAACCCTTTGGCCTCGGCGACGGCCCGGTGGACGGCGTACTCGAAGGCGACCTCGCGGTTGGCGTTGGCGCCGTCGAGTTCGCGGTTGAGGACGGCGTCGCGGATGTCGGCCACGGTCATCTCGGGCTCGACGCCGAGCGCCAGGCCCAGGCAGGCGTTCGGGTCGGCGTCCACGGCCAGGACGGGGCGCCCGGTCTGCTCGACGAGGCGTCGGACGATCATGGCGGCAACGGTCGTCTTGCCGCTTCCCCCTTTGCCCGAGATGGCGATCGTCGTACTCATGCCTTGGCGCGTTTCTCCTTCGTGCCCGTCTGAGCGGGGCGCTGTGCCACGCTCGGGAACCTCGCCATATCCGTGTGCGGCAGGAAGTTGGCCTGCATGAAGGCGTCCATGTAGTCGGGGTGGTTCATGAGGTCGAAGTAGGTCGTGCGGCCGGCGATCTCTTCGGCCTTGGCGAGTGCGCGGCGGCTCATGATGGCCATCTTGGCCCCGGCGATCGAGGTGTTGCCGACGAAGTGGATGCGTTCGGGCGGGATGTCCGGCAGCATGCCGATGGCGATGGCCTTGCGTACGTCGAGGTAGTTGCCGAACCCGCCGGCCACGTAGATGGCTTCGAGGCCGTCGTAGGCGGTTCGGGTGGATTCCATGAGGATCTGGATGGCGGCATAGACGCCGGCCTTGGATCGGACGAGGTTCGAGATGTCGGCCTGGGTGATGACGATGGCGTCCTGCCCGTCGCGGGCCGGCACGAGGGTGAACTCGGGCCCGTCGCGACCCTCGGCCAGGCGCGGGTCCTCGGCGCCGGCGAAGCGGCCGGTCCGGTCGATCGCGCCGATCTCCAGAAGCCCGGCGAGGGTATCGAGCAGGCCGGTGCCGCACAGGCCGCGCGGCGCCTCGCGGCCGATCGTCTGGAACTCGAATTCCCCGCCTTCGGTCACGGCGGCGCGTTCGATCGCGCCCGGCGCAGCCCGCATGCCGTGCTTGATGCCGGAACCCTCGAAGGCCGGCCCGGCCGAGGACGACGCGCAGACCATCCACTCCTTCGACCCGAGGACCACTTCGCCGTTGGTGCCGATGTCGATGAACAGACTCAGGCCCGGCGCCTCGTGGAGGCGTGTCGCGAGGACACCGGCCACGATGTCGCTTCCGACGTAAGCGCCGATGGCCGGCAGGACATACAGGATGCCGCGTTTGTTGATGCGGATGCCGGCCTCGGCCGCCCGGATGGGCGGGATCCACGCGGCGCTCGGCACGTAGGGCGTGCGACGGATGCGGCGGGGATCGAGGTTCAGCAAAAAGTGCACCATGGCCGTGTTGCCCGCGCAAATGACCGACGCGATGCACTGCAACTCGATGCTCTGGCGGACGGCCAGCGTCTGCACGAGGTCGTTGACGTCGTGCACGATGCGGCGCTGCATCTCCTCGAAGGCGTCGTGCTCCTCGGCGTAAATGATGCGGCGGATGTAATCGTCGCCGAAGTGCATCTGGGAGTTGTAGGTTGCCTCGGCGTCGATGGTGGCGGCCGCGTCCAGGTCCACGAGTTGAGCGACGACGGTGGTCGTTCCGAGGTCCACGACGACGGCATAGTTGCACCGGCTGGTATCGCCCGGCTCAACGTCCACGACTTCGGCCACCCCGCCGCGCTCCGCCACGATGGCGGTGACCTTGTACTCGGTCTTCTGGAGCAGGGCGGGCAACTGCTGGAGGATGCGGTAGCCGGTCTGCATGAGCGGCACGTCGAGGCGTTCGCGGATCGCCATGTACAGCCGCTCGTGGTCGGCCACCTGGTCCTCCATGGTGGGAGGCGACATCTCGAGGTAGAGTCTGCGGACCAGGGGCTCGAACGGAAAAACGCCCTCGCCCAGGTCTTCGCCGGGCAGTTCGCTGAAGCGGTGGGCGTCGCTGTCGACGACGATGCGGCCGGTGTCGAGGGCATGGCTGCGGGGAACCGTGACGGTCAGGTCCGAGCGGATGCGTGCCTGACACGCCAGGACGGTGTTCTCGCGTGTTTCCTGTGGCGTGAGGAGGGTCGTGGGCGGCGATTCGACCTCGCCGGCGTTGACGACGACCTTGCACTTGCCGCAGTACCCGTCGCCGCCGCAGATGCTCGTCAGATACACGCCGGCCCGGCGAGCCGCATCGAGGATGGTGGCGCCGACGGGCACCTCGGTCTTCAGGCCCGAGGGCTCGAAGAGGATGCGGCACGGTTTGGGTTTCTTCTCAGGCATCGGTTCTCAGTTCTGTCGCCGGGTGGCATGGCCACGCTTGCGTGGCCATGTTGTGCCTGTCACGCGGACCCCGCTGCATGGCCACGCAAGCGTGGCCATGCCACCCACGGCACTACGAGGTCCAGACCTCCTTGAGGTAGCGTGGGAGGACGTTGGATTCGCGTGGTCCGACGAGGATTTCCCAGCCGGTTGCCTCTTCCAGTTTACCGCTCATCACGGCCACGTAGCCGGGGATGATGAGTTTGCGGTGCTTGACCTTCGATTCCAGACGTGCGTCTTCCATGGCCTTGGCGACGGTCTTCTCGTTGAGTTTGTCGCCGGAGTAGGCGGTCAGGACGCTCGTGCCCTCGGTATCGACGCACAGGATCCATGCCGGCACGCGGCTGGCCTCGACGTCGCCCTCGACCGTGTAGTAGGTCAGCGAGAAGTTCGTGGTGAACAGGACGGGGCTGTCCTCGCCGGCCTCGCCGACGGCGTACACGTCGGGCTTGACCTGGACGGGCTTCTGCGGGTCGGTATAGATGTTCTGGCGGCTGGTGAGCAGCGGCAGCAGGGCCCACGGCTGGAGCGTCTCGACGACGACGATGCCAGCGTACTTGCATAAGAGGGCCGAGGCGCGGCCAACCTGGTCCTCGGGTTCGCCGTCGGTGGCGAACGCGATGGTCGGGAATCCGAGCGGCCGGAAGGTGCTCTTGAGAGCAAGGTTGCGGATCGTCGTCATGCCGGTCACCTCGGCCCAGCCGTCCGGGGCGTCGAGCCAGAGGACGATCTGCTCGCAGCCGGCGCCCTTGAGTTTCTCGGTCAGGTCAGCCAGGGCCTCGGGGTCGGCGGCCCGTGCCACGAGCGGGCACTTGGCGTCGGCGGCCACCTTGGCCATGGCGTCGGCGGTCTCGGCAGTGGCGGCAGCCAGGAGCGGTTTGGTGTCTTTGACCTTCTCGACGGCGGCTGCGGCGGCGTCAGGGTTGTCGGTCACGAGGATGATGGCCTTGCCGGTGGCCTTGGCCGTCTCGGCGGCGGCGGCGAACTTGGCGGCATCGCCCGAGGCGTTCATCACGGCGATCGCCTCGACGGGCATGGGCTGGCCGATCCGCTCAAAAGCGAAGCCCTGGATGGTCTCGGCCCGGGCCTTCAGCGCCGCGTCATCGAGGTCATCGGGCAGCGTGATGGCGACCACGGTCGGGCTGTAGAACTTCTCTTCGTGGCGGAAGAGGACCGTTTCCCCGCCGATCTTGCACTGGCCGTCGCCCGTGCCGAACGTGACGGAGACCATGGGCGGAGCGGCGGCGGCGGCGAGGGCCTCCCTGGCCTCGTCGCTGGCGTCGGGGCACGCGTCCAGGGCAACCTTCTTCTGGGCCAGCGCCATGGCGAAGGCCAGGCACGTCGGCATGCCGCATTTCTTGCAGTTGGTCTTCGGCAGTAGTTTGAAGATGTCGAGTCCACTCAGTGCCATCGTCCATCCTCCCTTGTGGTGTCAGGCCGGCCGCTCGGAGCGGGGGCACATCTTATCACATCGGTGGTGCCTGGGCCACAGCGTGTCGCCGGCAGCGAGCGCGGTAACACGACACCTTGGCACCGCGTGCCCGCGACCTTCCGGTCGCGGCTCGTGCTGTGCGCGGCGGGTCAGGAGACCCACCGCGCAACGGTTGTATAAGACCGCTAAAACATCGGGTCCATGGCCATGACGGGGTGTCCGGCCTTGCTGATGTGTTCGCTGACCTCCTCTTCGGTAGCGGCGTTGGTCTCGTCGGCGATCTTTTCGAGGAACTCTTCGCCCCCCAGGTCGAGTTCCTCGGCCCGGCGGACTATCCCGTCCTTGAGGGCCTCCTTGAGCAGGGTGGGCATCCAGACGATGCGTGCGAAGCCGCCGTCGGCGCTGATGAACTTGGGGCTCAGGATGTAGTGCCGCGAGTGGCCGATGAAGCCGGGGGTCTGCCTACCGCCGCCCACCGTGCCGGCTGCCGTGGAGAACTTCATGCCGCACGGCGTCATCTCCGAGTATTCGCGCGGGACGATCATGATGCCGTTCGTGGAGGGCAGGACGGCCGAGATGCACTCGAAGCACCCGCACGAGGTCATCGGATCCACAATCATCGAGTAGGCGCTCATCCGCTCGACGGCGCCGTGGCTCTTCTCGACGATGAACTGGTTGATCTTCTCCCACTGGCCGAGCGTTTGGTCGACGACGTTGCCCTTGGGGAGGGGCTGGTTTGGTCCGGCCGGATTGATCTCGTAGGCCGCCCGCCCGTCGAGCCAGTTGTAGGCCCCGCACAGGCCGGAATGCTGCGGCGTGATGACGCACACGTGGTCCGGTGCGAACGACTGGCACAGCGTGCACGAATAGAAGATGTCCACGGCCTCGTCGGTCATGCCCGCCAGGCGAGCGTCGCGTTCCTTGTACACCTCGCGTGCCCTGTCGCGTATCTCGACGACCTTCTGCTCCTCGGTGTGGATCTTGACCTGGACCTTATCGACGATGGCCGAGAACTCCTCGTGAAGCATGGCGTGGAGGATCTTGCCGATGTGCTCGATCCGCAGGCCCGCCTCAAAGGCATCCTTCGAGATGCGTACCCAGTTGATGTCCCTCTGTCCCATGTGCCACAGGCCCTGGGCGTGGTTCAGGAAGGTGTGCATGTGGCGTTCGAGGACGGGCTCGAAGTCGGCCTGCATCTTGCGGCCGGCCACCTCGATGACGATGCCGAGGGGCAGTTGGCCGCCCGCTTCGACGCTGTCGGCTTCCGGGCCGATCACCTCGACCTTGCCGTCCTCGACCTGGTCCATCGGCAGCGTGGTCAGCCACTCGAAGGCGGGGGTCCGGTTGCCGCCGAACTCGACGTGCATCTCCTCCTTGCGGATGCGTTCGCCCTCGAAGGCCGGGCTGAACGAGACGGGGACCGGCACCTCGGAGACCTTGATCTTGAGGCCCCGGACCTCGATGGCCTTCTCGACGATCTCTGAATGCGGGATGTTCGAGACGACGTGCTCGTAGGTGCAGACGCCGGTGGGCAGGATCTCGGGGATGTCGGAATCGGCGATCGTCGGGAATCCGAAGTTGATGGCGCCGGCGGCGGTGGCGTACCATTCGTCGGTGACCTCCCCCAGGGCCACCACGAACGCGAAGACGCGGGCCTTGTTATAGAGGAGGTTGCGGCGGAAGTCGCCGGGCTGGACGCCGCCGAAAGTCAACGCTACCCGGGCCGAGAACCCCAGCGCATAGATCGCCGCGCTGATCTCCGGACCAAAGGGCACCAGCCGCGTCTCCCACCCCATCTGGACGCCGGCCTCTTCGAGTTGCTGCGAGAACGACGTGCCGTGATCGTGCGAGCACATGAAGACGTACAGCATCCGCTCCTGGAGTTTGCGGGCGATCTCGACCGCCGTCTCGACGTCGGGGGCCGCGCCGGCGATGGCCGCGAACCCGGGCGCCGTGCCGTCCACAAACTCGATGCCCCGCTCCCGCAGGATCACGTCGTCGGCCGCGCCGAGCCAGATATCCTGCACCGGGTTGGGGCCCACAAGGTACTTGCACGCCTCGATGATCTCTTCGGCGTAGAGTGCGGCCATGCCGGCGTCGAGGGCGGGCCCGAGGTACGGCAGCCAGAGTTTCTCGTTGACCGGCGGCGGGAGCAGGCCCTTGATCTCTTCCAGGACGGGCCGGAAGTCGGCGAGCGTCTTCACCTCGTGCCCCATCATGGCGTAAATGATCGGGATGAAGTAGCCGGTGTTGGGGAACTCGACGGCGTGGTCTTCGCCGTGCTCCTTGACGGCCTTTTCGAGGATGTCCCCGGCCTGCTTGGCGAGGCTGTGTGCGCCTCGGATGGCGGCGGCACAGATGATTCGCGACATCGATGGGCTCCTTATAACCGCTCGTGGTGCACGTCGGCCCGTTTAGCCGCAGGGCCGAAGGCCCGCGGCCGTCCCGGCCGCGGCTAAACGTTTACACCTCGATTTTCCGGCGATCCTCCATATCGTAGAGTTTGCGTTCGACTTCCTGGTTGATGCCGAGGGCATCGCGTTTGGCTTCGATGTGGGCGTGGATGAGTTCGGCCGCCTTGACCGGATCGTCCTCGACGGCCCACTTGCCGCCCAGTTCTTCCTCGATCTCCTCGAAGAGGTACTTCGCGACGTTCGACTCGCTCCAGACCGGGAAGAGGCTCTCGGAAAAGACGACCAGGGCGCCCGACGCCACGAAGTAGTGGCCGATGGAAATGGCCTTCTCGGTAATGTGCTCCAGGCACGCCCCCGCCACCGGCAGTTCGGAGATGTCGTCACCGAGGCCGCCCTCGCGAACCATCTCGGCGCAGGCGATGAGGATGCGGCTGTTATCGACGCAGGACCCTACCGCCAGGACGGGCGGCATGCCGACGGTCTCGCAGACCTCGCGCAGGCCGGGACCGGCCAGTTCGGCGGCCTCCGGCATCAGCAGCCCCTGCTTGCCGCAGGCGATCTGGGCGCAGCCCGTCGTTACGACCAGCATGTCGCGCTTGATCAACTCCTTGACCAGTTCGGTGTGTCCCCAGTCGTGCCGGACCTTCGGATTGGTGCAGCCGACGACGCCGACGACGCCGCGGATGCGGCCGTTGATGATGTTGTCGTTCAACGGTCGATAGGACTCGCGGAATCGTCCGCCCAGCATGTAGTTGATGGTCTCGTGGCTGAAGCCGACGACGGCCTCGCCCACGTCGTCGGGGATGTAGAGGTCGCCCTTTCGGTTCCCGTAGGCCTCGATGGCCTTGCGGATAATCTCCTTGCCGACCTCCATGGCCCGGGCCTCGTCCATCTCGATGTGCTCGACGCCGGGCATGCGGGCCTTTTCGGAGGTGGTGATGAGTTTCGTGTGGTAGCCTTTGACGGTTTCGGTCAGGCTCTGCATGATGCACTGGACGTCCACGCACATCAGGTCCACGGCGCCGGTGGCGACGGCGAGTTCCTGGCTCAAGAAATTGCCGGCCACGGGGATGCCGTGCCGCATCAGCAGTTCGTTGGCGGTGCAGCAGATGCCGGCCACGTTGATGCCGGCGGCGCCGGCCTTCTTGGCCTCGTCCACCAGTTCGGGCAGGTTGGCGGCGGCGGCTACCATCTCCGACAGCAGCGGCTCGTGGCCGTGGACGGCGATGTTGACCTGGTCAGCCTTGAAAACGCCCAGGTTGATCTTGCCCCGCACCGGCACCGGCGTGCCGAACATGATGTCCTGGAGTTCGGTGCCGATCATCGACCCGCCCCATCCGTCGGCCAGGGCACAGCGGCTGGCGTGACGCAGGATGCTCTTGTACTCCTGGTCCACGCCCATGTGGGTGCGATGGAGGGCCTCGACGATTTCGCGGTCCACGGCGCGCGGCATGACGCCGAGTTTCTTCCAGACGGCCTTTCGGGCCTCGGGAGCGCGCTCGGCCATCCGCTGGGTGCCGTGCGGTTTGCCGAACTCGGCGAGGGCCTGTTCGCCCAGGTCTTGGGCGATGGCCTTGTCGTCGCGGCCCTCGGTCTCGACCCCCATGATCTTGGCCGTGGAGAGGAGTTTCTCGCGGTCCTTGATGCCGTAGTCGGGCGCTTCGCCCTTCGCCATCGCCAGAAACGTGTGCGCCACGCCCCGGCCGTGGTCGGAGTGGGCGCTGGCCCCCCCGGCGACCATCCGCAGGAAGTTGCGGGCGATGATCGTATCGGCATCGGCCCCGCACACCCCGCGCTGCGGTCCGTCGCCGAAGGGGTCAATGCGGCAGGGTCCCATGTTGCAGATGCGGCAGCAGAGCCCGAGTTGGCCGAAGCCGCATACGGGCTCTTGGGCCTGGAGCCGGTCCCAGGCGGTGTCTTGGCCTGCCTGGGCCATCCGCTGGAGCATTTTCTGAGCCGCGAGATCACAGGTCATGTGTTTCGGATCCATCAACCATCTCCTCC
>Ga0114930_10005742_pt1 | contig 10131 bp, 9 predicted proteins | sample AnhtaG_FD_87300 | JGI IMG/M metagenome (GOLD analysis project Ga0114930, IMG submission 87300) | Deep subsurface microbial communities from Anholt, Denmark to uncover new lineages of life (NeLLi) - Anholt_01485 metaG | ecosystem: Environmental > Aquatic > Marine > Oceanic > Sediment | place... | reverse complement strand
CTTATGCTGGAGATTTTTACCTTTTCAGTGCAAATTTCTTAGTCTTAGTAATATACTAATCAATAAATATATTTGTCAATACTAATTTTTACTTTTCCAGCGCAATTCTTTTGGTGCGGACGGTGCCGCCCTTATCCGAAGCAGCCGTGATTTGAATGGCTGCATCCGTTGATTCTCTCCTGACAACCCAGCTCACGGTTTTTGATTTTTCAGTTACTGCCTTTGAAAACGGATTAGACCCTGCAAGATGCCCAATCCTGAGTTTGGCATTTCCTTCTACGAGCGAGCCACCGGAAATGTCAATAATTGCCTGAACATCTTTAACGATCTGGTTACGTCCTCTTCCTTCAAAACCCCGTTCTGTCAGATTGGTGGGAAGGTAGCCGGTATTTGAAATCGTGATTTCTACGTTAAATTGGTCATCACCAATCGATGTGATTTCAGGTTCGGAAATCTCAAGCATCGGTGATTGTTTTATAAGGTATAAAATCCAGGGGACCTGCTGTTTGCACTCGTTTTCAAGGAATTCCGCAGGCGTGTTCTGCCCCAGGAATTTACTGTGCCATCCGCCGATCTCAACCTCGCCGAATTCAGGATGATTGAAAGGCGTCCAATCCGAAAAATATTTTCCGCCTAATTCTTCATCGTTGAAGCGGTGTCTTTCTGATTCACTAATTTCGCCATCGCCGTCATAGTCTTTCCACCACGTGTCCCTGGGCACGTATTCGGGTACCCAGCCGACAATTCCTCTATCCCAGTATCCCCAGCTGATAAGTGTCCCGTATCTGTGACTTACCGGGTCTGTTGAACTTGGCTGGACACGGCGCCCGGTTGTTTCAGTATAATAATTGCCGAGCTCAATTATTAATGCAATATCGTCCTGGTTAAATTTTGAAGGGTCTGAAGCTGAGGGCAGCCGGTATACAAAGCCGCCGGAGGTATGCCCGTGAACAATGCCGGTAATATTGGGATGTTCATTGATAAATTTAACGGCTGTATAGGTTTCCGGCTCGGAAAGCGGGAAATCACCCGCGCCGCTTTGAATGTGTTCCAGTTCCCAATTTCTCGGGAAGTTCCGGTTCATATCGAGACCGCCGATGCCGTCCTCGTTAATGCGCCCGTCGCCGTCATTGTCGATACCCTCACCAATAACTATATAATCCCCCTGTTCATCACCTTGACGACTAATCCGTATCATTATTATGGAATCGGATGCGTCCATTACATGTGTTCCCTCGCCCATCGGTACCTTGTAGCGCATCTGGGTAATCCATCCGTCTCCGTCCAGGTCTTCCGGCGGGTCGTCATCGGGCACGCCGTCGAAATCATTATCAACAGGGTGAACCGAACTGCGTAGGGACTGGTCTTCCAATAGAGCGATGTCTGAACCATCAGGGTTAAACTTAGGTCTGATGTAAAATGTCCGTGTGTCGAGCAAATGGGTGACTTCCGGGTCTTTGCCGTAATTGTTAAGCAGATACCCCATGACGTACAGCGCAACCGCCGAGGCGGTTAACTCACCGGAATGTATCCCGCCGTCAAGATACAGCGCCGGTTTTTCTTCGGGCGGCTTGTTCTTCATGTTTGTTACTTCCATAAGCATTAAATCGACACCTAAATAGCTTCTGCCGATGGAGTACATTTTGGTCAGATTCGGATATAACCTTGTAAAATGACGCATAATTTGATTGGTCTCTGCATTGGAATAATAGCGGTTCCAATTGACAGTACCATCTGAGGTAACCAGGCGCTCCTGTTTGGAACTAAAAGCCGTGAAAAATATACAAACGGCACCAATCATAATTACGATATAATGCCATTTGGCAAATGCGGATGTAAATCGTTTCATTACAACCCTCCCGTGATATATGGATAGCATTTAATGGAATACTCCGACAAGTATGATTTTCTGTCTTACAAAGAAAAAAATCAGTTCAACGGCGGGATTAAAATATAGTAATGAATACTATACCGAAAAACAAGCAAAAAGACAAGTCTCATTAGATATTACAAAGCGGAATAAAAACTATTCAAAAATCGGATATAAATCTGCGGATATGGTGGTATTTCATTTTCGCTCAAAGAATCTTCGGATGTATGTTTTAATAATTGGTGTAATCAGCAAGCATCTTTTTGGTATCAAATGCCTGCCGTGCATATCTGTAGACACCGCATGAGCGGCATTCAGTTTCACCATACTTTTCTTGAGCATCCTTGACTGTCCAGCATGGACTGACAGTAGCAGCAACTGCGGCACATGACTTTCTTGCTTCTTTGGTGCAGTCGCGCATTTTCCAACAGGGTATCAAGGCTAAGATACGCCGTATACCTTCGACACCCAGTTTCTCTTTTTTGATGAGGGTGCGTATATGCCGGATCCATTCTATGTCTTCATCCGTAAACAGCCGCATTTTTGTAGTAGTTTTGTATGGAATGAGCAATCCTTCGGTCTCATACATTCGTAGTGTAGATGAAGAAACCCCCACCATTTTTGCGGCGACCCCAATAGGGAAAATCGGCTCTTTACGTTTAACCGATGATACATTCACCATCGCAGCACTCCCGAATTTTAATTTGACTTATGTTTTATTTAATATTATATGCGTTATCTGGATCACTTAATATATTCTTTCATTCTCTCAATGATATTTTTTTATTCTGTCCATAGCTCTAACTAAAAATTACTGAATTTTGTAAAACCTTTCCCAATTATAGTTGAAATATTAGAAACTTTTCAAACTTTTTGATTAGATTCTTATAAATGCAAATATTCTTATAATTATAATTATAGGTTATTGCAAAAACCGTTCCTTAATAAAAAAATATCAGCCTGCAGAAACAGGTTTTTTTTATATTGTATGATTCTCGGACAGGATTTGACCAGAAGAATGAACACGCCGCCCCGAGTACTCGGGGTTCCTACGGGGAAATATATGTTTCAAGGAATAGCAAAACTATACATGGTCGAAAATAGCCTGACAACTCCTAACCTGATGTATTTATAAATTCTATTTCTGCCATGTAGTGGTAACTGGCTAAGCGAGACCAACATTGAACATGAACATGCTGTTTTTCTCATTATTAAAAAAAATTGAAAACTTCATGGATTTTTAGTAAATTTTTAGCATATTATATAAAAAATTCTCTCGCCCCGAGTGCTCGGGGCAAAGAACGCAAAGAAATAATCCCGCTAAGCGGGATAATGAATTGTTTTTACTTAACATACTGCTTATTTTATACAAACTTATGAATAATCCAGGATAAATGGGATTTTCACAATATTCTCTATATATACAATAGCCTATGCACAAAAATCATTCTCTAATTGTGTTCTATGTCATACAGTACCGATAAACAGGATGGGCAGAAAACCTTTCTCATAATCGCCGGAGAGCCTTCGGGAGATATCCACGGCGCCGGCTTCATTCATGCACTCAGGAAAAAATTTCCCGGCTGCAGCGTGTTCGGCATCGGCGGCGACAAGATGCGAAAAGAAGGGATGGAAATCCTCTTTCCCGTGGAGAAGATGGCAGTCCTCGGCATAACAGAGGTGATTAAGCACTTACCATTTATCAGAGAAGTATTTCGTATGCTTATTAACGAAGCACGAATGCGCAAACCCGCCGCTGTAATTCTTATCGATTATCCAGATTTTAATATTCGATTTGCCCGTAAAATTCGCAAACATTTTTCATCCGGTATAAAAATTTTCTATTACATCTCACCGCAGGTCTGGGCATGGAGAAAAGGTAGAATCAAAACAATCGCCCGCTGCGTTGATGCAATGGCTGTTGTCTTTCCTTTTGAAGAGGAACTGTATAAAAAAACCGGAATGCGTGTGGAATTTGTCGGTCATCCTTTGTTGGATGTCGTCAAGCCGTCGTCCACAAAAATGGAATTTTTCAAAAAACTCCGGCTTAATCCAAACCGTCCGACAATAGGGCTCTTACCGGGAAGCAGACACCAGGAAATTGTGCGCCACCTGCCGGTGATGTTGGAAGCAATGCACAATCTCTATAAATACAATGAAGATATTCAAGTAATAATTGGCAGAGCACAGAATGTACCGGATTTGGTGCATGATTCCTTGTTAAGAATGCCCGGATTCAAAACGGCTAAATCCAGAGACATATATAATATCATGCATTATAGCACGCTTGTTGTTGTCTCGTCCGGAACCGCAACGCTCGAAACAGCCCTTGCAGGTACGCCAATGGTGATAGTATATAAAATGTCGCCGCTCACCTATCTTATTGCACGCCTTATGGTGTCGATGCCCTACATAGGCATGGCAAATATTGTTCATGGGAAAAAAGTTGTTTCGGAGTTGATACAACGCGATGCAAAACCCGGCAAAATCGCCGGCGCGGTTTTTCAGCTATTATCCGATAAAACTCTATATTCTGAAATACAAAATACATTGAGAAAAACCCGAAACCTATTAGGCAAACCAGGTGCGGCTGAAAAGGCTGTAGACCTGCTCGTAGAAATCCTTGACTGAATTTATTAGTTCATAAAAAAGTCCCCCTTTGAAGACGAGCGCCAAAAAGTCCCCCTTTGAAGGCGAGCGCCAAAAAGTCCCCCTTTGAAGGGGGATTCAGGGGGATGTTATTATCAACTTTTTTACTTAATTCAGCGAAAAACTACATTTTATTAGCTTATAAATGAAAAAAACTGTTATATACAATATTGCTTTGACTGCAGCGGTGTGTATAGCTTCTGTTCATAACGCCTTCTGCCAATCAGCGATAAATCCTGCCGTAGATTTCCATTCCTTCCGAAAATCAGAGCAGGATAAACTTGTACGCCTCGTAACTATGAAGCAGGCAGACGACCCTGAAAAAGTAGCCCGGCAGAGGGAATTTGATGTCACCTATTATGGATTGGATATTACGGTTGACCCTGGAACCGAAACAATTTACGGTGCCGTGCTCATAAAAGCACGAAGCGAAATCGACAGCTTAGTTTCGGTTGTGCTTGACCTTGATAATAATCTTACTTTGAGCGGCGTTAGCGGGAGTAATGTCGATTCATACAATCATGAAAATAATCTTCTGACTATCTATTTTACCGGTAGTTATCATTTTGGACAGACATTTGATATAGATGTAAATTACAGTGGCAAGCCTCGATCCTCCGGATTCGGTTCGTTTGTTTTTGGCAAACGGCAGGGAAGCAACGAGCCGCTTATCTGGACACTCAGCGAGCCGTTTTATGCACGTACATGGTGGCCCTGCAAAGACCTGCCGGAAGATAAAGCAGATTCTGCTGGTATTGCCATCACCGTGCCCGAAAATTTAACTGCGGTCTCAAACGGTTTACTTACGAATATTTTTAACAACGGCGACGGTTCTAAAACATTTTTCTGGCACGAGAAGTACCCGATTACCACCTATCTTATTTCGCTTGCGGTGTCGGAGTATGAATACACGGTTGACTATTTTCACTACAGCCAAACCGATTCGATGCCGGTAGAATTCTATATTACTCCCGAAAAGTCCGCCGGCGCATTTGGTTCGTCTTCCGGATTACCGCAGACAGCGGACATGCTCGAGGTGTTCTCTGCTCTTTTCGGTCCATATCCTTTTCTGGATGAGAAGTATGCGCAAGTTGAATTCGGATGGGGCGGCGGCATGGAACACCAAACTGCAACGAGCTTGTACATAACATCATCGGGTGCAAGTGATTACTTAGTTGCGCACGAGCTCGCTCACCAGTGGTGGGGCGATATGGTAACGTGCAGGGACTGGCATCACATCTGGCTCAATGAGGGCTTTGCCACGTATGCGGAGGGGCTTTACCTCGAAGCGCGCGATGGTAAACCGACGCTGAATAGTTATATGCAGTCTATAAAGAAACCCATAGGATACTGGGGAAGCCTCTACCGCGAAAATATCGACAACCTGTGGGACATTTTTTCAAATACCGTTTACGACAAGGGAGCATGGGTTCTCCATATGCTGCGGTATGTAGTTGGTGATGATACATTTTTTGACATTTTACGAACCTACGCCTCAGATCCTTTCCTGGCGTACGGAACTGCGGTAACCGAAGATTTTCAGGCGGTTTGCGAGGCGGTACACGGTGAAAGCCTTGACTGGTTTTTTTCAGAGTGGGTATATGGTGTCGGTCGCCCGTATTATAAGTATTCATGGACTTCAATGTGGGTCGAAGATTCATACAACGTTACTGTCGAAATAGACCAGGTACAGGATGGTATAATATTTACGATGCCGCTTGAAATTTATATCCAGGGACTCGATAAAACGGAAATGTTCAAGGCAATCAACAACGAAGTGCATCAGGAATATACATTTATTGTGGACATCGAGCCGATAAGTGTAACCCTGGATGATTCGGGAAAAGTATTAAAAAAAGTGGAGCTCATTTCGGGCGGAGCAGATACTGATCCAAACGTAACTCCGGACCTGTTCACACTTTACCAGAATTATCCCAATCCCTTCAATCCGAAAACAACCATTAAATTTCAAACTAAAATTCCCGCTTACGTAACGGTAAAAATTTACTCAATACAAGGACAGGAAATAAAGACACTGCTTACCCGGCAGGTAACACCCGGACCATACCTTTTGAGATGGGATGGAACAAATAGTGCCGGAGTACCTGTCGCAGGTGGCATATATTTCGTGAGAATGACCGCAGATTCGTTTGATGATGTGAAAAAAATGGTGCTTATCCGGTAAAATGCTCCAAAACTTTCGATAAAAGCGTAGGGATTTGATTTATCAAATCCAAGATAATTGTAATAAATCTCTAACTCTGCTGGAGCATGTTTGTAACATGCTCCGTAATGTTTATTTAAATATGAAAACAAAACTATGGCAAAAATTACTTTTCCGCCAGAGGCGGATCTGCCTATGGATGATAGGGCAAAATTAAGCTTTATATTAGGTCTTAGAGTCGAGATTGCCACGTATCCCGAAGCTTCGGGATCCTCGCAATGACTATTTGAGCTTGGGTGGCACCCCCAAAACTCGTTTGGGGGTGTTACTCTCTGCTGGAGCATGTTTGTAACATGCTCCGAACGTTTATGTTTCCCGCGGTGACCGCTTAAATGACAAGGTAAAAACATTTATTCTAAGGAAATTAATATGAAAAATCCGGAGAAATTTTTCCCCGAAATCATTACCAATCTGCCCGAGGCAGAAGTACCGTTCAAAAGCATAAAGGGAAAACTCCTGCCAGGGTAAAGACCAGCAGCTTGTCTTTATGGAAATAGACGCCATAGGTGAAGTCCCGCCGCATTCTCACGGAGCGCAGTGGGGTGTCGTCCTGAAGGGAGAAATGCTATTGACCATTGGCGGGATTGCTAAAAGTTACAAGAAAGGCGATTCATATTATATCCCGGCAGGTGTTGTGCATTCGGCAGACTTCAAGACAAAGGTCTTTGTCATAGATTTCTTTGCGGATAAAGACAGATACGCAGTAAAAAATGAATAACCGGTAAAATCGAAAAATTTCCGCCGTAGTAGGGGCGAAGCATTTTTCTTAATTTTCTGTAATTTGAACGTATTTTTACTATCAGAATGCTTCGCCCCTACATCTCCAATTTTTTGGATTTTCCTCGTCCGCTTCCCAATTTAACGGATTATCAATGATATATTGACGAATTTGGTTTAATTCTTTTTCGTTACGAATAATGTGTTCGTAGTAATTTCGCTGCCAAAATTTACCGGAAAACGGCAGCCAACCGGTTCGTTTCACCCCGTTAACATATTCATGGGTTGTAATCGATTTGAATGCCTGGAAAATACGTCCTAACGTTTTCGGCAACGTCCCGTGCGGGCGAACAAATTTATTCGGTAATTTCCCGTAGGGGCGATCCTTGTGATCGCCCTTTTTTTGGGCATCCGAACAGGGGCGAATACAAGATTCGCTCCTACGGGGTGATGATAAAACAATAATGCCGTGAAAATGGTTTGGCATAATGATGAATTCGTCTAATTTCATGTCAGGGAACTGTACCGGCAATTCACCCCATACGGTTTCCACCATACGTACCGCATCGTTCAACGTAATTTTACCATTCACAATATCACCAAACAGGCATTCCCGATTATGGGTGCAAACGGTCACGAAATACGCCCCGAAACCGGAATAATCATATCCTTTCAACCGAATTGAACGTCGATGGTGTTTGTCAGGATCATATTTCATCTCCCGACCTCTTCAAAGGATTGTCTCCACATTTGACATTTCCGTAGGGGCGATCCTTGTGATCGCCCTTTTTTTGATCATCCATTTCGTGATCACCCATTTTTTGGACATCCGCTTTATTATCACCCATTTTTTGGGCATCCGAACAGGGGCGAATACAAGATTCGCCCCTACGACGCCGTTTGTCCCACAATTTTTGGGCGAACCGTCTTTCACTTACAATAATTGTTAGAACAGACATTCCTGCCTGTTCACTGTTAGCCACTACAATATAGATAATTGCGTAAAAATGGTTTTACCGATCATCTCAGCCTCTGAAAAAATATGTATAGTCAATATATTTTCTAAACTACAAAATAATTACCGTTTCCCACTATTGGAATGTATGACTGAATATTACGGAGAGCATTAATCCCCCGAATACTCGGGGGAACATTTTATCATATCACCGTCTATAGTTGCTCGGCGATCCAGCTCATCGGGATTCAACTCGACAGATTTGATATATACAAAAAGGTATAAGAAGTCGAAGGTGAATCCCGAGTACTCGGGAGACAGCGTAGATACTCTTCTCTGTTGGTGATAACACCAACAGAGAACTTAAAATGCAAACAATTTAATGACCTGAGTAGAAACTATTCCAGTCATTCAATCACAGATTCAGCAATCCGGCTGCATTTCCGCCTGCTATTGCTGCTTTTTCCTCGTCTGATATATTCAATTGTTCGATGCTTTCCACCATTTTCTCCAGGCTGCCGATCTGGTGGGGGTAGTCGCTGCCTGCTACAAGGTGTTCTGCGCCGGCAAAATCAATGGCGAGTTGTAACGCATTTACGTCAAAATTAACGGTATCGTAGTAGAACTTTTTCAGGTATTCGCCCGGCGGTTTGCCGATATTTTGTCTGCACTCCGCAAAGGCGTAATATCCTCTATCGAGGCGTTCGGCAAGATACGGGATCGCCCCGCCGAGGTGGGCGAGAACCCATCTGATACCCGGAAATTTTTCTACCACACCGCTGAAAACGAGCTTCGCCGCAGCTAACGTTGTGTCAAAAGTGAATCCGACCAGCGGCATGAGCCAGTATTCCATCATCGCCTCGACACCCACCGGATCGATCGGATGTATGTACAACACCGCCTGCAATTTTTCCGCTTTTTCATACAACTGCCAATAGCGTTTGTCACTTAATGCGACACCATTCACATTGCTGAATACCATTGCACCCTTAAGCCCCAGTTCGGTAACGGCATGTTCAAGCTCTGCAGCAGAGGCATCCGGATCGTTCAACGGTAGTGTCGCCAGCGCTGTATACCGCTCGCTGCGTTCATCGACAATTTCTGCAAATGCATCGTTAACGATCCTTGCTAATTCAGCCGCCCTTTCGGGTGTTTCTATGTGTGTTCCGGGTGTGGTAAAGGTAAGAATCTGCTTACCTATTCCGGCATTTTTCAAAACCTCTTCACGAAAGTTGATATTCCTGTGCCCCGGAACAACGATATTATAATCTCCCGGGTAGTGAAGAAGCGGATTGTTGTCCGAATCAAAGGTAACTTTAATGTTACTTTGCCCGGTTTGTATCGCCTCGATGTATTCAGGCGGATAAAAATGATTATGAAAATCGATTACATTCATGGTCTTATTTCCTTTTCTAATAAAATATTGCAGGGGCAGGTCTTGTGCCTGTCCACAGGATAACATAGGGTCTACCTGATAAAGATTTACGCAGGTTAAAACCTGCGGCTACCGTTCATATTGCCACCTTATTGGTAGCCGCAATCCCGCTCAGCGGGACTGCGTTAAATACTCACCAAATTTTTATAGTATAATGCATGAGTTCACTCTAAAAAGGGTATTAACTGGGATGTCATGGACCATTCCATGACATAATTCCTGCAAAGTAACCTTAAAGTCACGGATTGGTCCGTGACTTCCAGGACTGTAATTTTCTTAAT
>Ga0114930_10005740_pt1 | contig 10133 bp, 9 predicted proteins | sample AnhtaG_FD_87300 | JGI IMG/M metagenome (GOLD analysis project Ga0114930, IMG submission 87300) | Deep subsurface microbial communities from Anholt, Denmark to uncover new lineages of life (NeLLi) - Anholt_01485 metaG | ecosystem: Environmental > Aquatic > Marine > Oceanic > Sediment | place... | reverse complement strand
TTAAGCACTTATACAATTATTCATATTTTTCGACATCGTAATAAATACGGTACACAATTAATCGCATTCTTAAATATCGCAAATACATTTATAGCAGGAATTTTATACTCTACATTTTTTATTTTTTCAGTAGTTGTTTTTATATCTTATGATGTCAATATCTTAATGTGGAAAATATCATTAGTAACTGGTTTTATAACCTTATTATTTATATCCATAATTTATTCTTTTTTTAATGTTTACAAAAAAATTAAACCATTTCCCTTCATTTATTTTACTCTTCTTTTTGGGCTATTAGTTGGCGCTTTAGTAACTCCTGATTCAATATCTTTAACATTAAATGGGCCACTTCCACCCATGTTTTCAATAATGGATCCTTCTAACATATATTTTGAATTTAATTTTGCCACCCGTATTGTATTCATTCTCTTCGAATTGTTCATTACGATTTATTTTCTCTATAGCGCGGCCATAATTTACAACAAAACAAAAAATAAAAAAGAAGGTTCAACCCTTTTGTTGAATACACTGGTTTATTCTATTTCTGTGATTATGCTGTTGCTTTACATAACAGTTCAAGAAAACATTTATAGAGAAATATACATCGTAATCTTGTGGGTCTCATCTTTTCCTTTTTATATTATGCTTATTAAGAAACCAGAGATGTTTTTTATTTTACCAAACAGAATATACTCCGTAAATATTTACCATAAATCTGGGATCGTGCTTTATTCATATAATTTCGGTGATACAACAGATAACAAAATTGAATCAGCAAGATGGGGCACCATTCTTATAGGTTTAAACCATATTCTTAGTGAGTTTATCGATAAAACTGATAAAATCGATGTGATCCAAACAAAGAAATCAGATATTGTTATTAGGTATGAAAATGATTACGGGTATGCTTTAGTGGTTATTACTAATCAAAAAAATGAGATTGTAGAAAACCTTATGTTGGGTTTCTCAAACGACTTTAATAGTAAATACAAAGATAAACTATTAGATATCCAAGATTTAAACCGTTTAATCAATATTTCTGAATTTATCGATATAAAAGAACTAGTCGAAAAACATTTTCAACTGTATACTTAATCTATATCTATATTTAAATTACTAAATCCGAGACATCTAAACATTTTTATATCTAAGTTCTTATTGAATTGATAAAGAAACTATACTAATAATTAAAAATTTATTAACTCCCATAATGAATCAATTAGAACTACAAGATAAGGATTGGGAAAGAGATTGGAAAACTATCGTAAATATTTTTGATACTATTGAATATCTAGAACATTTATTTGAGGATTTAGATGTGCCATATTTAAGAGAAATTCAACAAAAAGTATTACTCTTAAATCTTGAAAAATATGCGTGGTCATTACAAAATTACATCGTAGAGAAATATTCTCGAGCGTAATTCTTTAACCATTTTGAGTTTTGCCGATCATCAAATAACTCTTTTTAGTCAGTAATATAATCAATTTAAAATAGTACTGAAAATTAGATTCACTATTAATTTTATTTTAAAAAAAGTTGTTTCATATGAGTACAGAATTTAGTAAAGGTCAGAAATGGAGTTTTTCTATAGGTAATGGAGTAGAATGGTTCATAAATGCAGCTTTTAACCTGTGGGTATTTACTTTTTATTTCGTTGCTGTAGGTTTAGATGTTGGTTTAATCAGATCGGCATTCATTATTTGGACAATTTGGAATGCAATAAATGATCCGTTGATAGGATACCTTTCCGACAAAACACATAGTAGATTTGGCAGAAGAAGATTATATATCATGATAGGTGTGATTCCAGTATTAGTCTTAGAAATTTTAATCTGGTTACCACCCATGAGTGGTGCAATGGCGCAATTCTTTTATTTACTGATTATGTTAATATTATACGATACTGCTTATACTCTTATTGCACTTCCTACAGATTCTTTATTTCCAGAATTGTATACGACAGTAGAAGAAAGAACCCAAGTTAACACAATGCGTCAAATCCTTGCAGCCATCGGTTTAATTTTAGCAGCACTCGTTCCCGGAATTTTTATTGGAGATCAAGCCACAGTCGATGGGTATTTGACGAACGGGATTGTTACTACCATAATCGTAGGAGTAGCAATGGTAATCTTCCTTAAATGGGGTGCAGTAGAAAGAGAAGAATTTAAATTAGACTACAAACAAGAGTTTAGTTATTTCCAATCGTTAAAACACACCTTCAAGAATAAAGGATTTCTGCTCTACGTCGGAATGTTCTTCTTTTATGAGTTCATTCTATTATTGCTCGGCTCTATCCTTCCAATTTTCGCTGTAGAAGTCCTTGGAACTACTTCAGCATTCGAAACTTCGATCCTTATGGGAGCATTGTATATTATTGGGATTGTGTCGATGTTTCTTTGGAAAAAAATCGATGTGAAATTAGGAGGAAAAGTTGGATACGGACTCTCGATGATCGCCTATGTGATAGCATCTATACCTATGCTCTTTATAGATTCATATATACCGGCACTTATAACAGCGATATTTATGGGCATCGGTTTTGGAGGGATGTTATATTTCATTTGGTATATTGTTGCGGATGTTATCGATGACGACGAGTTAAAAACAGGAGTTAGAAGAGAAGGAAGTTTTTTCGGTATCGCTAATTTCTTTATGCGACTTTCAATGATTCTATCAATCACAACAATAGCCCTTGTCTTTACAGAAACGGGGTGGGAAGAATATATTCCAAATCCTGGAGTTGATGTAATCACTGGATTACGGTTTTTATTCGTAATTGTGCCTGCTATTGCTTTAGGACTTTCCTTAGTTTTCCTATATTTCTATCCCTTTTCAAAGACGAAAGTATTAGAGATGAAAGAAAAACTTGCCGAATTACATAAAGATAAACTGGAGAAAGTAAGATCTTCTTAATTTATCTTTTTTTTTTATATTTTTTTTAATGCTTGTTCTAAATCGTTAATTAAGTCGTCAGGGTCTTCTAAACCTATTGAAAATCGGAAGTGTGTATCTGACATTCTCATTCTTCGTTTTTCCCACGATGCGAGATCGATTCCAGTCATAACTGATGTATATTCAATTAAAGTGGTAGTATCTCCGAGGGATACGCCTACTTTAATTAGTTTTAATAAATCACTAAATTTGTAACAGCTTTCTACTGACTCCAATTCGAATCCAATCATGCCTCCAAATGATTTCATCTGCTTTTTAGCTAATTCATGGTTCGGGTGAGATTTTAGACCTGGATATATCACTTTAGCTACTTTTGGATGCGATTCTAAATAATTGGCTATTTTCAATGCGTTTGAACAATGTCGCTCCATCCTTAAACTAAGCGTTCTACAACCCCTCAATATAAGCCAGGCACTAAAAGGATTCATCACGGCTCCTTGCGTTTCTAACCAAAAATATCTAATGTTTTGCAATTCTATTTTTGGACCAATTATCACACCACCTAAAGTATCGCCATGTCCATTGATATATTTCGTTAAACTTTCTACTACTAAATCAGCTCCTAAATTCAGTGGCTTTTGTAGCGCTGGAGAAGCAAATGTATTATCAACGATACATTTTCCATTTACTTCGTGAATTAGATCAGCGCATCCTTGAATGTCTAATACATCTAAATTTGGATTAGAGGGTGTTTCTACAAAAACCAATTTTGTGTTTTCATCAATAGCGTTTTTTAATTCTGACAGATTTCTTAGATCAACGATTTTAGTCATTACTCCGATTTGAGAATAGATTTTTGTCAACAATCTATACACCCCTGTGTATTGATTATTGTGGATAATGACATTTGGAATATAATCGGGATTGGTTTGAGGAAGTAATGCTTTTAATTTTTTTGGTCTTGCTCTATCTACGCGTTGCTGTAATACGCTTGAGCACGCTAAATGTACTGCAGCCATTCCAGACGCTACAGCGACAGCCGATTCACCACCGTGAAGAGTGGCAAGCTTCTGATCTAAAGCATATAATGTTGGATTTTCTGTTCTCGAGTAAAAATAATGGCTTTTTAATAATTCTGTTAATGAAGAATAAGCGAACGATTTCGTAGCGTAAATGGGGATTCTCAAACTTCCAGACGCAGTGGGGTATGGGTCTTCACCAGCTCTTCCTTGTTGCGAATCAAAATGTAATTTATCCCATTTTTCTCGGAGTTCTTTATTTTTTTCATCCATTGTTTTCTGTTTGTTTTCGTCTGACATTATTGATAAAACCAATGATTTATGAAAAACTTTTTTTCCAAATGATTATATCATAATACAAAAAATTATATTTTACAAGTTGCAAAGAAAGTGTCTATTAAGGATAAAATAAAAGAACTAATTGTTGAATGGGAGACTGAGAGATTAAAAGAATATTGTCGATCAATCCTAAAGAATAATGAAGCAACGGCTTCAAATTTGTTGAAAATCATAGGAGACATCATGAAATTTGTAGGAAATCAATTCGAAGAGGAAGAAATATTTCTTCCAGAACTCATAGGCTCTGCTGAAACTGTAAAAGTAGTAATAGATGACGTTTTAGATCCTGCAATTAGAGCTGCTGGAGAGGAAAAGGAAACGATGGGAAAAGTTGTTTTAGGTACCGTAGAAAGCGATGTGCATAGTATTGGAAAGGATTTGGTCGGTTCATTTCTATTTTCGAATGGATTTGAAGTATATAACTTAGGAGTCGAGGTAACAGCTAATCAATTTATATCAAAAGCAGAAGAAATAGGTGCGGATATTATCGGACTATCCTCTCTTTTAACAATGTCTATGGACTTTCAGAAGCAGGTTGTCGATGAACTTAAGAAGAGAGGGTTAAGAGATAAATATAAAGTGATCGTTGGAGGTTCTCCTACATCAGAAGATTGGGCTGCTCAAATTGGCGCTGATGGATGGGCTGATGATGCGATTGAAACGATTACTTTAGTAAAGAAATTATTAGATATTTCAGAATAATCTAAGAGAAGAGAATAATATGAAGTTAAAAAAGTTGGAAGTTCTTTCTAAAGAAGAAATTGAGTCAATAACTAGCTCAGCTCTAGGAATCCTCGAAACAATCGGTATTAAAATAGATGATGAAAAAACTCGTAAGATATGTGAAGAAAAAGGAGCCAATCTTGATGGGAAATCATCTTTTGTAAAGTTTCCCGAGAATATTATCAAAGACTTGCTAAAATTAGTACCAGAATCATTTAAATTACATGGTCCCGATGGATCATTTAATTTTGAAGTCAATACTAAAACGACTCAATTTGCCACGATTGGGACTCCAGTTAGAATTTATGATCCAAAATTAGAAAAAAATAAATTAAAGAAGTCAGTTTTGGCTGATACAATACAGCAGATACGTGTAGTAGATAGTCTTGAGAATGTTAATTGCTCCCATATTGATGTGTGGCCAAGTGATGTTAAGTTCACAGCGGTTCACGCACATTGTTTGTATCAATGGGCTAAGAATACTAAGAAACCTTATGGATTGGGATGCCTAGGGAGATTGGCAAGCCAAGACATGATGAATATTACATCACTTATAGTTGGGAGTGAAGAAGATTTAATTAAACGACCTAGATTAGTTGGTTTTATGAATCCTACCAGTCCTTTACAATTACCTAAACTTATGACAAATGGATTAGAAGTCTTTGCAAAATATAAACAACCTACAATAGTGGCTCCAGAAGCTCTTGCAGGAACAACTGCCCCGGTTACATTAGCCGGTTTATTGGCTCAAACATGTGCCGAGATAATTGGTGGTATAATTCTAGCTCAAGTGTACAGCCCAATAAGTCCAGTATTCTTTGGAACGGTTTCATGTGCCACTGATATGCGCTCTGGAAATTCTGCCTTAGGGGCTATAGAATCAAGTTTAATCACGATTGCCATAGCTCAAATTGCACGTTATTATAACATCCCTTCACGTGGTCCAGGAGGAGTTACTGAATCTAAAATTTTTGATGTACAAAATGGTTTTGAACGTTTTTCCACTATGTCACTAGCAGCACAAGCTGGAATTAATTATATAACCTGTGCGGGTACTTATGAATCATCTTTAGCAGAAGCATTAGAATTATTAGTAATTGATGATGAACTTGCTGGTTTAGTAAAACGAGCAATGGAAGGTATTAATGTTAATGAAGATACAATTGCGATTGAGTTAATCAAAAAGGTGGCAACTAGCGAACAAAAAGGGACGAATTTTCTCGCAGAATCTCATACCAGAAAATATATGCATAAAGAACTTTATATCCCTAAATTAATTGACCGAGGCAGACGATCTACTTGGAAAAAAAAAGGTTCGAAAGATATTATTGAGCGAGCTAGGGCGAAAGTTGATCAAGTGTTAGCCGATTATCAACCCTATGAACTTACTAAAGATGTAGATACTCAATTATTGGCCCTTATTAAAGAAATTGAAGCACGCCCCATAGAACTATATATGAATGCTGAGGGCATTAGTGGTGGCTCTGTGAATATTACTGGTACTGAGATTACAATTGAAAAAAGTTGAAGCCAAGTCTTTTGACGATTACAGAAAAGCCGAAGGATTAATGATTAGTAGCCTTACATTGTCTGATGGTGTTTAAATTAGCTTTTTTCCCTTATTTTACGAATTTTTTCTAAGGCTATGTTATAAGATTCTAACAAGTCTATTTTTATCATTATATATAATAGAATCGTAATCAAATACATTGAAACAATACTTAAAATCCAATTTTCCCCCCCTAGAAGACTGCAAATGTTTATAATATTATAAGAAAACACTAACATCAAACCCAACTTGCCAAGCCAACACCAAAAAATTGTCTTTACTAAGCTATATTTAATAATTCCTAGAGGTATTGTTATTAAATCGTCATTTAGGGGAGTAAAACCAAATATAAAAATCATAAAAGGAGCAGTTTTTGGATGTTCAGATAAGAATTTTTGATATTTCTTCAAATTCTGACTCCGTTCCTCAGAGATAAATGTAGAAGCGCCTCTTCCGACAAAATATCCTGCTAGTTCTCCAATTAAACAGCCTAGACTAGCTATAAATGCCACAAATAAAGGAATTAAAAGATTTAATTGGAGAAATGGTGACGAACTAAAACATACCACAAAAATATAAGGTAAAGGCAGAGGCAATAGGTTCCCAATTAAACACACTATAAAAGTTATTAATAACCCTGAACCGAGGTCTTGAAATGGGGGTATTTTTGCTATGTTTTCAATAAAAACGCGATGAGATTCATTTAGAATAAAATCTACGGAGATTAGTGTAATTATCGCTAAAATAATAAGGAATATAAAATCCATTCGTTTTAATTTCATTTTTCAATTCCTAACAAAAATTAAGGTAATGCGATAAGTGTTACGACAATACTTATAATAACGCTAAAAAATAATATAGATATTAATATTAATGAATTCCTCGTAAGTTTTTTTCGCCTTTTTTTTACGTAGGTTCTGCGTCTAATATTTGGAGTTGACATATTTACACCCATTTTCAAGCTTCTAAATCTTTCAATGATTTCTTTTGTATACTATCATCTATTTCAACTGGTTCTAATAACTCTGTTAGAACTACATTGTTGTATGAAAAATGCATCCTAGGAATATAATTATCAGCCAAATAAGTTCCATCCTCAATCTCTTCTTTTAAAGGGAAGAGTTGCCTTTCCTTAATTACTGAACCTAAGTAATTTCTATCGTATTCTCGATATCCATAGATTTGATTTTTCACGATAACAATTTTTCGTTCGAATCCTTCCGGAATTCCGGCTTTTTCGAGGCGTAGAAGTATTTTTTCTCTAGACATGGTTTTCAGAAATTCAAGATCTTCTTCTGTACCTTCATATTCGGGTCCAGTTTGAACTTGATCGTAATCTATTTCTTCTGCTAACCCTATCATAATTAAAAAGCCTTGTGTTTCGTTATCTTGGTCAACAGCGGTAATTTTAAAAGCAATTCCATGTTTATCTCTTATGGATGGAGCCATCTTTGCTGCTATAAATTTCATTCGAGTAGTAGTGTTAAATCCATGCCACAACCAGACTCTAAAATGCTGGGGATCAACAAACAGAAGTATAAAATCATCGTCCAATAAATCCTCCAATTTTAAATCAGGATCTATTATAAGTTCTTCAAAATCTCCTATTTCATCGTTAAATTGATAAACGGTAATAGTTTGAACCTTTCTTCGAGGAACACCTTCACTGTCTTTGTCATTTGACATTTTTCTAACTTGAAAACGCTTTTTTACTATACATTAAATTAGGATTAATATAATATTATAATTTTTGATATAAAAATTAATGTGGAGTATACTAATTAACGGAGAAATTATAGTAGGAATTCAACAATCGCATCTATAACAGCATCTGGTTCTTCCACATAAGGAGCATGGGCGCTTTCAGTAAACATCTTTATATGGGCGTTAGGGATTAATTCAGCGAGAATTTTGGCGTTTTGCGGTGGTACTAATGCATCTTTAGCGCCATGCATAATTAAAGTTGGAATTTTTATATTTTTTAATCTGTCGCAGGTTGTAAACGATTTAATCGCGGTCCTTTGCCATTCATAATTTCTTGGAGGCATTTGACTTTTAGCCATGTTCTGAACGGCGTAATCAATAAGTTTAGGGTGATTCCTTATAAATTCGGGCGAGTAAAATATTTTTAAGCTTTCCATGGCAATTTCAGTTGGAGTTCTCCCCGATCTCGTTTTGTCAACTATTTGTAAAACTTCCGGAGATGCTAAAATAGATTTGGATCCCCCGCAAGTAGAATCACATAAAATTAGTTTAGATATTCCGCTATATTTAATTATTAATTCTTGAGCAATACCTCCTCCCATTGAATGCCCGAATACAAAAGTATTTTCAATATTCAAAGCTTTCAATAAACCGTATGCATCATCTGCTAATGTCTTGACGGTATATTGCGATTTTGGATTGCTAGATTGCCCCGTTCCCCTATTATCAAAGACAATCACTTTGAAATAATCTGCTAATCCTTTTATGAAATAATTTCCCCACCAAGTAATATTAGCTCCTAAACCAAGGATCATCAATAAGGGAGGCCCTGTACCATACATCTCATAATTAATATTCATGGAATTTACTTTAACTTTCGGCATAATCAAAAAACCTTCAATCAACTACCGAAGTAAAAAATTCCAATATATATGAACCTTAGGATTTTTCGCAATTTTAAATAGCTATAAAAGGTTAAGGGAGGGTAAAAAGTTCCCAAGGTATAAAAATTTCATACAATTATATTTTTTAATCTTTAATTTTAAGTGTATTGTTTGAACGCGGGAATCGCCAAGTCTGGTCAAAGGTGCTGGACTCAGAATCCAGTCTCGTAGGAGTTCGGGGGTTCGAATCCCCCTTTCCGCATTTAAACCTTTAATAAAATGAGTTAAAAATAACGATATAAAATCAGATTATTATAAGACTTCTAGTTCATTTTTACATTTTGGACAGAATAAAGGTAATTCTTCTTCACATGGTTCCAACTCGTCGCTACCGAGTAAATTTCTCCAGCATATTAGCTTTCCGTCTTTTTCTAACATGTCTCGACCGTGATGCTGGGGAATTATATTTTTAGTTTCGCACGATTGGCATATCATTATTTTTGCATCACTTTCTAAATTTTCTAAGGATGTATCTTTAAATTTCGTTCTGTATCTAAATATTGTCATTCCATTTATCAAGACTAATAGAGAAACACCCATATCACCTATTCCAACAGCAAGCCACAGAGTCATTAAGCCAACAACAGTTAAAATCGCAAAAGTTACTTTGACAATAATTGAGGTCCAAATGTTTTGCCTTATGATTCTATTGGTCTTCTTTGCAATATCAAAAAAAGTCAGTATTTTCTTCAAATCATCGCTCATAATGATTATATCTGCAGTTTCTAGAGTTAAATCTGTTGCTGAAGCACCTATTGCAATTCCAAGATCCGATAAGGCAAGAGCAGGAGCGTCATTTATTCCATCTCCTACCATGGCAACTCCTTTATACTTTTTCTTTAAATCTTTTATTTCTTCTAATTTTTGATCAGGTAGCAGTTCACCATAAGAAGAATCTATATCTAAGCACGCCCCGATTGTATTGCATACTTGCTGATTATCCCCAGAAATCATCGCTGA
>Ga0114930_10005738_pt1 | contig 10134 bp, 21 predicted proteins | sample AnhtaG_FD_87300 | JGI IMG/M metagenome (GOLD analysis project Ga0114930, IMG submission 87300) | Deep subsurface microbial communities from Anholt, Denmark to uncover new lineages of life (NeLLi) - Anholt_01485 metaG | ecosystem: Environmental > Aquatic > Marine > Oceanic > Sediment | place... | reverse complement strand
GAGGTGAAATCCACCCCGCTAATGCGAATGCTATCATTGGAAACAAGCGATTTAACTCCACTTCCCAAAAAAATCACCCGCCTACAATAAAAGTTGAAGAAAGGCTTGTTTCAATCAACTTCAATGTAGCAGTGTTTGCCGCAAGAGCTTCATTAATTGCAATCAAAGTCCCGCCCTGGTTTGCAACAAGTACAAGCAAAATGATTATCATAATGAAAGGAATTGCAATCTGAATAATCGGCAGCCACATTGCAAAGCCTGCTTGCGGATTGTAAGTTTTTTCAAACTCTCGGCCTGCTTCAAACGACATAGTATGCCCCATCTTTCGCATAGGAGTATTCACATCGTAATTTGTTGAAGCAAGCGGGTTAATTGTTCCCTCAACTCCTTCAACAGCCAAGTAAATCTGTCGATGGCTATTAGAATCCTGTATAGGTGGAGTTGACGGAGTAATATAATCGTTGTCCCCGTTCTTATTCTCTTTAACCAAAATTTTTCTCTCATTAGTCAATTCCCTATACATTGACCCTCCTTGGCCACTTTGCTTAAACAACAACAGCTTTATTTTTTTTCTGTCAAAGGTTGCTCCAATCTCCTGCCAAATATTGTGATTGAAAAAATTCAAAGCCCACAATCCAGCCCAGGGAAAAATTGCCATTGCCGCTAAAACAATAATTACAAGAATTGCCCAATTTTCCGCAAAAGCGGCTCCTATTACTCCAATTGCATCTGCCATCTATTTAGCCCTCCTTTTCTTTTTCCTAAGTATTAAAGGTTCAAAAAGCCCTTTGTTCACATTTTTTTTAAAATATTTTTTCAATAATACATGGCGGTAACCACGATTACATTTAGGGCATCTTGTTTCAAGTATTATTTTTAATTCAGGTTTATTTTTTTCCACCATAATTTTTTATCCACCTCAATCGTTATTTTGTCTTTGTTTGAAAAACTTTCCAAAAATCCCCTGCTTTTTTTGTTCATTCAAAAGCATTTGCTTAATCGTGTTGCTTTGCTCTGCTTTAGTAATCTGTGTCTTTAACAACTCTGCTCCCTTTCCTCCAAGAGAAGGCGCAACATTCAAAATACATCCAATCTTTTGACTTATGTTGTAAAGGTCGTAAGAAAAATCTTCTTCTGTTGAAATGCTTTCCTGCACTATAAAAAAATACAAATCAAACAAAGACTGCAAAATGTTTCTGTCCTCTGGCCGAAGTAAAGAAACCCTCATGTCTGATTTAAAAATGTTTTTTGTTGGCAAATCAATTTCTTTTGTTTCAAAGCCATCAAACAGTTTTACACTCTTTTCATCCACAATTGGTTTTCCTTCAAACATTAAAGGCTTTCCATCAGGGCCTTTTTTTATAACCCAGCAGGTTTCAAGCCTGGTCTTTGGAATCATTAAAGTTAATTTGCTTGAATCCCAATCTGGTGTCATTAGCCTTTGGTTCAATTGAGAATCTGAAATAATCTCGTTGCTTTTCAAACCATCCAAAGGGTCTTTGGGGCCCAAGTTAAGAGCCTTTGCAATAGCATTATCTTCCAAAGCATTTGCAACATCTTCTGGCGTATAATCACTCAAAGCTTTCCATCTCCGTTTCTTTTTAATACTGATTCTTTAACTGCCTTCATTGCAAAGTCTTTTTCTTTGTCATCATACTTTGAACAAAATTGAACAAAGTTTGTCAAATCAAGTTTTGGATAAATTGTTTTTAAGAAAGAAAGAACGTGGTATATTGTATTTTCGGGCCTGTCAAAATTTTGGATATCCTCAGGGTAGTTTAAAAAAATTCTTCTCGTTGTTCCGTTTTCACGCACAACCGCTTTTATTTCAATTCTTAACCCTTTTCCAGTTCTTTCTTTTTTTCTTTCTTCCATTCAGGAAAACCTCACTTTAGTTTTATTTCTTCCAAATCCTCGTTGCTTATTTCAAAATCTTCTGCCGTTATTTCGTTTGAATAATCTTGCCCTTGCATTTCTTCCAAGTAATCTTTTTCTCCTAAAATTATTGTCTTTGCCTGTGAAATCAATTCCGCTTTTCCGCTTGCAATACAGGTTGTTTTTGTTTCACCCGATTCTCTGCACTTGCTGTAATTTTCTAAATTGTAAACTGCGACATTGTTTTTTCTTATAACTTCATAAGTTCCGTTTTCTAAATCTTCAAGTGTAAAATAAGAAAACCAAACACGCACTTGGTTGTCTGTTTTTTCTTTTATTCCAATTTCAGGTTGCAAGCTTGTTTCCTGTATATCTGTTTCGTTAATCTGCGCCTGTGTCAAAATTTGTCCTATTGTTAAAGCTGAAGATGTTGCAATGAATACGATAAGGAAAACGAATCCAATCAAATTTACTTTACTTTTAAAACCCATAATCTTTTCCTCCCTTTTTGTTTATTTTGATAATTCTCCATCGCTTCCAATTGTATCTACTTCAAGGTGGAAGTCTAAGCTTGCTAAATAAATGTCTTTGTTGTCGTATGTGTCAACTGCTTCTGATGAAGCCATTCTTCCAAGACCGCATAGTAAAACCGAGCTTATTGTTTTTCCTGTTCCTGTTAGTCCTCCTATTCCGCCATAAGTGTGTTGGTCTGTTACTTCTGGTGTTGCAAGTGTTGAAGCGTAAACGCTTTGACTTGGAACTACACTGTCTTGGTTTGACCATGCACAAGTTAGCACCCATCTTACGTTTCCTGCTGCATTATCTTCTGGAATATAGTGGATGTGAAAGAATATGTCTGTTCCTTCTTTGTAGCCGTGTGGTAATTGTGCTGAAAAGAATACGTTGTTATCTGCGTTTCCAGCAAAGGTTAAAACTTGTCCTCCTTTGTATGCTGTCCAAGTTGGTGCGCCTGATGCTGGTAGTCTTACGCTTGAAGGCGTAACTGCAACATCATCCCATACCGTGTCTGTTAAATGTAGGTTTCCGTCAATATCCGCGTTACCTAAAACATTCAAATCGTTTACTAAAACAGAGTTTGCGTTAAAGTTGTTTAAATCTTTTCCAAGCGTTACTGCCGCTTCAGCATAAGAACGAACATTGTATCCCAAAGCAATTGCCCCATAATCTGTTTCAGCATCTCCTGCAATTGTGTTTGTATCAGCATATCCTAAAGCAATTGCTCCATAACCGATTGCAAAAATTCTTTTAGCTGCTGGTGCAACACTCCATCCCCCTGCCATTGAACCACTTCCAATAGTTTGTGCATCATCTCCAAAAACCAAAGATGCCCTTCCATCTGCTTGTGTGTCTATTCCAAAAGCCGTTGCTATTGCATTGTTAGTCGTTGCCCTTACTCCCGAAGCAAAGCTATTGTTTCCATTTGTTACAGCCGCGTTTCCTGCCGCAAAGCTGTTGTTTCCGTTTGCTATTGAAGCGTTTCCAAAAGCTATTGAAAAAATTCCATTTGCTTGAGAAGCACTTCCTGCTGCAAAGCTTCCTTGACCCAATGCAATAGTATTTTGTCCGACAGCAGCACTTTGTAAACCACTTGCAGTTGTTGTGAGTCCCATTGCAAGGGAATAATCTCCACTTGCAATAGTATCTTTTCCTGCCACAAAACTATAATCTCCACTTGCAATAGTATCCAATCCTACTGCACCGCTTCCTATTCCGCTTGCAATAGTCCCATCCCCTGCACAAAAAGAGCCTTGCCCTGTTGCGTTTGTATCATAACCTAAAGCAACTGCTCCATCTCCAAAAGCTTTTGTTCCAAAACCCATTGAAACACTTCCAAGCCCACTTGCTTGCAACAAACCATCGCTTGTTATATAACCCATTGCAATACTTCCCGAAGAAAGAGAATTAATCTTCCCTTCTGAATAACCCATTGCAACACTTCCTAAACCGCTTGAAGTTATGTTACGATAAACATCAACTGCGCTTGTAGAATAACCATATGCAAAGCTTCCTTCGTTTGTTGCTTCAATTGTCGCATCTGAACCGTCTGCTCTACCACCCGCAAAACTTCCAATTCCTGCTGCTTCAATTACTGAAGGTTGTGCAGAAACTTTGTTTGCAACACCGCATGCAAAACCTCCTTGACCGCTTGCTTCCGTATTAATTCCTAAAGCCGAACCGTTTGCCCCTGTTGCAATTGAACCATTATAAGAAATAAATCTGCTTCCAACCACATTTTCTTCCGCATTTATATCTTCCGGAAAAAACCAGCTTCCAGTAGGATAATCTAATACTGTTTTTTCTCCTGTTGCAACTCCAGCAATAAACGGTTCAATAGTTAAATTTTCATTTGCCAGCCAGTTATCACTAATATTAAGAGTTTGTGTTCCACCTGAATAAAACCTTATAGCTCCAATCTTTTCAGCCGCATGTTTCATATTAAATATTGTGGCCTGGCCTTCTTCAGATTGGTGTGTAATCTGTCCAACATAAATAGTAAACAAATTATCAATATTTGATGTAATGTTTCCAACATGCAAGTTCCCATCAATGTAAACATTTCTATCCAAATAAGAATTGTTTGAAACTCCAATGTCTGTAAAATTTGCATCTCCTTCAACATTCAATCCAACAATCACATTCAAATCAATTGCGTTAATATCAATAGCATGTGTATTAGTAACAAACAAGGTATCAACACCTAAAACCCCAATGTTTCCATCAGCAGCAGTTAAAGTGTTTACATTTATATCCTCACCGTTTACATCAGCGTTTACATAAATAAAGTAATCAGGATAAAAAAGAGAAGCGCTTGCAGAACAAGCAAGCAAAACTGCAAACAACAAAACCAAAAGCTTTTTCATTAAAGGGCATCTCCTGCATTTCCATTAAAATGATAATAAACTGTCAAAACCAAAAACACAAGGCCGCCTCCTAACAACAGCCACGACAACCCAAAAATCAAAGGGTCATCAGGCGCAATATGCTGATAATCAGGAGTTACACTCGTGGAAGTAATTTCAAAAGAATTAACCTGTGGAGTAAAAACACCCTCAGTCATCAAAAGCAAACCAAGCAACATAGCAAAAATGCAAACAAAATAAGTCAGCCAAGGATTCCCTTTCCAAACACCAACGGCTCCGCCTGCCAAAATTAAAGCAAAAACCAGAATAAAAAAGAAAAGCTCCATGTTGTTCTTTTTGGATTTGGAAAAGAAAACTCCTCCCTTCAAAAAACAGAAGGGAACTGTTACCAGGTCTATCTACAATCGGCCACCAAGCACGAAAGCAAAACCACCTACAACAATACTCACAACAATAACCGCAGCCAAAATGACTGGAATTATAGCAAGCATTCCTGTAACAGACGCATCAAGCAGAGCAAGATTCAAAACCGCATATACCGAAACATACACAAGCAGTCCGATTATACCTACGATTGCTGAAATTGCGGAGCCTAATACAACGCCTCCAAAAGCCATGTCGTTACCTCCCTTTAATTTAATAGTTGAATAAACATAGTTCAATGTAGTACTTAAAGGATGAGGAAGAAATAAAAAAAGGATTAAAAGCACTCTAACCCCTGAATTAAAGTGCTTTTAGTTAAAAAAACTTTTACTTTTTTTCCTTTAATGTGTCTGAAATTTCCTGCAAAATTTCAGCAGATGCTTCAGCTGCGTTGGCCCATCTTTCCAAAATCTTGGATTGGTTTTCCATTATGTCAACATTCTTTTGCAGTAATTTCGTTTGGTCTTTTGAAGTTGCGCCAACTTCTTTAATTTGAGAATTAAGCAACTCTGCCTTTTCCTTCAATTGCTTTATTGGATTTGAAACCATTTAGCCCACCAACCTTTCAAGAAATTCAGCCCTGGCTTTCTTATGCCCTTCAAGATATCCGGCCTGATATCCGTTGGCATAAATTGCTTTTGCTGTTTCCTCTCCTGCACGCACTTCATCTTCCTTTGGCTTTACAGAAACCTCTTTCTTTTCAGGAACCTCTGGCGAATCCAATTCTTCAGGAACATCTCCCTCATCTTCGTCGTCTGTGAACTCATCCGCGTAAGCTTTACTTTCACGCTTTACCTTAGCGCCATCCACAGCAGAAACAGAATCAGCCCTTGCAAGCTCCTTCATTCTTTCCGCGCTTATTTCTTCAACCTCTTTTGCTTTCGCAAAACCTTTATCAGCCATATAAAAAAACCTCCCGCCTTTCGGCATATTTCTTATAATGACTTAAACAAAACCTTTTACTTTTATTAAACCTTTTCAATTTTTCACCTTTTTATTTATTATTGCCTTTGCTTCAACAAAGCCCCTTTCTTTTTTTCGCGGTAGTAGTTGTATTGCCAAAATTACAAATGGAAAAAACATCAATCCCAAAACGAAACCAATTATTAAATAAACAATTTCAATCATCTTTCTTTTTCATCTCTTTATTTTTTCGTGACAGTAGTTGTGTTGCCATTACAACTCACACAACCCCCCGCTTTCTTAACAAAAACGTCTTTGCCCTACACCCCAAAAAACCACCACTATGACTTACCAACTCCAAATCCAGCTTTTTTGCAATCTCACTCATATTCTGCCAAGTAAAAGTAAAAACATGACCACCATACGATTGCGGAGTATATTTCTTTAAAATATTAATTGCAAAATCTTTCCAATGAAAAACATTCGGAACCCCTATCACAATATCTTTTCTCGTAATTCGCTTCATTTCCTTCATTGCTTCAAACGGATTCTCTAAATGCTCCAAAGTCTGCAAACAAAAAACCACATCAAACAAATTGTCCGCAACAGGGTAAGGAAACTTATTAAAATCGTGTTTTATGTCACACTCTCCAAAAAAATCAACACCACAGTAAACGTTTTCTAAAGAAATGGCTTTTTGTATCTCCCTATTACCCTGACCGCAACCCAAATCCAAAACGCTTTCTTCCTTATCAACAGGCCGTAATTTTAATGCAGCGTTCACTCCAATTTTACTCATCTTTTACCACCTGCTTTTCTGATTCTCTTTCGTCAAATTCTTTCAATGCCCTTTCTTTTATTTTAACCATTGTTTTATAATGGTTTAAAGAATCCTTTAATGTAATTCGTTCTTTGTTTTTTGCACGATATCTTTGCTCGCTTCTTAGTCTTGATAATTGGCCAGCCATCAACTACAGCCCCTTATGCTTGCGCTTTTCTTAAAGCTTGTTTTAAATTCTCTTGACCTTTTAGGCTGCAGGGCCTTAGCGGCCTTTGAAAGAGCCTGCACTGCGACAACGTGGGCTTTCATGTTTTCTCCAAAAAACTTGATATTCTCCGCTCCTTCCCTCTGAGCCTCTCCCAAAGCAAACAATGCATTCTCAATAGAAATTAACAACTCCGGGGCCTGCAAGCGAGCTTTTCCTTTTGCTTCCCTGTAATCAAAGCCTTTCTTGTCCTTAAAACCCTGGCTTTCTGCAATCTCTGAAGAAATAAGGTCGTGTTCTTGTTCTGAAAGCCTGGCATCAGCTTTGGCGGCTACTGCTCCAAAGTTGTCAACATGCGGAACCCTTCTAACAATCCTGCCTGCAATCACACGAGTAGAAGCATCCATCTTCCTGCTCTTGCCTTCAATCTCTAAATTCACTGCCCTAGCAGCCGAATCCTCAACCCCATACTTTGCAGGCCTGTTCTGAACAGGATTTGACAAGGTTAAACAATAAACCTTCTCCAAAAAAGCATGAGCTTTCCCTGCGGCTTCAAAGAACTCGGCTCTTAGCTCCTCTACGGCCTTCTTGTGTGAAAGAACTTGTCTTGTAATTTTTAACTCCACTGTTCCGCTTGAATAGAATATGGCTGTGAATTCTTTGGTTCTCAAAACCTTTCTCCCAATGGTTCCATGCCTTCCAAAAGGCTTAATTGAATTAATGCTTAAAGAACCAAACACGTTTCTATAATTTCCCAAAAGCCTGCATTTAAAAGAACCATAATGCCTATCAATTACTTTACTAAAAGGATTGTCAATTTTTGAATTGTATTCTGTTCTATTCCTTAAATTCCTTTTTTTTAGGAATCCTATTCTATCTGTATAGGCTTGTTTTTTATTCATTTAGAAGCCTCTTTTGTTTTTTTACGAACAGCTTTAAGTAAATCGTATGAATGAATAAAGGGCATTATCCCATAACCAGATTTTACTTCGTGTTCTTTACAAAATTTCTCCAGCCATTTAACCGTTACGCTTTTAGACTTCAAATTAACAGGCACAAAATTTTCACTAAATGTATATTTTACATCAGAATATAATTTCTTACTTTTAAACTTTAATCCCAAAACCTTTTCATTCATTTAAACCATTCCTTTTTTTTCTTTTCTCTTGCTTTTTTTCCTTGCTTTCTTTCAATATCTTTCCTGCAATCGACCCTTAAACAATACCTGGCACTTGGAACCCTGTTCCCTAAAGGCATGTTGCAATTTTCACAAAGCCTATTAGGATTAACGCCTTTATGCCTACTCATTCAGAAGCCCCTGTTTATTTTTCCTAATTTGGAAAAATAATCATCACAACCTTTGCAAAGAACAGGTTGGTTGTTTTTCTTTGCATGTTTAATCATTTCAGACTCTGCTTTATCTCCACACTGTTCACAATTCATTCTTTCCCCCCTGGAATAGTGGAAGTGTCGGTGGAGGCTTCCAATTTTCATTCAATTTTCCACCTTTTTTAATTTTAGTATTGTTGCTATTCCAAAGTTTAAGATTCCAAGTATTACTAAAATTGTAGAAGTGTTTATTGTTACAGCTATTGCTGATTGACTAATAGAACTCAAATTAAATCCTGAGTAAATAAATAAAAATGAAATTAATAAGATGCCTAAAAAAGTCCACATGATTCCAAAAAACAAGAATTGTTGAAACCAAGAAAGTTTAGCAATATTTGTATTCATTCTTTCCCCCCTGGAATAGTGGAAGTGTCGGGGGTGTGGTTTTCTTCAAATTCTTTTAATGGCAGAATGTATTGATTGTCTTTTATATCTTTTGCGTTACTCCATTCTGTTGCAACCAAAGCAATATGCAATGGCGTGGTAATCAAAACCTTTTCTTCGCTTCCAGTATTATATAAAACCTTAATGCTTTGAACCAAGCCCGTTTCAACAAAACGGTCAATCAAAGCATGATTAAAACCAATGCCCTTCCACAGGTTGAATAAATGCTCAGACTTTCTGCGGCTTGTAATAAAAACGCCTTTCTCTACAAATCCAGCATACCGTTTTCCTAAAAAAATATCCTGTGCCAAAACTTTTCAACCTCTTTTGTAATCTAATTCATGTTATACCGCTTTTCGCCCTTTGGTATTTATCTTTTTATCCTTCTTTTTTTTATTTTCTATTGCCTTTAATAATTGTTTTTGTGTTGGAAAGTCAATTACAATTTTGTTACCTCTAATCCGCAAATCTCTTACAATATATGGTACATCTGCTAAATAAAACTTTACAATATAATGGTCTTGTGCAAAAAAAGATATATTTGGATAAACGTGAATACCTAAACTATAATTACATTCCCGTCCAATAAGAAATTCTAATCCGCCAAGTATTGATATTTTTCTAATCATTTTCTTTATCCCTCCTTTTTTTTGTTGTATATTCATATTATACCGTATCTCGCCCTCTATACTTCATCAAAAGTTCCACTTTTTAATTCTATAAGAATTTCATTAATAGTGTCAAGTCTTTCTTTTGCTCCACAAAATAATGCGCCATATTTTGCATAGTCTTCTCCATCTCCTGAACACTGACAATTACTTTCTTGTTCTTTATGTTCTTTCATTGCTTCCTTTTGCAATTCATGAAGCCAATTTTGTAATCTTATCTTTCCAACTTTAAGCATTTTCACCATCTCCTTTTTTCCATATTTCATTTTGAGCTTTTCTATCGTTACTTGTTACAGTAATTTTATATTGTTCTACATGAACCATTTCAATTCCTCCTATTTCTTTTTTGCCTCTTTTGTATCTCGCCCTCTAAGACTTTTGAATTTCAATACTAACCCCAATGTCTTTTCGATGTATATTTGCATTTAAAGTTAATCTTGCAAGTATTTCTTTACTTTTTTTATTGTAAACTGTTATTTCTCTCCAACTTGGTTTTTCTTCCATTTTTATCATCTCCTTTTGGTTTAAGTTTCTGCTTTTTTATTGTTCCACATTGACAAATAAACTCTGCGTGAGTTTTAGGAATAATATCTTCTCCAAAACAGCCCCTGCCTATTATTGTAG
>Ga0114930_10005734_pt1 | contig 10138 bp, 4 predicted proteins | sample AnhtaG_FD_87300 | JGI IMG/M metagenome (GOLD analysis project Ga0114930, IMG submission 87300) | Deep subsurface microbial communities from Anholt, Denmark to uncover new lineages of life (NeLLi) - Anholt_01485 metaG | ecosystem: Environmental > Aquatic > Marine > Oceanic > Sediment | place... | reverse complement strand
TCCGGGGAGCCATATTCGCTCACGAAGATCCGTCCTTCGGAAAATGCGACGTCGGTCGGATAAATGAAGCAGCCATTTTCCTGTCCGAATCGGCCGAATTCGTCGAGCATCTCTCCGTCAGGAGAAAATATCACGACACGGTGATAGTGTGTATCAGCTACATAGAGGTTGCCGTTCGGAGCGACGCTCAACCCGGTAGGCTTGCCCGCTTCGATCTGAGGCATCTTGATTACATCCAGAAATTTCCCTTTGAGGCTGAGCCGCTGGATTCTACCCGTTTTATCGACAACGAGAAGTGCGCCGTCGCCGACAATGTCGATGGCCCTCGGATACATGAACTCGCCCCGTCCGCGTCCTGTTCGCCCGAAGGCCGTCACTACCTTTGGCCCATTAGTCGGGTAACTTTTGCTGTCACAGCCGGCCAAGCAGAGCACGAAGCCCACAAGAATAACAAGTACCGCCGGTCGGCGCATTCGTATAACGCGCAACAGCAGCACCACGACCGCAGCCAAGATCAGAAAAAGGCAGACCAGCACCAAACAGGAAGCGATTACTTGCTGGTCACGAGCGTAGTGCATCTGATTGAGTAGCGTCTGAGCGAAGTTCGGCAAACCTGGAGGCAGCAGAACCATAGTAGCCGATAATTCCGTGACGCTAAACATAACGACCAAAATGAAAGTGCCGACGAAAATGGGCCAGGTGTGCGGCAAATGTACGTGCCACCACGCCGCCCAGCTCGAGGCGCCATCCAGCGAAGCCATTTCCGATAAACATCTCTCGTAGGCGTATCGTGTCAGAAGCAGCAGAATAAGAGCGACGCCAGCGAAGCGGCCGGCCTGGCCGGCTGAGACAATGAACCAGCTCTGTCGCAATGCGACAGGGGCATTGCAAACGGCCAGCATCCTGACCACAGAAACCGCGACAAGAGAAGCCGGCACAAACATCGCAACGAATATGCTCGTGCGTACTAACAGGGAGAGCAACTGGCAGGCTCGGCCAACTCGGTGACAGGTATTTTGCAGCTTATTCCGCCGCGGCGGACCAATCCTTTCCAGTGACAAAGCGCCAAAGGCAATCAGATGGGCCATTGCCGCGGCGACTACAGCTATAGCTAGTGACCAGCCTAATTCATCCTGGTGCAGTATTAGAAACTGCTGCAACGCTTGGGTGCTTGTGACAGCCGTCATGAGTATCGCTACAGGCGCTATCAGAGAAATCCCAATCAGCGCGAACAATATGGCCCATCGCCAGCTTTGGGATCCGGACTCGACCCGCCGGGGCGGACTTAGAGCGGGGGCGGATACGACCCAGGAGCGTGAGCTTTTGCCCAGGACGATTGCGAGTACCAAGGCTGCACCCGCTACAGGCCAGGCAGCTCTTGCCACATGGCTTTCAGAGCCTGTCAACTGATACAGCACGGCCAATTCTGTGCCTACGGTATTAACGCCGGCAAGGTGGAAAGTGGCAAATTCAGACAGGGACAAAACGAAACACACGCCAAAGGCCAAAAGCAATGGACGGGCAAGCAATGGTAACGTTATCTTCTTGAATATGCCAAAAGCACCGGAATCGAGCGATGCGGAGTCCCAGACTTGCCGGTCGATGTTTCGCCAGCCCTGGGCGATCAATAGCGCGGCTAAGGGCCAATACCATGAAATCAAAACTGAGCAAGAGCTAAACGTGCCCACAAACCTGGCAAGCTCCGGCTCGCTGGACAAGTAACCACCCAGTTTGGTGGTTGGGCTTAATAGCAACGTCCAGGCATAGTACAGAACGTAGCGAGGCAAAACCAGCGGCGCCAGTAGCAGCAGAAGCAACAGGTCCTTATGAGTTCTGCACGTCCCGAGCAGGCGCCCCGGTATCCAGCCCAACACGACTGCCACGGCGGCAATAATAGCGGCTAAGCCAAACGAACGAAGCATGGAAGCAAAAATCTGGTCGGTCGTTTCAAATTCAGAAGATAAGAATATCGCCGGCACGAATAGAATAACTAATGGCAGGAGCACTATCGCAGCCCATAGAGCGAGTGAGACGGCCGTCAGGAATCTTGCAAAGATAATATCGCGGCTCACCGGAGAATCTCCCTCGCAGTCTGGATAGCTGTCGGCAATTGGTCGGCTACCGCTTCGTAGTCCACACGCAAAGGCTGCGGTATTGCATACGATTTGAATCGCTCAGCCAGAGATGGATGTATCGGGCAGTTGTGTGAGTCGCTGCGAACCAGCATTTCCTCAAGCTGTTCGCTGAGGAGAAAATCCATCAGTTCCTTGGCCTCTTCCACGTGGGCAGCACCTTTGATGACAGCCGCCGTATTCGGTATCACCAAAGGGCCGTCACCGGCCTGGTCGAGGTAGTTCATAGCTACGGGCCAACGATTTCGCTGAGCAGCGTAGACATCATCAGTGTCAGTACAGCAAATGTCCGCCTGGCCCGTCGCAACCCTTTTTACGGCTGTGCTGTTGCCTTCGACCAGACGTATTTTGTTGGCTTTAAGTGCCAGCAGGATTTCTCTGGCCCGGTCAACGCCATAATGAGCAAACCAACTGGCCACATCTCCGCCGGTCGTGCCGAACTCAGGTCTAGCCATAACCAGCCGGCCCTTCCATTTGCTCTCAAGGACGTCCTCAAGCGTCCGAGGGGCATCGTTCGCAGATACTCTTTTGGTATTGTAAGCAATGACCCGAGCCCGCAAGGCAAAACCATACCATCGGCCATTGGGATCGGCGAATCCGGCTGGCCAACTCTTCGTCTTATCACTGCTGTAGGGGGCGAGCAGACCCTCACGCGCTAACCGTATGGTATAGAAGATTTCGCTCGACCAGAAAACGTCAGCCATAGGACGGCTGGCCTCGGCTCTTATTCGCTGAACGAGACCTACCGTTTTGCCGGCTTCTGTGTCGAAGCGGGCAAGGACTTTAATGCCTGTCTGTTTCTCAAACTCAGCAATGATCGGCTCAGCAATGGCTTGATCCACCGAGCAATACAGAACGACCTGCTTGCGGTCTTGATGTAGATTATCTTTGCAGGAAGGCAATATCGAAGAAAGCAGGGCTATGACAATAATGAGCGGACTGGATAAAGTGGGAGTCTTTTTTTTTCGCATACCGCAGACCTCCCGAAATGGGCTTGAGAGGGTCCCAGGCACAAAAGCTCGCTCATTTGCCGCCGGGCTGTTCGAGCTGGCCGAAGTATTTTTTTACTGCCTCTTCGTATTTGTGCGGGATTTGATTTTCGCTGATGGCCTCGGCGGCACTATCGCGGGCAGCCTGGACGACCTCGGAAAAATCACGTTGAGCGTCACCCTTAACCTGGGAGCCTTTCAAGTACCAACTGGCAATGATAGGTCCTTGTTCTGCACTGTCGCCTTTCACGCGGGTCTTCTTTGTGGAAGTTTCACCGTCAGTGTCGCTGGAGCGTGGGCCATAGCCGCGTCCCGGACCTCCTGTACCGGCGCCGTATCTTTGAGAAAATCCTTCTGCAAACGGCCCATGGCTGCCAATACCTTCGCACATACCTTCTCCAAGGCAGGCGATGGCATTGTAGATTTCGTCAAGGCTGGCTTGATACAACATCAACTGCTGCTGCAAGGCTTCCAGTCCATCAAGCTGGTCCATTACAGCCGCCAAATCATCGCCGGATAGTCCACCGGCCCCGGCCCCACAGGCAGCCATTGCCCGGCCCAGGCCGGCACATCGACTGCTGGCCATGCGGCAGGCAGCAGCCTTTTGCAGCAGCTTCTCAATCTTATCGGCGTCGAGCCCCTGCTTGAGCAGAGCTTCGCGCATTTGTTTCTCACCCAACTTGGCAAGCTGTTTGCTAAGTCCCAGTTTTTCCAGTGCCTTTTCAAGCTCGTCATTGCTTTTGGCCAACTCTTGAAGTCGCTTGGCTAAATCCTGAAGCTGCTGGGACAAGGCCTTTCGCTGCTGGTCTGAAAGCTTGCCTTCAGCCAGTTGCTTCTGCATCTGACTTAGAAGTTCGGAAGCCTGGGCAAAGCTACCCTTGGCCAGAGCCAATCGCAATTGCTGTGACAAAGCGTCAGCAGAACCGCGCAGTTGCTTGAACATCTGCTGCATCAGCTTTAAGGAGTCGTGCTGCACGCTATTCTGCATCTTCTTGACTCTATCAGAAAGGTCGCCGAGCTTGCGGATTGCCTCGCGTTTGATATCCTCCGGTTTGGCGTCCTTGGGCACATCGTCCAGCTTGGCCAACTCTTCGCTCAATTCGGGATCACCCATTTGCTTTACGGCCAGCTTGACCGTACTGGTGGCCTGTTTGATATCCACTTTAGTCTGCTGAAGCTGTTGTGCATGTTCTTGTTCCTGCCGGCGTTTCTTCAGGAAGCCGAGAAGGTCTTTTTGGGGCAAAAATAGAACCAGAATTGCTGCTATCAGCCAGGTGCTGACTACGCAAAACCAACATCGTGAAGGTCGGACGGGGAAGTGTCCCTTAGGGTTCAGGCGTTGAGCCTTCTGGTGTGCTTCGCTGCAGGCAGCTTGGGCGAAAGGATCTTTGGAATCGGCCAGCGCCAATGTCGTGCTGAAACGCTCGTGCAGTCTCAATCGCTCATCGAGCAGCAATGAAGCCTGCATGCGACTTGGCTGACTAAGCAGCCAAAGTAGCAAAACCAGAGCTATCACCGCACCGGCAAAACTCCATACGGTCCAGTAGTTGATGATGCTTACGGCCAACAGGCGTTCGGTCAAGACGCTCAGCACCGCTATAAACCCAGCGATAGTCAGTACCAGCCCCGTCTGCTTCAGCAGCAGATTAACGCTGCACCGGACACGAACGAGACGAAGCTTTTTTTCAAACGCCTTTCGCATACAACCCCTTCTTACCAATAATGAGTTCTGCAAAATTGCAGGTTATTGCCCTTTTACGCGGGGCATACTGTCCGCGTTCTTAGACCATTGACCTCTATATTGTAAGACGCGGCACCTTCTAAAAAGTTGCGATTTATTTCCAAATTTACTGAGAATTTCGCAACCTTTGCAGGTCTGTGGCTCATTATACCAGCTAACGAAGATTTTGCAAGTCTTTTTGGAAGTTGTGAGGTCTATCACTCGATTGTGAAAGTAACATCCCAGTTGGCTGGTTCGTGTCTTCTCTGGCGCTTTGGCGGTCTTTCTTTGCCTCCGTCATCGCTCCCATCTTCACCAATGCTGTATACGACGAAGCCGGTCTCAAGTTTCTTGTATCGCAGGTCCTTGCCGTCGAAAGGATCTTTAGGGACAGCATCGAGGTAAGTTGGCACAAGGTCTGCGAGTGCGTCGGGAAGCTTGCTGGTAGCGAGCCGATAACGCTGGATTGCAAGAGCGGCCCGGGCAGTGCGAAGCTGAGCGAGGCTTCTTATGTCTAATGTAGTGACGCGCGAAAATGCAGGCGCGAAGATGTGTAAAAGCACGTGGATCTTAGATGTGGCAGCGAGCTTGGCTTGTGCGGCATCAGTTGCCTTTTGACGCTGATGCGGAGGCAATCGCGTAGCTTCGATACACGCCTGCATCATGTCAAGGTAAATCAGGGCGCCCTTGTCGGCCAGACCTGTAGCTCTGTAAAGACCGAGACTGGGGCTGGGCGTAGCCGGCATGCCACCGGCAAAAGACTCGGGCTCCGTGAAGATGCTGATTCCTATACACCGCTCGCCAACGAATCCTACGGAGATGTCGGAGAGAGTCTCGGCATTCGCGATACACTCGCCAAGCTCGGCCAGTTGCTTGTCTGTGAGTTCTGTCCTGTTTATGACCTGCTCGAGAGTCGATACGGCCAGAGCCTGGCAGGCAATGCGAACAAGTTGAGAGAGAAGGATGGGTTCTTTGACAAGCGAACGAGCAAGGCCAAGACCTGACATCACTGAATCGGTAGCTAACTGAGGCTCAGCATTTTCAGCATGTAGGACAGCCTCGAGTCTTATCAACCTGGCAGCCTCACGGATCTCACTTAGATCAGGCATTAGAGCAGCGAAGCCAGCCGTTAAATCCACAGGATAGCGAAAGTGCTCTGCAGCCGCACCTTTGTGAAGTAGTTCAAGGGCTTGTTGATTGTCAGAAATGTGCTGGGCAATGAGCTTCTTGGTTGCTTCATCCACAGGTTCGGTTCGCGCGGGTAGTTCTGCACTGTACACTTTCTGCGCTAAATCCGGGTCCGCTGCGCCAAGCGACTTCTGATACCACGAGAAGGCGTCGATTACGTAATCAGCCCCATTCTCAGCGGATGCCGGTATTGTGTACCAGGCATCCAACTCGGCAGGGGTCGCAGGGTAGCCCGCAGCTCTTATTGCATCGATCCTGGCTTGCAGCTTGGACCTTGCGCCGACTCTAAAGAGCACAAATGCGGCGATAGCAATAAGGGGCAGTACGGTCAGCACACAAAAAAGTGTCACTTTTCGCCGCTTTCGGCAGGTCGTGTCATTGTCTGTCACTGGTGACTTTCCTTTCAGCAGATTCTTAATGAACCTCGTGTTCACAACAAAGAATTGACAAAGAACCGGCGAAAAACTACAAATATAATAAACGTTCGCAGAATAATAGGCAATGAACACTATGTTTCAGCAGCTTTTCATTTTGTTCGTGACAGGAGGTTATTTGATTCCGGCCTTTGCCAGTCCGCCGGCGGCGGATGCATCGACACAGCCGGGCAATCTCAGCTGCGATGACGCACTACGGCGTGTGCGCAGTTTCGATTCTGAGTCCCTTCGTTTGGCCATTACAGATCTAATCGACACATTCGGCGATCGGTATCCAAAAGGCCAACAGTATTTGGAGCGTCTGTACAGTCTGGAAAAATTGAGCGAAGTTGTTCTAAGCTCTTTCAGCCAAGACGACACCACAAAAGCCGGTCTGTTGAAAGTCGCCGACGATCTGGCTAAGTTACGGTATGGTGCGTTGCTTTCCAACCCGTTGCTTGATTTTCAGGAGCTTGTGCTTCTGAAGCGCAAGCGGGGGCAGCTTGGGCTGCCGGTCAACCACAAGTGCAATTCAGGCATCGAACGGACGGGCTATGACAATGAGATCGCTGTGCTTTCTCCCGTTTGTCCCGAGGGGACGCTACGGACGCTTTTTCGACCACGAGCGAGCCAGTTTGTTGGTGAAATCGATTTACATTTTGATGCTGACCGGCTGCTTTTCACCATGCCTAAGGGTAAGGCGTGGCAGATCTTCGAGATCAAGGCCGATGGCAGTCCGCCAGACGGCTTGGGCGGACCGCGGCGGATGACACGTGGCGAGCACCCGGACGTGGACAACTTTGATGGCTGTTATCTGCCGGATGGGCGAATCGTATTTGCATCAACCGCCTCCTACCATGCGGTTCCCTGCTGGCACGGAAAGGAACGAGCGTGCAGTATCTACCTGATGGAAGGGGATGGAAGCAACGTGCGGCAGTTGTGCTTCGATCAGGACCTCGACCTTCACCCGGCTGTGCTGCCGACGGGCCAAGTGATTTTCAGCAGGTGGGACTACACCGGCCCTTTGCATATCTACTTGCGTCCGTTGATGGTGATGAATCCCGATGGCACCGGCCAGCGGGCTGCGTACGGAAGCAACTCATATTGGCCGAACGCCCTCTATTTCCCCCGAGGAATACCTGGGTCGCCTGACAAAATCATCGCCATTGTTGCCGGATATCACGGAGTGCCACGCATGGGCGAACTGGCGCTGCTTGACATCACCAAAGGCTGGCATGAGGCCGAAGGAGTTGTCCAGCGGATTCCGGGCCGCGGCAAGCCCATCACACCAATCATCCGCGACAACCTGGTCGATGATTCGTGGCCAAAGTTCCTCCATCCTTATCCGCTGAGCGAGAAGTATTTCCTGGTTTCCAGTCAGCTTTCGGCCAAGGCCTCGTGGGGCATTTACCTGGTGGACGTGTTCGATAATATGCTGCCGATCTATGTGCATCGGAAGTTTGATTTCTTCGAGCCTATTCCACTTCGCAAGACGAAACGTCCACCTGTCATTCCCGATAGGGTGGACCTGAGCCGGACCGACGCTGTCGTGTACTTACATGATGTCTATGCCGGACCTGGACTTGCAGGCGTTCCACGCGGCACCGTAAAGAGACTGCGGATTGTGGCTTACCATTTCGGCTATCTGGGTATGGCCGGGCCAGATAAGATCGGCAGCGGCGGTCCGTGGGAAGTGATGCGAATCTTAGGCACGGTGCCTATCTATGAAGACGGCTCGGCCATATTCAGTGTTCCAGCCAACACTCCGCTATGCGTGCAGCCGCTGGATAAAGAAGGCAAGGCGGTGCAACTGATGCGGAGCTGGTTCGCCGCGATGCCGGGCGAGGTCCTCTCGTGTGTTGGCTGCCACGAGCACCCAAGACAAATCCCTGTGACTCATCCTAAGCTGGCCGCCAAGCGCTCGCCAGACGAGATCGAGCCCTGGTACGGACCGGCGAGGGGGTTTGATTTTGAACGCGAGGTCCAGCCGGTTTTGGATAGATACTGTGTGGCTTGCCACGATGGTCAGCCGCGTCCTGGCCGCCGCGGAATTGCCGACTTGCGGTCAGAACGTTATGCGGCGAGCTATCGTGGGCGACCGCTCACGAAGCTGGGTGCCACTCGCTTGCACCCAGCGGTGCGCAAGGCGCTTGGGGGAACAGCGGTACGCTATACGCCAGCCTACGAGGCGTTGGTGCCCTACATCCGCAGGGTCAATATCGAGGATGATGTTAACCTGCTTGTGCCGGGCGAATACCACGCCGACACAAGTGAGCTGGTGCAGATGCTTATGAAGGGACATCATAATGTTCGGCTGGACCGTGAGGCCTGGGACCGACTGATTACCTGGATCGATCTGAATGGACCATGTCACGGCACGTGGGGTGAGGTCGCCCCGATTCCTGAAGGCGCCGACCAACGGCGATGTGAATTGCGCCGGTTATACGGTGGTCCAAAAGAAGATCCCGAGGCCGTCCCCGAAATCTCCCGCCCGTCAATCCAGCCGATTATGCCACAGCCATTGTCCGCAATAGAAATGGAGATTCCAGAAGTTCCCGGCTGGGCTTTCGATGGCGAAGAAGCTCAGCGGCGCCAAGTGATCGCAGAAGTGTTTGAAAAAACGGTTGATTTAGGCAAGGGTGCTATCCTGAGACTTGCCCGCATTCCTGCCGGCCAGTTTCTCATGGGCGATGCGAACGGGGAAGTCGATGAGCGCCCGCTGGCACGGGTGTCGGTCGACCGAGACTTTTGGATAGGGGCTTGCGAGGTGACCAACGAGCAATACCGCCGGTTCGATCCCGCTCACGACTCGGGTCGCTTCACGAAACGCTACCAGGGCCCGGATGGGCCGGGCTTGTCACTTGGTGGCCCCAGGCAGCCAGCGGTTCGCGTGTCGTGGGAGCGGGCCATGGCCTTTTGCCAGTGGCTTTCACAGAAGACCGGCATGAAGCTCACACTGCCAACCGAGGCCCAATGGGAATATGCCTGTCGGGCAGGCTCGCAGACGCCACTTTCTTATGGTCATGTGGATTCGGACTTCTCGGCATGGGCGAACGTTGCGGATAAGGCCTTGAGTGTTAGGCCAGGCCCCACGGGCGGCTTGGAGTCAAACATTACCGCGCATTTTGGCAAAGGCATCCTTGAATCGGCTGTTTATGGCGGCAATCCGCCTGTGGCGGACGATACACGGTTTGACGATGGGGCCATTGCGACGGCAAACGTGGGCAGTTACAAGCCTAATGCCTGGGGACTGTACGACATGCACGGCAATGTCTGTGAATGGACACGAACGACATACAAGCCGTATCCGTATGAGGCCGATGATCCGCCGCCGGCGGACAATGCCCCATCAGAGCCGGGCCGAAAAGTGGTCCGTGGTGGTTCATGGTGTGACCGGCCTAAGAGATGTCGTTCGGCTTTTCGCTTGAGTTACCCACGCTGGCGGCGCGTCTATAACGTTGGTTTTCGTGTTGTTTGCGAGATGTGAGCCAGGCAGCAGAGGATTTACTCACAAATATGAGAATGAGGCAACGAAAGACAAAGGGCGTTTTCCTCCTGATGGCTTGTATATGCTTTGCAAGTGTCCCGCATCCTTGCTGGGCCAAGGTAAAGACGCTCGATGTGTCACAACTGTACGTGAAAAAGGATACTTGGCAGGAGACTATGCTCTTTTCACGCAATAAGTTTAAGAGCCTT
>Ga0114930_10005733_pt1 | contig 10138 bp, 9 predicted proteins | sample AnhtaG_FD_87300 | JGI IMG/M metagenome (GOLD analysis project Ga0114930, IMG submission 87300) | Deep subsurface microbial communities from Anholt, Denmark to uncover new lineages of life (NeLLi) - Anholt_01485 metaG | ecosystem: Environmental > Aquatic > Marine > Oceanic > Sediment | place... | reverse complement strand
GGTCACCACGCCGCCGAAAATGCCGCCCAGGATGATGACCGGCAACAGCAGCGCGAGCCCCGCCTCGCGGAACCGGCGCCGGACCTCGCGCAGCCGGAACGCAGCCTCGGCCGGGAGCCCGAGACGCAGCGCATGCCAATAGGCGACCGACATCAGCATGAGGCCGCCTACCACGCCCGGCACCACCCCGGCCACGAACAGCTTGACCACCGAGGTATCGGCGATCACGGCGTAGAGGATCATCGGGATCGACGGCGGAATGATGATGGCGAGCGACGCGGCCGAGGACATCACCGATGCGGCCATCTCCTTGGAATAGCCGCGCCGCTTCATCTCGGGGATCAGCACCGAGCCCAGTGCCGCCACGTCGGCCACCGCCGAGCCGGAAATCTCGGCGAAGAACATCGACGCCACGATGCTGACCATGGCCAAGCCGCCGCGCACGAAGCCGATCAGGGCGTTGCAGAACGCGATCAGCCGGCGCGAAATGCTGGTGGCGTTCATGATGCCGCCGGCCAGTACGAACAGCGGAATCGCGATCAGCGGGAACTTGCGCGCGCCCTCGAACATCACGATCGCCGCGTTCATCAGGCCGGCGGCGCCGAGATCGAGCACCATCGCGCCCAGCGCCACAGCGCCCAGCGCCACCGCGATCGGCACGTTGATCGCGCACAGCGCCAGGAACGCCACCAGGAGGAGCAGGGCGAACATGGAGCTTGGCCAGCGCGTTAAAGGTGGCCGGGCTCGGGCGCACCTGAGCCCGCGGCGTAGCGCCGCCACGCCGCCGGCAGCGTCAGCAGCTCGGCCAGGATGAACAGCCCCGCGGCCACGGGCAGCACGCCCTGCACGGCGGCGCTGGGCACGAACGGCATGCTGACCAGCGTTTCACCGGTGAGCACGTCGAGCAACGCCCAGCCGCCCCAGGCAAGGCAGGCGAAGAAGCCGATCGTGACTGCTTCGGCCGCGACGAAGGCCGCGCGCCGCGCCCGCGCCGGCAGCGCCAGCATCAGGTTGTCGAACCCGAGATGCGCGCGCTTCAGCGCCGCCAGCGCCGCCCCGAAATACGTGAGCCACGCCAACAGGATGCTGGCGAGCTCGTCGTACCACGAGAACATCAACCCCGTGTAGCGCGCCGCCACCGCCGCCACCACGACGGCGAGCAGCGACACGAGAACCGCGAGGCTCACGGCCTCGAGCGCGGCCCGAAGCCCGGCCCTGAACCGTTCCATCGCCGGCTATTTCGCAGCGAGCGCGAGGGCCTTTTCGATCAGCGCCTTGCCGGCGGGAACCTGCTTCGAAAACTCGTCGTACACCGCCGCGCTGGCCTTCACGAAGGCGTCGCGGTTCGAAGTGTTGATCCTGATGCCGCCGCTCTTCAATTTTTCCAGCAGCACCTTGTCTTCCTTCTCTTCGTTGGCCAGCACCCAGGGCTGCGTCTCGCGCGCGATCTTCTCGATCTCCTGGCGCAGCTCGGCCGGCAGCTTGCCCCACCGCACCGCGCCGACGGTCAGGAACGACGGCGTATAGACGTGGTTGGTCAGGGACAGGAACTTCTGCACTTCCTGCAGCTTGGCGCCCCAGATGTTGGTCAGCGGATTCTCCTGCCCATCCATGACGCCGGTCTGCAGCGCGACGAACAACTCGTTGAACTGCAGCGGCGAAGGGCTGGCGCCGTAGGCCTGGAACATCTTGGCGCGCCACAGCCCGGGCGGGACGCGCAGCTTGATGCCCTTGAGGTCCTCGGGCTTGTCGATCGGCCGCACGTTGTTGGTGATGTGGCGGAAGCCGTTCTCCCATACTGCGATCACCTTCAGGCCCTGCGCCTCGGTCCTGGGCGCCATCTCCTTCCAGAACACCTCGTCGCGGAAGCGCGCCATGTGCGCGCGGTCCTTGATCAGATACGGCATGTCGAACAGGCCGAACTCGCCCGCCACCGACGACATGATGCTCGAGGGCTGCGAGAAATCGACCGTGCCGATCTTGAGCTTCTGCAGCAGCTCGTTCTCGTTGCCGAGCTGGCTGTTGGCGTACACCGTGACCTTGGCCTTGCCCGCCAGTTTCGCGTTCACGCGCTTGGCGAACTCCTCGGCGGCGACGGTCTGGCTCGAGCTCGGGCTCGAGGTATTGCCCAGCTTGAGCTCGACCAGTTGGGCTTGGACGGGCTGGCACAGCAAGGCCAGCGCCGCGGTCAGAACGAGTCTTTTCATGATTTCCTCCCCTTGGTCTCGTCTTGTTCCTCCGGAACCTGTCAGGCGGCTTCGATCTCCCTCGCGCGGGCGCTGCCCATCGCGCAGGCCTGCCGGAACGCGCGCAACGTGGCGGACGGATCGGCCGTGCCTTTGCCCGCGATGTCATAGGCCGTGCCGTGCGCGGCCGTGGTGACCGGCACGGGCAGCCCGCCCAAGAGCGTGATGCCGTACTCGAATCCCAGGAGCTTCATGGCGATCTGGCCCTGGTCGTGGAACATGGTCATGACCGCGTCGCAACCGCCGCGGCGCGCGCGCACGAACACCGTGTCCGCGGGATAGGGCCCGTCGGCGCGGATCTGCCGCGCCTTCGCCTCGGCGATGGCCGGGCCGATCACGTCGATCTCCTCCCGTCCGAAATTGCCGCCGTCGCCGGCATGGGGATTGAGCGCGGCAACCGCGATGCGCGGGCGCGCGACACCCGCCTGCTTCAGGCACGAATCGGCCAGCGCCAGGGCGGCGACAATGCTTTCGACCGTCAGCAGCGCCGGCACCCGCGCCAACGGCACGTGCGAGGTGACGCGGGCGTTCCACAGGCCGTCCAGGATGTTGAACTCGCTGCACGGGCCGGCGTGGCCCAGCACGTCGGCGGCGAAATGAAGTTCGTCCTCGTAGGGATTGCCGGCCAGCTTCAGCGCCGCCTTGTTGAAGGGGGTGAAGCAGATCGCGTCCACCGCGCCGCCGCGCGCGAGGACCAGCGCGGTGCGGAAATTCTCCATCGCAAACCGCCCGCTCGCGGCCGAGGCGACGCCGACCTCGACCGCCGCCGGGTCGAGCGAGCCGAGGTCGAGCAGCGACGGCTTTCCGGAGGCGAACCGCGGCGGCTCGCCGGATTTCACGAGGGGACCCAGGACGATCTCGACCCCGGCCACGCGCGCGCCCGCCTCAAGCACGCGCCGGTCGCCGATGACGAGAATGCGCGCGGCGTCGGATACGCCCGGCACGGCAAGCAACTTGGCGGTGAGCTCCGGGCTGATCCCGGCGGCATCGCCCATGACCAAGGCGATGCGCGGTGGGGACGGTTTCCCGCCCGTGGCTGCGCTTGCCGGCATCGTGGCTGCGGCTCCCTCCCGGACCGGGCTCTGTCTTGCCGCTGATCGCGGTTTTGTTCTCCGGCCCCGATATGTCTATACGGCGGTTTTCCGTTTGCATCAAGAATTTTGAATTCAAAATGCAAATAGCGTATAATTTCCGTCCCGGTTGTGATTTGGCCCACCGGGGCCCAGGAGAGATTTCCGAGACCCGGCCATGCCCAGCGATCCGATCACCGTAGGCGCCCGCACCGACCGCGCGGCCGAACCGATCACCCGGCGCAGCCTCCACGACGCGGTGGTGACGCGCTTGCGCGACATGATCATCGAGGCCGTGCTGGCGCCCGGCACGCGCATCCACGAGGGCCGGCTGTGCGACAGCCTGCGCATCTCGCGCACACCCCTGCGCGAGGCACTCAAGGTGCTGGCGGCCGAGGGCCTGATCGAGCTCATGCCCAACCGCGGCGCGGTGGTGCGCAAGCCAACGCCGCCCGAAGTGCTGGACACGCTCAAGGTCATCGGCGCGCTCGAAGCCCTGGCGGCGGAGCTCGCCTGCGCCAACGCGAGCGACGCCGAGATCGCGGGCGTGCGCGCGATCCACGCCCGCATGCTGGAGCTTTACGGCAGGCGCGACCGGCTGGAGTATTTCAAGCTCAACCAGGATATCCACTCCACGATCGTGCGCCTGTCGGCCAACCGGGTCCTCGCGGCGACGCACGACACGCTGCAGGCGCGCATCAAGCGGGTGCGTTTCATCGGCAACGAGCGCGACAGCCAGTGGCACGATGCCGTGGCGGAGCACGAGGAGATGATCCAGGCCCTGTGCGCCCGCGACGCCAAGCGGCTGGGGACGGTGCTGCGGCTGCACATGGAGAACACCTGGAAGCGCGTGCGCGACGCGCTGTAAGCCGGTGCGGGGTTGGGCTAATCTGCGCCGCCCGCGACCCCATGCGGCACAAGGCCGCGCTACGACCGCGCCCGAGGATCCCCCAGCGATGCAGCCCACCACCGCCCCTGGCCCCACCGGCGACGAGGCCGCGCCCGATTTCCAGTGCTTGCACGAGATCGTGCTGAAGGCGCGCGAGAACCTCGACCAGAACAACTGGGACTACATCGTCGGCGGCACGGAGACCGAAACCACGCTGCGCCGCAACCGCCTGGCCCTGGATTCGATCGCGTTCCGCCCGCGCGTGCTGCGCGACGTGAGCGCCGTGGACGCCACGGTCGAGCAATTCGGCCGCACGATGCGCCTGCCGGTGTTCATGGCGCCCGTGGGGGCGCTGGAATCGTTCCACGAGGGCGCCGGTGCGTCGGTGGTGCGGGCGGCGGGCGCGTTCGGGGTCGGGCACATGCTGAGTTCGGTCTGCCGGCCGGGATTGGAAGGCGTGGCCGCGGCCGCGCCGCGCGCCTTGCGCATCTATCAGCTCTACGCGCTGGGCGACGACGCCTTCGTCGACGACCATGTCCGCCGCGCCACGACGGCCGGCTACGCCGCGTTCTGCCTGACCGTCGATACCGCCCTATACAGCCGGCGCGAGCGCGACATCGCCAAGCGCCACGTCACCGCCGGCCGGCGCCGCGCCGCGAACCGCGTGCACCTTGCGCGCCTGGACTGGCGCACGGTCAAGCGCGTCAAGGCCATGTTGAACGTTCCCCTGATCCTCAAGGGCGTCGCTACGGCCGAGGATGCGCGCCTGGCGGTGGACCACGGTGCGGACTGGATCTACGTGTCGAACCACGGCGGCCGGCAGCTCGACCACGGGCGCGCCGCCATGGAGGTGCTGCCCGAGATCCTCGACGCCATATCGGGCCGGGCCAAGGTCATGATCGACGGGTCGTTTTGCCGCGGCAGCGACGTGGTGAAGGCGCTGGCCGCGGGCGCGCACCTCGTAGGCCTCGGCCGGATGCAGTGCTACGCGCTGGCGGCGGCGGGCGAAGCCGGCATCGTGCGGATGCTGGAGCTGCTGGAGGACGAGGTGACGCGCTGTCTCGGCCTGCTGGGCGTCACGTCCTTCAAAGACCTGGACGGGTCGTATCTGCACGCGGCGCCGCCGACCGCCGCGCCGCACGCGCTGAGCGCCTTCCCGCTGCTGAAGATCGCGGACTACCGCTACTAGGCCAAGATCACCTGTTCGTGCCGAGGCCGCGCATGAACCGGTCGCGGATCTGCGCGGGGTCGCGCTCGGTTTGCTCGACTGCGGGTTCGCCGTCGATGCGCGCGGCCGCCAGCCACGGTCCGTCGCCCGCGAGCGCGCGGTCCATCAGCTTCTCGAACGCGGTCTCGTCGTCGGCCCAGGCGCTTTGCTCGATGCCTGCGCCGCGCGCTATCGCGACGATGTCCGCCCCCGCCGCCGTCGCGGTGGGCTGTGATCCGGTGATCTGGTAGCTGGCGTTGTCCATGACCACGATCGCCAGGTTCTTCGGTTTCAGCATGGCGACCGTCGTGAGCGCGCCGAGCTGCATCAGGATCGATCCATCGCCCTCGAGCGCGAACACCTTGCGCTTGGGCTGCGCCAGGGCTACGCCGAGCGCGATCGGCACCGCCAGGCCCATGCTGCCCAGCATGTAGAAGTTCTGCGGCCGCCGGCCCGCCGCCCACAGGTCGAAATTCGTGTTGCCGATGCCGCCGACGACCGCTTCCTCGGCCTTCAGCTTCGCCACCAAGCGCTTGGTGAGGTCGAAGCGGTTCATCACCTTGGCGTTGCCGCGACCGCGCTGCTCGATGTCCCGGGTCATTGCGGCCTCTTCAGCACTTTGCCGCCGGTCAGCAGCGGCGACAGGATCAGCGCCGCGGGGGATTGCGTCATGACCGCCTGCTTGATGGTGCGGTCCGCGATGAACTCGACCTGGTCCAGGCGTTCGATGGTGTGGTGCTCCAGCGCCAGCGAATCCAATACCGGCCGCATGGTGCGATGGACCAGCGCCTGGCCCCAGTTGAACTCGCCCAGCGTGCCGCGCTCGGACACCATCAGCAGCACGGGGATCTGATACGGCACCGCGAGCGACGCGATCGCGTTCGGCAGCGTCGCGAACCCGCTGGTCTGCATCAGGACGACGCCGCGCATGCCCGCCATCCACGCGCCCGCGACGATGCCCACCGCCTCCTCCTCGCGCGTGCAGGCGAACGACGCGAAATCCTTGTCGCCGCGCACGGCTTCGATCAACGGCTTCAGCACGTTGTCCGGCACATAGGTGACCAGCTTCACCTGGTTCGCCTTGAAGACGTCGCGCACGATCTCGTGCCACGCGCGTTCGGCCATTCGCTCCCCCGGCACCTTCTCCATCCCTATAATAGCGCGACTTCGTGGCGCTTGAGCACGCGATAGATCAGCGCCAGCGGCAGGATGGTCGCGAGGATCAGCACGGTGGCCGTGGCCGCCGCCATGCCCGCCCCGGTGCCCTCGAGCGCGCGGAACATCTCGACCGTCATGGTGGACCACTGCCCGCTGTAGAGCACGACGGTGGCGCTGAGCTCCGAGGTGATCGTGACCCAGGTCAGGATCGTGCCGCCGACCACGCCGCCCGCCATCAGCGGCACGGTCAGCCGGAAGAATGTCCATGCCGGCGAGACGCCGAGATTGACCGACGCCTCCTCGAGGCTGGGATCGATCTGGTGCAGGATTGCGGCGCTGGCGCGCACGTTGAACGGCAGCTTGCGGATCATGTAGGCCAGCACCAGGATCAGCCAGCCCCCGGTGAGGATCAGAAAGCCGCTGTTGAACGAGATCACCAGGCCGATGCCCAGCACCGTGCCAGCCACGGCGAAGGGCGCCATCGCGACGACGTCCAGCAGGTCGGCCAGGCGCGAGCGGTAGCGGGTAAGCACGTAGCCGATCGGTACGCCGAGGAGCGTTGCCGCGCCCGCCGCGGCCGTGGCAAGCGCGATGGTGTTGACCAGCGGCCGTTCGCCGCGCTGCCACAGCAGCATGAAATTGCCGAGGCTGGGATTCAGGTGCATCACCGGCCCGCGAAACTCGAGGAACGAAATCGCGACGACGGCGGCGAACGGCACCAGGGCCAACGACACGATGCCCCAGGCGAAGCACGCGCCGGCGCGCCGGAGCCAAGGCGCCACCGCAAGCTCGGGCGGCGCCGTGCGCGCACCCGTGGCGAAACGGCGCTTCGACAAATAGTGGCGTTGCAGCAGCAACGCCGATGTGGTGCACACGATCAGCAGCACGCCGAGCACGCCGGCCGAGGCGGGATTGGCGCCCATCTCGCCCACGAACAGCTTGTAGGCCTGCACCGAAAGCACCGGCATGTCCTCGGCCAGCACGAAGGGCACGCCGAAATTCTCCAGCGTCTCCATGAACACCAGGAGTCCGCCCGACAGCACCGACGGCAGCACGATGGGCAGGATCACCGTGCGGAACACGCGCCAGCGCGTGGCGCCCAGGTTCTGCCCGGCCTCCTCGATCGACACGTCGACGGCCTTGAAGGCGGCGAGCGTGGGCAGCAGCACATAGGGGAAGGTCTGCAGCGTGTAGACCAGCACCAGGCCCTGCTTGCCGTAAATCGAGATGCCATCGAGGCCGATCTCGCGCAGGGCCTGCGTCACGATTCCCGCGCGGCCCAACAGCAGCACCCAGGCGTAGGCGCCGACGAAGGACGGCAGCACCAGCGGCAGGGCCGCCAGCGCCAGCAAGGCCGGCTTGGCCGGCACCGGCAGGCGCGCGACGCAGAACGCCATCGGCACGCCGATAGCGATGGTGAAGATCGTCGCCAGCGAGCCGACGATCAGGCTGTTGATCAGACCGGCGCGGTAGAACGGCGTGCCCAGCATCTTGGCGTAATTGGCCAGCGTCACGACCTTGCCGCTGGGATCGAAGAAGCTGGCCTGAAACACGTTGTAGAGCGGATAGACCAGGAACAGGCCGAGAAAGGCGAAGGCCAGCGCCGCCACGGCCAGCGGAAAGCCGGAGCGCGGCGGAATCAGGCGCATGGGCCAAGGAACGCGGTCACGCGCGCCGGGTCGTAGGAGAGCGTCACGCCGCCGCCGGCCAGATCGCGCGGCAGGTCGACCACCGCCACGCTCAGCGCCAGGCCGCCGTCGAGCCGCAGCTCCAGACGCGTCAGCGCACCCAGGAACTCCACGCGCTCGACGCGCGCGTCGAGCGCGGCCCAGCCCGCCGCCGGCCTGGTTCCGGGTGGGGCGACGGCGAGCGATTCCGGCCGCAGCGAAAACCCGACCGCCGCGCCGTCGGCCGCGCCCGCGACGGCGCCGGCGTCGATCGGGAATTCGAGCGCGCCGACCCGCACGATCGCGCGGCCGCCGCCGCGCCGCGCCAGGGTCCCGTTCAGCAGGTTCGTGACGCCCATGAACCGCGCCACGAAGGGCGTGGCGGGATGCCGGTAAATCTCCGCGGGCACGCCGATCTGCTCGACCTGCCCGGCGTTCATCACGGCGATGCGGTCGGAGATCGCCATCGCCTCTTCCTGGTCGTGCGTGACGTAGATCGCGCTGATTCCGAGGCGCTTCTGCAGCTGCCGGATTTCGCCGCGCATCTCGACCCTGAGTTTGGCGTCGAGGTTCGACAGTGGCTCGTCGAGCAGGATCACCTCCGGCTCGATCACCAGGCAGCGCGCTAGCGCCACGCGCTGCAGCTGCCCGCCCGAGAGCTGGTGCGGTTGGCGCTCGGCGTAGCCGTCGAGGTGCACTAGTTTCAGCGCCTTCGCCACGCGCTCCGCGACCGCGCCGCCCGCCAGCCCGCGCGCCTTGAGGCCATAGGCGACGTTGCCGCCGACCGTGAGGTTGGGAAAGATCGCGTAATTCTGGAACACCATGCCCGTGTTGCGCTTGTGCGGCGGCACGGTGTCGATGCGCCGGCCGCCGAAATGGATCGCGCCCGAATCGAGGTCGCAGAACCCCGCGACCATGCGCAACAACGTGGTCTTGCCGCAGCCCGAGGGGCCGAGCAGCGTGAAGAACTCGCCGTCCGCGATGTCGAGCGAGACGCCGCGCACGGCGGCGACTGCGCCGAACGAACGCGCGACGCCCGCGATCCGGATCGCGGTCAACGATCCAGGCTCCTGGCCTCGGGGGCGGGCTAGCGCGTCTTGGCGATGATGTCCTGCATTTTCTGCATGGTCTCGGGCCGCGCCTTGGTCCAGGCTTCTTCGTCGTACTTGGCGATCTTGAGCGCCTGGAACCCCGGCATGTTGCCCGGCAGCTTGGACAGATCGAGGTCCTGGCGCGCAGGCCGCCGGAAGGTCTTCGACAGGATCAGCTCGCGCGTGTCCTTCTGGTTTATGAAATCGACGAACGCCTTGGCGTTCTCGGTGTTTGGGCCGCCCTTGATGATGGCGCATCCCTCCATCTGGGCCACCGTGCCGTCGCTCGGATAGATCACCTTCACCGGCGCGCCGTTGCTGGCCCACACGTAGCCGGCGTACTCGAGCGACACGCCCAGCGGGTACTCGCCGTTGCCCACGCCTTGGAACACCAGGGACGAGCGGTTCAGCACCTTGGCGTTGGCGAAGAACCGCTCCACCTTCTTCCAGGCCGCGTCGTTGCCGCCCCAGAGCTGCGCCAGGAGCGTGGCGTTGGTGTAGGCCGAGCCCGAATTGGCCGGGTCGGTGAAGGCGATCTTGCCCTTCCATTTCGGGTCGAGCAGGTCGCCCCAGCTCTTCGGACCCTGGTCCGCGGGCAGCATCTTGGTGTTTTGCAGGATCACCAGAATGTGCAAGTTGTTGCCGCTCCACAGGTCCGCCGGGTCGCGGAACTCGGCCGGGATCGCGCCGGCATTCTTCGACTTGTAGGGCGTGAAGAATTGCTTGTTGGAGACCAGCAGCGACCGGCTGACGCCCCAGATGACGTCGCCTTGCGGGCGGTCCTTTTCCGTCTGGATGCGCTTGACCAGC